>OFMA01000416.1_pt1 | contig 32814 bp, 32 predicted proteins | sample 1541011 | NCBI WGS metagenome assembly OFMA01 (sample SAMN04209225, study PRJEB22552) | human gut metagenome | biome: gut; material: feces | host: Homo sapiens | place: USA: Oklahoma
TGCATGTTACAAATTTGTCAGCTGCATACTGCGGCAGTTTTCGCATTATCATCCCGGCTTTAATCATGCTTCCATGTCTCTTTGCCAGGCGCTGCCTTGCTTTTCGCTCACCGCGTCTTGATGCCTGGTGATACGCTTTTCTATCAGACATCAGCTTCTTAATGCTTTTATTCCTGGTTTCTACAACAGCAGAGAAAACCAAGTCTCCGAGCTGTGTTAATACAGCAGCGCCAATATTTGTTCTCCCCGGGTCTTCAGCTATTGTGATTGGCTGTAATACTGCGTCATTCTCATACAAAAGGCGTATTGTAAATGGTACAGTATCAACAATCTTAGCCAGGCCAGACTTAAAAAGACTTCTGACTCTGACTTTTCTGCTCGTTGGCATCTGTGGTTTTCCATCTGTTCCAAGAACATATATGTATTCAGTTTTTTCAAGTAATTCATCTATTAATTTTAGATTTGCCAATTGTTACCTCCTATTTAGAGTTGGACAGTACCTTTTCACGAAAATACGGTTCTTTCGCCTCGGTTGTAACCCTAAGCACTGCCCTGGTATCGTCTTCCTAGACTTGGCGCGCATTTTGCAGAGCTGCAGGCTGGAAAAATACCTGCAGGTGTCAGTATCTTTCAGACGCCCGAAGGCGTCGTCCGGATACACACACGCGTCATGTCTCTGCTCATATTCCCATTACTTAAAAGGTTCGCTTGTTAAGACTTACTTTCGCTCGTCAAAGCAAGCTCCCGCTTTTAAGCGTGGAGAATCTGACTTTTCTTCTTTTTCTTCCCAATCAGGGAACTTGTTTGAATTGTCTTTCTTTTCCTGATTTTTCGGTTCAGCTGCAGGCTCTTTTACAGGTTCTTTTTCAACCTTTTTTCTTTCTTCTCCCCCAATCATACGGCAGAGCTTCCTGATATCCGGCAGCAGGTACTTGACCGCAGCAATCGCGATGATTACCAAACACACGGTCTGAACTTTGATGTATCCCATTTTTAATTCCCCCTTTTTGTTGTTTTTTTTGTTACATATACAATATGCTGAATTTTTTTAGAAAGAGTACAGGAGATTCCGTAGAAGGATTTGGAAACGCAAAAACCCCGCCGCAAGGACTGTATCCAGGCGACGGGATTTCTTAACAAAGAAAGGAATTTCGACGGCGAATCCGTCTTATGTACTGAGGAAATGCTTTTTCCTCATTTCTTGTATATAGTATACCAGATTTTCCGGCGGGCGCAAATTTTTGTCGGATTTTCTTTTTGACAACAAAAAACAAGAAAGTCGGTAAGACTTTCTTGTTGTGTTGCATCAGCTGTTCTTGATAGTGACAATGTTTCCGCAGTCTGAATCATCAGCTGAGAAATCAGGCTTTGGAGACATAGCCATCTTGTAGACGCGTTCAGCAAAGAGCTCGGCGCTCATTACGTACTTTGTCTGCAGAGCACTATATTCATCTTTCAGCTTAACGCATTCAGCGTCTTTGGCCTCAAGAGCCTGCTTAGCACTTGACAGCTCAGCTTTCAACTTCTCAATCTCGGCCGCCTGCTCCTTTGCAATTTTCAGCAAAGTCGCTTCGTTTGTCTTTGAAGCCTTTTCCTTACTTGATTTGACTTCATCAGCGGTCATCTTTGGCTGACGTACAACCGTTTCAGCTGGCTTAACCATCGCAGCATCAGTTGTCTTCACAGCATCCTGGCTTTTCGGTTCACCATACAGCTGTTTGAATTTTTCGTACTTCTGCTGGTTATTGATTCGGTATACCGGATGTTTTTTAATATCTTTGACGATATACCGAAAAGCGAACTCATCATAGTACGCTGGCACCTCATCAGCGAAGTAATGAACGTGGTCTGGGTGCTCCTGCTTCATGCGATACAGCCTGCTTGTCAGTGCACCATGGGCAATTCCGCTCATTTCAGCGATACCCTTAGCAGTCATGAATTTTCTGCCTTCGTGCTGTTTAACTTCTCTTGATACCTTTACTGTGTTTGCCATAATCTTATTCCTCTCTTTCTTTAACCCTGCAGCATTAGCTGCTAAATTTTGTTTCGTATTCAATATGAATTTTTGCAAAAAATATAAAAAAAGAGAATCCCGAAAGGATTCTCTTAAATAGTCGAAACACATCAGCCAACAAAAACATCGTTGAGATTAAAACCTGAAATTTCAGATGGTTTATGCTCTGCAAATCCAGAAATAATATTTGCCATCTGGTAAATCTTTTCAGCAAAGCGTTCTGTATTTTTCAGATACTTTTCCTGCAGAGCAATATATTTTGCATTCAGCTCAGCATCTGGCTTCTGTTCTTGTAAAGACAATGTCAGCTTTGTATTCTGTGTTGTAAGGTCTGCAATTTTACCTTTTAACTCCGCAATTTCGTAATTCTGTTTCTGGACAAGTTTAGAAAGCGCTTCCTCCCTGGAATTGATAACTTTCTGCTGTTCAGTCTTGGAATCATGCTTCTTCTTGTTCTTCTTGGCTGCTTTGTTGACCGGAGCTGTTTCATCAAGAATGAAATCTGTTTGCTCAGCATCAACGACCTCATAAGTTTTGCTTTTGTATGTTTTGTAGAATTTTTCATACTTATCCATATCTTCGATGACACGAATTGGACGTATCCTGGTGCTTTCTACAAGCAGGTGTAAGACATATTCATCATAGTACACTGGTATTTTGGAACCAAAATGACAAGTATGTTCCGGATACTCTTTTTTGAATCTGTAGAACCTGTTTGTCAGAGAATCGCGGGCAATACCGCTGATTTTAGCAATTTCATTAATTGTCATGTACTGTTTTCCGTTTACTTTTCTGATTTCTTTTGTTGTTTCCATATTCTTTTCCCTTTCTTTGTATGCATCATATGCAAATTTTGTACACATTTAACATGCCATTTCCCCACAAAAACAAAAAAAGACGGCTTTGCCGTCTTACTTATCTTTTTTATTAGACAAATGGAGCAGAAGCGCAACCATTCCGACAATTGCAGTGTATGCCAGAATGATAATGGCTCTCTTAATTAAGACCCATCTTGTTCATCCATACAACCGTGATAAAAAGTGCAACCATGGCAACTACAATAATCAATGCAACCATGGCAACTGCAATAATCAATGCTGCCATATTCATGGCAACTGCAATAATTAATGATGCCATATTCCTTAAAAAATTTTTCATATTTTTTCCCTTTCTTTGTTTAACCCTGCAGTATTTTTAACTGCAAAAATTTTGTTTCGAATTTAATATGCCATTTTCCCACAAAAACAAAAACCCCGCCGCAAGGATTACATCCAAGCGACAGGATTTTTTAACAAAGAAAGGAATTTCAACGGCGAATCCGTCTTATGTATCGAGGAAATTTTTCTTTTCTCATTTCTTATATATAGTATACCATATTTTTCGGTATACGCAAATTTTTAACGGATTTTTTCAGCAAAACAAAAGCCCCGGATTTTTCCAGGGCAAAATGCATTTTCAGGCCATATCAGGCCAAATCTTTCAGCTTTTCAGCAATCACTTCTTTCGCATACTCATCATCTTTTGCTTCAGCGTCAAAATAAACAACTTTTCCGGTCTCAGAAATCTTCGCGATTACCTCGCCTTCTTCATTGTCATCTCCTGTCTTCCACGCATCAACGAGCCAGCATTTCTCCTCTTCATCAAAGGAATCGCACCGGATTTCAGTCCACTTGCTCTTGCTTCCGGTTCTTTCATTCAGAAGCTTTCTGATTTCCTTAACCATCTTATGTACCTCAGCAGCCTCTCCTTTCTCATATTTTTCGTATTCTTTTTCACTTTGCTCGTTCATGTTCGCAAAGTTTAGCCAGCCGATAGTATCAGCGTAATAGCAGCCAAGGATGTTTTCACAGATGTCGTCTGCCTGCAGGTTTTCAAAATGTACCATGCCGCCAGTCAGGTTTTCATCCAGAATATAGACATCGTAGTCTGAAATTACAAAAAGAAATGTTCCTTCGCCTTCTCTGTCATACATTACGGCAGCGGCGCCGGTTTGAAGATAAGTCAGACACATCTTTAATGTATCATACATCACATCTGTAAGATAGCTTAACGCTGCATTGAATTCCTTCTCTTCGTCTGCAAGATGGAAATTGCACCATCCGTGTTTTGGGGTTGATAAGATATCTTTTTTACTCATTGTTATCTTCTCCTTTCTGGTGTTTTGTAACCTGCCATTGCTTGAAATCATCATAGTCATCTACAACAAAGTGATATACTTTCTTGGCAAATGGTACAACATAGTTTTTAACAGCCCAAAATTGAATCATCAGCAATAAGAAACTTCCGATTGTATGACCGATTACATAAATTGTTTCAAAAGTACTCATAGTTTACTCCTTTCTTTACCAGCTATCTGACCTTCGTTTACATATGCTTCCAGATACAGTTGCACATCGTCAGAATTGCAGCAAAAGCATTTTCCAAGTCTTTTTCTCTTTTCTCTTTTTGCTTCTTTTCGTATTCTTCCAGTTTCCGAATCTGCTCTGGGGTTAACGACCGGCGCCATTCGTTGTAACTGTATTCCGAGAACCAGGAAACCGCATCCCATCCAAGGATACAGTACCATTTTCGGCGATTACATTCAGCTTTCCAGGCCATGCTTATCCCTCCTGTACATCTCTGCCTTCCGCAAACGGCTTAACCATCACTTCTTCCACAAGCTCCCCGAATGCATTTTGTACAGGGATGCTTTCCGGAAATTCCTTCCATGCGACATCAGCCAGCTTCTTCAGCTTTGCAAGAGTTTCAACTACTTTCGCTTCGTCAAAGGCATCGTCACACGTTGCGTGCAGCTTGACGCTTCCGCCTGTCAGGGAAAAAGCATTTTTTCCGTGCCAGTCAGGGCGCCGAATCCAGACTGTGTAACCGATTTTTCCGTCTCCCCATCCGTCAGAGCTGGTTCTTTCCTCGATATCCCACCATCCGGAGTTGATAAGTTCTTTTTTTAAGTCTAATATTGTCTGCATTTTTTACTCCTTTCTTTTTGTTTTTACATATCCAATATGCAGGATTTTTCGTCGCAAAAAAAGCACCACGATAACGTGGTGCAAATTTCAGGCATATTCTTTGTCCAATATCTCCAGTTTCTCCAGCGTTTCGCATGTCGCCAGCATATGCCGCGAAGCATACTTTAACGAATCCAGGTCATCGTGTGTCGCAATCATGTATTGCAGCTTCCATACCTGTTCTTTTCCAACTTCAATTGCCGCACGGGCAAAATCGGCATCAACATTTACATACACGCCAGAACTGTCAGATTTCCTTTCAGACTCGCCGCAAAATTTGACTTTCGCATCCAAAAATCTTTTCAGACGCTTATCGCTTACCAGGACTTCCGGAAATGACGGGTCGCCAATTTTGGCTGAAAAGTTAACATTTCCATCATTGGAACTCTCAACTTTAACCTCAGCCGTCGCATATCTGTCATATACATCAGGCGAATCAATACCTTCCATTGCGATATTGTCGAATGGGTTTGGAATGTCAGGCTGAAACTGGGCCGGCGGCAGCGCCCGTTTGTATATCATTTTTACAGTAATTGTATCGTCCAGCATTGACTTAATCTCGTACTCAGCCTTCTCGCCAAAAATCTCGTTGAATTTATCTAAAAAACCATACAAATCATACAAAGCTGCCATTTTTGTTTTCTCCTTTCTCTCTTATATCTTTCTTACAATGCAGAATCAGCCAGCCATACTTTCTGTTTAATATCCTTACCGCATCCGACAAAGTGGAACACAGCAGCAATTCCGTCTTTCGGCTGCCGCAAAGTCAGCAGACACGCTTCGGTTTCGTTGATTTTTTTTAAAAGCTGCTTCTGTCCGTCTGTCATCTCATCGTATTTTTCGGTGATGTAGCATTCAGTTGTATACTGCTCCAGGCTGTCCTTAATAATCTGCATGCCTTCCAGGTATTTTGCAGGCATGCCAAGACCAATCAGTTCCTCTTCACTTTTAACATACACCAAATCTACCAGCATCGCGCAGGCCGGAATTCCCGGGACAACAATATCTCCATTATCGTTAACAAAATCCGGGCTGATGTTACTCAGCATTACAAAAATTGCATTTGTTCTTTCGGTTGGTATGCACCCCTTCAGGAAGAACCACATTCTTTCGTTTTTGTCTTTTGCCAATAATGCTTCTGTATTTAATTTACTCATATTTTTTTCTCCTTTCGGTTTCTGTTGTATTTTATACATACAATATGCCGGATTTTTCAGGAAAAAAGAAAAAGCCGCGCAAAGCGCGGCTCAATAGACTCAACCCTGATTAGAATAAGCAATATGGATTAGCCATCCTTCTTTGCGGATATCGCGTCCGCATCCAACAAAAGAAATTGCGACTCTTACTGAAACAATATCTTCTGGCTTCTTTAATGATACAGCCCAAACGCTTCCTGCCTCGAGTTCATCCAGGAAATCCTGCTGCTCTTCTGTTAAATCGTTGTAATCATCAAGGAGGCAGCACTCTGTAAAATACGGAGTGTAACACTCTTTCTGAATTGCGAAATACTTTTCGTATGGCTTTGTCAGGGACATTGACAACAGCTCTTCTTCGCTCTTTTCGAAAATCATGTCTGTTATCATCGCACAGTACGGCACGCCGTTAATCGTGATATTTCCGTCTTCATTCTCATCATCGATATCAAAATCGCCCATCATTACAAGGACAGCATCTTTCCCGTCATATGGAACGCAATCATCCAAAAAGCTCCATAGCTGGTCTTCTGGAGACATTGTAAGCATTTTTGCAACTTCCGGGTCATTGAGTGGATTGAGATTTTTATTGTTTTTCATAGTATTTTTCCTTTCTTGGTTTGAAATTTTTATTTGCAAAAATAGTATGCAGAAAAAATACCATGTGGAAAAATTACTGTTCAGTTATATCTCGCCTCATATTTCTTCCTGTCCAGCGTCAGCCTCCGCAGCCCCTCTGCGAAATCCTCTTTCAGGCAGTCACACACTGCAACCGGCGTCATCTCATCCACCGCATTATCCAACAGGCATCCATTTGAATCAATCAGCACATATGAGGCCTTCATATCCGGCTCTACGACAACCTTACGTTTTACGGTTTCTACCCCCGCTTCCGCTGCTGCCCCAGCTTCTTTTCCATCTTCTTTATCTTTTTCTCTGCTCTTTTCTCTATTTCGCTCTACAAATCTCTCAAACTCCTCATTCGAAACCTGAATATCCAGATTTGAGAAGCTTCCATATTGAAACGGCTTCATCCGCAAAATTTTCCACCGGTTAGCGGCGATTTCGTCAATAAAATCAGACATCACCTCATCTTTGTTTAACGCTGAAACGACGGTATTGATTTTAATCCGGCATCCTGGCGCATACTTTCGAATCAGCCCGCAGAGCCCCACAATCCTGCTGGCAGGGATTGTCTTTCCGCTTCTGTCACATCTCCCAATTTTCTTATTCGTTTCATCATCTAAGCTGTCCACCGAAAAGCCGATTGTCTCATACAGCCCGGCATAATTCTTAATCCACTCTTCATCCATCAGCGAGCCGTTCGTGATTAACGAAACCTTAACGCCTTTGCTTCGTATATATTTTACCAGCTCTATCAGCCCCGGATACAGCATCGGCTCGCCGCCGGCGATGTTAAATTCAGTCACGTCAGCCCCGGCAATGCAGTTGTCCACGATTTTCTTCCAGTCCTCCACCGGCAGCAGCTTCTCTGTTCCAAACTTAGAAAAACACTGCCGGCAGCGGAAATTACACGCCTCCAGAATGTGGAGGTTGATTTTGTATTTCTTTTTCTTCAATATCTCTTCCCTCTTTTTTTGTTTGTTTGCTTCATACTTAATATGCAAAAAACAGCGAAAAGTTTCGCTGTTTTTTCTTACATTAGAATAATACATTTTTCATATATTTTTCCATATATTCGAAATCTGGAATGTATGCTTCTCCGTCCTTAATTGCAGGCAGATATATCACAGTTTCAAGCAGTCTGCTTCCAGTCCAGCTTCGGCCAAATGAATACTTGTCATATTCTAAGCACAATACAGCAGACACAAACAAACCTGTAAACATATTAATCCAGTCCGCGTATCCAAGACTTAATGATGTGGCTCCGATAAAATCATTTTCCATATACATTGCATATCCCGCAGAGCCCTGACCCTGTCCAATCATAGCAATGCAGTTTCCAATACTGATAATATCGGTATTGCTTTCTTTATCGCAAAACTTCATAACGCCGTTGTCTTTCCATTTTGCACCGATATAAGCGATACCAGTCCCATCTGCCAAGGCAGAAGCATTAGCACATTTCCCTTTTTCTATGTTTTTAAAGATATTTTTTACTTTAAATGGTTTCCATGTCTTAGTATCCGTCAATTCAATGTCTTCTTTGTTATCTTTAAGAGTATTCACCAGATTCACGACATCAAGCACATTGCCGTATGTGGTTTTACTTCCAAGGAAGTTATTGATGGATTTCAAAAAATCATTTTTTGTCAGTTTAGAAACATCAGAATCCATGTATGCTTCACACAGCCATTCATCTTCTTCGCTTAATGTAGCTGTTGCTGATAAGCCTGGTTCTACTTCTTTATTCTTATATAATGAAAGCCATTTTTCTTTTGCTTCTTTCCACATGCTTTTGCCATTCTTATCATACATCTCTACCCTTCCACCATTTTTTCTTTTTGTATGGCGGTCGTCCTTGAAGTATCCCAAAAACGTTTTTGTAACAGAGGCATCAGCATTCACATGAGGCTGTCCAAGGGTGAATACCATGCAGCAGGAAGAGACTGAAGCTCCTGGATAAAACATATCATCCGGCATTGTGAATACTGCATCAAGTGTATTATCTTTTAGTAATGCGCTTTTGGCTGCTTTTAGTATATTACTGCTTCCGATGGCAGTTGATACAGGTACCAGAACTACCAGTTTTGCAGTCTCCGGTTTTAAACCTTTTTCTAACAATCTCCGGTTTCTTTCTTTTACCACATCCGACATAAGCTGGATAAAGACGAGACCTTTTGTTGGGTCTTCTTTTGCGTTTTTTGATGTTCCCCATTTGCTTTTATACTCTTCTGGTATAGTCATGGGTTTTGCATTATATGGAGGATTCATTATGTAAGCGTCAGCACCAAGATTTACGAGATACTCAAAATAATCGAATGTGCTTCCGAATTTGATATTGTCAGTGCTAATACCATGAAGCAGCATATTTGTTACGGCAAGACCATATGCAATTTCTTCGTTTTCAATACCATGGATATTTTTGGTTCTTACTTTTTTTTCGTTATTTTTTGTTTCATTTTCTGTTACATTCAGACTGCAGGCATTAAGCTCTTTAACTGATGCCTGAATCAGGAATGAACCGCTTCCGCAGGTCGGGTCTACAATGATACTGTCTTTGTTCAGATTAAGCATAGATGTCATCCAGTCACCAATATGGTCTGGAGTGTAAGCCTGATTTTTATCTGCCTTTCCAACATACTTATTGAATGTTGTGAAGAACTGATTTAAAATATCCTGTCCTTCTGTTGTCTCTGTGTCAATATATGTATATATGTTTGTTGTCATAAACATTAAAATTTCTACCCAGTCAGCAGCGCTAAGATTTTTTACCGCCTGGTTTGATACAATATTGCCGTATGTAAGCTTCAGTTTAATCTCTTTATCAGCTGCTCCTTCAAGCAGAGATTCCATTGTTTCCTGAATTCCACTGCAGATTTGTTTTGCTGACAGACTGCTCCAGTAGTCATGCAGGCCTTGTACTTCTGAATCGTTAAGGTCAGATATACCATGCTTTTTTAGTACGTCCTGAATATATAAAAGGATTGTTCCTCCAAGCTGGCTTCTGGTTCTCTCGTTGATATTTTTCGCATGCAGCATATCATTTAATACAACTGCACTTTTCTGTACCTGTTCTCTGTTATTTGTATTTTTATATGTAAATATTTTCTTGTAGTGTTCCATACTGTCTATTACCGTCTCCTTCTTTAACTCGTGCTCATCATTTATCTGGTCTTTCCAGACTCTGATTTTGTCGTTAACTGTATTGGCAAGAATTGCTATGATTTTGTGTCCTGGGAATAACGCTTTTTCTTCTGCGACATACTCTGCAAGCTGAAGCTTATCGCTGTCTTTGAACTGCTGTTTTGTTTCCACCAGTACGACGAAATTCTCATCCAAAAACCTGATATCAACCTTAAAGTGCTTTATCTGGTTATTTGGCAGAGCTTCCATCAGTGCAGATTTAGAACCTGCAGCCTGTACATAACTGAACTCTCCGCCTTCGATATTTGATGTGACAAAATTTTCCCCAATTCGTTTTGTAATGTTGAATCTATCCATAGTAGAAGTTCCTTTCCTGAAAAAATATTTCAGCGATTTTGCTGTTACCTCTCTATGGCTTAGATTTTTTTAAAGCGATAATTTTTTGCGGGTTTTTCAACTTCGCCATATCTAATATGCTGAATTTTTTTAAGTCGGAATGGATTCTGCAATTCTTTTTGGAGACGCAAAAAAACAGCGAAAAATATCGCTGTTTTTTAAAATTACCTGCAATTAGATTTCTGATTCTTTTGTGTCTTCTTTTTCGCTGTCTTCTTCTTGTTCTTTTATGGATTCTTTTTTCTCATTGCTTTCGCTGCCATCGCTTTCGTTGTCATCGTCTTTACTGTCATCGCATATGACAACAACGGACAGTCCTATCGGCAGAGCCAGGAACACAGCTCCGCAAAACGCCATCAGTCCGGTGCTATTTGTCGTCAGTACAAAGACCAGGAACGCAATTCCGAAAATGACAATTTTCATCCATGCATCGGTCGTGAATTTGCCACTGCCGATAAATTTGTAAGACAGCACCGTTGAAACAATTAATATGATTGTCACAATCAGCAATACAAAGGCAATTAAAAGCATCACCGCTGACGCGATAGCACCGGTGCCGGATACAATCCCGCTGAAATCAGTTCCATCAATCATTAGTCTTTCCGTTGAGTTTTTCCCAACCAGCTGGCCCAAAACCGCAGCCATAGCAAACATCCAAAGATTAAAAATGGTTACTAACGCCGCATAGATTGTCATCATGATAGTTGACACAAGAGATAATGTTTTTTTTCTTTCCATATTTATCGCCTTCTTTATTTTTTTGTCACATATATAATATGCAAAATTTTTTGTATTTTCAGTTAGCTGTTTTCTTCTGGTTCTTTTATGGTTTCTTTTTCAGCTTCTTTTATTGCTTTTGGCTCTTCTTCGTTGTCATCACTGTCATCGCAAAGAACAACAACAGACAGTCCTATCGGTATAGCCAGGAATACAGCTTCACAAAACGCCATAAACCCATAGCTGTTTGTTGTGAACACGAATCCAAGGAGTGAGATTCCAAAGATTACGATTTTCATCCAGGCATCATTCTTAAACTTACCGCTGCCGATAAATTTGTAAGACAATACCGTCGCAACAATAAGCGTGATTGTAAGAATCAGCAATACAAAAGCAACCACAAGTATCATTGCTGACGCAATAGCGCTGGTACCGGATGCAAGCGGGCCGAGGTCAGTGCCATCAACCATCCAGCCCTTCGTCAGGCTGCTGCCAGACAGATGACCGAAAACTGCAGCAATGGCGAATATTCCGAGATTAAGGATGGTTACCAGTGCCGTATAAATAGTCATCAGGATTGTTGATGTCAGAGATACAGTCTTTTTCATATTTATCACCTCTTTTGTTTATTTTTTGTGCTACATATACAATATGCAAAATCTTCAGAAAAAAAATGCCGGCATTTTCTGCCGGCATATCTTTATCGAGTTGTAGAGAATTTAATGGAATCAAGCAATTCCTGTTTTGTTTTATACAAGTCTTTTAACAATACAGATGTACTGCCGCACCATGGGCCTGGCTCTGATGGATTTTCTCCATTATACCAATCAACCTCTGCGTAAGGTCTTTCATATGGAAAGTTCTTATTTGCAGGGTCTATTTTTAGGCTTGTTACCTGTCCGAGAACAGGCAAATCTGTCCATCGACAGATAAACCATATGTAATCTCCGATTTTAGGATTCATAATCATATTTTTCCACCTTTCTCTTTTAGAAAATTTATTTTTCTCTCTTTTTTCCAAAGTAGAAAAACAACCATCCATATAGTGGACCACTACAAAAATTAGGGTCATATTTAGGAAGCAGCCAAGGGTCTTTCAGGCTGAACTGCCAATACACGCTGTATATGTCTCCGTTACTGTTTTTGTAATCAACCATCCAGGTAGCGCGTAAACGTATTGCAAAGATTACCTCCACTCCAAAGAAAAACTCAACCAAAAATGGAAGCAGTTTGCAGTCCTGGCATTTTCTATCAGTGTTTGCAGGTTCAGTAGTTTTTGTTTCTTTTCTCATTATTTTTTCCTTTCTCCGGCGGCGAAGCCGCCGGTATCAATCCAAAATTAACAGATATCCTGAATATTCGCTTGAATGCTGGTCACACCATTCCACTCATTGAGTGTCGGGTAATACAGCATCTTGAAGTCATACAGTTTTCCATTCTGATTCAAAAGCTGCTCTTTCGCTTCAATGTCATGGAAGCATACACCGCTTTTGCAGTTTCGGCTATTGAACGTGATTTTCAGCACGTTTTTGTTTTTACCGATAATCTCAGCACGGGTTGCCCTAACATTGCTCTGGGCGAAAACTGGCTTTTCATTCCCTTTGCCGAATGGCTCCAGAATTTCAAGCTGTTTGATGAAGCTTTGTGTCAGGAAGTCAACCGGCAGAATTACGTCAATCATAACCTTCGGGATAAAATCCGCATCAGTCAGACCACTGCGGGCGTTAAGTTCATGACGGAATTTTTCTAAGTTCTCCTCTTTCAGAGACAGCCCTGCTGCCAGCGGATGACCGCCGAAACCGAGCATCAAATCTTTGACCTCAACCATTTTGTTATACATACTGTATGCTTCAATGGAGCGGCCGGAGCCTTTCAGGAAATCGCCATCGCCTTTTGTGAGGACGAAAGCAGGTTTGCAGTATTTCTCGCGGACTTTACCGGCGATAATACCGGCGATACTCTCATGAACTTCTGGGAGGTAGACAACAAGTACCTTGTCATTCTGCATCTCTGCATCAATGATTTTGAATGCCTCTTCCATACCCTGTTTTGTAAGTTCCTGACGTTCTACGTTCAGGTCTCGCATCTGAGCTGCCTTTGCGAGCGCTTTCTGATAATCAGTCTCAACCAGCAGGTCAAAAGCCTCATTTGCTGTATCCAGTCTGCCTTCGGCGTTAATGCACGGGCCGATTTTGAAGCCGTAATCGTAAGAAGTCAGCGCCTTATCTTTCAATCCAAGAACTTCAAGCAGCGCCTGCAGCCCGATATTGCTCGTGTTCTGCATTTTTTTAAGTCCTTCTTTAACGATTGCACGGTTATCATGCTGTAATTCCATTACATCGCAGACAGTGCCGAGTGATGCGACTTCCAGAAAATCAGAATTGTTGAATTCATCTTCTTTTCCGAATTTTCGATACAGGCACCACATAAACTTCCAGGCGACAACAGCGCCGCAGATTTCTTTGAAAACGCCGTCGTCTTCAGGACGTTTCGGGTCAATGACCGCATCGGCTTCGGGGATGATGTAGCGGCGGGTGCCGGCTGCATCTTCATTACAAGGCATCTCGCCCTCTCCGTCATCGGTCGTTGTTTCGTAAGGAACCTCGTGCTGTTCTTCCTCAGACTTAACGTCTTCGTCAGAACAGCATGTGTGCCTTATTTCATAAGGCACCTCATGATGGTCTGTGACAACTACTGTCATTCCAAGTTCCTTCGCCAGCTTAATTTCATTCGCGGCAGCAATACCATTATCACAGGTCAGAATAACCTGCACGCCGGCATCATATGCGTCACGAATTGCCGGTTCATGAAGACCATAACCATCTGTAATACGATGCGGTATGAACTTATCGCATTTGGCACCAAGTCCGGTCAGACCTTTGTAGAGGATATATGTACTGGAGACGCCATCCACGTCATAGTCACCCATGATGCGGATATATTTTCCTGCTTTTACTGCGTCGTAGACAATATCAACGCCGCGCTGCATATCTGTCAGCTCTGAGCCGTCAGAAACGCGAGAAATGTCAGCCTCCAGATACTCTCTCACTGCCTCTTCACCCTGAATTCCTCTATCTGCGAGAATTTTGATAATTGCTGGGTGGACATTAAACTGCTCTGCGAGAGTCTGAAACTCCGGATTTTTTAAATTTTTGTAAATCCATTTACTCATAATTTTTTCTTCCTTTCTTGTTTAGATAATTTTTATTACATGGTTAATATGCGGGATTTTTGGAGAAAAGAAATACGCAAAAATAAGACGCAGGATTCGCACCAAAAAACCGAGCAGCAAAAAGCCGCCGAAAACTCCGGCGGCAAAATATGCTAAATATAAAATTCATTATTCATATCATAATATTTCAACGCATCTATCGCATACGCCATTAAAGTAGTGTCTTTGTCTTCTTCCATCATGCAAATAAGATTTTTGATTGCTTCTTCTGACGCAAAGCCGTAAGACAGAAATTTAATAAGCTTTTCCTTATTCTCACTATCTTCGGGATGATGTTTGCTGTAGAAATAATGTCTGTTAATATATTCTTTCGAATTTTGCCTTAAACCTTTTTTTGCAGCTTCTCTTTCTCTTATGCTTTTGCTGTTGAAATACACAAAAGCCATGAAATCGCCTCTGGTTTCGGTTTCCAGGTCGGCGTAATGCTGATATATGATTTCCGGGTCGAACGGATAAAACTCGAAATACACATCAAGGGTTTTGGCATTTTCCTCATCTGGAGGAATCATGCAAGTTTTGCCGTCTACGGTTACCGATATGGCTGAATACGAATTATTACTGTAGACCTGGTAGCCAATCGCCTTGAAAAATCCTTTTGGCAGAATTCCGTTTTTGGTTGTAACGGTTATATTTTTTGCTCCGTAAAAGCTCCTAAGCCCAACTGTTTTTACCGATGGGGGAATTATTACTTTAGAAGCTTCGTCTTTATTATTAAAACAGAAGGCTTCTTCTGCAATATTTTCGACTCCGTCAGGTATATTAATCAGACCAGATATCATTGCTATACGGCTCCCGATGTTTTTAACGTTATCAAACAAATGAGACAAATCAAGGGCATTGCATCCGGAAAATGCTTCCTTCGGAATATATGTAAGGTTCTTACTGTATCTTACATGCGTAAGATTGCGGCAGCCATAGAATACCCTTTCGCCGATGTATTTGACTGAATCCGGCATGATAACTTCAGATAGGTTGGAATACGCAAAAGCATCTTCTCTTATCTCTTCCACTCCATCAGGAATTTCAACACGTCCGCTCTTATTTTTTGAGCACTTAATAAGCATCCTCATATCTTTCGTATATAAGATATCATCAATTGTTTTGAGGTATGGGTTATCGTCCAATATTTCAAGCGATTCAAGTCTGAAATTTCTCATGACATTGATAATTTCAATGATACTAAACTTGTCTCCCTTAAACTCAATTTTTGATGGTGCATAAGCGGTCTTGATGTTATACAACAGTGAAGCATCCGAAATCCTTATAGCTTTGCCTGAAAAATCAGCGGTATCATTGATAGCCTTAATGTAATCAGGTATATCATACTGGTAATCCATCAGGATATGTCCGAGGACATGTCCTCCGCCTTCCAGTCTTGGAAGGTTGGCAACGCCATGAAAATTTTTAAATGCGTCATGGAAAAAACTGACGACATCATCATCATTAATGATATTTCCGGATTTACAATCTTCAAATGCGAGGCTTTCAATACATGAAACTTCGCTTAAATCAATCGTCTCCCACTCTTCCTTAACAAATGAATTAAAGAGAATGATTTCGTTTTCGGTAGAATTTCCGAGCCCTTTAAGAACGTTTCCGGACAGAAATTTCTTGTTGTAAGATATCACTTTCTTAACATTTGGAAATGTTCTATTCCAGATTTGGATTTTTTCAACTCCTTCTTCAATTACGATTGTTCTAATCTGTGGGAATGATTCGCTTACGTTGAGAAGGTTATACACAGCGCAATTCATTTTGTTTCCGAAAACTAACTCGTCAACGTAATCTTCAATTTCAACGTCAATCAGCTCATTGGCTGAACATTCGTAGAAAACTACTCCATCCTGAAAAGATATATTACTCATATTTTTGGCTTCCTTTCTTTGTGTGTATTTTTTGAAATATTTTTACATTTTTAATATGAGTGATTCTTGAAGAAAAGAAATGCAAAAAAGACGCAAAAAAATTGCGTCTTTATACTCGCCCGTAAAAGACGATATACCCTCACTCGTGATGAGGGAGCGTACGATATACCCTTACATATAATGAAGGAACCGATATACCCTCACTTGATATGAGGGAGCACTCAGTATTTAAGCGGATTTCAAATGCCGTAAATACTTCGTTGTGTAGTTTGTACAAAATATTTTTTGCAATTTGGGTTATCACATTCTCATATTTAATATGCAGGATTTTTTCAAAACGGGACGCTTTTTGTGAAAAAAATAAAAAAAATACATACAATTTTTTTCCAAAAATTCTGCATATTAAAAACAAAAAGGAACCATAAGACTATAGAAAAAAATACAGAAAAGAGATAAAAAAATGCATACAAAAAACGACCAAAAAGAATTTTCCAAAGAATCAATCGACATATACCTTAAAAAGCTATCCAAAGTCTACAAAAAACTCAGCGCCGGCCGTATGCCAGCAGAAATTATACTCGTCGGAGGTTCTGCGATTGCGGTCAACTATTCTTTCCGCCAAAGCAGCACTGATATTGATGCAATCATCCAGGCACCCGACGTAATGCGTGATGCGATTTGCCGGATTCGTGATGAAGAAAATCTGCCAAATGATTGGATTAACAGCGATTTTACAAAAACAGTGTCTTTTTCGCCGATGCTGCGGCTATACTCCAAGCATTACCGGACATTTTCCAATATTGTTGAAATCAGAACGATAACAGGCGCTTTTTTGATTGCGATGAAAATGCGAAGTGGCAGAATATACAAGCATGACCTTTCTGACATCATCGGAATCCTTATTGAGGAAAACGAAAAGAGAGAAAGTCCAATCAATATTACCGAAATCCGCGATGCATGCGAAAAACTTTACGGAGAAACCGGATACGATACGATGCCAGCAGCATCAAGAAAATTAATAGAGAACACCGTCAATTTAAACATCCAAGAACTGCGTCATCTATACCGGCAACAAACCGAAACGGAGGCTGAAAACTGCCGTCTGCTGGTTCAGTTTGAGGCAGAAAATCCAGGCACGTTAAGCAGTGAAAACCTAACGGAAATTGTAGAAAATCTAAGACAAAGTTAATCAGAAAAGGTGATTGACCGACGGACAACCAAAGGTTGACCGTGGCTTCTTCGCGAGGCCAAATTCGCCTCGCAGGACTAACACTATCCCTCTATCTCCTGTTATCGACGTGCGAATAGCACGCGTTTGGTACTAGCAAGCGAAGCTTGCTGTATCACGGAGATTGCTTTTCTGCGCTTATATCCGACGGACAACTAAATACGCAAATCTAAGTGATTCGTATTTAGATTGATAACTCGCCGGCTTTGCCGGACTCGTTACCAGATTCACTACGTTCAATGGCCACGGTTTTACGCGCCATTGTGATAATGTTAAGTATAAGGATGGTGAGTACTATGTATTTTATAGAATTATAAGTAAATATCCAAACGTTCTTACAGGAGGCAATCTTGCAGACGTTCTTTTTGCGGCAGAGAAAAAGAAATCAGAGCAGAATTAAAATAAGGAGCCAGACCGGCATAGCCGTGCTGACTCCTTCCAATTATTTTTCAGATATACTCCCCTCTTACATGTCCCTTCAACACGCCTTCTTCCTGCAGCTTTTCCATCCAATACTCCACCTGTTCTTTTACAATATTTGCAATTTTGTGTCCAGGGTCTTTTTCCAGGATATACTGGTAGTCATACGGCTGGCAGAACCATTCATCCAGAACATCAATCTGGATATCGCTTCCGTCTTTTGGTATCGTCACAGAAAATGAAATGTCAATATCGTTTAGACCTCTCTTTTTCTTAACATCCTTGAAATTAATTCCACGGCAGAAATACCATCGGTCTTTTGCATAGTCGGTGAACCCAATCTCCCGCATCTTCACGTCATCAAAGATGTGTGCCTTAATTTTTGCGTTCACACCATGATACCGCGAGCTACGCTCGCGTGTACCAGACGCGGGCTGGTTCCCCGCCCGTCGATGACTATTCAGCTTCACAGTCTCAGCCTCAGTCTCATCAGTCTCAACCTCAGTCTCAGTTTCGATACCTTTTGCTGTCTCCTGCCCTGCCGGCTCTGCCGCCTCTTCCGCATCAACCTTTTTTCCAGCTTCTCTTCCAAGTTCTTTTTTCTCTTCCTGGCATCCGTTCTCAGCGTTCTCAGCATTTTTCTTTTCTCTGCGTTCTTTTTGCCGCCCCATTCTCGCCAACGCCTCTGATGCTGTATGTAAATTTGCAGCTACGGACTCGTGAAATTCTTTTATCAACATTTTTCGCTCTTCTTCCGCCTGCTCAAGGTCAATGTCGAAGAACTCAGCGACGGTATCTTCCGGATTAACATCCCCATGCACAAGTCCCTTTTCTTTCAGAAATTCCAGGAATTCAAGACAGCGTTCTCTTTCAGGTTTCGTGTTGATTACTTTGTCAAACATCGGTGTATATGCCATTTTTTTAACTCCTCTCTTTGTAGATATTTTTATTTTTTTTGCAAATTTAATATGCCGGATTTTTGTAGAAAAGAAAACAAGACGCAAAATTTCCTGTGTCTGTGAGACCGCAAAAAGCAGCCGGCGCTTTCGCGCCGGCTGCTTTCAATGGATTAATCCTTACGACTTTACAACTGAAATTTTTGTAATTTTTTTCTGTATTTTTTTCATGTATTCCAGAAGATATGCCTGTACAACCGACATATTTTCCCGGTTTGCAGTTTTCCACAGCCATTCCAAGACATCATCAGGTATGATATCTGCCATGATGAGTTTTGTTATACATTTTTCGTTTTTCTCATTAAGAAGTTTAGGTAATATTCTTCTGATGCGTTGTTTAATGTGACTTTTAGCGTTTTCATTTCCAAAATCACAAAATTCTGCAACTGCAACTGCATCGCGGCATGTATCTCCAGTGCTGTATTCCAGCATAGATATATAGTCTGGAGCATCTGTATCAAGAAAATAATGTATGATTGTCTCTTTGATTTTATCATACAAAAATGCCTTTCTGGAAATATTTCTTGGTATATACAGATACTTTTCGCCACATCTTACAACCGCGGAAGCTTCTTCCAATGTATCATATCCAAAAGGCGGTATTGGAAAAGACGAAAGCAGGTCATCGAATGCTTCCGACTTAATGGATTCTAAGTCTTCATTTAAATCGACTTCTTTAAAGCCAGAGGCAGCAAATGCACTATTATGAATATGCTTCAGCGAAGACGGAAAGTCAATATGTTTGAGGTTACGGCATCGAAAAAAAGCGAACATGTCGATACCTTTCAATCCATTTCCAAACTTAACGATTTTCAACCTTTCACAGTCTGTGAACGCTACTTTGCCGATAGTTTTTAGCGAATCAGGAAGAACAACTTCCTCAATATTACACCGAGCAAACGCGCTTGCAGATATTTCTTCTGTTCCATCCAAAACCTCAACATATTTTTTTGATATGGAGCAGGCAACAAGAGTTTTTTTGCTTTTTGTGTATACAACTCCATCAATTTCTTTAAAACCCGGATGAATTATCGAGAAATTCTGCACATATCCTTTTGAGGTGCTATGGTGCGCCAAAGTTGTAATATCAGAAAAGGCAAGTCTTTTATCGGTTTTCAGGACTATCGTTTCCGGAGCATCATTCATGAAATGCAAAGCATCCGGATGATGGACTGTCAGGCTTTTTATATGCGATATGTCAGCCGTCTCCAGAAACACAAAGTTGTATGGTGTATCCGGCAGCTCTATATCCTCTGTTGTTTTATCAATCTCAAGAACAAGATTTCCGGCAAGCTTTAATCCGTTAACGAACGGCTTAGCACTAAAAGCGGAATCTGTAAAAGCGTCTGCGTGAACCTGATGAAAGGACGTTATAGCATCACATACTTCCATTTCTTCGGCTTTGCACCCGGAAAATGCAAAATCAGCAATCCTGTTAATTCCTGTCAGGTCGATTGTCTCTCCTGATTCCTGGCAAAAAGCATTAAGCAGCGTATTGACTTCGCAAGATGTCTCTACCAGATATTTTCCTGACAAAAAAGCAGTACTTTCTGAGTTAACGTATCTTACATTTGGGAATAAGCTGTTTGGAATTCTGATATCGCTAACACCTGGTTTAATGGTTAATGTTTCTACATTTGGAAAGCTTTTGTTTGTATCCGGCATTGTGAAATCGCGCCAGATTTCCACTTCTTTAATATCATCAGCAACATCAATGTCCATTAAGTTTGCGCCATCCGCAACGTAAAGTATTACTACTCCTTCCTGGAATTTTCTTTTCATTATACCCATTTTTTTCCCTTTCTTTGTAGATATTTTTGTTTTTTTTTGCAAATTTAATATGCCGGATTTCTGCAGAAAAGAAAAATAAGCAAGATGCAAAATTTGCGTCTTGCTTTTTTTACCCGTCCATAGGTGGACGGAACACTCAGTATTTATGCAGGTTTCCATTTTGAACACTTTCATATCGGTAATTAAATTGCCGAGGATTCTCGCTTATTGTTTTAGGCATATTATGCCGGAAATACAACTTAGAATGGCTACAGTTACAAAAGTTAAAACAAATATGTTTGCATCTTTTTTGCTGTAATCTAAGATTATATTTGGATTATTTTTGCTAATTGTGATTTTCTTATTATTTCCAACCTTTATTTTTGTAGTTGGCTCTTCTTTTTCTGTTACGTATTGCTTATTCCTGAAGTTATATTTATACTTTACTTTCATTACTCCTGGAATTCTGCTATATCTGAAATATGATGGAGCTTCCGTGATTTCCACACTCATTACTTCAGCTTGAAGCTCTTTAGTATTATCATTTGCATAGAAATTTGCAATATGAAAAGATACAATTGTCATCAAGCACGGTAGAAAAATCAAAAATATTATTCCGTTTACTTTGTGCATTAATTTCCCCATGCGATTACCTCCTTTTGTGGACTGTTTTCCCGATTTTTTTCGTTTGCTTTTTCTGTGAACCGGTCATATTTCGGAGACGTCAGCCGTTCGATTATACATATCAGACAAAAAAAACAAGCGAAGTTATTCGAAGTTGTTAAGTATTTGCATAAGATAGGGGTTGAGACAGCCCCGAAGCCACCAACTGCTCACAATAGTTGACATTATTGTTACTCACAACTTTAGCACTAGGAAGGCAGCTCCTGTTCTGACTTTCTTGTCTCATTCCAAATTTAATATACAGAAAAAATGAAAAATATAACACATTTTTTTTCATCTTTTTTTTATCTTACTTTTCCTTCCCTCCCATCTCTTCATGCACCTCATCAAGATACATCCCAAACACACGTCTTCTCATTTCCGCATCCATCATCGCCCGGGCGAACTCTATCCTGTCTTCTCTTTCTTTTTGACTAAGCTCCTCAACTTCCGCGCCATTACCAACACCACCGACGCCATACAGATTCTTCAATTCCTGAACAAAAATATCCATGATTTTGCCGTAATACACGGTTGCAAAGTCATTTTCCGAATTCTTTTCTGCTGCATTTTTTAATCGTTCATCATCCATCAACCGTTTTTTGATACTCTTGATATACGGAATGAGCATCCTGCTGTCCAGCTTCAGCCCGATTTTGTTGTTTAACTCTTCAATAATATTTGATAAAAAGTCATCCTGCTCTACCGTTTCACCGCCGGTTCCTGTTCCTGTTCCGTTCACGTCCTCACCGTCTGCCAGAACCTCCCTGGTTGTTTCTCTGCTTCCAACCTGGTTCACATCATCAATAACAAGCATCTCATCCGTGTGGTTGTCGTTAAATTCACGTTCTTCAGCCCCCATCACGGATTTATACGCATTCAGGAATACATACCGCTTATGCAGTCCAACGTCTTTCATTTCTGTATTCATTGAAACCCCGACGTATATTTTTAAGAATTTTTTTATTCTGTTCCTGATGATACCGGCTGCGTTTCCGGCCGCCTCAATACGTTTTGTTAATCCAGTGAACGCACCTGAGATATATACTCTGTCACTTGATGTTTTTTCGTTTTTCAGAATCATCCTGCTCGCTTTGTCCACTTCTTCGGCAATCAGCACGCCTGACGCCGTCAGCTCGCCATTGATTTTCAATAAATCATCCAGGCTTGCAGGCTCTGCCAGGGTTGTGGTTGTGTAGAATGGCGCGAATGCGTCAATCATATCACTGCATGTGTTTTTGAAATCAATAATGACCAGTTTTTTAACATACGGACGGCATGGTCTGTTCAGACGTGATAATGTCTGCACAGCATTTACACCGTTTAATGATTTCATAATGTACATGCCGCAAAGTTTCGGCTGGTCAAATCCTGTCTGATATTTATCTGCCACAACCAGAATGCCGTATTCGTCAGTATCAAATTTTGCAGCAGTCTTGCTTTCCGGAAAACCGTTCATCTTTGCTTCCGTATATTCTTCGCCATCAATAACTACAGAGCCGGAAAAGGCAACCAGTGCTTTCACATTAATCCCGCGTTTTTTCAATTTTTTATCTAATTTTCTCTTTATTTTTACCGCTTCTTCTCTTGATGCGCACAAAATCATCGCCTTACCGTGACCGTCAAGCTGGCATTTGACACGAGACATGAAATTATCAATAATGATATTCAGCCGCTGGTCAATATTGGTGTCGTTTAAGCTGACCATTTTTGTAATGTCTCTTTTTGTGTCTCTTTTATTGCATACCGGGTCTGAATTAACAATCTTTCTTACACGGTAATATGTCTGATATTCAATGTATGACTGGAATACATCCAGGATATATCCCTCGCTGCATGCCTGTTTCATTGAATATGTATGGAATGCCGCAAACTTGTCATCCGGTGTCTGCACCCCGAATGTTTCAAGAGTTTTCGGTTTTGGTGTTGCGGTGAATGCGAACATCGCCACATTTGCCTGTCTTCCAGTTTGTCTCATGTTTTCAGTTACAGCATCTTCCATATCTTCCACGCCAACACCAAGATTAAGTGCTTTCTTAACGGCTTTCAGGTCTTCGCCAGATGTTGAGGAATGCGCTTCATCAATAATAACGCCGAAATTTTTGCTCTTCATGTATCCGATTTCATCAGCGATATACGGGAATTTTTGGATAGTCGTGATGATGATTTTTGCATTGCTTGCCAGGGCTTCTTTAAGGTCAGCCGATGTACAGCCGCGCCCAAGCGCCCTAACAAATCCTTCGCAATGTTCACGCCCCATAATTGCCTGCTGCAGCTGGCGGTCTACTGTCCTCCTGTCTGTCATGATAATGACTTTATCAAAAACGGCAACTGCCCTTATCCCGTCGTATACGTGGAGTGATGCCAGACGGTATGCCAGCCAGGAAATCTCATTTGTCTTTCCAGAGCCGGCAGAGTGCTGGATAAGATAGTCTTTTTTGGTTCTGTTTTTCTTAACTGCCTCAATCAGTTTTTCAACGCAGTCAATCTGATGAAATCGCGGGAAAATCAGCAAGTTATTATTATCAACATATATATAATTTGCAATCAGATTCAGCACCGTATCCGGCAGCATGATATAATCATACATATAATGTACCGGGAATTCGTTTTTACAGGCAGGATTTCCAGCCTCCGCATCAATACCTATTCCGGTTCCCTGATTGAACGGCAGGAAGACAGTGTCTTTACCGTTGATATATGTTGACATATAAACTTCGTTTTCATCCATCGCAAAATTAACGACAGCACCTGTCATCACGTCAAATATTTTTGTGTTTTTGTTTCTGGCATTCTTATACTGATTAATTGCGAATCTGTAATTCTGGCCTGATGGAGTATATTTAAGCTCCATTGTCACAATCGCAATGCCATTCAAAAACAGCACCAAATCCACCCGCTCAGTCGGAGAAACCCACACTTCTTCCATCACTGAAAAAATATTGCTTTTGTAATTTTCAACCATTTTTTCATTCATATTTGAAGCCGGCTTTGCATACATCAATTTGATATTCATCCCGTCAACACAGACACCATGTTTCAGCACATAGTTTTTACCGCGTTTCAACATCTCGTCATTTGCCGCCTTGATGACAGTTTCCACCGCATCCGGATGCCTTTTTTGCAGTCTTTTTAGCTCGTCTTTTTGCGTATTCTCCAAAAACCTCTTCAGACAGTCTTTATCAACCGCAAATGTTTTGTCATATGTATTTTTTCTGTATTTATAACCAGCAGCCATCAGTTTTTCAATTATATGCTGCTGAAAATCGTGTTCTTTATTTCCTCTCATTTTTGCCTATTCCTTTCTATATTTCAGGCGGGCAGGAGGCCCGCATATCTCCACGCTGTTCTATACATGTAATATGCAAAAAAGAGAAAATAAAGCGATTTTTTTGCGGATTTCTGGAGAGATAGTGAAAAAACGAAGGAATATGCAGCCGACAGCAAAACGCAACGGGAGCATGCAGGGTTTCGCGCCCCGCAAACACCCCCGCCAGGCTTGCAGCCTGGACTGCATCGCAAAACTACGTTTTGCTTTTCAGCCAGCTCTGCAGGCAATACAGTTATGCCAACATTCCGCAGCAGCCGGCAAGCTCACCTCCGTCGCCAGCCGGCAATAATCTTTCGCCATCCATCTTCTTTTTTACAGAGCAAATCTCAGCCTTCCCCCAGCCAACAACCACCCTTCCGGCGCCAGCCGGCCAGTATCCTCCCGTCGCCCATATCTTTTCATACCAGCACCCTCAACCTTCATTCATTCAATAACCCAACAACAGCCGGCAGATGTAATCTGCCGGCTGCCAATACACTCCCCTCTTCACTTCTTTTCTTTTGATTTTTGTAAATATTTTTCTTTTTTTAAAAAACGCCGCAATTTCTTGCGGCGCCAATTACTTTATTGTTTATTTTTTTGTATCAGTGAGATTGACTTTATAGAATATAGAATTTACGAATTCTTGGCGTAATCTGCTTGAATCATCAGCATTAATCTCAAGCCATGAGTCGTCGTTCCAATTAAAAGTATCTTTTTCATCAAATACGCCGATAAGATGTACAAAGAATGCTATTGGCTTATTATTGTCGTTGTAAATATAATTAATAATAAAAGTAATATTTGAATTATTTGGACAAAGTTGCAATCGATTAAGCTGTTGTTCTTTGCAAAAATTTTCTGAAACTTCATTTTCATTTAATACTCCGAATCTGAGAACATTAAGCGATTTATCATCCATAATATTTTTATGTTTAGACAACAGATTTTCAATAGCTTTACATGTATTATAAATTAAATCAAGCAATGATATCTGTGACACATTTAATGTATCAATGTGTTTAAGTTGTAATGAATTTAAAACCTCATTTACAGTTTTCAGTTTCTCCATCTTCTTCTCACCTCCTTTCTCATTTCAAACACAACCGCAGGAACAAAAGCTCCTGTGGTATTTTCAGGTTACAATATCAATATGCTGAAATTTTGTTTTGCGAAGACAGAATAGAAATTATTTTTCCACCCTCTTCTTCCCCGTCACATAATCAAAAATCAAACTTTTTTTGTATTCCATCAGCCATTCCAGCTGCTCTCTTCTTTTTTGTACTCTGTTGTCTATATTTTTACATTTTTCGTCCAGATAATCGGCAATCTGCTGCTGCTCGGCGAGCGGCGGGACGGGAACAGGAATTTTCATCAATTCAGCATTGTTAATACTGCTTCTGACACCACAACTTCCAAGTGCATTAAACACATCAAGGTAACTCATCATCAAGAAAAACATTTCTGCATACTCTGGCAGCATTTTATTATTGTCCGCGTGTAATATTGTATATGCCGGAGAAATCAGTCCAGTGTCGTGAGATAAAGCAACGCGGCGGCTTTTTGAAGGATTCTGCAAGTCAATTAATCTGAATACTAGGTCTCCTTTTCTTAAAAGCTGATAAGACATAAAGTCTTTTGGCTGTAATCCTTCCGCAGTCCATTTTTCGCGATGTTTTACGCCGTTCATAGTTAATGAAAGTCTTTCATATTTTTCGCTTTCTTTACCAGGAATCTTCTTAAAGGTTGAGAAATTATATTTTACTTTGCTAACATCCCACTCCTCCGGTATTCCACCAATCCATTCAACCCCGGAATCTTTCATCGTTCTCTCGGGCTCGCCTTTTTTACAAATTCCTTTTGTCACTGTTTTTGTTATTAATGCCTTTTTATATTTTTCCAAATCCTCAATCTGCCGGCTGACGGCATCAATCGTGCGGTCAAGAATACCGCATTTTGTATCCAGAAAATCAGAGATTCGCTGCTGTTCGGGGAGTGGAGGGATAACGACTCTCTTTTTTAAAAGGCTTGTCGCCGTAATTAAAGGAACTGCACTTCCAGTAATAATATCATTGAGATTAACGATTGCCATTGCCCAAAATAAGAAATGAGAAAGCGCTTTTTTGCGATAATCTTCTGTAAAAGGGCGTATAAGTAGGCGATTATCATTGATTAAAATTTTCTTTTTTGGATTTTTTTCTAGCATTTCATATTGTCCAATTGTTCCAACACGGCCAGTAATTATTACTTCGTTACCACTAGACCATTCACCAAAGGGAGAATAAGGTTTTCCATTTTTTTCAACTGGCCATTCTCCAAATAAATATTCCTTTGCTGCATAAATGTTACTAATATTTTTTAACCTCAGTACTTCCCAATCTTTCGGCACTTGGCCAATATATTCAATCCCCGAATCTTTATACCCCGCCATATTGCCGGCAATCTCTTTTTTCTTCTCTTTTACCCCTCTCAGTAGCCTCTCAACCTTCGCCGCTCTCCCGTTCTCTCCCGGCAGCCACTGCTTTCCGCTGTTGTTTACAAACACATTTCCACGCATCCGCTCCGGCTGAAATCTGTTCTGTTTCCGATTTGTGTAATTCTGATTTTTTTTCGACATATTTTTATCTCCTTTTTTGTTTCTTTGTTTTTAGCTGTAATCAATATGCCGAAAAAAGCATCTCCGCCGATTATTTTTGCGGATTTTATTCGTGTGCCGTCCCGGTCTCCGTTCTGTCTTCGCTTCGGTCGGTTCAAAACCAGCATCAAATGGATGCCGTGAACCGTTGTAAATCCGACGTCCCCAGAACGTCGTGCGACCCCGGCAGGCTTACAGCCTAGTCAAAAAAAAATCAGGTATCAAAATTTGCGATACCTGATTATTTTCAGCAAAGTGTTATATGCCGATGTAGAGCATTTATCTTTTATTTGTTTTGTGATTGAATCAATGTATTCATGCCTTTTGCAGATAAGCCATCGATTAGATACATTCCTTTATTTTTATCTTTGTATGTTCCGGCAAAAAAACCTGAAGCATCTAGCTGGTCGCAAAGAGCTTCAACGTCTTCCATTGTAAATTCTCGAAAAATTTTGTATTCCGTAATATTAAATGGAAATTCTGATTGCATATTAACTACAATTAGAATTTCATTTTTGTATCTATTTAACAGTTCACTGATTCTCTTTTCAATGAAATCGCATAATGGCTCTTGCATTTCTCTGGTTTCTGTTCTTAATGTTATTTTTGAACGTTCAAAATCAATTTCTGCTGTAATTTGTTCATTATGATAAATGCCACTAAATGTACATTTTTTTATTTCATCAGTTTCTTTCAAGTCTACAATATCCCAAATAGAATGAAAGCTTTGTGGCTGATGAAATATCGCGCATCGCTTGGCGTCATATTGAGTATTATTAGAAGTTAATTTTGATAATTCAAATCCCTTCATCCAATAAAATGCGCCGCATAATATATATGGTGAAATGTTTTGAATTGTGTATGTTCTGGCTTTTTCTATTTCATAAAAGCCCTTATCCTCTGTGCTATAAGTGTAAATTCTTAAAAATTTACTCATAGTTGCCTCCGTAAACTAAATTATAAAAGTATAAATGCTCTACAAACTTAATATGCTAAATTACGTGTAATAAATAACGACAATAAACGATATTCTTCTGCATAGATTGTTGATTATTTTGTGTATTTTTGATATACTTTTTTTAAATATATATACATGTTAGGAGCACGCATAATGAAAATTTTAGCTGTAAGAACTGGCGAACTTCCTGAAGTAATAGATATCGAACATTCTTTAGATGCAGAGTCTGAATTTGTTGGCGGATATATCCAGACAATTTCCCTTTCTTCTACTGCTATACTTGTATGTAATGACGATGGAAAAGTTATAGGTTTAAAGCCTAATCGAGTAATTCCAGGCGATTTCATTGCGGGGGATTTTTTTATTGTTGGATTTGATGGTCAAGATGATTTTTGTGATATTTCAGACAGTGATGCTGCTTTGTATATGGAATTTTTCTCTAGTCCAAATTCGTACTGTTGATACTTTGGCAGCAAAAAAAAGTGTCGCAAAATTTGCGACACCTTTTTTTTAGTTTATATTTGCAATTTCTTCTTCAAAATACTGAAGAGTTGAAAAGCTTACAAGCTTTCTATTAAATGGCTTTTGTAAGTTTGCTTTTGCTCTTTTGTATTTTTGTATGTATCGCCTCATCTGCCGTTCAATCATATAATCTTTATTATATAATGCTGCAAACTCATTATCTCGCAAGTGAGGCGTTATTGATTCGTTGATATATGATTCATCTGGCAAAACGACAGCTTTGGAGAAGTCTACGCCACAATGTCGTTCCTCATCTGTCCAAAATACAAACGGATGATGTATGCTTGAACGAAGAGGAATTGCAAAGTTGACGCCATCGATTGTAACCCAAATTTGGATATATGGCCTGTCTCGTTTTTGCTCTAGTTCTGGATATTGTTCTGCCGGATATTGCTGATAAAATTTTTCAGCTAAAAATATAAATCTTTTGTTTCCAATCATCTCATTTTCCTTTGCATATAAACACAAATAGCCCCTATTCATAGGAGCTATTTGCGATAAATTCTTCTCAGTGGGACTTTCTTTTATTCCTTACTTGCTCGCGCCCTACGAGCAAATCTACTCAGCGTGCTTTTTTTTGTTTTACTTGCTCGCGCAACTACGAGCAAATCTTCTCGTATATATTATATATCACATTTCAGCAAATATGTCAAGAAGAAATTTTTCGTGCTCCAATATGCAATTTTCCTGCCGCCTTCGGCAGCAAACAACAACACAGCGAAACGAAGTTTCGCCTGCCGTCCAGGCTGCAAGCCTGGCGGGTTTCAGGGCAGCGCCCTGAATTTTCTTCTTTTCTTTTTCTTTTTTTTAATAGAAATACTTTCTCGGAAATTCTGGATATATCATATTGTCAAGGGCATCATGTGCCGGCAAAATATATCCTGTTCCATATATTGACGAAAGCCGTTTAATTTCCTGAATTACCGGAAAATTCGGGTCATCTTTATCTGCTGACAATCCCCCAAGTTGAGAAAATACCCTACCCCAAATTTCATAAGCAGCCATTACTGTCAATGTGGTAAATTTTCCAGGCTGGAGATTTTTTAAAATAGTAAACATTTCTTTCACTTCATCCGGATTTTCCACATACATCCCGCAATAGCAATGCTCGTTATTAAATATACAAACTTCGCAAACAAGATTTATGATTTGCTCGTTAATCAGCTCTTCTTTTGTTGGAACATAATCTCTCTGCTGTCTGTCTTGAGTAGATGCTGAAACTGTCTGCTGCTTTTGCTTTTTCTTTTTTCTCTGACTCATTATTCAACCTCTTTTCTGACTTCCCGCCGCCTTCGGCGGCAAACAACAACACAGCGAAACGCAGTTTCGCCCGCAGTCCAGGCTGCAAGCCTGGCGGGGGTGCGGGGCGAGGAGCCCCGCGTTTCTCTCCTTCTTTTTACTCAAACAACTCTTCAAGCCCTTTGTTCACATCATTCTGGCTTTCCATAATCTTCGCCTGCAGCGCTTCCATCGTCTCCGGTCTCTGGTACTTGAAGAAGTAACGTGTAAACGGAATCTCCGCCCCGGTCTTTACAGTGCCCTTTTTCGCATCTTCCTCAAAGAACCAAACCGCATCCGGAATATGCGGCAGCACCTCCCGCGCCATATACTCTTCAATCGTGTCAGTGCCCTTTACAATCTCCGTATCTTTTGTCTCCGGGTCATATTCAATGTTTCCTTTTTTATCTGTCTGAACTAATGCATTTTCGTCCCTCTTGGACAGCCCTCCGGCCAGCTTCAAAAGCCCTTTGGCGTCAAGACACGCTTTCCCGTTCACCTTCGGCAGCAGGTTTTTCAGTACCGGTATGAATCCATCTCTGCAATTCCATACAGTATCAGACACCGCCCCCACAAGGTTTTTTAACAGGTCATCATAAACCATTTTTCCGGCTTCGTATTTGTCTAATACTTTTTCTTCTTTTTTTGTTAATTTCTCGCCGTTCTCAAGCTTCTCATTCAGCTCTGTCACTTTGCTTTTATCATACAGGGAAGCAAAGCAGCCAGCATTTTTCGCCGCCTCAATGCGGTCTTCCGTAATCATATAATTTCGTTTCATCGGCTGCATGATAGTATACTCACGATAGATGAACTCAGCATTGTCAAAAATCTTGCAGTGCTCATTCTCCTCAAAATTGACATACAGCTCCAGGATTTTCTCGCGGTCTTCGCGTGTGATTTCGTTTTTCTTCATCCCGAGCGGCTTTCTCAACGGATGGCAGATGCCAGACGCATCAATCAGCTGAATCTTTCCTTTTCTTTTTTCGCTTTTGTTTTTGGTCAGGATATTCACATATGTACCGATGCCGGTGTTGTAGAATGAATCCGGACTCAACGCTACAATCGCCTCAATGTAATCATGTTCAAGCAGCCATCTTCTAATCTGAGATTCTCCGGAAGTAGTGCCGCCGGTAAACAGCGGGGAGCCGTTAGTAATGATTGCCGCACGTCCATCTTTCGGGTTGATTTTATCAAGCGCGCGCTGAATGAATAACAGTTGCATGTCACCTTTACTCGGCAGACCGCCTTCATAATGCTCACCGCTTTCATACTGTCTGATTACTGCTTCTTCTGTTCCCTCCGGTGCATCCTTACCGCCCCAGGCAGCCCCGAACGGCGGATTCTCAATCACGAACCGGACAGTCTTTTCTTCTTCAAATCTGTCAACCTTAAGGGAATCCCCCAGCTGGATATTATCAGCATCCTGACCGCGGATAAGCATTTCGGCTTTGCAGATAGCATAAGATTCCGGATTGATTTCCTGACCGTACAGATATACATTAGCTTCCGGGTTCATATGCAGGATAAAATTCTGGCTTGTTGACAGCATACCGCCAGTACCGCAGGCCTGGTCTAATACTTTCACCACACGCCCCGGTTGCATCAGGTCTTCACAGCCTTCAGCACAAATCAAACTTACAAGCAGTTTCACAATATCCCTGCCGGTGTAGTGGTCACCCGCTTCGGCATTTTCAGAGAATCGGCGAATCAGGTCTTCAAAGATATATCCCATCTTAATGGAATCAACTTTTTCTGGATTCAGGTCAATCTCGGAAAATGATTTCATAACCGTAAAGAGCCGGTCACTCTTTGCCATTTTCGCAATCTGTTTATCAAGCTCCAGACTCTGAAGAATCTCCCTTACGTTTCCGGAGAACTTACTGATATATGACCTGAAATTTTCTTCCAGGTTATCCGGCTCATCCAGCAGTGTTTTTAAAGTAAAATCGCTCAGATTAAAATATCCAACACCGGTCTCTTTAAACAGCACCTCATCCGGGCAGCCCTCACCAAAAATCTTTGCAATCTCCTGCGTTCTGTCTTTGGTCTTGACTAACGCACACTCAAACCTTCTGATAATAGTCATCGGAATGATAACATCTTTATATTTATCAGATTGATAAGTCCCCCTCAGCTTATTTGCAATATTCCAGATAAAATTAACTTCAGCAGTTACATCAACCGGGTTGTCATCATAATCCGCAATCACCTTCAGCATCTTTGTTTTTTCCATTATTTTTTCTCCTTTTCTTTCGCGCCTCCGGCGCACTTATTTTCTTTGCACATTATCAATATGCCGAACTTTTTCCAGGTCAGATTATTTTTGCGGATTTTTTTACACCTATTTTTTCGCCCTCCAAAAAAAAGAAGAGCCGAAGGCTCTTCTTTACACAAAATATACAAGCAACACTACGTAATGTATCACTTGGTCAGCGGCATATCCAATTTTCTTATACCTCTCTTTCGCCGCATCCACTACGATATGGGTGCCAAACAGCACAAAGAGCTGCCAGTTAAACCCGAACGCCAGATAAAACGGCAGACAATACAGCAGGCAATGCACCAACAAGTGGTACCAATTTTCTCCTTTCGTCTTCGCGATAAAATCAATCTGGAGGACATAATCCCCGACCAGGTGGCACATCACCAATCTGAACACGGTTTCGCAAATTTTTTGGTTTGGCATTTTTTGCTCCTTTCTTGTTTATTATCTTACGTATTCCAATATGCAGAAAAATTACGAAAACGTGAATTGCGTATTTTTTTACGGATTGTTTTCGTGAAAATTCAGCATATTATTTACAGCTTATACATTTGAATGCTATATAGAAATATAGTATAATAAATACATAAGAAATAAAACTCAAGGAGGGTAAATATATGT
>OFMA01000420.1_pt1 | contig 32685 bp, 22 predicted proteins | sample 1541011 | NCBI WGS metagenome assembly OFMA01 (sample SAMN04209225, study PRJEB22552) | human gut metagenome | biome: gut; material: feces | host: Homo sapiens | place: USA: Oklahoma
AACAGAGGATAACGATTTTTACGAAAAACAGAAAAATCATGTTTGCGAAAGGATATATAGTATTTTTGTTTTACGTTTCTGGGAATATATCTTTTTGGGGAAAATGGCTTAAATCTCACATAATCGGCACTTTCGCCCCAATTTTCCCAAAAACAAAACACGTTTTTGGCAATTACTTCTGATTTTGGGAAATATTTTTGGGAAGGAGATTCATATGCGAAAAAAGAATTTCAAAGGGCGATGTGAAAAAATCACAGTCACAAAATCAAAATCAATATGTAAAACCTACGATGATCTACAAAGAAGCTATCTCGAAAAATTAGAAGCAAATTCCGACATTCAAGAAATCCGTATGAATATCGTTTTAGACAGCTTGCCAGATTATATGTCAGACTTTGTTTGTGTTAAGAATGATGGTGGTTTAATGGTGCGAGAATGCGTATATCGGAAATTTCTCACTAAACCAATGACAGTAAAGTTATTGGACGATTCAAGGAACTATTGGCGAAATCATGGTGTAGAAGATTGGGGGTTAGTTATAGATGCAGAATAATCTTATCAAAATTCAAGATGGCACGATTTACCGTATATTACAAGAACGTGACTCAGAATGGCTTGTAATTGATTGTATTAAGCGTACTATGCCGAAATGGATAGAAAGTTTGGCTGAATTTGAAAGCGTGCCTGAAAGCGTTTTATGGGTGACTACTGGCATTTATCCGACTGACATAAACACTTTATCAACCAAAGAGAAAAAGTATATGAATGAGCATTACAGCTTGTTTGCTAGTGTTCTGGGCGTTATTGATGATGAGAAAACGAGAAGCTATATTATCCGTGAGATTGCTGAATTATATAAAGTTACTAAGCAGACAATACGTAACAATTTATGTTTATATTTAGTTTATCAAGATATTACAGTCCTGCTGCCACACAAAAAAGAAAAACGAAACTTGACCAATGATGAAAAAAATATGAGGTGGGCATTAAACAAATATTACTACACCACAAAGAAACACAGTATTTCCGATGTTTATACAATGATGCTGAAAGAGAAATACTGTGATGAAACTGGTCATCTCAAAGAAGATCATCCTTCTATTCATCAATTCCGCTATTACTTTCAGAAGACCAAGAAGCTGCAAAATTTATATATCAGTCGTGGCGGTTTAAAGGACTATCAGAAAAATCATAGACCGTTGCTTGGTGATGGTGTACAGGAATTTGCCCCAAATGTAGGTTTTGGCATGTTGGATTCTACAATTTGCGATATCTACCTTGTGAATGATGCAAGGGAAGTTGTAGGAAGACCGATATTGACGGCTTGTGTAGATGGGTATAGTGGTATGTGTTTAGGTTATTCGCTTGGTTGGAAAGGTGGAATATATAGTGTTAAGGGACTAATGCTTAATATCGTTGCAGATAAAAAGGAACACTGTAAAAAATTTGGTATTGATATTGCTGATAATGTGTGGGATTGCCACCAAATGCCAGGGGTAATGATAACAGATAAAGGATCAGAATATATATCTGAAAACTTTGAACAAATCACAGAACTGGGAATAAGGTTGATTGATTTACCATCATACAGACCAGAACTAAAAGGATCAGTCGAAAAATTCTTTGACCTTATACAGAATTCTTTCAAAACCGTGTTAAAAGGAAAAGGTGTAATAGAGCCGGATTTTCAAGAAAGGGGCGCACACGACTATCGAAAAGATGCTTGTATCACATTGGAAATATTCGAAAAAGTCTTGTTACATTGCATCATTTATTATAATAGTGGACGCATACTGGAAAATTACCCATTCACTGAAGAGATGCTTTCTGCTAACATAAAACCATTTGCCTGTGAAGTTTGGAATTATGGCAGAAACCGTAATAATGCAAACTTGATAGATGTATCTGCAGAGCAAGTTATTATGACACTGCTGCCTAGATGCATCGGCAAATTTGCCCGAAACGGCTTAAAGGTGAACGGATTACGATATAAGCACCCTAACTATACAGAAATGTATCTGAAAGGTGGGGAGGTTACTGTTGCTTATAATCCGGATTCTGTTTCTGATGTTTGGCTTATTGATAATGGTGAATATGTAAAATTTGAACTGATTGAAAGTCGATATGAACACATGAATGTGGCGAATGTTGCCTCAATAAACGATGTGAAAAAAGAAGTTATCAAACAAGCGGAAAATGAAAACAAGCAAGCAAAAATAAATTTGCTAAAAACGATTGAAGTCATAACGGCTGGATCAGTGCCAAAATCTGTCCCTATAAAGAAAATACGTGAAAACCGTACAAAGGAAGAAACTCGTACACATATTGATTTTACGAAGGGAGTAAAGAAATATGCTACAAGAAAATAAGATTATCGAATTATTACCACAAGTGTTATCGGGAGATCGTTTAATTGAAGAACTTGGGTATCTTCCAGCGTATAATGAAACAATAATAGAACAAAGTCAGGCAAGCAGATTACTGGCATTGTCGGATATATATAGGGTGTATGTGCCATCTGAAATGAGTATTGAAATATATAATAAATTATATCTGGCACTATTACTATCTATAAAAAAGAAATTCACGGCAGCAGCAGTAAAACAAAGATATGAGAATGCAAAAATGATAAAACGAATGGATTCTGTGGGAATAATCGGTGGTTCGGATTCATTCACTATTATTGGTTCATCTGGTATTGGAAAGAGTAGTGCTATAGAAAAATCCATTGGACTCTTAACAGAAAACGCCATTATACAGGATGATGAACTGATAGGGGATGTTATTCCTTGCCTGGTTGTACAATGTCCTTTTGACAGCTCAGTAAAAAGTTTGCTTCTGGAAATTCTCAGAAAAACAGATGAGGTGCTTGAAACGAATTATTATGAGTCAGCTAAAAAATCAAGATATACGACAACAGATGTTTTAATTGGTTCGGTCAGTACGATTGCATTAAATCACATAGGACTTTTGATCGTGGACGAAATACAAAATGTGGTTAATTCTAAGAATGGGAAAAGCCTCATTGGATCACTAACACAGTTAATCAATAATAGCGGTATATCTATCTGCATGGTGGGAACACCAGAAAGTGTGCCATTCTTTGAACAGGCTATGCAGTTGGCACGTAGAAGTGTAGGGTTGAGATATGAAGCAATGGAATATGGCGATTACTTCAAATTTTTATGTCAAGTATTATGGCAGTATCAATATGTAAAAGAGTGCGTAGAACTTACAGAAGAAGTCACGTACTGGCTGTATGAGCATTGTGGGGGTGTTGTTTCTATTCTTATAACATTGCTGCATGATAGTCAGGAAATGGCAATTATGAGTGGCTATGACACCTTAGATTTGACGATATTGGAAGAAACATATAAAAGCCGGTTATCTATGTTACACGGATATATTAAGCCAAATATGGGAGCAAAAGCCAGCCAGAAAAGAAAGAAAAGGGTGCCAGAAATCAGCAGTGAAATTCTTTGCATCGAAAACGAGTCCCTAATTTCAGACCTAAGTACAATCGTAAAACAGGGGGCAATGGATATTGATGAAATGATAAATAGAATGAATGTGGCATTTATGGTAGAGGTGGTTGCATGTTAGGGATTGTACCAAAGTTATACGAAGATGAGCTTTTTTATTCATGGCTGTGCCGGTATTATGTGGCAAAAGGTTTTACGTCCAATTCTCATTTTATAGAGGAAGTAACCGGGAATAACAGATTGTATTTGAATAAAGAGTTTGTGCCACCATTCAAAGCAGAGTTTCGCCATGACATTGAAAAAATATTTGGTTTTGAGAATGTTATAAGAAATCATACTCTATACGGACAAGAAGCACGTTTCTATACTGAGGAAGAAATAAATAATGTGTGGGAGCTTTTGCAGACAGATTCATTTGATATTAGAACATTATTTAGAATGCAGAAATCAAAAGAGGGGCATTCTTTTAGTTATTGCCCTTTGTGTGTTAAAGAAGAACGAGAATCTATCGGTGAATGCTACTGGCATAAATCCCACCAAATACAAGGTATAGATATCTGTTTGAAACACAGGTGTAAGCTAAAAGAATCCGAAATAAGAGTTGGTTCAAAACATAATGATATGATATCTCCAGCAGAATGGTGGTGTAATGATTCGGAAATAGAAATGTTAGAAAACACGCATTGCTTGAAATATTATAATTATGTGTGGAAAATTGCCAATGCCCCTTGTAACGGGATGGATGCAAAAAAGATTATAGCTCTGTTATACAAGAAGCTGAAAGAAAAAGGCTACCGGACACTAGGACAACGGCTTTTAGGGATTATGTCAGAAGATATGGAGCAGTATTATGAGGAAATGGGCGTATCTTATGAAATGTGTTATTCAACATTACAGACAATATTTGCAAAGTATAATTATCCGTTTATTGCCATTATCCAAACAGCGTACTTTTTAGGTGTGACAGCAGAAGAGTTACTGAATCCAGTTGTTAGTGATTTTGATATTGCAGATGAGGAATGTAGCCACTATGTCAGTGATCGTAATAATACAAATATCAATCGTGATCTGATGGATCGAAATTATCTGAAATCTGTTAAAAGAGAATGTGAGTTGATATATAGTGGTCATTATCATGCAAAAGGAAGACCGATGAAAGTGTCTGCACTTAAAGTATGCAAGAGAGTTGGAATTACACATACTTTGATTAAGTTTATGCCACTTTGCAAGGCTTGTATTGATGAATATGCAGAAACGGATGACGAATATCATGCGAGGATTATTGTGTGGGCTTATAGAAAATTGAAAGCGGAAAAAACGGACGGTGAAATAATTCGTGTGTCAGAAATTCATAAACTTACAAGTGAATGGAAGGAAAATATCATAAGAGCATTGCCATATATGGCGAAATTTGCGGATCAAGAAATGATAAATGAGATAGATGCATTAGCGAGAGAGAAGCATTGGCATAGAAATTTAGTGGACTAAAGCGTAAAAAATAAGGATGTAGATTTTCAAGTCTACATCCTTAAACTTTTATTCACATATCATACTAAAATACACCTGACCGCTATATAAACCGGCAGATGCAGAATGCGGATCAGCATCTACTTCTGTATTAAAAGTAGCAATCTGTCCGTCTTGACTAGAACCAAATTGTGCAATTATGTTGTTTCCAGAATTACATCGGTTTCCAGTCTTATCAACGAAGAAAACATTTATTGCTTTAGAAGAATCGTTATCATTGTGAAGCTGAATTGTACCATTAGAATCAAGACCTTCAATTCTTACATAGATTGATTTCTCTGGCGAGATATTGGTTTCCATAGCATAGATTTCAGATTCAGTTCCGACATTGATAGTCTCTGGAATCTGTACATAGAAATAATCGTCTACCGTATATGTAAGTGTGGAACTTCCAAACTGAGGTTCTGCAGCTTGCACGACCATTGGTGTTTGAATTGGACTAACCAATAACATCAGAGATGCAAGAATACATGCAATATTCATTTTAACTTTCTTTACAAAATTTCTCATATTTTTCACCTAATAAACATATAAAGTAAATGCAATATTACATCCGTTTAATTCTACACCATCTTTGTAGCATCTTATTGTAAAAGTGCATTCTTCATAAGTCCCTTTTTCTAATTCTTTATTGAGTTGTATATCGTATAATCCATAACCGGGTTGAATATTTTCTTCTGACCATAGAACAGAACCATCCGGCATTAAGATACTAAAATCCATACTACAAGTATTTGTATCTGGATTATATAAATTGATTTTCTGATTGGTTGAATTCGCTTCAAATGAGATTTTTGTGAATCCAGGAATAGCAATAGAAGACTGCTCATAGTCAGTCTCTATAGTTTGTTTTCCATTCCATAAAATACCATTACTTTCTCTTTTATCATTCCGACCAAACAGAAAAAGTAATGGCAAAATAATCACCAATGCAATAGTAACAACAGCTATCACATATTTCTTCTTGAACTTTTTCATTTACTTTCTCCTACTTTTCTTTGAATTGTATGATTGTACGTCCGAACAGTTTATAGTATGGTGCTGGTTTTTCATCAAAGACATAGTAGTTTATTGAATCAGCAACGATTATTGCCAAAAAAGAAAGAACTATCCATAGCAGCATAAACGGCACACAGATAATTCCTTTATAATTGAGTGGCAAATTTGAATAGTCCCACATTACAGGTAACAAATCCGTATTCAAGAAAATGTTCCCTATAATCAATTCAAGTGCCGTAATCATTGACATGCCTATCATGCACTGTAATAGGATATCAATATCCCATGATATATGATCGTTGATTTTATCCAACACAACAACTACTAAACCGGCACAAACACCCATGAGAGGATATGAATATCCTCTAAACAATACTTCTATAGTGATATACAGGCAGAAGCCAACAATAAATAAAATTACATTTTTATATACTTTTTTACTCATTTTTACTTCTCCTTATTGAGATAAAAAATAGAGCGGATGTTAAATTTCCGCTCTATTAAACAGATATGCAATTAGACATTATATCCACGCATATCTTCAACAAATGAGTGATTTTTCATATGGGTTTCATAAGCGTCCATAATGATATGATACGCAATATCAATCTCACCATTTGTCAGATTATTGTCTTTGATAATATCCTCATACTCTTTGTACAGCTTGAATACACGGTTGAATTCCTCTCTTGTAACAGAGCTGTTTTCGTCAACAACTTTCGATGCAAAAGCAATAACAGTATTTCGCTTATTCTCTATGAGTAGAGATAGAGTATCGGCATTATTTTTATCTAGTTTCTTATCAAATTCCTTAATCCATTTATCATTTTCTTTCAGACTCTCATTTACACTTTTAATCCAATCATCCCTCATACGAATATTATCTGTATCGTAATGGGATTTGAATTCATTGAGTGACTGCTGAACTTCCCTTAATGTTTCAGGAACTTGACGTAGGATTTCCCTTTCTTGCTTTTTGCGAGAAAAGTATTTACGAATTTTCACAAACTCGGGAACGACCTTTCCTTGTAATTCCATCAATTCACCGACAACTTGCGTTATCAAGAACAATGCAACAATGGAGAGTGCGACCTTTGTTGGAACATTCAAATATTCAATATATTCAATCAATTTCTTCACTCCATACTAGATGGTGGCAGAAACCCCACCACCATCATAGCTTTCTTATTGTTTTTTCAAATACTGGCTTGAAACATATCCAGTGTATGTCTTGTAGGCAACATAGTACCATTTCACACCACCAGATACATTGTAATAGCCATAGCACTTCACTGTACCACCACTAGGAATGGCAAGGATTTTACCTTTTGAAGTTCCTGCACCAAGTCTCAGATTCAGACCATCACTTGAAGTTACTTTGTAAGTTCCGGCGATTGCTTTATTGAAGTTCTGTGCCCCCTCAACCTTTGAGCTTGATGTAGCTGGTGAACTAGCGGAAGCAGAAGTGCTTCTTACATATGAACTATGTACGAAACCATATTTTCCGTTATACTTAATGTAATACCAAGTAGATCCGTCTTTCGCTTTTATAGAATCACACACATCAACAGAAACATTCGCTTTAAGCGGACTAAATGAACATGTAGCATTTTCTGTACCAGCCCATTTTCTTACATTCAGTTCTGTGATAGTAGTACCTTTCCATTTAACTGTACTATTCAATTTTGTTGAAGTAGAAGTTGTAGGTTTGGAAGGGGTAGAAGGTGTAGACGGAGTAGAAGATGTTGCTTTTGAAGAATATTTCGGTGCGATAAAGCCACGAATACATCTCTGATTAACAACAAGGTTTCTTTTCTTTACTGTGTTAGAATAATTTCCTTCAATTACTACAAATGAATTGCCGGAAACACTGTACACAATACCAACATGATCGGCAGAACCCATATTGTCACCAACACCATTATCCTGCCAGTCGTAGAGAATAACATCTCCGACCTTTGGAATATAGGCATCATTCTCAATCCAGATTCCGGCGTTTTTCGCTTTTGTAATCATGTTGTTGCATGAGCATTCAACACATGGGAAAATACTTGTCAGACCACATGCGATAAATGCAGCAGAAACAGCAGTAGCACACCAGGCATCATTTACTGTCATGGTATATCGTGTGCAAAGTCTACTGTTATTGAAGATAGAGAGAATTTCTCTATGTTTAGCAGAACCTTCAGCACAACCAAGATAGCTGTCAAGCCAAGTAGCAACTTTACGTCTTAATTCGCTTTCAGTCATAGTGTTACCTCCTAATGATGATACGCCATTTATTTTGGCGTATTTATTGTAATAATTTTGTCCGTAACTAGCACGTTTCTCCTGAACAGAAGTACCCATGTTTGCCGGTACTTCAAATTTCTTCAATACGATGTCAGATGCTTCACGGACAGATTTTGCATTTTTCAAAACGGACATTACAGATTTGTAAGAACCATTTAACTCTGTTAATAAGAATTCCAAACAGTTCTCTTCGTCTGCAATAGAAACACCTTTAGCTTTTGCAGAATCATATAATCCGGCTTTTCTATTGGTACTTGTCCACTGGGCAATAGAATACCCGTATACTTTGCCTGGAAGTGGATTTAAGAATTCGGCTCTGCTAATCTTTCCACTATCAACATCGGCAGTATAAGTGGCATCCGTATAGGTTTTTCCGTTCTCTTTTAATCGCTTCAAACAAAGCGTTTCTACACGATTAAAAATTAGTCCAGATTCAGCGTAGAGATTACCCATTAAACCAGCTACGCCAAATTTGTTCCCGATTTTTTCATAAAGATAATTCCATATTCTTTCCTCTACAGAATTTCCATGTAAACTCATAATTTACTCCTTATAAAAAAGAGAGAGTGGTTATCAGCCACCCTCAATCAACAGTTCTTATTCAGTTTTAGAATCTTCTGTGTTTGTCGCAACAATTTCTCTCAATGTTTTAAGAGATTCTTTGATTTGATTATCAATCCATTCTGTCAAAGCAGCCTGATCCTTAACCTTTGAAAGAATAGGATATTTTCTATAAATCTCTTCGATAACCTGTGAACGTTTGATAGAACCAGCAGCATTCCAATCTTCCCATTCACATTCTGCATCAGAAATCATTTTCAAGATTGTTTCCTGAATCTGAGATTTTGCAATTTCTATTTTTTCGTCATCTGACTTAGAAAAGAAATCAACAGTTTTTCTCACGATACCAGCAACACAACCAAGACAAACAAGAATTGTAATCCAGTTGTCATTTAACAACTGCAAAAAGTTCTGTACTCCCTGCATAATGCTTCCTCCTAACCTTGTGCAGAACTATCAGAAGTACCAACATCATTATTTACGTCTGATAATCCATGCTCCAACATCGCCATGTCGTATGTAATGCCACCTTTTGTATTCTGAGCTGTGGCTTTTTTTGCATATATATAATAGGTGATTACTTGACCAGCAATATCAGTAATTAAAACACCCAGGCAAGATAAATCTGCAAAATTCCACATGCTTATCATGGAATACACAAGGATCACATTTAATATAATGAACAGATAAATTGCAATTAACTTATCTGTTGTTGGTTTCTTTATATTGATAGACACTTTTTTCTTTTCATCTTTTAATTTGTTATATCTATCAATTGATTCGTTCCTACGTTGAATCACTCTCATTTTTGAGTTAAATTCTCGTTCACTTATATATTTCATATTGAATACCTTGTTAATCATTTATTTTGGTTTGTTTGTGCGTATAACGCTTTTAAGACTTCAGATTGATATTCCTCTGGTATGACCATGCCATATTTAACATTGCATACGCTATTGATATCGGTCATACTTTGAATATAATCCCTTAAAGAATTAAAATATGTAACTTGAAATTCTATGCAGTTTTCCATTTCGGTATTGATTGTTACAATATCGTCCTTTGAATAAAATTTACAAGGTTCTCCATCTGCGTGATAAGGAAGGACAGTGACACCGGCATTTGCCCTGTCATTAAGTTTAGAAATCTTTAACTGATCGGAAACTTCTAAACTAAAATGGTGCTTTTGTTTATCAGATAATGTTATATCGAATCCTTGCACGATTACTTCATTGCAAACAATACTCATTTCAGCAATCTTTGCTTCCTTTACAGCATCAATATTTTCATCTGTCACTATTCCCAATTTAATAAGTTCACTAACAACAGAACTTTTTATTTTATCAGGAACATCATCTAATTTTTTTTCTCCATTTTTAACAAGGTTAGTCCAAAAATTTGTTAATTGAATCATATAATCCCTCCTATAATAAAGAACTCATTTCGATAATGCAGCGTTTCATTTTTTCCATTTCTGTCATTTCCCGAATGATAAATCTTGCATGACCGTCTTCTTGCCAAATATTTGTACATATCATATCGGCATAGTCAACGCCACCTATATTAACTGTTGTTAAATTGTTATCAGACAAAATCTCCATGTTAACTACATCGTCTGTGATATAATTGTTGCCATTCATTGTGGCGTGAATCTCTGTTTTGTCTGCGAGGATAATATTGTAAATAGTATTTTCCATCTATAAAACCTCCAAATAAATCAAAATAAAGAAGATTCAAATTATCTCGTTGTATTTTACTCATTAAATGAGCATGACCACCCATCCATGCACGAAACATATTCTCAACTTCTTCTTGTGTACGTTCTCCACGTATAACTTTTAGACTAAGTTTCTTTAATTTTCGCCTCATATCAACAATTCTTCTTGGATTTATTTTTCTAATAACCCTACCAGTATCGGTAAGAGAATATGTGATTTGCAGAAATTTATAGTAATCTGATAATTTTACGATTCTTGTCTTTTTGCGATTGAGAGTCATACCTAATTCTTTTGCTTTTTCTGCAATTTCTATTTCAAGCTGTACTAAAAATTCTCTGTCACGGTGGATAACATAACTGTCATCCATATACCTTCCATAAAATTTCTGACTTTTTACAATTTTTACAAAATTATCTACAGGTGTTGGATAAAAGATACCTATAATTTGAGAACATTGATCCCCAATATTTACAGATTTGCGCATATACTTTTCGCCAGTATGAGCAGATTTAGGAATTTTCAATCTATATTCAGTTGAATTAAATGGAACATTCATACAATTTGAAAATTCTTCATCATTCATATACGAAACATCAATTTTAAAATTATCAAAAATCTGTTGTAACAACCAAAGAGAAAATTCATCATTCACATGCTTGGCAATTTCTCGATAAGCTATATCATGTGGAATATTATCGTAAAACTTACTATAATCCATCAATAAAATATATCCGTCATTACCATACATTCGATAATATTTATGTAAATGTTCTTCAAAGCGTTTTCGACTAAAATCAATGCCTTTACCCTTAAGAGAAGCACCATTATCATAAATAAGATAATCTATGAGAGATGGAGATAAAACGTTATCACAAAGAGAATGACGAATTACTCTGTCAGACATTTGTAATCCTGTAATTGGTCGAACTTTACCACGTTCATTGATAATAAATTCAGAAGATGGTTTTGAATGATATTCTCTATTCTTTAACAAATCCTTGGTTGATACAATATTAGGCAAAAAGTCAATTCCATACTTTTGTACTTGTGGTTTCCAATCAGAATCTTTCTTGGCTGCGAGAAATGCAGAATATAATGAGTTCAAATCATATACAATATTATCTACATTGTCTTGAGCATTTTCTTTATTCATTTCATAATCTTTTCTTTCATAATCATATTTATTTATATTTGACGTATATAGCAATCAGTCGTAACGAATTGCATCGTCTTTATCTTTTTGCGTATTATATAACACACGCAAGGACAACTTCTCCTTTCTTCGTTTCCTGTATCTGCATATAGCATAGTTAAACAGGCAGAAGAAATCGGGCGAACACCATTAGAATTAGAGGCGTTGTTGTTGTTCGCATTACCGTTGTTGTTCACATTAGCGAAGTTAGTCGCACTCCTCACACCACGAAGCCAATAGTTGAAGCGACAAAACAGTACATAAACATGTAGAAGTAGCCCTAATAAAACAGAATTATGAGGTTGATAAATCAGGTGTTATGATAGTCACCCATAATTCTTTTAACAAATTATAAGATTTACGCAACTTACTTTCAGTAAGCTGCCCAGTTAATTCTTTCTCAAGAATCTTCTTACGAACCTTATTATCAGATTTACGCCATCCTTTAATAAGTTGTTGTTCATGAACAATCATTTTTGTGATTGTCTCATATTTTTCTATATTTACATGAAGAGTAGTAATAACATACTGCAATTCCTGAATCAAATTTTCACAATATCCAATTGCTAAATCTTGGTGAAGTCTACGTTCATCACATTCACAAAGATGTTGTGGATATATTTCATTTGCAAGAAATATTTCATGAATCATATTTCTGCACAAATTTAATATTGATTTTTGTTCATCTGGTATGAACCATTCAATGAACGCTTCATAGCGTTCCTTATTCTTTGCTACAGATTTATCATAACCATCCTTTTGTTGTTGACTCCATTTACTGTATGTTTCTGGTTTAGGCTTTTCAACGTATTCTTTTAATCCAAATTTACGAAGTGCTAAATCAGTTATTACAGTTCTAATTTTATATGCATAATGTTCAACTTCAAAAGGAGAGGGCTTTTGATTAGCTTTTAGTACAGACATTTTAATCTCCTTCGATTTGTAACTGTAACACCACCCACCTAAAGGTGGATGGGATTACAGATATTGTTTTATATTTCCGTCAACATCTTAATTAACGAAGAAGAGCGGGCGAACACCAAGAGAATAAGAGGCGTTGGCGTAGCCCGCATTACCGTTGTCGCCCACAAAAGCGAAGTAAGTCGCACTCCTCACACCACGAAGCCAATAGTCGAAGCGACGGTGAATGTATTCTGGTGCTAATGCAAACAATGGAAGCTGAGAGTTGATGCATCCAACTTCATAACCACTGTTAGCCCATACTTTAGTTCCATATACCATTACTTCTGACATCAGTTCAACTTTGCAGTCATACCACGCCCAGCCCGAAGATTGTCCATCAGCAGTAGCATTCGGTAAAACATCTCTGTATGATATAACATGAGAAGATCCAAAATCATTTACAATTTTCTGAGTAGCTTGTGCAAGGTTAGATGTTCTCATGTCTGAGTTTGCATATGCACCAGTTGTATTATTTGCTGTGTTTCCAGATTCATACTGTCCGCTATCTGTATTATGCATTTGTGCGCTATATAAAGCAGAATCAGGAACAAGGCACATATTATTACCAATTGATACATTATCACCACAGTTTTTAATGATGTTAAAACCAGCAATTCGATAAACAGTACCATTGATTGTCAAATAGTCACCAACATATAAATCATCAAAAGTTCCATCTTGAACAGCTTTTGACATAGCTGAAGTATAAGAAGTTCCAAGATTCTTACCTCTGAAAATAGAGTTGTGACCAGCAGCACTGTTTCTTACAGAGCTTTTATAAAGTTCATTGACAGCCGTTGGTAACGTTTTTGTACCTTGATCGAGTCCATAAGTTTTTGAAGACAATTTATTTAAAATTGTTGTTGCAAGATTCGCCAAAGTGATACCTTTAGTTCCGTTTGCGCCATCGACAGCAATGACATCAGAATCGGAAGGAGTGGTAACACTAGAAAGATCTTTTATTCGAGTAGTATTTGCCATAGTATATTTCCTCCATTTTTATATACCAAGTATCTTTTCGATATTTTTTAAGCGTTCGTCATACGCTTGCAATTTCATCTCATCGTAAAGCAATCTGACAATTAAAAAATGAGTATACTCAATACAGTAATACTCATCTTCATCATCAGGATTAAGTTTTCTTGTATCTAACATAAGTAACCTATCAGCTACTCCATGTTTTTGAAATGACCGTTGTAAATCTTGTGCCAAAATACCAACATAAAGCACTTCATGATCGTAATCTGGTGCAGACATTCTAAATTGTTTGAATGGTACTTCCCCTACTGCGTCTATAATATTTTGTACAATTGGTTCAATATCACGTTTCATCCTTTTATCAGAAAGTGAACCGCTCCATGTTCCATCAAGAAATCCCTTTCCATTTTCCGCTTTAAGATGTATGCCATCTGAATTTGCGTAGATGCGTCCACGTTTTCCTTGAGTTCCATTATTGTTATAGTACCAATCAGACCATCCATATCCACCAGGAGTATTTTCATTCATTAGATTTACACCTTTGAAAATACGCATCAACATAGCGCAATCAAAACCAGAGCGATTGGCAGTTTTTCCAAATGCAATACCATCGCCACCAGCTTTAAAATCCATTGTTGCAAACCCATTGGATAATGTCATGTTGGCTACAGTTTCTTTTCCGGCTTTGTCTCTTATTGTTAATCGAATATCATATGCTTCAGTATCAGATGCAGAAATAACTTGCGTATTTGACAACGATAATGAACTTGTACTAATACTTAAGTTTGTCCATGCAGAAGATCCATTGACACGATATTGAAGAACAGGAGTCAAAGTATTTCCACTAATGCTACTAACAGATCCTTTAGATACAATTTTTGCGTATGCGCCAGTATCAGACGCTACGAAACTTCCAACAGTTGAACCATCACCACGAGATGCCGACAGACTAACCGTAGGATAACTGTAATCTGAAACAGTAATGGTTTTCGATGTAGATGCAGTTCTTCCACGACTATCTTTTACAGACACTTTAATTGTTTTACTACCAGTAGAAGAAAATGGATCAAAAGTATATTCCGTTCCGCTAGTTGCAGATTTACTCGATTTATCAGTCACTTCTATAGTAATGCTACTAATACTAGATCCATATGTACCAGAAGCAGATGGCTTAACTTTTACACCAGATAATAGTTTTGCATAGCAGTTAAATACATTATTTGTATTTGTTAAAGCAGAAATACTACATGATGGGACTACACTGGATGGTAAGTTGGCTGTTACAGTAACGGTTTTCGTGCCAATTTTGGTAGAACCATTCATTGTATCAACAGTAAATTTTAAAGTACCACTTGTGGCATTTGGTATTTGACCTGCATAAGCAGCAATAGTAAATCCATTCCATGTCACATTATCAACACAAGAGTTGGTAACTACTTCTGATTTGTTACCAAAAGTAGCCGTAACTTTATGTGTGAAACTTGCTTTTTTATTCATATGGATAACTATTTGATCCCCAATATTCACAGAAGATACAGAATTAGGCCAGGTGTTTACAGATGGTTGAGATGCTCTCGGAATAGTATTGAGTGAAAAAGCTCCACTACCGCTTTTGTTAATTGCCCACTGATAGATACCAGCTTCAACAGATATACTGAATGATTTAGAACCATCAGAATTATGCCCTATTGTTGTTGAACCACTACAAATCTGAGTACCATTATAAGCATCTGTATGATGGCTAGAATCTCGATAATAGACTTGACTTCCATTTATCTTGATTCTAACCTCACTTACTCGAACCCATCCAGAGTATGAACCACTACCTTTAAGATTCCAACTAATTGTAGATCTGTTATTCGCAATATCTTGTGTTGCAGACCAATTCAATGTAACACTACGATTAGAATATTCGCCAGTTGTTACCTTTCCACTTAATGCCATATAGGTTCACCTCCATTTAGTTATTTAGACGCATTATTTACCGCTCAAATAACGGAATGAAAGGTTTCCATTTGAACGAGGAATATATGCGAATTTTCCAAGTTGTAACTTATCTAAAATTTCAGCATCAGTTACATAAAGTTTATTGTTACTAAAATATGCTACCTCATCAGTTCCTTGATAGAAGCTGAGTTTCTGTTCGCTAAGTAGCATAGAGAGTTGTTTATCAGGATCTTGGCTTAGAATTTTTCGGGTAATACGCAATCCGGCATCTTCCATAGAAAAACATTCTGTAGTCTGTTCTATATCCATAATCCGTCCATTCAAAGCATCAACCTGCACAATGTATGTATTGATGTCCGTCTGCACCCGATCAACCTGTTGTTGTGTCGTTACACTACTTTTTCGTATTTCCTCAATACGACCTTCTTCGCCAATCAAATCATCGAAATCTTTTCTATTTGCAGTAACTTGGCTTAATACACCAGCAATAATGTTTTTCAATTCATCTGACATATCGCCAGTAATTCTATCAGTATAATCAATCAAATCTTCTGGGGCAGGGTAATAATCTGTTGGACGATTTCCTTTTTCCAATTGAATATAATTGATTGCATAATAATCACCACTATTCATACTGTCTGTAATTCGTAAGACATTAGATACAATGCCAACATTTCCAGTAGAAAAGACTTGATTTGTTGAAGTTGCAATACTTATTCTTTCATCTGTCACAAGCTCGAATTCAGTATCTTCAAGCGTCAATACAACATATACTTTATTCCAACCAGATAAAAGCTGAACTTGTTGCATATCTGTTGTTTGCATAACACCATTAACATTCGCAAGACTGACATTTATTGTTTGATTTTGTCTTGAGTAAACATTCATAGATACAGTCAATTTTGTACCAATATCTGTGCCGACAAGATTATCTGTATATACTTCATAATAAACAGCTTTTGCAGCATTAGATCCTGCACCAGACTGTACCTTGATAACATGTTTTGAATCAATCTCATCTTCGGTAATGTTGTATACATTGTTAGCACCATAATAATGACAGCCTCCTAATTCATTGGATTTCTTCAATAAGTTTCGTGCGCCAATCATCATGTTTGCACTATCAACCAAAATAGGAATTGTCTGAATATCAAGTAGGTTATCTTCGGTTGGAATTTGGTTAGCTTTGTGCATTTCTACAGTATAGAAAGCTGGCATGTTAGCCTCACCATAAATAGTAAATATTTGTTCGGAAATATTATTTGATGAACTTATAATTTCTTCTGTACGATTATCACTATAAGTTTTTGATATAATAAAACGGCATGGGTAAACAACTCGATCCCCATCACCATCCCTGTAATATCCTTTTGCTTTTATCGTATCTGGTGTGATAATATTATTTCCGTCAATTTTTACAGCACTTGTATCAAGTTCTAAGAAATAAGTTCTTCCGGCATCACCAACATCGCCTTGTTTTGCATTGGTATATGAGACAGTAGAATTGCCATCTGAATATTGAACGGTTGTTCTTGTCCAAAGATACATGCCATCTACTAAATCAGGGATTTCATCTGACCATTTATTCGTCACGAATAAATTAGAAGAACTGTCAATCAATGATTTTCCGTCATTTGTAACAAGTTCAACTGATTCTGGTGGGACAGAAGAATTTTCTGTTGTGGTGATGTATTCTACTTTGGTAGAAGTAATAGTAACATCATCACCCTTGATTTTTGACCAAGTGTAATCTGTGGGATTTTTACTATCTGTCTCAATATTGTCAGTATATTGACCAATGTATTTTTTACCTGTTCCAACTGTTTTACTAAATCCAGTTTTGCCATCGGCAGAGTCAGCATAAGCAATATGAACATACCCATTCTTTCCAGGAGTTCCGTTTTCGCCTACATATTTCGACCATTTATAATTGCTTATTGCAGTTGGCGCAGTGTTTGTTGTGGTAGTTGCAGTACCTATATATTTTGTATCTGCACTTGGAGTTGTAGTCATACCACTTCCATCAGAATTAGCGGAGTAACGAATCCATAAATATGAAGATGTACCGTCAAAATAGTCAACACCTTTTACTGGTGTTTTACCATCATCACCCTTGATTTTTGACCAAGTGTAATCCTTATAATTTCCACTGTCTGATTGTGTATTATCGGAATATACTCCAATATAAATTGCACCAGTAAATTCAGATTTAGAGAATCCTTCCTTACCATCGGCACTCATGGCGTAAGCAAAATGGACATAACCATTTTTACCTGGAATACCATCTTCACCATCTTTACCAGCGAATTTAGACCATACATAAGAATTTGCAGAGTCAGGATCTTTTATTACATCGTTGACGCAAATACCTATATAATCAGAAGGAATTTCTGAAATTTGATCATCTGTAGGATTTGGATAAGCAGAATATTTTATATGGACATAATTACTTGAACCATCTCTACCATCACGTCCATTGATACCGTCTTTACCGTCAGTTCCATCAATACCTTGTCTCGATACACTGTATGTGACGGTCGAATTTCCATCTGAATAATTTACAGTAGTTCTCGTCCAAAGATAAGAACCTTCAATTACATATGGAATAGAAGATAACCATTTATTCGTTGCAATTTCATTTCCATTACTATCAACAATATTTTTACCATCACTGGTAGCAAGAGAATTTGCTTGTGGTGGTGTAATTCCGTCATCGCTAGGAATATATACAACTTCCGTAGAAGTAATATATATACTATCTCCGTCTTTACCATCATCGCCCTTAAATTTTGACCATGCATATTTTTTATAATCTGTACTGTCGGCTTTAATATTGTCAGTATATACACCTATATAGGTTGCACCTTCATACTCACAAACGTTAAAGTTTACACTTCCATCGGCAGACTGAGAATATGCGAAATGCACAAAAGAATCTTCACCATCTTTTCCGTCTAAACCAGGTGTTCCATCTGCACCGTCCTTACCTGAAAAACGACTCCAAGTATAAGAACTTGCAGTAGTAGGATCGTTTAAATTTGTATCGACACAAATACCAATATATGCAGCCGGAACTTCTGTCAACATATCATCAGTAGGATTTGAGACTGAACTATATTTAATGTGAATATAAGTGCTAGTACCGTCCTTACCGTCTTTTCCCGGAATACCTTGTATTCCTTGTCCACCAGTTGCACCAGCTTTAAGTTTTGCAATACGCAGCTTTTTACTTATGGCAATTTTACCCATATAAATGAGATCAAATACTACTTCTCCACGGTCTGTAGACAGTCCCTTTAAGGTATAGCGATATTTAGTTTTATCCCATTCACCAGTAACACCACTTGTTGCAGTGATTGTCCAAGATAAGTCTGATGACTTTGTGATATCAGTGCTTCCAGAAAATACAGTTACATTTGTATAGCAATCCGTAAAATTACCACCATTACCATTGGAATCAGTCGTAATGCCTATATATTCATTGTCAAGCTGAACCACAAGAGCAGATGCTTCTTGTTTGATTGTCTTATCAATATAAGAGCCAAGATCATCACTGGTTGTCATCTGAATATGTTTGCCGTTAATTTTGATATTTCCATCATCATCGACATATACATATTTAGTGTAAGATCCATCTTCATTCTTTCGCTGCAAAGTAAACAAATCTTTGTTTGTGTCGTTTGCGTCAGAAGTAACAGTAAAACCATTTTCATCAATTTTTACTGAACCAGAAGTGTTATAGATTCCAACTTTATTTCCGAGAATAATGTTACCGACAATTTTATGAGCGATAATTCCATAGTCCTCTTTGTATGTACCAGATTCAGGATCAAAGTAAATATACTTACCAAGTCCAGTTTGAACAGTCTTCCAACCATCGTTTGTATAGTAAAAACCATGATTGATTATTTTTGTTTGCTCAGAACTATAATCATCACCAAACTCATTTTTTTCACGCATGAGCAAACCAGTCTCATCTACAACCATATTTTGATTGTCTGCAGCATTTACAATTTTCTTGTTAGTAAGGTTTAATCCATTTTCAACCATATCCATGATTTGTTTGTTGGCATTATTACCCTTATTCGCTTGATGCTGCACCATTGAATATGATGTTGACATAGACTGGGCTTGTGATAAAATACTCTGAATATCAGAAGCAGAATTTAATCCATAGGTTACATCAGAAAATTCTACATTCAAAGAATCAAGATTATCATAATCAATCTTATATGAAGTCAAACGCAATTTATAAATTGTTTCATCAATCTCAATACGAACCCAATTACCAACATCAAAATTTACTAAGAGTGGAGAAAATGTTGCATCACCTTTCACGAAATATAATTGATCGTGTGACACAATATTTACACCAGCCAAAGTAACAATTGGAACAGGAGATGATTCGACATCTTGTTCTTTTACGAGTAAAAAGTTACTCAAATTACAACTAATGGTATGTTGCAAAGTAGCAGATTTTACAATTTCACGTTCTGCATTTTTGATAAATTCTTTGGCTTGCATGATAAGGTCTTTATCTGACAATCCATCAGAAATGAAATTATCATTCTTATATGTGTCATCACGTCTAAATGAACAAAACTCAGTCCAAAGTGAATTCCCAAGATAAGTATGCAAATCCAAATTATTTGCAATAACCTGTCGCTGTTTTTCGATATAATCAAGAACACCTTCTGGATTACTTTTAGAACCACGCAATTTCAGAATTTCAGATTCACGTTCCCTCAACTCGTCTTCAATCCATATGCTCTTACTGTAATATGGATAATACATTGATTCATACATATCATTTTCTGGATCAGCGATACCTTGTTGAATTAAAATGTCTAAACAACCTCTTACAATACTTGCAAGAATATTCAAATTATCAACACTATAAAAGGACAAAGCCTTTTTGAATTCAGCCTCGTCCTTTTTAAATAAAGCAACTGTTCCAGTAGCATCAACATCATTTTTTTTCATTGCTTTTTCAAGCTGACATTTAATAAAATCCGATGTAGCATCTGATACATATATTGTTATAATTGATGTGGTTGCCTTATCATTCTCATCTGCATAACTTGATAGAGTGATAGTTCCTTTCCAAACATTCCCACTGTATGAATCATTTGTTGCTGTAATTCTATACAATGATGTGTCTACAAAAACTTTCGCATAATTTTGTAGAGCCAAAGTAACCGTAGATACAGACGCTTTACTGGCATTTTGAATACCAAGAGGTGAAAGCGTATTGGTAGTCAATTTCTTGATTTCTTGTGCAGCCGTTGTTTTTGTCCCACGTTCTGAGACTGGTGCAAGAGTAGTTTTTAATAAACTGTAAAAATTTAAAGCAGAATAATATAAATCTGTTAAAGAAGAGTACCCTACAATTGGATATTTCACATTCATTAAAGAACTATCGTACAACTTATATTTATTGATTAGTGTATTGTAATCACTAATAACAGTAGATGGAATATCAATTTTTTTATCTGATGAATATGAAGCATATTCTTTTTCGTAAGTAGATAATTTGTCACGTAATGTTTTTGACATATCGGCACGAACAGAATCACTAAAATACCAAATATATTGACTTCCGCTTGGATTTATATTTCTAATTGTGGCTGTCATTAAATCATCACCAGCGACCAAACGAAAACAGTTTTTTACTTCATCCTTATTTGAAGAATACGAAATATTTCCGGCGAAATTTTCATGGCTTAAAAAGATACCACTATCTGAACCATATCCAAATTTAATATTAGCAGAGTTACATTTGGTACACATTTTGTTTGTGAATGTTCCACGTTCTCCACATTCCATACAAACATCGTTTAAATCATAAACAGAAATTGTCCTGTGGATTTTTCCATCATTATTGACAGATTCGCCATAAACAAACAAACATTCTACTTCATTTGCGATATCATCAAATGCGCCTTTTATAGTAGAACCATCCCATGAAAATGTTCTTTGCAAATTAGCGATAGAGGAATCTACATGAACAATTGTATAATGGGATGCTTTATCTTTTAAAATTCTATCTAATGCAGATCCTTCTGGATTAGTTGGATCATATATAATAGTAGGGGTGTAATCGTCCCTTGCAATATCATCCTCTGTGTTGATTTCAATATCATTTAAACTAAGCTGTCCAAGTTCAGCTTCTTGTAAATGAACACCTTGACAGTGTTTTATAGTAGCATCATCCTCATCTGTTTCAACGGAAAGTTCATACCACGGATTAAAAGATGCTGTGTCAAGATGTGGGATATAGATCAATCTAAAGTCTCTAATGTCGTTCCATAATTCACATGTAACATTATCAACCTTTTTATAAACATCAAAAGTAATTTCAGCAGCTTGTGCAAGATCATTTTTATTGGTAAGTGATTGAACATTATGAATAATTCCTTGTTTTGTCCCACCACGATAAGCCAATACGAGATCAGGTGCAATAGGCTGTCCATCTGGACTTATTTCTATAAGACCACCATATAAAGAAGTATTCATTATGCAATCACCACCTTCGCTATTGGGTTATATGAAATTGAGTATGTACAAGGTAAGTTAAATGTCAGTTTATTAACTGTTTTGCCATACTCATTGTTAATTCGTATAAACTTATAATTAAAATCATCACCCAACTCATGAGAATTATTACTTGACATAATTTGCAAAAGATGAGTGAAAGTCAAAGTTTCACCAGATGAGCAACCACGCACAACAGTTGTCCGTTTATCGTACTCATTAGTGATTTTTAAATCACCAGCAGATTTAAGCGTTATTGTAATATCAGGATACAGATAACCTTCTTCATCGCTTGTGTCATTGATACTAATTGATCCGTCCTTGTCAACAGATCCACTAAAATTCAATTTATCCTTATAGCCGAACGGGGCAGTGGCAGTAAATGTTAGATGAAAGCCTATACAGCCAAAAGCATAATGAATTTCTTCTATATTAAATGTACCATTCCAAAAGTAACCATCATATTCATCACTACATAACCGCAGCTCAGATGCATTTGGAGATCCAAGCCATCTTTTTATAACTGCACATTCAGTTGGAGAAATTAAATTTTTATTGTTTTTATCGCCTATTTTACATATTGAGAATTCCATAACTAATTGGCTGTTATATGTATAATATAAAATAGGAAAATATTTACTTCCAAACATTGAAATAGAAGTAAAATCTCTTTGAGAATCAGTAGTCGCAGTATTTGCAGACGAAGCATCATCAAAATCGCATACCATATATCCATGACTACTTAATTTTTCATCACGAAAAATAAAATCATAACCATACATAATAATTCCTCCATTAGCTTATTGTGAAAAATAACTGTTTACTTTTGACGTTTCATATTTTTTACTAAGTCATCCATTTCTTTTTTATATTTTTTCTTCATAGAATTAACAGACATAATTGCCTGAGAATATTTTTCTTTTAGTTCTTTTATATCCGCTATACCGTCACGATAGATTTGCTCGGATTCTTGTATGTCAGATATAACTTTTTCAAGAGAGGATATCTTCTGTTTCAATATAGTATTTTCTTCGATAAGTTCTTTATTTTTGAGTATTAAAGAATCATTCGATTTCAGAAGTCGTTGAATTTTTCTTTTTTGCATTTCTTTTTCTAAAATCATGTTTTACTCCTAATAAAAATGAAGGGCGTATTACAGCCCCTCATTTACCACTTATATTTATTTTTGGCTAATGTGCTTTTACCAGCAACAACACCAATCGTCATAGCTTGAATCATATCTTCAAACTTTTCATCCTTTTTTGCACGATTCATAAATTCCTCATAGTTTGTTACATTTGGCAGATTAAATGTAACTTCACCTATGCTGTTATTATTTACACGCATATAAGGTTCAAGACCAGAAAGAATACCATTATTAAACAAGTTCCCACTAATAAATCCAGACGGATCGCTTGCCATATCCCATATGTTTCGTGTGGCATCGGCGGTAAGCACACTGTCACCTTTTGCGATATGAGTTACAATAGCGTTCTCAGATGGCTTGACAATAGATTCACTACCAAGCTCATTTACCCACGCATTTTCAGCTTTCGGAGCATTTTTCAGACCGACAGCATATTTATTGTAATGATATGGTGAAAGATCACGGATTCCCTGGTATCTACCAACCCACGCACCAGAACGTACATAACCTTCTCTGCCCATCTGATTTACAATACTTTGAACTCTATTGGCATCAAAACCTTTAGCTTGCAAACGGCTAACTCTGGTATTTCCAGTTCCCCAACCATAGTTACCGTTCCAAATAGCAAGAGCAACACCATAGTAATCCTTATCGGTTCGTGCCGGTTTTGATGGTGTAGAATGAGTATTGTTTGACGGTTTTGAAGGTTGACTTGCTGGTTTACTTGCTTCCGTCTGTTTCTTTGTGGCTTCCGCTTTAGCTTTCGCCTCCGCATCTGCCTTTGCAATCAAAGCATCAGTATAAGCTTTAATACCAAGAATCGCATTCAATGTAGAAGTATTCTGTGTTAAGAACTGATCGCCATATTTAGAAATAACAGTGAAAGCACCACCATCATTCGTCCAGATAGAATTCATGGTTTCTGACAATGTATAGCCAACATTTGCACATTCTTGTTGAATTGTATCGCTAATAGAAGATGAATTTGCATTGATTGAATCAATCATGTCAGATAAAAAAGCATCAACGTTATCCAATCTTGCATTAAGAGATAACTCATATTCATTATACAAATCATCTAATAATTTTTTCTGATCTGTGATGTATCTGTCATACTCTGTTTCTTGCAATTCTTCCATAGCTTTTGATAAATCAACCTGGATTTTCTGAATTGTAGCTTTAGTTTCCTCTGAATTATCTCCGGCATAAGCTGATAACTGTTTCTGCAAAGAAGCAATTTCATCAGATTGTTCTTTTACCTTTTTCTGATAATCATAGAGGTCTTTTGCACTATCCAATGAATCTGTATAAGCATCTATCAAATCTTTGAGAGAATCAAGCTGCGCTTCAATTCCGTCTTTTACCAAATCAATCATAGCCTGTTTTTCATCTTCGGCAGCAAGAATAGATTTTCTCTGTAATTCGAGAAGTTCCTGTCTACGTTCAATGAGGTCAGTGTTATATGGATCTTTGGCGATTTCCGCATTTAACTCTTTGATAGCTTTGGCATATTGGTCAGCTTGTGCCATATCGACATTGTAATTCTGTCCATGTAATCCCATAGTTGCCATGCCGGTATCTGTCATTTGACCTTTATCATCAAATAACTTTCCATTTGCCATTAAGTCAATGAGGAAATCTGCTTCATCGGTAATATTTGATATACGATCTTCCATATAATCAAAATATTCCCAATCAAGCTCACGCATTGTTTTCTGATATTCAAGCAGTGAGAGATTGGATTCATCAATTGCCTCTTTGACATCATTGATGCTTTTCTGCATCTCATACCATTGCTCAGAACCCTTTTCGATTTCACCAGAAGCCATTGCCTGATTGAAAGATTCCGTTAAATCAACTAATTCTTTTTGGAGAATTGCCTGATTTTCTTTCTCAGCTTTTTGGAGAGCTTGATAATAAACCTTGCTTCCTTTTAAGCCTTTTGCTTCTAGTGTATCAAGCCCAGTGTTATATGTATCAGTCAAATGTTGTACAAGAGCCAACTGGTTATCAAAATCAGTGGAAATGTTACTGAATCTGTCAGCATATAACTTGGCGATTTCTTCATGTAAATCGGCTACAGCGTCTTTTGCTTCAATCGCTTTTTCATAAAAGTCTTGAAAATCCTTAATCTTATCAGACAAGTCTTCATCAGTAATCGTGGATATATCAATCGTGCCATTCTTTACCTTATCCATCCAGTCAGATGATAAACCGACAGAATTAGCCTGTTGCATATATCTGGTGTATGCTTGATTCTGAGTATTGATTTGCTGAGTGATTAAAGAGATTTCATCGGCAGCAGCACTATTACGTTTTGCCAACGTTTTGAATGCGCTTTCTGCTTTTACTTTTACTCTGTCAATCGCTTCACTGATTCGTTTTATAGCAATTTCAATCCAGTCAAATGTTTCTTCAAAGTCTTTCTCAGAAGAACTACTTGAACTAGAAGAGCTTGATTTTGAAGAAGAACTTCCGCTAGAACTTCTGCTAGAACTTCTGCTAGAACTTCTGCTAGAACTTGAACCACCAGAAGAACTACTTGATTTAGAGGAAGATTTCTTTGTGGATGGAGATGAACTTGGTTTATATGGCTTATACCCACCAGTTACCAAAGCTGTACCACTTACAAGTGCAGCAGCACGACCAGCAACATAGCCATTTTCCAACAAGGATTCTGATTGTACATGATTGAAAACGATAGCACCAGCAGGTATGTCCCTAAACTCAGCACCATTGTCACCAACTGTATACCATCTTCCAGTGTGCGGATCTACAACGATTTCTCGTCCAAGTTCTCCGACAAGTGTTTTACCTCCTGGAGCAGTACCCCAGTCACCACCAGCTTTTGCAGTACCAGAAACATGAGCTGTACCATTTACATCTACAGCACCAGTCTTTACATAATTTACATAACGTGTAAGAGTTGTAAAAGATTCCGGCAAACTGCCCGTATGTGGCACATAGTTTACATCACGGTTAATTGCATCAAATGATTCCGGCAAAGCATCTGTTTTCGGATCATAGATTACATCACATTTTTTAGAATCTGGATTATAACCCTCAATTGCAGAAGCATCAACATTTGCCTTTACATTGATTGTTTCAGCAGATAATCCAGCAATAGAACTTTTAATTGAATCTACAGAAGTAGAATCAATGTCTAATTTTGCCTTAATATCTGGTGAAATACCCTCAATTTCAGAAGCTAAAGAGTTGACTTTAGACTCTGCCTCTGTGGTATCAGCACCGACTTTTTGTTTAATTTCAAGGTCGTTTGTGGCAGTTTGGAACTGTTGTAAAAGTGAGATAGCATTGCTTATTTCACCTTCGACCTGTGAAGTATCAACACGCATAACATCTGGTTGAGAAAGAAGTTGCTTCTGAGTCAGACAGTATTGAATAACAGAATTTGCATTTTCAATACTTGAAGCATCAACGTCTGGTCGTGCTTTTACAGCATCCATTTCCGCAATAGTAGCATCCAAAGCAGAAATTTGTTCTTCTGTTGTGGACAAATCGGAAACATCCATTTTAATTTTTAAATTACTGTTTCCGTCAACCTGTCTCAGAGATTCGGCAGCTTCATTTGCTTCAACAGCTAAGTCACCGATAGTTTTGACAGCCTCATCGCCCCAGTCGAAATCAGCACCTTTTAACTGTAATTCATCAAAGAATGCCTGAACCATTCCAGAAGACATATTAAGACCTTCTGCGAAGTCCTCCATTTTCTTTCCACCGAGAACCTGGAAACCATCATCTTCACTGTATTTCATAAGTCCGGCATTAACAGAATTCTCCAAGAATTTGTCAATATTCAGACCATCAACAGCACCATTATCATCAAATTTCAAATACTGCTTGAAATCAGACATGTAAGATTCAATTGCACTTAAATCGTCACCATCAACTGAATCTGGTACAATGAAATCAATGGCAGCTTCAAATTTTTTTGAACCAAAATCCCCAAATACATCAGAGTTTGAATCATAAGTGTCTCTAATCCTCTGAATAGCACTTACAGCATCATTTGCCATATCTCCATAATCAGAACCACCTTGAGCATTGAGCCAATTCTGATATGAACCAACGGCTTCCTGAATAGATGTTGACAATAAATCATATTGTTTACATGTATCTGCAATAGCACTATTTTCGGCAAGCAAAGCATCAATAGACTCTTGAATACTTGCTTTTTCTGAATCAGAAGCACTCGCAAGAGAAGCTCTTAACTGCTCTATCTCTTTTGCATTTTCAAGATACTTCGCTTGTTCTAATGCTTTATTTGAATTGTTAATGGCAACCTGTTCATCAGCTTTTGCTTTTGCAATTTCTCTTACCTTTTCGGCGTTCAACTGCATTGTACCATTTACATATTCAAGCGCACCTTGATAATCTTTTAACTCATCTGAATTAAAATCAGCAAGGGATATAGATTTTCCATTTTGCTGTCCAGCAATAGCTTCTTGGGCAGCACTTATACCAGAAATCAATGTTTGTGATGCAGTCATAGCAGCGTCAGCAGTCTGAGTTATAGACGCACTTGCTTGACTATAAATATCTGAAACTTTCTTTGCACTGTCAGCAGCTTCACTTTCCGATTCTGACAACTGTTGGTTTGCATCACTTGCATCAAGAACAGAATCATAAAGATTATCTATTTTTTCTTTTTCTTCCTCAAATCCAGGAAGTGCTTCTCCATTTTCATTCAACAGAGAATCATAGTTATCGGAAATAACACTAAGGTTATCTTTAATATCAGAAGTAAGAGAGTCACGTTCTTTCTCTAAATCCTTAATATTGCCGGTAACTTTTTCGTATTCTGTAGCAGATTGATACCATTTAGAAGTTTTGTCTTGTCCGCTATCAATGAGATCTTGTTGCTGTTTATAATAGTCAGTTAATTGTTGTTCAACAGATGTAAGTCTTTCACGCTTAGATAATGTTTCATCAACAATTGTACCAGACTGCATTTTCTCATATGATGTGCCAGAATACATATCTACATCATATTCACCTGTGCCCCATGTTCGGTTTTTATTGAGAACATTGTTTGCAGCTTTAGCAGCTTCCTGTTGGTCATACTCTGCAATTTTCTGTTTTATTGCTAACTGCGAAGATAACTGGGCGTTTGTTGTTTCCAATGCAGATAAAGACTGAGCATCAGTAGCAGAAAGATTAAGCTCTTTCAGTTTATTGATAATATCCTGAATGGTATCTTCATCTGTAAAAGTAACACCATGTTCTGTTGCCAATTCTTCAACTTTTGATCTTAAAGAATCTTGTTTGCTTTCTACATCTTTAACATCATTTAGTGCTGTTTCGTATGTACTTCTTGCTTCACTTGCTTTGTCGCATGCTTCATCAAAAGATTCTGTCAAAGCATCAACTACTTTTACGACACCAAAAATAGCACCAGCAGCAAGAATAGCCCAACCTACGGGATTAGTAAGTAAGAATGTTGCTAATCCGGCAGCAGCAGCTTTCAAAGAAGCAGCAAGACCAGCCGTTGCAACAGCAGCCGTACCATTTGCAGCAGCCATTGTTCCAGCGGTAACAGCAGCAGCAGCTTCCGCAGAACTCAAGCCTGTTGCTTCCAAAGCTGCGATAATTGCAGATTCTCCAACCCCTTGAGCAGCTAAAGCAGCAGCAATTTGACTTGCTGTAAATTGAGTGGCAGACATAGCACCGGCGATTTGCTCAGTAGTAAGTCCTTGTGTTGACAATGCAGCAGCAACAGTTGCAGCATCATATCCAGCCGTTGCCATTGCAGCAGCCGTTTCTATTGAACTATATCCAGCAGCAGCTAAAGCAGCAGCCGTTTGTTCTGCAGAAAGACTTGCCATGCTTGCACCAGCAGCAATCGCTTCAGCAGAAAATTGACTCAATGATGAACCAATTTCAGAGAAGTCCATTGCTGTCATTGTCGCTTCGCAAGCAGAAGCGTATGATTTAAGGTCTAAAAAGACTTTTCCAACATTTCCTAAATTTTGTAGTTGCTTTATTTTATAAACATATTGAAAAGTCTTGATAAGTGTGATACATTATTATTGTATGATTATAAAGGAAGGTGATTGTATGTCTATGATTAAATGCCCAGAATGTAATAACATGATTTCTGATAAATCAAAACAGTGTATACATTGCGGTTTCCCATTACCAACATTTGAAGAAGTACCAGATGGATTCTGTCTTATTGACGGAGTACCCCGTGATCTTCATGAAGCATTGAATAAAATTGATGATTACCCTAATATGACTCCTGATGAGCAGAAAAAATTAAAAGGGTGGATTTTTGGTCAATGCCAAACTATCTCTATTTATGCTGCAGAACAACTTCTAAATATTATATTAGAAACTCATGCAGTGCCAAAAGAATTTGACGGATCATATAAAAGAGTAGGAAATGGACGTATAAATAGTATACAACCAACAAACAAAAATACATTAAAGTGCCCGAAATGTGGCTCAACCTCTGTTACAACTACAACAAGAGGATATTCCATTATGCTTGGCTTTATTGGTAGCAATAAAGTTATAAACATATGTGGAAATTGTGGTCACAAATGGAAACCAAATAATCAATAATAATGGTAAATTTATTATGTGCCTCCCGGCAAACTGGCAAGGAATAATACTAAATTCACAAATATATTATTCACTATACATTAAAAGCTATAACAACTAGGCGTGTTATAACTCCAAGAATGGGTAGTCTCTGAGGATTCATGCTCATATATTTTGAGCGTGCGTCCTACTGATTGCCTATTATAATAGTCCGTAGCACAGTATAAAACTGCTTTTTCTCAGCATAGACCATCCAGATAATTTTTTCTGCTTTCGCAACATTCACGCCTATCGTTACCGATTACGTTGTAGTTTATCTGGCTTTAAGGTGTTCCAGTATTTACTTCTTTGGGATATTTTATAGAACCTCCCAACAGCTATATCTTGTGTACATCGCCATAATGATGATTACTTGATATAACACTAAGCCAACTTTATTTAGGAAAGTTTGTGATGTTATCACTCAACTTAGGTTCTTTACAAATGCAGCAATTCCGACTCCTGTTAATATAGTAGGAACTGCACCAATTTTATTTATAAGTGCATCAATTACTTGAACAAGCCCAGTCAATCCGCTAACAGCACCTTTGACAAATCCAGAGTCAAGGAAAGAGTTTGACAGTCCTTCCCACGCAGCTTTAAGCTGGTTTACTTTAGCTTCAATAGATTCCATCCATTTTTCATGTTCTTCCATAGCAGAACCTTCGGAATTCATCGAAACTTCAAGTGCTTGTCTGGCGATATCAAAATTGTTCATAAGTGAAGACATTACATTACCTTGATGTTTTCCGGCAAGCAACTCTGTGATGGATGCCCGTTGGATATCGGTAAGGTCTTTCCATTTCTCTGAAAGCTCGTCCATAATTTGATATGTAGATTTAAAAGTGTCTTTATCAAGCATAATATCGACACCAGAAAGTGCCTTGATTTCAGCTTGAAGTTTTGCTGTTGATTCAGCCATACCATCAGTTTCAAGTCCGGCTTCCTCAAGTTCTGTAGTCGCACCACGAATTCTCATGGAGATTGTCTTAAATGCGTTACCTACTCTTGCTGGATCTTGTACAACAGTATTTGCAGCAGTAATCAAAGCAATTGATTCATCCAATGTGTTATTGGCAGCAGACATTGAAGAAGCAGATCTTGTCAAGGCTTCACCAATACCACCAGAACTGATTGCGAATCTGTTACCTACTTCATTGAATTTATCAACGATTGACATAGCATCACTGGCTTGAATTCCAAATGCCTTTAATGTAGAAATTACACTAGAACTTGCCTCATCAATGCTAGAAATTTCGTCACCAACAACACTATAAACATTTGCTACTTCTGCAAGTTCTTTGGCTTCAGACATGGAATATCCAAGTCGTGCGAAACTCGATGTAGAATTTACATAATCTGTAATAGTAGTACCAAGTTCAACAGAACGCTTTGAAACATTTGAAAGGAAGCTTGAATATACAGAATCCGTTTCATTTGTAACCTTTTTGAGTTCTGTCATGGCACTATCAATATCTACGACATTTGAATACATATCCTTTAGTCCACGAATGGTAGTGTTAATCATTGCACCCATTCCGAATAGTGGACTAAGATTTGTAAAATTACTCTTCAAAGTTCCGAAGATACTCTTACCTAAATTTCCGGCAGCAGCAGCGGTTGTTTTTAATTGAGTAAATGACTGAGAGACAGCTTTTAATTGTGAAGGATTTTCAACTTTAGAAAGCTGTGTTGTTAATTCTGATAACTCATTTTTATATATTTTTGCAGCTTTAGTGTTACGGTTCATCCATGTTTCAATTTGATTACCTAACACAGTTTTTTGTGATAATAATTGCTGTGATGCAGCTAACGAAATATTTTCTGCTTTAGCATCTTTATATGCAATTTTTAATCGTTGAACCTCTTGAGTTATTCTTTCAAATTCAGCTTGTTGTCTATCTAAACCACTTATATTACTTATATTTGCTAAGTCGGCTTTTAATTTAGAAAGCTCAGACGAATAATTATTTGTATCACCTTTTAATTTTACAAACCCTGCATCAAGAGTTGAAATATCAGCATTTAATTTGGAAACATCAGCACCAGTAAACATCTGACTAAATGATTGTTGAATATCTTTACCGACATTTACAAGTCTGCCAGCCTGTGAATCAAATTCTTTTAATACAGTAACAGTGCGACCTAATTCATCTACACCAGTGACACGCAACTGTAATTGACCGCCTTGACGGATTCTTGTATCAACCCTTTGGACAGCCAAATCCATAGAATCTAAAGATTGTGTGATTGTAGCAATCTGACTCTTATCAAACTTAAATCCGGCAAGTGTACGTTGCAAGTTTTTAATAGTATTTGCTGAATTGGCAGTGGTAATTTTTCCCATTGTAGTATTCAGCGCATTGGCGAAATTATTGCCAGCAGCATTACCAGCCTGACCAAATTGTGATTTTATCTGATTCAAATAGCCGTTTATATTTCCATTTTTGTTTGTTTGAGATACAGAAGTAATTCCACTAACATTTGTTGTTCCTGTAACCGATGCGTTATTTATGGATTCTTCGATTATATTCCAACTAAATCCAGCTATACCAGCAACAGCACTTACGCCTTCAACGGTTGTTCCCTCTTGTGTGACAGCACCTTTAAAAATACTTTCGCTTGCATTATACTGCTCTTTATAATAACCTATTACCCCACCAATAGAATTTCTTCCTTTTACAGAACCTTGTACTCTTACATTTTGTATTGCATTTGCCTGTTCCTTTTTTTTATTTG
>OFMA01000423.1_pt1 | contig 32656 bp, 20 predicted proteins | sample 1541011 | NCBI WGS metagenome assembly OFMA01 (sample SAMN04209225, study PRJEB22552) | human gut metagenome | biome: gut; material: feces | host: Homo sapiens | place: USA: Oklahoma
ATCGGATAAGCGCTGAAAGCATCTAAGTGCGAAGCCGGCCACAAGATTAGATTTCCTTTGAGGGTCGTCAAAGACGATGACGTTGATAGGAGGCAGGTGTAAAGACAGCGATGTCAAAGCCGAGCCTTACTAATTGCCCGAAACTTGCGCACGCCCCCGCTGCTCGTGGGGTGCCTGCTCAGAGTTGGTACGAGCGTTGTAACCGACTTGCTTTTAAGCTCAGAAGAAACGAATCTAAAATAAGTTGTCTAATATGTCCGCTATTCCGGTGGTTATAGCCTTGGGGTTCCACCTCTTCCCATTCCGAACAGAGAAGTTAAGCCCAAGCGCGCCGATGGTACTGCACACCCGCGGGAGAGTAGGTCGCCGCCGACTTTATTTAGAAGCAAGCCTCTGACGAGTAATCGTTGGAGGCTTTGCTCGTTTATGGAGGTAAGGGATTGATGCTGCTTGGGGAAAGTTCGTTTTCTTCGTTGTTTTGCATATCCCTATTTCACTTTTTTCTTTGCCGAAAATCCGTTTTGAACTGTTTGAGTCAGAATGAGTTTGTAGTACGTAGTTCTAGTAGTTTATAGGTGAGGTGCGATATCAGGTCGTCCAAAAATTTGGAATTGGCGGTTTTGCGTTGTACCTTTGCCAGTGATTAAGTCAGGTTCTTCTTAGCTTGACGGATGGAAAAACAGCATATCCTTTGCTTGATAGAGCGTTCTTTGACATTATGAACAAAAGAAAGTAGGGCAGGTAGGTCTGTCCGAAACGGCATGATATAGGCATATTAAAAATGGAAGTGCCACTGCGTTATAGCACTTCCATTGATGTATGATTAAGTAGTCGTACCTTAATCATTTATTTTTCTTCTATTAAGTAGTCTATTGACCATTAGTTTTATACTTGCTTACAGAAAAATCTAAGGCTTCTTTTTAGTTAAATGTGAAGTAGGGAGCCAATCGTTCAAAATCCTTGTCAGTAAACTCTTTGTACAAGCGTAGATCTTTCCAACTATGTAGAGGACCATAGCGCCTTATATGATTTACTATAACTTTTGTTTGTTCATACGATAAGTAGGGATGTCTTACAAGTTCCTTGAAACTACTTTCATTTATCTTTATTTTATGTATTGGTGGATTTTGTTCAAGGAAGAACCATCGTGTTATTCCTGGCGGTAAGCCCTCAATTTCTTCTAATTGTCCAATATGGTTAAATCCACCAAGCCTGTTCCGGTATTTTACGATTTTACTAGCATAATAACTGCCAATTCCTGGAATGCCTTTCAATGCAGTGGTATCCGCTTGACTAAGTGATATTTGGGTACCTTCTGCGTATTTTTCAACTCGTTGATAGGGCATCTCTTTTATTTCAGAGATTTCTTGTGTGTAGTCCTTGTAATTGTTGTTGGTTTTAGGTCTGTCTTCCGGAGCAATGCGAATGTATGGTTTCAATTTTTCATATTCTTCAGAAGTTAAACCATATAATCGCTTAAAGTCTTCAGCAGATCGCCATATACCCCCTTTGCTCCTATATTTCATCATGTTCTTTATTTGCCAACTTTTTAACCCTACAGCTTTTAATGTAATAGAGTCTGCATGATTAGGGTCAAAAGGAAAAGGCTGAGATGTAGCATGGTTTGCTTCATCTTCGTCATCCATATTTTTAGCCATATTCTCATAGAAAATACGGGCTTGTTTAGCATCTTCTTTGTTGAGTGTATGCTCATTACTTTGATGCTGGCTACATTTATTCATGCTAAATGTAATACCAGTAATGGAGGCTATGATTAAAGCAGATACAACCATAGCTCTTGATTCTTCTTTTGACAGGTGCATTTTTTTATTGTTTTAATCGGTTAACTTCAAGCTTTGTATCATAGCAGCTTTGTTAAAGTATGATATTAAAAAATCAGCAAACTAAAGTGTTGAATCTCTAGTTTACTGATTTGTTTTACGAATTTGTCAGCAATAATTTGTTTGTTGGCAAATTATTATTTTTTAGGACCACGTTTAGTGGTACTTTTTCTATTTGTTGCCTTGCCCTCGCTTTGTGCATCCTCATTTTCGGCTGCTACTTGATTCTCTAAACGAGCAAGCATGTTCTGCAACTTTGATATTTCTTTGTTTTTAAGTTCCAATTCATCGCCTTGGTTCTTAATGGTTGTAAGCAAAGAATTGAGTTCTTCATTGTCAATATCAAGCGGATAGCGTTCGTTAACACGGGTAATGAAGTCGCCTAAGATGTTCATATAGTTAGTAAAGGCATCGTAGGGAGTATCGTAAATACCGCGATAGCTTCCATAGCTATTAGGCTTGGTACTCATGAAGCGCAAGTTATTTGATGCTTGCAGATAGTCGAAATCCTGCATCAATCGCTTATCCCGGCAAATACGTACACGATCTGCAATAGAGTATAATTTATCAAAAGCTTCACGTTGCATTACATTACCGAGCCAAGGTGAAAGGTCGCGTTCCTCATCAACCCATGATGTTGGATACGATACTGTCAGTTCGCCAACAGATTTTATTTTGCTGCAAATTTCTGAAGGAGTGCTGAAGGTAATACCTCTTTCCTTGAATTTAGCAGGAAGTGCTTTCAAGAATTCAAGGATGTTTGAAGACAGCGGCTGGAAAATACCGATAGCGCACAGTTCCATGAAGATATTGATTACTTGATCTTCTTCAGGAAGGTTGCTTATCCAGTTGGCATAGGTGTCTGCAAAGAGTGGATATTCGCTCCAAGATGAGTCATTGAAGCGATATGAAATGTCTTCAGAAAGGGAATAATCACGCAACAAGAGTTTCAAGCGCGGATCTCTGCTACAGCTATAAACGAAGTGAGGACTCTTCCATCCCAGCACGTGCTTAGCACCTTCTGCCAGCATGCCCTTGAATCCCATAGAAGCAACCATTTCGCCAATGTCGTCAGAGTAGACTAAGCAAGAGTTTCTGAAGATTTTAGGTTCTTGGTTGAATAATGTCTTCACCTTTTTGCACAAACGGGTAACTTCATCGCGGAATGTTTCCTCGTTTTTCAATGAAGAGAATCCATGCGAGTAAGGTTCGGCAAGAAATTCAACACAGCCGGTTTTATTGAGCATTTGGAGTAATTCAATGACTTGCGGAGCATGATTTTCCAACTGTTCAATGGCACAACCTGAAAGTGAAATTGCACATTTGAATTCGCCCGGATTGGCTTTAGCCATTTCGATGAGCGTTTCAAGTGCAGGAACGTATGAGCGTTCGGCTGTTTCAGTAATTGAGCGTGCATTTTCGTAGTCATCGTAATAATAATGGTCGGTACCGATGTCGAAAAAGCGATAACGCTTCAGGTGAATGTTTTGATGTATTTCGAAATATAGACAGACTGTTTTCATGATGATAGAATAATTATCTGGTATCCTATTGTGTGATGCCTTGATTAGTGAATGAACTGATTGTACACATCGTAGATGCGTTTACCCACTTTCTCCCAAGTGATTTGGTCAACTTCGTTTTTACCTTCTATTTTTAAGTATTCGTGGAGTGAATCATTAGTGCAGAGCGAGTACATGGCATCGGCCATGGCATAAATATCCCAGTAGTCGGTTTTGATACACTTGTCAAGAATTTCTGCGCAACCACTTTGTTTGGATATAATTGAAGGAACACCGCATTGCATAGCCTCAAGAGGTGAAATACCAAAAGGCTCACTTACAGATGGCATTACATATACATCAGAGTCTGCAAAAGCTTCATACACCTGCTTGCCACGCATGAAACCGGGGAAGTGGAATCTGTCTGCAATACCACGTGCTGCAACCATATTAATCATGTCGTTCATCATGTCGCCCGAACCTGCCATGCAGAAGCGGATATTGCGTGTACGCTGTAATACGAGTGCAGCAGCTTCAACAAAGTATTCCGGCCCTTTTTGCATTGTGATTCGACCAAGGAATGTAACTACCTTTTCTTTTCGGTGTCCATGTTCCTTACGGCGTTCAGCAACCATGTCAAGTATTTCTTGCGACAAGGGATATACAGCATTGTGCATGGTAATGCACTTGTTCGGATCTTGATGGTAGTGATTGATTACGGTTTGGCGGGTAAGTTCAGACACACACATAATGCAGTCTGCATGGTCCATTCCATCTTTTTCAATGCCATAAACCGTAGGATTAACGTGTCCGCGTGAACGGTCGAAGTCTGTGGCATGAACATGGATTATAAGAGGTTTGCCACTAACATTTTTTGCATGTATACCAGCCGGATATGTAAGCCAGTCATGTGCATGAATAATGTCATATTCCTGCTGGCGTGCAATCACGCCGGCAACAATAGAGTAGTTGTTGATTTCGTCTTGTAGATTTTCAGGATAACGGCCAGAAAACTCGATACAGCCTAAGTCATCAGTCAGTCGATAGTTAAAATCGGCATAGATGTGATCTCTTAAGTCAAAGTAAAGTTGAGGATCCATTTTATTACCCAATCTTTCTTTGACATAATCGTAATTTACGTCGCGCCATACGATGGGAGTTTCGCTTAGGCCGATGATGTTCATAAAACTTTTGTCTTCATCGCCCCAAGGCTTAGGCAGACAGAAAGTGATATGCGTATCCGGCTGTGCGGCTAATCCCTTCGTAATGCCGTAACTTGCAGTTCCTAATCCTCCAAGAATATGAGGCGGAAACTCCCATCCGAACATTAAAACTTTCATAGCGAGTTTATATTTGCAGCTTTGCTTGTAGGAACTTGCTCGATTTTAAAAGCAAGTATCCATACAAGTAAAACCTTTAATTTTTATTCCATAGCATTATTATATTTTTCGAGCATGCGGAGAGCTCGGAGAATACCGCTGACATTGGGAGCAAATGATATAGCACCACGACCATGGAAGGGAGGGTTGCCATCAAATAGTTCTGGAATAGTTCCAATGCAGTGGTAGAACAATTCTTCTTCGAAGCCAATAAGCTGACGTTCAATATAGTTGACGCCACTCATCTTGTATACGCGCAGGTAGGCTTCGAGATAGAATCCTGTCAGTACCGGCCATGCAGTACCTTGATGATAAGCATAGTCGCGCTGTGTTTGCGGACCTACATACATGGGGTTGTATCCGCCGCTCTTGGGCGACAGCGAACGAATGCCCTTTGGCGTAACTAATTCTTTTGTACAGATGTCGAGAACAGACTTACGCTCTTTCATATTGAGCGGTGAGAAGTCTAATGCAATGGCAAATAATTGGTTCGGACGTACGCTCCAATCCATCATCTGACCATCTACATAGTCGAGCAGATAGCCATATTCGTTAAGGAAGACTTCTTTAAACGACTCTGCAGCCTTTTCTGCATACTCTGTAGCTTTTTGAGCGAGAACGGCATTGTCTTCTCCTTCGTTTTCAGAAAGAATCTGTTCAAAGAATTTAAGTGCGTTATACCATAAAGCGTTGAACTCAACAATGTATCCCGAACGCGGAATGATGGGACGTCCGTTTTTTGAAGAGTTCATCCATGTGATAGCATGGTCGCGGCCGTTAGAATAAACCAAACCATTGTCGTGAATAAACAAGTTGGGATGTTTACCACTCCAAATGTAGTTCATTATGTCTTTAAGTAGTTGACCATACTTGTTATAGCAGATGCTTCGTGAAGAATATTTCGCGTATTGTTGGATATTCCAAACAGCCCAGAAGAGCGTATCTGGTTGTTCCATTTCGTAAATATCAACAGACATCGGCTCTTTATTGATAAAGTTATAAATGGCCTTGATGGCTGTGTTCATGTATAACTCATATCGTTCAGGCTCTCCGATAGAAAGAGTCAAACCTGGCATGGACGCAAACGTATCTCTTGCTCTGACTTTAAACCAAGGGTAACCAGTGATGATATAATTTTCGTCGCCTTTCTTTACGCGGAATTGGTGCGCAGCATTGACAAGGCAGTGGTAGAAACTGTCGCGGTGGTCAAGATTTTCGATTTCTTTTTCCAGATAAACGTCAATTTCATTGGGTTTGATTGGAGCAATACCGGCACTGAATGTAATGCTTTCGCCTTTTTTGATGGGCATTTCGAAGTAACCAGGAACCAACAAATCTTCGGTCGCATTGTAGCCGCGTTCCCGTTCTTTCGGGTAGTCAAGTCCTCTGTACCAGTCAGGGCAATATATCCAATCAGCCTTTTTGCTGGTTTGCATATAAAGGTCAGGATATCCTTGATAAAGGCACATACTAACACCATTGTCAACTTCGTTGTAGCTACGATTAGCTACTCCATTTTCGTGTGTCCACTGTCGAACGCTGCGGAATGCAAGGAAAGGACGTAAACGTAAGGTTGTTGCAGAATGAGCATCGAGAAGTGTGTAACGAATGTAGAGTCGGTGGATACTAGTGTCGAATGCGATTTCTTTTTTGAGCAAAACACCACCTACGCGATAAATCCAGGTAGGTACTTGTTCCCATTCAAAGCTAATGATGTATTTATGGCCTTTAGGGCTGTAATTTTCACCTTGATATTTATGGAGCCCTAAGTTGAATTCAGCTCCGTGTTGTATAACAGTTTCATCAAGCGAAGATAAAAGGACGTGGTTTTCATCATCCAGTTCCGGAACGGGGATTACGAGCAAACCATCGTACTTGCGAATGTTGCAACCAACCAAAGTTGTAGAGCAATATGCTCCCGACCTATTGGTAATCAGCATCTCTTTATAAAGAGATTCCTGAAGGTTGGTCATCTGCGCTTTGTCAAATCTTAAATAGCACATGGTGATATATGATTATAAGGTTTATGTTTATGGTTAATCGCATTTCGAATGTTGTGCTATATTCTATTCATCACTCTTGAAAAATGAATGAACAACGCCTTGATTTAAAGTATTGCAACATTTTAATCTGTAGCAGTAGTGAAGATTTAGATTACTGAAAAGACATCCATTACGAAACGGCACTCAAAAGTAATAAAAAAACATGTTGGGTGAAAGTTTTTTTTTAAAAAAATGGACAGGTTGGTCTAAATTATGCTTTGCAACATAAAAATAACGTTGCATTTTTGGGTTATTCTTGTTAATTTACTAATTTCGCATTTATATTCGCTACTTCCGAAGAGCATTTGTGAACATAGTTTTAGACTTTTTTAAAAGAAGAGGTTTTTGCTTGCAATGTTCTTTTTGCAGGTTAGTTGATAAATGCGTGATTTGTGTTAATGAATTTCTATAATTATTAACGACAAGAATCATGTGATTCCTTACCATGAAAATAGATTAAACGAAATGACTAGGTTAGACAACTACGATCCTGTTGCTGCAGCCCGCAATATGAAAAACGTGTGGGAACTATTAGAGGAGCGCGATAGGGAACTTTTTATTTCTACATTAAAAGTAGAAAGGTACAAGAAAAATGAATTGATTTATCATGAAGGTGATTTACCAGAACGTTTGCTTTGTCTTCATAGCGGTAAAGTCAAGATTTTTCGTGATGGAGTAGGAGGGCGCTTCTTAATCAATCGCGTTTTGCGACCGATTCAGTATTTTGGTTACAGAGCTTCAATGGCAAATGAACCTTATGTTACGGCAGCTGCTGCTTTTGAGGAGTCGACAATTATATCTGTGCCGATGAAAGTTGTGTATGACGTGTTAAATACCAACGCGCGTTTAGCCATGTTCTTTATTCGTGAATTGGCTACTGATTTGGGAACTGCCGATAAACGAATCGTTAGTATAACCCAAAAACATGTGCGTGGTCGTCTTGCTGAAGCTCTCTTGTCTCTTTTGGATATTTATGGTGTCGATTCCGACGGCCAAACGCTTGATTTGCATATATCGCGTGAAGATTTGGCTAATTTGTCGAATATGACAACAAGTAATGCCATACGTACGCTTTCTATTTTTGCAGATGAAGGTTTGCTTGAGGTGCGAGGACGTTATATTAAATTTCTCGATGTTAAAGCCCTTCAGCGAATATCTGAAAATGGTTGATTTTTCATGACTGTTTTTTTGCAGACATAGTTCACATACCTCCTGTTTTACCAAAAGCAGGAGGTTCTTTTATGGACATTATTGTGATATTTTAGTGTGTCAGAGATGGTATGGTGCGGACGTGTTAGAGGTATACAATGGCGTACGCTACTTTAGTGGGGGTATTTTATCTACAGCTGTACGAGCGAAAAGGATACAGTCCGTAATCCATGTACGATAGTAAGGCTTCGTTAGGTTGCTTGATGGATCAGTAGCAAAAAGGGGTGGGTAGTAGTATTTGGGTGAGGTAAGACGTTGCTGCTTCGCACGTTTTGAGAATTGGCATGAGATAAAATGTTATATCCCGATTTTATTTTATTAGCGTGCGAAAAATGCGTCTGAAAGTCCGTAGATAAAGGGTTGAATGCCCATTCGGAGGTGTGGAAAATTTTCGAGGTGCGATATCAGGTGCCGAAAAAATATGGATTTCGGGTTGTGCATGTTGTATCTTTGCATTCGCGAAGTCAGGCTGCGCCTCAGCATAGCTTTTGAGATTCAGCTCTCATCGCTCTGCGTTCGGTTTGCACTGGACATTGCCTACGGCGAAGTCAGGCTGCACCTCAGCAAAATTTTCGAAAACGAGTTTTCAAGTTCTGCATTCGGTTTGCACTGACATTGCCCCCACAATAAAGGCTGCACTACAGTATTAATAAACTGTGTTTAGTCTAAACGAATGAAAAAACAGTATTCCTTATTGATTTCAGCGTTCTTTGACATAATGTTACAACAGAAAGTAAGGCAGGTAGGCCTGTCTGAAACCCAGAATGCGTTGTTGAGTTTTACCACACGCTTTTGCGACTGAGCCTTGTTTATCACAAAAAAAGAAGAAAAAACAAGGGTGGTTCTCATCATGCTGAATAAGAAACGTGTTGTGTTCTATCAGTATGATGAGAACCACCCTATCAAAATAAATTGAAGGACCTACTTATCAGTTCCGTATTTGATATTTCACGAACCAATAAACCATGCAATAGTACTGACGTAAAAACAGGTTACTCTTCGTCGTTGCGAGCCTTTAGAGCTTCGGCAATCTGCTGTTCGAGTTCTTCGCTGAGTTCGGGATTGTCCTTGATAATCTTTTTAACGGCATCGCGTCCTTGACCCAAACGGCTTTCGCCATAGCTGAACCATGAACCGCTCTTCTTGATAATGCCGAGTTCTACGCCGAGGTCGACAATTTCGCCGGTGCGCGAAATGCCTTCGCCAAAAGTGATTTCGAACTCTGCCTTGCGGAAGGGAGGTGCTACCTTGTTCTTAATAACCTTTACGCGCACCTGATTGCCAATGGGAGTGTCGCCATCCTTGATGGTGGTGACACGACGAATGTCGAGGCGCACCGAAGAGTAGAACTTGAGGGCGTTACCACCGGTCGTAGTTTCGGGGTTGCCAAACATAACACCGATTTTTTCGCGCAACTGGTTGATGAAGATGCAGGTGGTGTTGGTGCGGCTGATGGTGGCAGTGAGTTTTCGCAATGCCTGGCTCATGAGGCGGGCCTGAAGACCCACTTTGTTTTCGCCCATGTCGCCTTCGATTTCAGCTTTAGGCGTAAGTGCTGCCACAGAGTCGATGACAATGATGTCAATGGCCGATGAGCGAATGAGCTGGTCGGCAATGTCTAAAGCCTGCTCACCGTTGTCGGGCTGAGAAATAAGCAGTTCGTCGACGTTTACGCCCAACTTGGCTGCATAAAAGCGATCGAAGGCATGTTCGGCATCAATAAAGGCTGCCACTCCCCCATTCTTTTGAGCCTGAGCAATGGCGTGAATAGCGAGGGTGGTTTTACCTGATGATTCGGGACCGTAGATTTCGATTATACGGCCGCGGGGATAACCTCCTACGCCCAATGCGGCATCGAGCGACAAGCTACCCGTTGAAATAACCTCTACATTTTCAATACTCTGATCGCCCATGCGCATGATTGAGCCGCGACCAAATTCTTTTTCTATTTTAGCCATAGCCGCTTGAAGAGCTAACAGCTTTTCATTTTGTGCCTGGTTTTCGTCGGTTGTTTTTGCCATAATTTTGGAATGTCTGCTAAGAAACTATCGTGCCACATACGATTTAGAACATCGTGGGCTGTCAGATTCTTAAAGTTTTAATATTTGTTCTGCGTGAATTTTAGTTTTGATTTCCTTGGGATTGAAAATGTGGGCCACGCGGCCTTCTTCGTCAATAACGAACGTGGTACGCAGTGTTCCCATATAGGTTCGGCCATACATTTTCTTTTCGCCCCACACACCGTAAGCTTCGACCGTTTGTTTTTCGGTATCAGCAATCAGGTGAAAAGGCAAATTTTGCTTCGCTATGAAGTTTTGATGTGACTTGGCAGAGTCAATACTTACTCCTATCACAACATAGCCGGCTTGCTGAAGGGTTTCGTAATTGTCGCGGAAACTACAGGCCTCGGCAGTACAGCCCGAAGTGCTGTCTTTCGGATAAAAGTAGAGCACCACCTTTTGTCCGCGATATTGGCTGAGTTTGATTTCGTTGCCTGCTTCGTCAAGGCCCAGCAGGTCGGGAGCCATATCTCCGATGTTTATCATGTTATCGCTGTGTTAGGGTTGGTTTTGAGTAAATATGGTAAAGTTTGTAACCGTCAATTACTGCGGTTTCCGGCCATTGCCCGATTTCTGTGGCCGACGTTTTGCAGCCGGACGATTATCCACTTTATCCTGCGGCTTTCCAGTAGCCGTTTTTTCGTTTCGCTTAGGTGCAGACGCATTGTTCGGTTTGCGATTGTTGTGTTTTGGACGGGCGTTTGCATTCGGCTTGTTATTACCGTCTTTACGCGCCCGGTTTCGTCCTTTTCCCTGCTGTCCGCGTGGTTGATTTCCCTTACGTGGTTCTTCAGAGGGTTTACGCACACCTTCAGGCAGTTCGGCACGCGGGATTTTGATTTTAAGCGTTCGTTCGATGTTAGCCAGGGCATACAGGTCCTTTTCGCCAATAAGCGTAATGGCCTTACCTCGACGACCGGCTCGGGCAGTACGTCCGATGCGGTGAACGTAATCCTCGGCATCGTGCGGCGCATCATAATTGATTACCATGGTGATGTCATCGATGTCGATGCCTCGTGCCACAATGTCGGTAGCTACGAGCAAATCAATTTTTTGCGCACGGAACAACTGCATCACTTCGTCGCGCTCACTTTGTTGCAAGTCGGAGTGCATGGCGCGCGCATTGAGTCCGCGTCGTTGCAGCAAAATGGTGAGTTCCTTTACCTTCTGTTTCGACGAACAGAACAGGATAACTCGCTGCGGCGGTTCGTCTTTGAATATTTTGCGCAGCACAATCGTCTTATCGGGTTCGTGACAAACGTAAAGGCTTTGACAAATATTTTCGGCGGGCTTTGACACGGCTATTTCAACCTCAACCGGGTTGTGCATCACCGTGCGGGCCAGTTCGGCAATTTTGGGCGGCATCGTGGCCGAGAACAGAATGGTTTGTCTGTTTTCGGGCATTTGTTTCACGATTGTCAGGATGTCGTCGGCAAATCCCATATCGAGCATGCGGTCGGCTTCGTCAAGCACCAGGTGGGTGGTTCGGCTGAGGTCGAGTGTACCAAGCTGCAGGTGGGTAATCAGTCGACCGGGGGTAGCCAGCACGATGTCGGCACCGGCTTGCAGCGAACGGCGTTCCTGTTCGTAACGAATGCCATCATTACCGCCATACACGGCCACGGCATTGACCGAGGTGTAATAGGCAAAACCTTGCAGCGACTGGTCGATTTGACGTGCCAACTCGCGTGTAGGGGCTATTACCAAACAGTTCACGACGTCGGCAGGATGCGGATCGCGTCCGAGCAGCGTGAGCAGCGGCAAGAGATAGGCAGCCGTTTTGCCTGTACCGGTTTGCGCCACACCCAACACATCGCGACGTTCAAGAATGTGCGGAATACAGGCAGCCTGTACGGGCGTACATTTTTCGAAACGCATATCGTAGAGTGCATCGAGCACATCGTCGCTCAAATCCAGGTCCTCAAAAAACACCTCGGGTGCTTTTTTTTCCTCCACGGCTTCGGTTTCAGCCGTTTCCACCGAATCGGCCGGAGCCGAAGCGGTTTGGGGTGTTTCGTTCACGGGGGCATTGTTTTCGGTCTGAGCGGCCTGGTCTGCCGGGGTTATGCTATGGTCTGTCATTTTAAATATTTCAGAAAAAGGAGATGAAAGGAATAAACATCTAAGGTCCGATAAGCCTGAATGTATCGACAGGATTATCCTTAGAAACACATTACTGCGGCGTACGCTTGTAAAGCACGAAGGCCACAACGGCAAACACCAAATTGGGCAGCCAAACGGCAAACATGGCCGGCCAACCGGCATTCAGTGCAAAGGTTGACGACACCGTTTGGAACAGAATGTAAGTGAAACTCAGTGCAATGCCCACACCGATACTGGCACCCATACCGCCTTTGCGCTTTTCGCACGAAAGGCTCACCCCAATCAGCGTCAGGATGAAAGCGGCAAAGGGTGTGGCAAAGCGTTTGTGATATTCCACTTCAAAAGTACTAATTCCTGCAGCACCACGCAAGCGTTGGCGGTCAATAAATTCTTTCAATTCAGGAATCGTCATGGTTTCCTGCTGTCCGCGCACATAGAAGAAGTCGCGGGGTTCCATGACAATGATGGTGTCGAGTTTTTCGCCGCTTTCCAATTTTTCGCGCATTCCTTTGAGTGTACGAATTTTGTAATGGCGCAGTGTCCACGAGAAACGGCGGTCCGACAACGTATCGTACTGTATGCTTTGTGCCGTAAGGTGCGACACGAGTTTTTTATCGACAAATTTGTCGAGCGAAAATCCATATCCGCTTTTGCTCACATTATCGAAGTGGGTGATATAGGGCACCACTCCCGTGTCTACTTGCATTTGCACATTATCGACCGACGTTACATCTGTTTTTTTCTTAATGTATCGGTTTTCAAAGTTTACACGCGCCACATTACTTTGCGGAATCACGAAAGCCCCGAGCAAAAAGCTGCTGGCAGCAATCAGTGCAGCCGAAATCATGTAAGGGCGAAGCAAACGGCGAAAACTCATACCCGTGCTTTTCATCGCTATGATTTCGGAATTATCGGCCAATTTCGAGGTAAAGAAAATGACGGCAATAAACACGAACAGCGGTGTAAACAGGTTTACAAAGTTCGGCACAAAGTTAACATAGTAATCAAAAATGATTTTCTGAACCGGTGCATGACTTTGTGTAAGTTTGTCGATACGTTCATTAAAGTCGAATACCACGGCAATTACCACGATGATGGTAATCAGAAAGATGTAGGTACTCAGAAACTTGTAAATGATGTAGCGGTCCAAGCGTCCGACGATGGGTTGCCGCCGACGGGCAGTCCGCTCTGCCGGTGCCGTTTGGTTCATACCATCCGGTTCCGGAGTCTGAGCGGAACTGTCGGCTGTAGCATCTGCCTGCCGGTTCGCTGATTTATTTCTGGAAAAGATTTTTTTAAACATCCGTGTTCAACTCACTTATGGGTTGTTCAATGAAATCACAGGCTGTAACAAACTGAAGGGTAATTCCGATAAAACCAACGCTAAAGTTTGCGCATCAGTTTTTCGGCCATCATGCGTTTCCAGGGGCCGTAGTTATCATTCAGAATTTGCTTACGAGCCTCACGTACCAACCACAGATAGAAGGCCAGGTTGTGAATCGAAGCTATCTGCATAGCCAGCAATTCCTTGGCCTTGAACAAATGGTGTAAATAGGCCTTTGAATACTGCAAGTCGGCCGAGCAATGTCCCATGGGGTCGACGGGTTCAAAGCAGTCGGCCCACTTGGCATTGCGCATATTGATTACGCCCTCAGCGGTAAACAGGCAAGCATTTCGACCGTTGCGCGTAGGCATCACGCAGTCGAACATATCCACCCCGCGCTCAATGCCTTCAAGAATATTGAGCGGTGTACCCACTCCCATCAGGTAACGGGGGCGGTCGGTGGGCAAAATGTCGTTGACCACTTCAATCATTTCGTACATCTGTTCGGCGGGTTCGCCCACGGCCAAACCGCCAATAGCGTAGCCCTCGGCACCCAAATCGCTCATGAAGCGGGCACTTTCCTGACGCAAATCTTTGTAAACGCAACCTTGCACAATGGGGAAGAGTGCCTGGCTGTAACCATATTTCGGTTCGGTTTCGTGAAAACGCTTCCAGCAGCGTTTCATCCATCCGTGCGTCAGGTTCAGGCTCTTGCGGGCATAGGCATAGTCGGCTGTTCCCGGCGGACACTCATCGAAGGCCATCATGATGTCGGCCCCGATGGTGCGCTCAATGTCCATCACCTTTTCAGGGGTAAAGAAATGCTTACTGCCGTCAATGTGCGAACGAAATTCGCAACCCTCGTCGCTCAGTTTTCGAATGCCGGCCAGCGAAAACACCTGAAAGCCGCCGCTGTCGGTAAGCATCGGGCGGTCGAAACCATTGAACTTGTGTAAACCGCCGGCACGTTCCAGAATGTCGAGTCCCGGACGCAGATACAAGTGGTAGGTGTTGCCCAAAATGATTTCGGCATTAACCTCGTCTTTTATTTCGTGTAAATGCACGCCCTTCACACTGCCCACCGTACCAACGGGCATAAAGATAGGGGTATGTATTTCTCCGTGGTCGGTACGAATCAGTCCGGCGCGCGCAGCACTGGTGGCATCGGTATGCTGAAGTGTAAAATCCATATTAAAGTATAAGCGTGTAAGTGTAGGTGTAATTATTTTTCCTTCATCAGCCTCACAGCCACATCATCGGGTTGTTCGGCAGACTTTTCGGCCTTTTCGTCAGGAATGGTAAAAACGATGGGGTTATCCACCTTTTCGTCGAGCAGGGCAAAGCTAAGCACATCCTTCACGTCCTGCACAAAGTGGAAAGTCAGTCCCTTTACATAGCGTTCGTTGATATCGGCCACATCCTTGCGGTTTTCTTCAGAAATCAGAATGTCGGTAATGCCGGCTCGCTTGGCTGCCAATATCTTTTCCTTGATACCGCCCACAGGCAGCACCTTGCCACGCAAAGTTATTTCGCCCGTCATGGCCGTATTGGCACGCACCTTGCGCTGCGTCAGTGCCGAAGCTATTGAAGTGGCAATCGTAATGCCGGCCGAGGGACCATCCTTCGGTGTAGCGCCTTCGGGCACATGAACGTGTACGCCCCAATGGTCAAAAATGCGATAATCCAAGCCCAACGAGTCTGCATGGGTTTTGATGTATTCCAAAGCCAGCACGGCACTTTCCTTCATCACATCGCCCAAGTTACCCGTCATTGTCAGCTTACCGCCCCGGCAGCGGCTCACGCTGGTTTCGATAAACAGTATTTCGCCGCCAACAGCTGTCCAAGCCAATCCCGTCACCACACCGGCATATTGATTGCCCTGATATTTGTCGCGGCGGAACAAGGGTTTGCCCAGCAGTTTTTCGATGTCGGCAGGTTTCAGCGATTTATCGGCAAAGGGCATCTGCTCGTTATCGGCCATAGCCGTCAGATACGACACTTTGCGGAACACCTTGTCAATCTGCTTTTCAAGCTGTCGCACACCGCTTTCGCGGGTGTATTTATCGATAATAAAGTCTATAGCCGAAGGGCTGAACTTCAATTTAGACATATCGCCCAAGTCATATTCCTTCTGCTTCTTCGTAATCAAGTGCCGACGGGCAATCTCCAATTTTTCCTCAGCCAAATAGCCCTCCACCTCAATCAGCTCCATGCGGTCGAGCAGCGGCTGCGGAATGTTTTGCAAGCTGTTTGCCGTAGCAATGAAGAACACTTTCGAGAGGTCGAAGTCTAAATCGAGGTAATTATCGTGGAAAGCATTGTTCTGTTCCGGGTCGAGCACCTCGAGCAAGGCACTCTGCGGGTCACCGTTGTACTGTCCGTTCGTCATTTTGTCAATTTCGTCGAGCACAAACAGCGGATTGGCCGATTCGGCCTTCATGATGCTTTTAATGATGCGTCCGGGCATGGCACCGATATAAGTGCGACGATGACCGCGAATTTCCGATTCATCGTGAATACCACCGAGCGCGATGCGCACATAATTGCGGTTCAATGCACGCGCAATGCTTTTGCCGAGCGACGTTTTACCCACGCCCGGAGGGCCATACAAGCACAGGATGGGGGCTTTGGCTTGACTGCGGAAGCGCAAAGTTGAAAGATGTTCCAAAATGCGTTCCTTCACCCGCTCCATGCCGTAATGGTCGTGGTTCAGCACCTTTTCGGCATTCTTCACGTTCAAGTTGTCCTTCGTGTAAATGCCCCAAGGCAAATCGGCCACCGTCTGCAAGTAAGTGAGTTGCGTTTGGTATTCGGGCATTTGCGGATTCATGCGCTGCAGTTTTTCCATTTCGCGCGTAAACACGGTCTTCACCTTATCAGGCATTACGCGACGGGCCAGTTTTTCCTCCAGGTCGAAAGTGTCAGAAGTTTCATCATCGCCCAATTCACGCTGAATTTGCTTCATCTGCTGGCGCAGGAAAAAGTCCTTCTGCTGTTCATCGAGTTCATTCCGCGTACGCGCCTCGATATTATGTTTGAGCACCGCCAGCTGACACTCGCGCGAAAGCATTTCCAGCAATTTCATTGCGCGCTGTTTAATGTCGTGCATCTGCAAGAGTTCAAACCGCTCATCCTGCACCAGCGGCATGTTGGTACAGATAAAGTTAATCAGGAACACCGGGTGCGAAATGTTGCGCACGGCAAAGGTAGCTTCTTCGCCACGAATTTCCTCGCTCACATCCAAATAGCGCACCACCGCATCGCGGCAAGCCTCAGCCATAGCCTTGAATTCTTCATCCTCGGCATCGTAAAGCACCTCTTCGAGCGGAGTGACTTCAGCCCGGATAAAAGGTTTGCGTCGCTTCAGTTTCTCCAGTTTAATGGGTCCGTAACATTGCAGAATAGCCACCGTTGAACCATTCGGAACCTCAATGGTACGCATGACGCGTGCCAACACCCCCTCATCATATAAATCATCCTTATCCGGATCTTCAACCGAGCTATCCTTCTGTGCAAAAACGGCAATCAGCGATTCGCGTTTTTTTGACTGTTCCACAACCTTCAAACTTGATTCTCGTCCCACTGTTACCGAGCCTACCACTCCAGGGAAGAGCATCATGTTTCTCAGGGGCAGAACGGGTAATGTATCATCAGAAGGTGTATGCAGCAGTTCATTCATATCGCCATTGAAATCAGCAACGAGTGAAAAAGCATTCTGTGGTAAATTGTTTTTTGTCTTGAGTTTGATATGCGTCATGGATAATCTATAAAACGATTTTTACGGATATATAATATAATGAGTGGTGTTTAGATACGTATCATCCGGTGAATTTACATTCCGAGTTTTATTTCGCCGGTTTATGTATGCTTTGTCTATGGGAACGCCCGTTTATCTGCTCTGAGCCAACGTGCGCAATGCCTTTTAGTGCATTATTTATGCGAATATCCGTCTTCGCTTCTTTCCCAAACTGCAAAGTTAGTGCAAACCGAATGCAATACAAAAGAAAAGCCTGATTTTATTTTGTATGGCTGAGGTGAAGCCTAACTTCGGCGAAGACAAAGTGCAAACCGAATGCAATACAAAAGAAAAGCTTGATTTTATTTTGTAGGGCTGAGGTGAAGCCGAACTTCGGCGAAGCCAAAGTGCAAACCGAAACTTTTGACGATAGCTCATCGCTTGGTTCAAACAACGGCATACTGATAAAAAAATCAGCGAATAGCTTTGATTTAAATAAACTAAAAAACAAAAAAAGCGGCTCCACGTCCTACATCAGAACTTGGAGCCACTTATTCAATCGTCACAATCGTTTACCTACCACGATGAATAGCTATCGACTTATTGCTTTACAGCCAACTTTCGACTGACGCTGCCAGCATCGGTTGTAACTTTTACAATGCAAATAGGTACATGCACCTCTGAAAGCGTTGAACTGTAAACACCTTCGGCATGATATTGCTGAAGGAGTTGACCATTTAGCGTATAAATACTGATGGAGCGAATAGGTGATTCGGAGGCTACAATGACTTCATTGCGTTGCACTGAATAAACATTGACTGCAAACTGAGCATCCACTTTCTCAACTCCTTCAATCGCGGTTTGTTCGCCTCCGAGTGTACGCAGGAAATAGCGTCCGTGCGAAGGCAGACTCACGCTCACCTGCATGCCTTCGGTCAGCGGTGTTTCGGTATTGGTCTGTGCATCGTAGAGTATGGGCGATTTGAGTTTGTCAACGTGATTGAACGTCAGCACGGCTTCTTCGCCTTCCTCACCAAACACGCCAATGGGTATTTGCTGCTGTGAGACTAACAGATTGATAGCAGTAGCCTTTGTGCCGGCCACAGTATACACCAGCGGGGTGTACTTCATGCGGAGAGCTTCATCGTCGAGCAACATCACATCGTCGGTTTCGGAATCGGTAGCTGTAGCTGCATAGGCCAACGAAGCTGTCGATGCACCACCCTGACTGCCTTGTGCCTTGATGCTGAAGCTTTGCCAACCGGTATGTGCTGTTTGAGTATGGGTATCGGCATTTTGCATCTCGTGCTTAAAGGCTATGTCATTATGAGCAATGCCTATGGTGCTCTTTTTAACATACATACCGCAACCGGGCATAAGCACCGGAACTCCTGTTCCATCAGCTGTCACCCAAGTGTGCTTACCCGTTTCCGAATCACTTGTCAATTGCCCCGCAACGACTGTTCCATCGGGATTCACTGTCCAATATTTGGGTTCCAGATTCGAATTGACAAAGAAGAACTGATCCAAATAGAGTGGCGCAAGGAAGGGATTGCCCACCAGGGCATAACCTTCGGCCGAGGGTGAAAGTCTGACAACCAACTCTTCTGTCTTGTCGAAAATATTGGGATTACTTCTGTCCACGAAATCGGATATGAACAGACGGCCTGCACCTGTTCGGTCTAAAGGTTTGGCTGTTGCAATCCCATACTCGGTATCTGCCTTGGGAAAGCGGAACTGGAAGGGCTGATTGTTCTTATCATTCTTCAGTCCTTTCACCGAATAGGCCAAACCGGGTGCATACGGCACTGCGGCATCATTGAAGGCTGTGCTCCATTTTGAACCTAATGTTGCATGTATAGTGTTTTGTCCTTGCTCAATGATTTGTGCACTACTGTCCCAGCTGCGCTGATAGATTTCGGGATTATAGCGGTTGTTATTCGCTCCGAACGTCACATCTTTGAACAGCGGAAGTTCGGCTTGTGAATGCGTTTGGCTATCAGTGTACCAGTCGCCGGCCACGGTACCTTTAAGGGGCAGGCTTACGAGTTGCCAGTGGTTTGGCTGCAAATTCACATCGAGCGAGGCATGGTTATAAATCAAGTAATCGGCATTTTCAATCTCTGCTCCGGGCAGGAAGTGTATGCGGTCGCAAATGTTTACGCGGAAGCGTTTGGTAACCAATCCTGACTTAGCATCGTTGTCATAAGCCATCAGGTCGTATTCGATATGAGGGGTTGCCGTTTCCATATCAGTGGGTTCTTGGGGTGAATCCCATCCCCACTGCTGGTTGCCACCTTGCTTATAGCCCGACATGTAAAGACGGGCTTTACTGCCGGCGGGCATAAGCACCTTGGTAAAGTGCATGGGCACAAAAGCTTCATCTGTAGTATTCGCTTGATTCGAGGAGTATTCAGCAGCTGAATAATGCAAATCGGCATTGTCTGCCCGTTTCCAGTTTGCATCGTTGTTCCAGTTTTTGGTGCGTCCGGCATTGCCTCCTTGCCACACCACATATTCGGGCACCACTTTCATACGGAAGGTCATCTTGCCAAAGCACGCATTTGTAGGCTTGTCATTAGCATCTTTTTCTTCAAATAGCACTGTAAAATGATAGTAGTAACCTTCCTTAGGCTTGAATTTATCTGTATAGAAATATATTTCCATACAGTCGTCAAACCTACTCGATGGATTATATGCATGGGCCTTGAGTGCTTTCAACACGCCCATTCTGCGTTTCTCGTCAAAAATGTCTACATGCTCTTCTGATGCCTTTTGCAGCACTTTTTTATAAGCCGGATCTGACGTTTCAGCTAGATACAAGTAACAACGTTCATTCAGCGAGGTTACCGGTGCCAAATGGGTCGAGGTTTTGGACACAAGTTTGGCCCGGCAAATATTGACAATCAAAGGACTATTTGCATCATTTGCCTTTTCTATCTGTTTCTTACCTATCCGCAAACAGGGATTCAGATAATCATGTGGATACTGCACATGGTTGAAACCTACGCTTAATTCCGGTGCTTTAGAATTGACAGAAAGATGAAGCGGCAGGTAATTCCAACAAATAAGGTTTACGTCCACATTTTCGGGTCTACCCGGCCATGTCCCTTCTATTTGTTCCTTAAGCAGTTTGGTTTTGATGGGTTGCACACACAAATTCAAACCGTTTTCAGGAATACTTATCGATAAATTTTGCTTTGAGAGCGTCAGTTTTTTAGACTCTACCAATGTTACAAGCAAATCTAAATCGGCTTGCGTAAATTCGGTGCCGTCTTCTCTTTTTTGAGGCACCACCTTTGTTAATTCAGTTGTTTCGTGGTCATAGAACTCGCGGAAATTAAGCAGACTCTGCGCCACTGAAAGGCCCTGTTCGTTGGGTAACACAAATTCCTCTTCAGAACCAAAAAACCAATCGTAAAAAACAAATTTCTGAGGTATATCCACATAGGTTCTACCCTCTGTTGTTATCACGGGTATGCGCATTTGGAAACTCATCACATACTCCTGACCGGCACAATAATCAAGCGATGGGTCTACAATTTCGCCATCCATCATCACCTGAGTCTGCCCTTGTACAAAGAAGCGGGTTTCAATGGCGCAAGGGGCACCGATAACCTTGGCAAATTCCTCGGTCCATGCTTTCACATGCTCGTCTGTTCCGGGTTTGGCTGTCGTAACATTAGGATTGTTAGGAACAATAAGCATAATATAAGGTCGGTTCGGCGAAAGTTTTGAGTAAAAGTCGCAACTCAAAGAGCGAACACCTGCTTCGTCCGTTCTACCATAGAAATAGGATCGACCATCAGTTCTATTATCTTTAGCTAAACATGGATCATTTAATGTACTTGTATATTTTTTATTATCATAAAACTTTGGTTTAAAGTATAAAGTAGCCACTTTATAATCAAAGTATTCCTGAGAACCTTCAATTTGTTCGTTCGAACCAATCTGTTGATACGAAGCTTTAATAGCCGCTATTTTTTCTTCATATGTAGGATTTTCCTTACCATGAATGGCTTGACGATACTTGAGTTCATCGAGGAAGCAGAAGCTGATTCCGTGCACTTGAGAATCTTCTGACTCACCTTCTTTTACGCCCAAGCGCGAGGTCAATCGTTCCCAATCGAAGTCCATGTTCATCAACGTGCGTTCGTTGGCACACGATTGATCCATCTGCGTAATCTTTGCCGAGGGTTTCATCAAGAACACGCGGATTTCGTCCAAGTAAACGTCGCCACCTGATGACGAAGCTGAATAGTTGTCCACCTGCAGCACATAGGAGTCAAACTCATTGGCATTATGTTTGTTGACAAACGAAAAATAGGTTTGCATCCATTCGTTTGTTTTAGAACCTTGTCCGGGTTCACCATTATCATTATAAGTAGTCGTTCGTATTTGTCCCGTCAAATGACGATAAATGGGGGTATAGGTTTTTATCGTATCGCTCTTTCCATCCACCGTCACCTTTTGTTCCTTTACGCCCATTACAGTGAAAAGCAAACCTGCATCGTTTGAATCATGACCTTCTTGACCGGCACTTTTCACCCATGCTGTTACCATCATTTCCGAACCGGCACAAAGCTTGTCGCGAAAAGGAAGACGTGCAATTACACCCGGACGGTCAGACACATCGACATACATAAAGTAAGTACTGCTGTTATCCTTGCTGTTTTCCAAATTCGTAGGTGGACGATTATTATTACGGCCACTATCTCCATAACCGATATAGTCATTTACAATGGAGTAAGAACCCCATTCTGTCATTGAACTATTCGGGGCATGTTTTGAATTTGAACCGTCATAAAAAGCATACGAACTATTCTCCCATGCCATAGGAAATGGATAATATTCAGGCTGATGGTCGGGTGACAAACTGGCTACACTTGGATCGTAATCAAAATCAAGTTCGGTAAGTAACTGCAAATTATCTAGCATGTACTTGGGCGAACGATAGCGATAATTCCATTTTTCCTGCTGAACACCCGAAGTGCCGATTTTCGACACTTGAGTTTGGGTGAGCAAACGGGAATTTTCGTGAAAGTGAAGATTAAAGCGTGCTATGTTATAGATTTTACCACCCACATTCTTTGTCACAATAATTGTAGCGGCACTTCCGTCGGCCACACTCCATCGTTCATATTGTTTAATTCCCTTCTTTCTAAACCGAATAACGCGATTTGTCTTGTCTAAAGAAGTTGAAAGTTTTGAATCTATAATGTCTAAATCAACATCGGTTTTTTCCACCTTAACTTGCTGAACTATCAGTTCTGTAGCATCTTTATCAGCACCAGGTACTGCATATCCGCGTGCATCCTTTGATAATGTAACTAATTCATCCGTGTTGTTCGACAAGTGATAGGCCGGCAAATGCAGGTCATATTCTTCTAAAAATAGTTTTCCATGAATATTATTAGAAGTAGCACCTTGATATTCGGGTTTAGACAAACGACCAATATCGTTTTTACGTTTTTCGTCATTTGTGGTATTTTCATCAACACCTACAATATAAAACAGCACGCGTCCTGACAACGTGGGTTCATATTTATTAGTCAGAAAGCGATTTATAACATTTCCAGAAGGATTAGATGTATACTCTTTTGAAAAATCATTATAACTTGACACATCACAGGCCACCATATACCATCGGTTATCGCGATACGTATTACTACCTATTTTACCTACCCAACGTTCAAATTCTTCATTTGTAGGATAATAGAAGTTCATGGTATAGGGAACAACTTTGCCACTATGATATGTATACATGGGTGCCACTATATAACCATTGCCAAAACGATAGGCATAATTCGGCTTCCTGTTGTCAACTGTAATAGGTTCTGGTGTCAACAAATCATATACATTTTCTTTATTAGGATTATTAACTCTAAAAGTTTTGCCTGTTCGGTAACTATACCAACGATGATAGGAATTGGTTGATATTTGCATACTACTGAACCCCGTAGGCAGTGAGAGTTTTACAATAGAACCTTTTTTTACATAGATTGTATCCACATAAACGTGCGAAGCCTGCAGTTTTTCAGTCGATGACATATCGGCTTCAAACATGGATTGTTCATCGTTAAACGTATCCATATTCTTGGCAGCATCCGACATACCAATGTTTTTACGGATTTCAAACCACTTGGCCGGTTTATGCTTTATTTCAATCTTCGCTGTATTTACTGTAGTCCAACCTGAACGATAGCTTTCCAAGTATTTATTTCCTTTTACTTGTGCATTAACGGGCATCATGCCACTCAGGGTGGCTACCATAATCAAGGCAACCACCTTTGTAAAGAGGGCATTGAGATGAAAAAGTTGCGGTATGTTGTATATTCTTTTTTTCATGACTTCCTCCTTTCTTTATTGGGCAAACATTGTAAGCACTTCGGGCAAACAAAGCGATTGTTTGGCAGTGGTTGGTTGAGGAAGAAAAGGCATGTAGTCCTGAACCACCTGAATAATCACTTTGTATGTGCGGTTAAAACCTCGATCTTCATATTGCCATTGGGCATTGAGCAGAAAATGATAATTCCGCTTCGTTTCATTGGCACCGAAACGACCTTCTACAGACCCACTCTTTTCATTCCACTCAATCGGATAAGTTTCTGTTTTATCTGTGCCCGAAGCATCACCTTCGACTATGCATTTTTCGTATTCCCACTGCCACTTCACATCCTGCATGAAACTTTGTCCCAGGTTAATACCTTTAGGAGTGATGCGAAATTTAGATGTAACATCCATCATTTTTATCAAATAGCTGCCGTCAGCAGTTACCTGATACGGACGGGGCTCTGCACCAATTGGCGCACGCCAAGCTTCGGCTGTAATATCAAGTTTGTAGTTATTCAGCACCACATTCAGCGGATAAATGCTGTTGCGCGGCACTTCAGTGCGCGAGGTTACGGCTTCGTAAGTCATGCCACTGAACTGCCGGGTTTGCACCTTCACTTGGAAACCTCCTTGTGTACACCGCTGTGTAGCATTGACATAAAATTCAGCCACCTGTTGCGGTTTGGTAAGCGTCAGTCCCTGTTCTCCAAAAGAGTGGGTATATTCGCCTTTAAATTCGGTAGGCTGTGTATTTGTACTGAACAGCGGCACTTTATCAGCAAAACCCGAAATGCTGAATGAGGTCAAAGTTATCGTTTCGTTATCATTCGAATACTCTGGACTGACACTGACTCGCATTTTAGCTACCAAGCGTTCGAGGCCAACACGCAGGCTGCGCGTGTTCTTCGTAACTGTCACCGTTTCTTTGCCCGACATGGGAATGAACCGATTCTCAGTAAAATTAACTCGTGAAGCAGGGTCGTCTATCATCAGGCTATCATAAGTATCTAAAGCTACCGTTTCATACAAACCCAAACCTATCAAACTATTCCACGTTGTATTTTCCACCGTTTCCCAGTTCGCAAAGGCGAGCAAGGTTTTTTGTCCCGGATTCAATTTCAACGGCTCTGAAACGTATGTTTTCAGGTTACCTTTATTAGCTTCTACAGGAAGATTTGTGGGCAAAATTTTAGCTTCAAGCTGGCCCTTGTCATTAACCACACATACACACAAGCTGTGAATGTATTCGTGCTCCGTGCCCGTTTCAGCAGCATTAGGTTTGACATCACTTTTGCCGACAGCCATGGCCGCACCCGGACTTTCTGCCACTACTTGCAGGCGCACCTCGACGGGCGCAAGCGGCTCAACTGGAGCAAATGCTTCATCGTCGGATGAACAAGCCACCTTCCCCATCAAGCCTATCAGGTATGCTCCCCAAAAGAGCCACCTTCGTGTTTGTTTGATTTGCGGTATCATAAGACTGTTGTTTTCATGGTTCAGTATAGTGTCTACATCGGTAAGTCTTCCTGCGGAAGAAGTGTCCAATCTTTCACATACACTTCGACTACTGGTTCTTCCTCGCCCGGCACATCTCCGCCAAGGGTATAGAAGGAACGTACGTTAATTTTATACACATTATTTCGAACAATGGCGTATTCCATCACACCGGTTTGGGTGTCATCGTTATCGTTTGCATGACGCACCCACCACACATAGTAGCAAATGCCATTTTCGTAGGTTCTCACGCCAAAAGGCTTCAAGACTTCGCGCGTCGACTCACCTTTTTTTTGGTCAAGCTTCACATCACCATTTGCGTCCCGGCTGTAACCGCACTCCGCACGCATATAAGCCGGCCATTGCAAGTTTTTCTTCGCTTCATCAGTCAGTTGCGTTTGTGCAGCAAGGGCCTCATTGGTTTTTTTCTGTAAGTACTGCTTATAGCCGGAAGGATCGTTTTCCTGCAAGCCGTCAGTAAAGGTTTTAACGGCATTCCAATCTGCGCAGGCATTGATTTGTGCAGTAAAGTTATCGAAAACCTCTTTGCCGTAAGTATGTTCCATCATCGCCTCCATCGTAGCAAAAAGGGTGGAACCTTTGGCAAAGAAAGTAGTTTCTGGGGTGTATGTATCTGCGCCGATAACTTTTTTCGGAGTAAACCGCGCCTTGAACACTACGCCCGTGTTGTAACGTTTGTCGGCATATTGGCGGTCAGCGATGTTTTCCAGTGTATAGCCTATGCGTCTCCACGTTTCGTTGTTTAATTCGGTACCTGGTTTTGTTATGTCTGCCCAATAATTGGGATTTTGGTTAATATTGCCGAACCACTCATCATAAAGCGTTGAAGCTTCAGACCAATCGGCTGTTTTTTGAGCAGTATAGGGGTCGAGTACATAGTTTGTCGGTATGCCCTGCGCATCGACTTCTTCTTTTCCCAAGTACGTTTGGTTCGTACCCTTAACATCATCAGCCACGCGTTTGAGCAAAAAAGAGCCTTCTTTTTGTTTGTTTACCAAGGCTGCGCCCAACACCTGTATGGTTCCGCTTCGGTCGCCACAGTCATACGTTCCAAGGGTTTTATAATCAATGCGTGCAGCCACACGTTCAACACTGACCGAGGTGGTTGCCGGATTATTTTGCGGATTGGTATTCAACACCAAGGGACGGGCTTCATCATCGGCCGATACCATGAGAAAATTGGTTTCACCTCCGTCCTCATTCTGCCGCCAAGCGTTTTCCTCTATGTGGTCACGCACATCACCCAGTGTCAAGGTTGCATCCGTCCTTGCCCAAGACAAATCAGGATGATTCGCCACCACTAACACGCGATAACTTCCGTTTCTCAAACTGACGGGCTTGCTTTCCGTAAAGTAAGTTGTTCCGCCAGCACTCTGACTCACTTTGTTAAACTCCACCAGCGTCACGGGGATATCAGGTTTACTATTCACCGTTGCATCACCATGATACAAAAAGGCTGCAGCAGATTGTATAGCGTTTTCATCAGGCTGCCCTCCTTCTTCTCCATCGCCCTGTTCTCCTCCGGTAGGGCCATCAGCCCTCATCTGTTTCGGAGTATATGCAGTATGTGACGAAGGAATCGTGAAGGAAAGCGACACATAACTGCGCACCTCACTGCCCCCATCGCCTGCATTCGCTTCGCATTCGCCATATTCATCGTGCATACACGAAGGCAAACCTCCCAACGACAGGAACATACCGGCAAGCGTTAACCTATTTATATGTATCAATAGCTTGTTCATAATAGTTCGTTTCATTAAAAAAATGAATATCGTTCGTGCATGAAACGCCCGGATATCGGACATAGGTTGCAAGCTGATAAGCCTGTTCCTAATCAATCAGTTCAAGAATGGTTCATTTACAAATCTTCAAACTGAATGCGTTTGCTCCATCCCAACACGCTGATACTGATGTTGAGGTAAGCCAAACGGTCGCCTATCAAAAAGAGTTCCAATTTGTAGTCATAACCACGATCCAAGAACTCCTGCGGCGTATAAGCATAAAGTTCTTCACTGATGCGCAGTCGACTGAGGATGTCGGGTACATTTAAATGGGCCACCTCCACGCCGGTGCGTAAATTCTTCACCGTAAGCACTGCATCATCGGCAGGCTGACTGTGATAAATCAACCGCGAGGTCATAAAGTCGGCATGAGCCATTTTACCAATCACCATTTCCTGAGTGCCATCGGGCAAAATCACATTCGTACGGTCGTCCGTATTCCAAGTGGCATGAGGAGTGTACACTACGGTTTCCGTTTCGTCCAGTTCATTGTTCCACTTAATTACCGAATTACGGTCAATAATCTTCATTTCATAGTTAGCCACATCCATCTTTGATGGGTCGTCAATTTCGCGGAGCGACACATTGATTTTTTTGGTATCGCGCACCAAAGGCACACAGGCATAAGTAGGTTTTTCGGCAAACACCTCCACAAGTTCCGTGTGCATACCATGCCAAAGGGTATCGAGTGGCTGATTATGATGTTGAATCAGGAAAGTGCCATCGGGTTGCTGTTCGCGGTCAAGGCGAATAGTCAAGGCATCCATCGGACTACCTGCCGTCATATCCGAACGAACAAAATGCGGACGTGCCGTAGCCATCATGTCGCTGTATGACTTTTGTCCGGCAAGGGCCAGAAATTGATATTTACCCGGTTGTAAACCAGACAAATGCATTTTGTAATCAACAGCAGCTAACGGACGGGCTATCGGTGTATTGCCTTCTTCCTGTACACGTACCAATTTGCCGGCTTCGTCGAAAACGTAAAGCGTTACTCCGCCCACATGATCGCCGAACATATCAGCACGCTGCAAGTTATAGTCGTACTTAAAAGAAACATACAGACCTGTAGGACAATCACTGCGATCGTCCTCCATCATACCACACGAAGTGATCATGCCTGCGCCCAATAACAGACATAGCATTGCATACCATTTCTTTAGATATTTCATATCCCGTATCTGTTTTTATTTTACTATTCAAATTCTGTTCGCTGTAAAAAAGAGAGAGAGGCTTCAGCCATTGTGGCTTTGGGCCGCTATATCAAAAGCTCCCGTGCGGAACTTGGGCTTTTCAGGATTAAAGGAGTCAGACAGTTTGTTGAATGATTAAAGCTGTCTTTTTTTTGACATCGGTTCTTTGTATCGGATGCCGCGATACCCCAACGATTATGGGTCTGTTTGATGATAGTGTTTTTTGTAAATTATCCGGCGGCGGATTATGCCGCCGGATAATTCTCTATGCATGGCATTGAAACGTGTGCAACAGTAAAAACTACGATATCATAGCCTCAACGGGCTAACTACACACTTCAATGAGAGGATTTAAAGTTTACGATTTCGTACGAGCTGTGTGAGTTGTTTCAAAGCTTAAAGATCTGCATTCTGCGCACGTTTTGCCCAAGAAAGCACATTGATTTCAACAGACATGAACGAATCGGTCGGGTCGGGCGTATCAATGGTTCCTTCGGGAACTTCGGGTTCACCAAAGTTTCTGACGCTCTTCACGTTCACTTCGTACCAGTTGTTGCGGAGCACACCATAGCGACCTAAGTAATTGTCATCTGAATCGTAAGCCTCACCCGTGCCATTATCGGTCCAAGGAGTTTGATCGTCGCCAAAGTGCTTGATATAAACGGGATAATAGTTCACACCACCCTTGTAATAAGCAATGGTCATGTTATGATTGACATTACCAATCACTTCAAGCATCTTCGCCTTCAGTTTGGCTTCGCCACCTTCTACATAAGCCCAGTCACTGCCGGCCTTAATTTTCAAGGTATTGCCGTCCACAATCCTGTAACCTTCATGCATACCTTTTTGCATAAAGGCAAATGCCAAGTTTTCGGCAGTCATAGTACCAGCAGTCAGATACTGTGACAAGTCGGGCAAAATGGCATTCAGAATCTGGCGTTTCACTTCATTCGTCACGCCCTGCTCGTCGTAATACACTGAAGAATTGCCATTCAGAATATAGAAGTCCTCGTACCCGGGTTTATCGGGATTGATGTCGAATGCCACACCTACTACGACACGAGTCAAATTCTTCGATTGCATTTTCTCGCGGTTTGTTGTATTTTCCAAACAGTAAACATACTTACCTGCAGCAGTGAAGTCAGATTTCTGAAGTTGTTGCATGGCTTTTGTTGTCAAATCACCCTCAACAACCTCAGCATTGTAGTTGGGGTCGTTCGCCCAATACGTGCGATACAAATTAGTACCGGTTTTTACGGGTGCGGTGCCCACAAAGCGATAATCGCCGTTCGCTGCCGCCTTCAGCGTCCACCAATTGGCACCATCCATATTGCGCACGTAGAAGCTCTTGTTGTTGGTTTGGTCAAGCACCCAACCCAGCACTTCGAAAGCACCTTCTTTCATCAATTGATTATGCCCACTTGCCAACTTAAAATCAGCGGTATTCACTTCAACCTTACCCACGGCTCTTTCAACGAACACCTTGGCTGCCGGAGCCAACGCAGCTTCTTCGGGAGTTGACTTAATGGCTTTTACATCCACCGGTACCAAAGTTTGAAGTTCGCCTTTAGGCTCCTCATTAGTTCCACCGGGAGCTGTATAAAGCGGTGCATTGGTCATAAAGATACCATACTTCGTGAGCTGGTCAACGGTAAGTTGTTGTGCATCTTTTGAAAGTTCTGCTTTTTCCGGCACTTGATTATTATCATTGAGTACCACCAAAGCATAAAGGTTTTCACCCTCATTCAGTGCAATTTTGTCAATTTTTTGTACCACTACGCCCGAAGCCGTCACCTGATTCGGATCATCTGTCACTCCGTTAAATCCGGTGGTGTTCAGCGTATAAGTTGCTGCGTAGGTAGCAGCTGCGGCACTTGCACCCTTATACAGCAATAACTTGGCATTGTGAATGGCGTATTCCGAAGCTTCTCCATCATCAAACACATCGTTGGCACGGTTACTCTTTTCCTGCGGCAAATTGATGTTTAAGCTGATGTAGCCTTTGCCATTGGCATCCCACTGCGGCTGCCCTGCGTTTGAAACAGTAACATCATCACTCGAACATGCTCCCAAACCTGCGATAAGAAGAGCACTTGCTAAATACTTGAACGTTTTCATACTCTAAAAATTTTTGATGGTTGATAGAAAAGATTTATTTAAAAAATTGTTTTATTGGCTTATTTACAAACAGTACGACACTAACACCCTGCACAAGAAGCGCACCTGTCAGTATCCTGTTGTTAGGGATGTGTGAGAATTGCATGAAAGGCGCTACTCCGCATCAATTTGCAGTATGCGCAAATTTTCTGCAGCCTCTTTCATGCCACCCTTTGCTGCAGCCTCGAAGTAGCGTTTAGCTTCGGCATCATGTCCGCTTCGCATGGCCAGCACACCGCGTGCATGATGGGCATAGGGTGTATCGCCTGCTTTCTGCAAATACTTTTCGGCAGCAGCATAGTCACCGGTTTCGATGCGCGCACAAGCAGCATTCAGGTTGGCTGTAGGGTCATCGGGAAACATACGCACCGCTATTTCGAACACTTCATTGAACTCAGCACTTCCGGGTTCGTAGGTTTGTGCCACCAAAAACATCTCCTCAAGCGAAAGTTGCTGAGGTTTGGTTTTGATTAGTGCTTTAGCCTCATCTACCGTGAATGCGCGCACCGCGTAGTTCACCACATAATCCGAACGGCGTAATGCCGGATAACAAGAGGTAAGCATCACCTTGTAATCATCGGGATAGGTGCTTTTAATTTTCCATTCGCGTGCATCGGGTGCAAAATCCGGATGGTCCATAATTGCCAGAATTTCGCTGCGGTGCGTAAGGTTCGATGCCTCCACCCACTGTTTCAGTCCGTCCCAATTTTCAGGTGTCCACTTCACAGTAAATTTGCTGTCGGGCACTTCAACGAGCTGCGAAACGTAATTTTTGAGTGTCTTGGCACGGTTCTCTGCCAAATAGGCATTATGTTCGTAGGGTGACTCGGGCGAAGCAAAACCATGAATAATCACTGAGGTAATCGAGGTGTTCGGATCGTTTTTCACCACATTGATGGTATTGATGATTTTTTCAAGTTCACGCGGATTCTGCCTATAGTCGGGTGTCAGCGTGATTTGATCAACGGGGAAATCAATAAAAGCCGACCCTTCGACATGGCGCGGTTTGAAATCGCCTTCAGCTTCGGGGCGCAGGTAAGCCATATAAGGCTTGCGCATACGCTGAACAAGAGTTTGATCTTGATTCTCAATTTTTCCACCGCATCCGCAAAGGTCCTCGGCCACCACTACATTGGCATTATTCATCCATTCGCGGTGCTCCACCCTGACACTGTAATGAAAGGTTTGTGCCGTTTTATTTTTGCGTCGCACATCTTTCGTTCCTTCGGGATATTTGCGGTGTCCAGCGCGATCGTATGATATATGCTGTTTGCGTCCGTTCACCACGAGCGACGGTAGCGCACAAGTTTGACTGCCGCTTTTCACCACCGGAGTGAGTACGATTCGCTGGTTTGCCCTCATTTCAAGTTTATCCATGTTAAAGTCCATATCGACAAGCAGCGAACCGTCTTTCTGCATAACAGTCAGGTTTTTCACCAGAATGTTACTGTTCGCCAAGGCCGGCTCAGCTGTTTGTGCCGCAGCACTAAAAGGCACGAAAAGCAGATAGGCCCAAGCTATATTTCTGTTAATCTTCATAAGAATCGGAATAGTTTTGAGACATGTGAATGAGCCACCTTGCGAAAGGGGTAGCCCTTCATCACACCAAAATGAAAAATGTTTTCCTTAAAAAATATATATAAAACTAAGGGCTGCCTTGGTGGGACCAAAGTAATGTTTGTGTTTCGATTTCAGTTTTTCGCCACAATCGCCACACTTGAATTTATCGTACTTTATATAGTCGTAGCCAATGCCAAGCGATGCTTCGAAGTTCCAGTGACGCGAAATAACCCACTGATAACCAGCTGTAACACCTCCTCCGGCAAACCAGCCTTCGTAGCGATGATCTTTCAATTCTTCGAATATTTTTCCCGGAAAATCGAAATGACCGGCATTAAATTCTCCGCCCATGGCATGTACGCCCAAGAACCAACCGTTAAAACTTTCGCAGAACCAATAACGGTATTCGGGCTGCAACACCCAATGACGCAAACTTTTACCTGAGGAAGATTTCCAAGGATTGAGACCGTAAAAAAGCTGTACCGTATGTTTGCGTCCTACAGAGGCCTCCAATCCCAAGTTTGGTGTTGCGGTGGCCCAATAGAGCAAATTTGTCTTCAAGGCTACATTCTGGGCTTGCAATGCCGACAGGCTGCCTGCGACAAACAATAATAACAACACGATTTTCTTTCTCATATTACTATCTTATTTGATGTCTATTTTGCACTTGCTTATTGACGAACTGATATGTATGTTCAGCCACAAACTTTTCCTATATCCACTCTGATGCATCCATATCCACCCAACATATAGATATACAATAAGGGCTATACATTGAATGAACAAAAACTTTGTTTCCCTTAATTGAATCTGTTATATTTAAGTCATGCAGCAAGTCAGTTCAAACAACACTGACATTTAAAAAGTATTAAGTAGGTGTTCAAAATTATTTTATATAATTCTATCGAAGTATTTTTACTT
>OFMA01000424.1_pt1 | contig 32633 bp, 62 predicted proteins | sample 1541011 | NCBI WGS metagenome assembly OFMA01 (sample SAMN04209225, study PRJEB22552) | human gut metagenome | biome: gut; material: feces | host: Homo sapiens | place: USA: Oklahoma
TGAGAAACTGGGGCGTCCATTAACTGCGTGTGTGACGACATTTGGTTGTCAGATGGTACTGGCAACACCGAATCTGTAAGAACATAAAGAAAGCCCCGGAAACGTTGATTTCTAGGGCTTTTTGTTATTTATAGAGTAACTTGTGTGTGAGTCCGTTTTTGAATACTATTTCAGTAATATGTTTATCTATTACGGTTATATGGTCAAGCACTGAGTTGAAAAGAGTTTTAATGGAATCTTCATCTGTAATCGCAAGTTCTTTGTAATTTATGTTTTCATCTTTGTTCAGTTCGTGCATGAGCAAATACTGTGATGCTGTTTTGATAAACTCTACTTGATTCACATTTACTGAGATTGATTCTGCTTCCATTCCCTTTATTTCATTTTCAATCTTTACTCGATCAATTTCTAACCTTGACTTCATTTCGAGAAATTCCTTCTCATCAAGTCCATCATCATCAAATAGAAATGCTTTCTTGAGTCGCTCAATGGCTCTATCTGTCTTTTTCAGTTTCTCCTGTAGTTCAACCAGTCTTTGTTTGTTTTTGGAGTCCTGTTCCTTGCTGACAGTAACTGCCGACCATAGTTGGGTTCCTGTCTTTCCGTACAGCAAATCTAATGTGGCTTGCAAGCTATCTTCTGAAATTCCAGCAACATCTGAAAAGTTAATTCGTTTTAGAATTACTTGCTCAAGTTCTTTTGTTGTCTTGATCTGTTTTTTGTGTTTGGAAACATCAACCATAGCTGCTATGTAATTTATCATTATTGGAGCTATTATTACATCACTGATATTTTGGTTATCGCAAGTTCCTTTTCGTGATCTCTTCCCGCACGCATAAGATGATGGTCGGAATCCACTTCCTTGTCTACTGTCCTTGCTTCTAACATTGTATCGTTCTCCGCACTTTCCGCAAAAGATTAAACCAGTAAATACATTGCATCGTTTATTCATGATTGTCTGTCCGCTTGAGTTCATCTTTAATCCACGCCCGTCCATGAGCTTATTTGCCTTTTCCCAGTCATTTATAGACACAAGTGGTTCAAATATGCCTTTGATATAAATAACTTCTTCCTGAGGCTTTTTACGCCCTCTAGCAGACTCTCTGTAATTATATCTGTAGTCACCTTTATTCATTGGGTTGCGAATCACATCGGCAATCGTTTTTGAGGTCCATTCGCCACCACGCTTGGTTGGAATCTTGTTTGCGTTATAGCTTTTTGCTATGGATACGCTTGAACCACCATTGAGATAGTCGGAATACATCTGTTTTACATATTTTGCTTCTGTCTTGGAATGTACTGGACATTTCTTTTCATCATCCCAGTCCCAACCATATGGCACGCGTGCTCCATTCCATAATCCGCTCTGCGCTCTGCCTATCATTACATCTGTGACGCGCTCTGACGTGAGCTTACGCTCCATTTCTGCAAACACTAGTACAATTTTAAGCATAGCCTCGCCCATTGCACTAGAGGTATCAAATTGCTCGTTCAGTGAGATGAACGCAACTCTGTGGTATTTAAACTCATTGTACATGATTGAAAAGTCGATAAGGTTTCGTGAGATACGGTCAATCTTGTAAACCACAACATGAGATACTTGCCCAGCTTTTACCTTATCCATCATTCGCTCAAAAGCTGGTCGCTTGGTGTTCTTTCCTGACTTTCCAGCATCTTCAAAAATCTCGATTCGCTTTTTGTCGATGTGAAGAACGTGTTCGCAATAGGCTTTCAGTTCTTTCTTCTGGAATGGGAGAGAGTCTTTATCTACCTGATATCCAGTAGATACACGAACGTATAATGCTACAATTCTATTATCTTCTTTCATTGTACCACCTTCCTTAAAATGGGTATAAAAATAACAGCTAGCAGAGAACGGACGTTCTGCTTGCATAGCCGCCTGGAAGATGGTAAACTAAATTTGCGAGATTTGGTATTATCTTCCAGATAGTGCCTATTGGCTCCGGCATTTGTAGTGTCGGAGCTTTTTAATTATTGGATTATTATTTTTGTTTTAGCATCACCAATCATGCTTTCATGATACTCTAATTCAATTGATGTACAATTTTCTGGAACAACATAATATGTTTTAAATGTAACATTTCTGCCAGGAGAAAGATTAGTATTTATAAAATCTGAATCATCAGATAAATAAGCTTGATCGCAAGTTGAATTGTCTGCATAGCAGTCGAAATCATAAATACTTACATATTTATCACCGGATGAATTCGTGTTCTCAAAAGTGAAGTCAACCATAATGTACTTCATTCCACTTGCTGGTGCACTATCATATTCACCCCAGTCAGTAAAATTAGTATTTGCATCATTGATGGTTACTTTTAATCCTTTTACTTCAAATGATGATCCAACTCGAATATCTGGCTCTTTTTGTTCTTCCACTTTCTTCTGTTCATCATGTTTTTCTTTTGAATCGGCGGTTTCGTTATGCTTACTTTCTTGAACCGTTTGTTTATTTGATTCAGCATTGTTTTTATCGTCAGATGAACCTGGTACCAAAGCCACAAGTGTATAGAACGCTAGTACGACAGTGATGATAATTCTAGCTGCAAGATTCTTAGGCTTGTTAGAAATCCACATAAGGACAATTCCAACTGGTGGTAAGAATATGCAGGCAAGAACGATTAACCATGTTTTTTCGTAGAACTTTTCCTTGCGTGGTTGCTGGTTCATGTTTTGATTAGGTTGGCAGTATCCGTTGTAATTCATATTTTGTTGTTGATAATAGCCGCCATTATTCATGTTCGATCGTTGGGAGTTGTTATTCTGTTGCATTGGCGGAACATTATAATTTTGGTTAAACAGCTGCGATCCGCAGCTAACGCAGAACTTATTTCCATCTTGATTATTTGCTCCACATCTAGGACATATCATCTGTTCTTCTCCATCCTTTCTATTTTCAGCCTTGTTCCTAAGCGCACCACACGCTTGTATATAATCGCACGTAGCGGTCATATTCTATTGTTGCTAAAATACCTTGTTGGGATTATAAGTGCGATAAACCCCTTTTGATAAATCGGATTAATAATTACATCTGTTTTTAAAACTAATGAGATTTCATTTTCTAAGGCGAGAATGCTCTTAACTTTAGTTCTTGCATCTGGAATGATTTCAAATATTACATATTGCTCGGTTACCTTTACTTTTTGAATCCGTATGTAAACGCCGAAATTCATATATGTATTTGAAATTTTCTCGCTAGTTTCTATCAGCAGCTCATCCGAAATATTTGATTTTGTTAATTGCTCTGCATAATCATCGAATCTGCGATCATTAAATCTAAAATTTCCATCCAACCCAGGAGTTTTGTTGTTTTGAGTTTTATCAAATTCACAATATGCAACGCAATCGCGAGCGAATTTTTCATCAAAACGGCTCGATCGAATTCTTGATTGCTTCTGTAACTTTGCTCTGTATTGGTCTACGGTAATATGCCCTTTTAACGGAAAACCGCAGTTTACGCAAAAATTATAATCATCACAATTCATATCTCCGCAATTCGGACAAGTTTTTATACCCTCTTCAACATCTTGAAAATCATTCCTAGCGCTTTGATTTTCCATTTCTCTTGTGCTTTCAAGCTTTAATTTGTCTAATAGAGTTTTAAACATTTTATCATTTCCATTCCATGCTTTAAGTAGCTCCAATAATTCTCATGTTCTTTACATATGGGAAAATTTCCGTTGAAACTTCTATACAGTAGTCATGCATATGGTTCTTCATTTCTATCATTTGCACATCGGATTCACTGAAATCTTCACCTAAAATATGTCTCATTTCATGTAAGAACACTTCACGTTGCCTTTCGTGATTCAATAACGCATCAATGAATATCGTGTAAGAATCATCTGAATTATGCCTCACGCATCCCGGAATGCCATAGGATTCATCGAGTATTACTACATTTATATAATATCCTTTGTAGTACAATCATTCCTCACCTTCCTCTATTTTGCGCAGTTCTGCGAGCTTCTTGGCAAAATCAACCAGTCTTTCTTTATCAACTGTGTTGTATACGTCAAAGAGAATCTTGTCATTGTTATAGATTTCCTGTGCTGTACGAGCTGTCTCTTCATCAATGTAATAACCTTTATTGGAAGTTTCTTCGACCGGTTCTTCGCCTGTCATTATATAGTCCACGGATACATTGAAAAAATCAGCTATCTTTTTTAACTTGTCCTGTTTAGGAGTGCTTCTTCCCTTTTTCCAGTCAGTGAAGGTGGAAGATGGAATCCCTGTTGCTCTTGCAACATCAATAGTCTTTTTGCCACTTTGATCTAGCAATTCTGCAAATATTTCATACATAATATTCCTTTCCGAAAAAATTAGGAAATCAAAAAAATACCTATTGACTTTTTAGGAATTCCGAAATATAATATACTTGTGGTTAAGGAAATCCGAAAAAGAACAGATTTTACCTAATTCTTTTCTATTTAATATTTTTGTGGTTATTGATATTATAAAGGATTTCCTTAATAAATGCAATATGTATAATAAGGATTTTCGTAAAATTCTTATTGCATTGAAAGGAGGATTTACATTGTACGAAAAGTTTGAGCAACTCATAAATGAGAGAGGACTAACAGCTTACAAAGTTGCGAAAGACACGAACCTTGCCCCAACAGTTTTTTCAGATTGGAAAACTGGAAAGAGTAAGCCGAAAGTGGACAAGCTAATGATTCTTGCGAAATACTTCGATGTTCCGATTGAATATTTCCTGGAAGAGTAGCAGAAAGGAGAAAGCATGGTCGAGAAAATCAATACATTATGCGATCAGATTTATGAGGACATTCAGAATCTTAGAGAATCTGGTGATTACGATGTAGAGAAGAGACTTGGAGTCGAGATTATGGCGTTGAATGCACTGAGTAATGCAATCAAGACGAGTACCATTCATTCTACACAAACCCGTGACGGCGAAAGTCGATCTTGGTATGGAGATGAGTGGAAATGAGAAAAGATAATGACTTTTGGATGTTCTTCATTATTGGTTGGATAGCGTCTATGTTGATACTATGGATATTCAATATCATTTGACAATCAGTGGCAATAGACACGTAGCAATCCATTTAATGAATAAAGCGGTAACAGAGGTTGCGACACCAAAGAGAAATCCATAAATACGATTCTTCCATATTTCTTTCTGCTCAATGACATAGCTGTAGGCTTCAATCTCGCCAACGTCAGTGATTGTATATAAAGTTTCATCTTTATTTGCACGAATACAATTATGGTTGACTTCAAGGAGAAACAGACACCCAGCTATAGAAGTGTCAGAGAATCTTTCAGCAGAACGGTTACGAAAGAAAATTTTCTTAATAAGATTAATCTTTTGGAAATGCTCATAAATCTGCTGTTTTGGAAGTTGTTTATATTCATTGATGTATTTAAGGATAACTAATTCTTCTTTGGACATGACGATACCTCGCAATTATTTTATTCATTATAACACAGAAAGGAGAAAAATGAACGAATTACAAATTTTTAATTCAGAAGAGTTCGGTGATATCCGAACAGTAACTATTAATAATGAACCGTGGTTTGTTGGAAAAGATGTGGCAGAAGCACTTGGATATGCCGAACCGAGAAGTGCTGTATCTAAGAAAATTGATGAAGCAGACAGAGGTGTTGCTGAAATGGAAACACCTAGTGGAAAGCAGAATATGACCATTATCAACGAATCCGGCTTATACGCATTAATCTTCGGAAGTAAGTTGGAATCAGCTAAGAGATTTAAACACTGGGTTACATCAGAAGTGCTTCCGGCAATCAGAAAGACTGGTGCTTATCAGAAGCCAATGACAACCGATCAGAAGATTCAGTTGCTTGCTCAGGGAAACGTAGAGCTGACAGAGAAGATTGAGAAAGTCAATGATGACTTGCAGGAGTTTAAAAAGGATATGCCTTTACTTGCACTGGAATGTCAGAAGATTACAAGAGCGAAGAATCAGAAAGTTGTTCCACTTATGGGCGGTAAGAATGCTCCGGCTTATAAGAATAAGAGTTTGATGCATAAAGTCTACGGAGATATTGATGCACAGCTCAGAAGAGAGTTTGGAGTCAATACCTATAAAGCTATCAAGCGTAACCAGTGTGATTTAGCTATCAGCATTATTGAAGCATATAAACTTCCAATGTTCTTGCAGAAAGAAATTGACGCTGAAAACGCTCAGATGCGCCTGCCAGTATAGGAAGCGTAGGGTGAATGAAATGAAAGAACAAGTTTACGAATATCTTATCAGCTTCATTTCAGATGTCGGCTATCCACCAACAGTAAGAGAGATCGCAGATCACTTCCATATAAGCACTAGCACAGCAAGATATTATCTGAATGACTTGGAAAAGCTAAGACTCATTGAAATGCATGGTGTTCCAAGAGGAATCAAAGTGATCGGTTACAAATTTGTAAAGGAATGAGGTGTTAAGCGTGAACGAGAAAGCAAAGCGGATTGAAGAAAGACTTAAGGAACTGGGAATCAATTCAATCGAAGAACTGAATGCAGCTATTAAACGTGAGTCGCTAAACATTTCACTGATGGTTTGTAAAGCAAGGGAGTAGGTGTGGAAGTGTTAGATGTAATTGACATTAGAAGAGAAAAGCCACTTGAAGTGGTAGATATCCGCAGAGAAATTCCAGTAATGAAAGAAGATGAATCTGACAATGACCTGACACCATTTCTTGTAGGAGTGATAGCGGTAGCAATACCAATACTCATGACAGCGGTGTGGGCGATATGCGGATATTAAAAAGAGTGCCATAACAAAGGCGGCAACCTTCAGGCACTCGGCTATAAAACCAATTTAATAATAGCATAGGAGTAGAAATGAAGCAACCGAAGAAACTTACATTGAAAAACAAGAAGCTACTTGCAGATGTCGGACTTAATCCTATGGAATGGATGAATTACTTTGAAGATTACGTTTATCTTCATGTGATTCGCAAGACCGATAATGCAGTAATTATTATTGATAAAAATGAAAGGGAGATAACAAGACAATGAAAATTAAGAGGATAACACTTCATAATTTCAAATGCCATAAAGAGCGTGAGATTGATTTCTCTAATGGAATCACTCAGATTTGCGGAATGAACAGTGTCGGAAAGACAAGTGTGTTTGACGCTTATCTCTGGACTCTGTTTGATAGAAACGCAGAGGGAACAAACAACCCAGTAGTAAGACCGAAGGACAGTGACGGAGAGTTTATTGAAAATGTAGATGTGTCTGTCGAATTAACCGTAATCGTTGATGGTGACGAACATACTGTTAAGAAAACTCAGAAAAGACTTTCCAATGGGAAAGGAAATAAGAATGAGTATGAAATTGATGGACATCCGATGACAAAAAGAGAGTTTAACGAATTTATCTTAAACCTTCTGAATGTCGGAGATGATTTCGATTTACTCAGTGATCCGAACGCTTTAATGAAACAGCACTGGGAGAAAATCCGAGAGAAAATCACTTCTACAGTAGATTCTATCTCAGATGTGGATATTGCGAAAATGTATGGAGAGAAGTACAGCATTATCATTCCTGAGCTGAAAAACTTCAAAACTGACGATATTTTGAAGAAACATAAAAGAGCTAAGAGCGATCTGGTTGATAAGCAGAATGAATTGAAAATCCGTATTGACGAAGCATCTAAGAGAATTGTGATCGCAGATGTTGGCACACTGAAAGTTGAAAAGGCTGCAAAGGAAGCTGAGCTAAGTAAAGTGGAAGAAGAACTGTCAAGTGGTAACGGTAAAATCTCTGAGATCAACGACAGAAGAGAGCAGATTATCAATTTAAGATTCCACTTATCAGAAATTCAGAACGAAGCAAATCAAAAGTTGCTTGATGATTCTTCCAGTATCAGAGAAGAAGTGGCCAAGAAGCGTGAAGTTGCTGAGAATCTGCAACGTGAATTGTCTGAACTAAGAAGTAGCGGAAGAACTGTTCAGGCTGAATATCAGGCACATGCGAATGATGTAAAGAGACTTCTTGATGAATGGAAAATCGAGAAAGCTAAGACATTTCCTGAGTTTGTTCCACTTGAGCCATTATCAGAGAGTGCTACGGTGTGTCCTACTTGTGGTCAGGAATTACCGGAAGATGTGAAGAAAAAGAATATTGCTGATTATGAAGCTCGTAAAAAGGCTCATGAGAACGATTACAACAAGCGTAAAGCTGATTTTGAAACAGAGCATAATAAGAAGTTAGCTGACATTACAAAGGCTGGAAGTGAAGCTGCCAAGTTCAGAGATGAAGCTAAAGAAAAGTTAGAAACATTCGGACGTTCGGCAAGGACTTATGAGCAGAAAATCGAAGAAGCGAAACGTGCTTACGGAGAAGAGAAAGAAAAGCTCGATAAATTTCCAAAGGTTGCTGATGTTTCAGAAAATGCGGAATATAAGGCAACTAACGAGAAAATCTCGGTACTTGAGAAAGAAATTAGTGAACTTGCCAGTGAAACAACAGACAAGACAGAGCTTGAAGCTAGAAAAATTGCTCTGAAAGATGAGATTGCTGAGATTGCTGGAAAGATTTTGGCAGCAGACAACACAAAGGTAAAGGCTGATATCGCAGAGTATGAAGAGAAAGTCGTTGAAACTGGACAGAACATGGCTAAGGAAGATCACTTCGTAGCATTAACAGAAGATTTTGTCAGGGCGAAGATGAATATGATTTCCGACAAAATTAACGCACTGTTCAAGTTAGTTAAGTGGAAACTGTTCCAAAATCTTGAGAATGGCGGTATGCGTGAGACTTGCGTATGTACTGTAAATGGAATTGATTATCCGGAAGTAAATGCAGGACATAAGATTTTGGCTGGACTGGATATCATTGATACGCTGTCAGGCTTATGTGGAGCTAGATTGCCAATCTTCATTGACAGTGCCGGAGAATTGAATACGTTCAATCTTCCTAAAATGGAGAATCAGATAATTCTCTTGAAAGTAACAGATGACAAAGAACTGAAAGTAATGGAGGGATAAAAGATGATTAAAACAGGACGCGTAGAAGGTAAAGAAACAGGAACACTTGAAATGAGTGGTCCACTCAATGATTTGATGAATGACTACAGCGTAATTGCTAGAGGTATGAGAAAAATACTTGCTGAGAAATTCGGAAAAGAAGATGGAGACAAGATTTTTGATATACTTTCAAGCGATAAACCAAGAGATGGATTGCGTGAAGAAGTTCACAGTGTGATTGACGAGCATTTAGAAAATGAATTTAAGAAATCTGAACCTAACGGATTGCTTAAAGCATTCATTGACATGTTCAGTAGTTTCAAGACTTTTGAAGATGGCAAGAAATATGTCTTTGATGCTGAACTGTGCAGAAAGGATTTATCTAGTATGGGAGCATTTTCAGATGTTGCCTACATGTGGATTAACGATTGTGACGGGAAGGTGGTAGATGTCAAAAACCGTAGGGAAGGGACTATCGGCACTTTCAGCATCTTCCCTGAATGGTGTAGAGAGGTTAAATAAAGGAGAAGAGTAATGGCAGAGAAAAATGAATTTGCTAAAAAGCAAGAATTTACCACTGGATTGAGCCAGTGGACAAATACGATCACTGGACTCGTTTCAAGGGATTTTGAGCAGAATTGTGTTCAGTACGATGAATATTCCAAACAGTGTGCAATGAACGCAATGTCAGCAATTTATCAGCTTGTGCAGAATACGGATAAGACTGATATGAACAACCTTAATACTTCCAATCTGAGAGAGGTCGTTGCTCAGTGTGCAAGCCTTAAACTTAATGCCAATGCGATGCCGAGAGAGGTTTTCTTCCAGCTCAGAAGTAAACAGATTAACGGTCAGTGGGTGAAGATGGTTGAAATGGGAATCGAGGGCGATGGAAACGACAGCTTGCTTCGTCAGTTCGGTAACAATGTTGATACGGTTTACCCAGTGTGGCTTGTAAAAGAGGGTGATGACTTCACATATCCTCGCAGAAGAGGTATTGAGATTGAGCCTGCGGAGTGGACTCCTAAAGGATTGTCAGACAAAACAGTAAGAGTTGTCTACCCGGTAAAGCTGAAAGACGGAACGATTGATTATCTGATTGCAGAAAGAGAACCAGTTAGAACAAATTTGATCGCTCATATCAGAAACAATCTCATGAATGAGACTTTTGGTATTTGTGAAAATCGCTATAAAGCTACTGATAAGCAGAAAGCGGAAATCAAAGCTAAGAAAGATGAAATTCTTTCAGTATTCAGAGCGTGTGAAACGGTAGATGATATGCTGAAATGCGAATATGCAGTAACGCCATATGTGAGTGCAGCTTGGCTTGATACGCCGGAAGCAATGATTGTCCGCAAAATGCGTAACAATGCAATTAAGAAATTTCCAAAGAATCTTAATAGCATGGCATCCAGTTCATTATTACAGCTTGACGAAACATACAAGGCATCGCAGGAAGAAATTGCTGAGAACGAAAATTCGGAAGAGTTTGCGATCGAAGAAGAAAATGTTGTAGCAGATAGTGATGCTGTTGAGGTGGTGACAGAATGATAGCTCAAACAAAGTGGTTAAGTGAAGCCATTAAGGATATGAAAAATGGCACTTATGACATGACTATTGATGGGAAATGTAGCCAGTGCGGTGCGTGCTGTTCAAGATGTCTGCCTTTATCCAGTAAAGAAATTATTACGATTAAGCAGTATATCAAGGCTCACAATATCAAGCCATACAGACATTTATTTCCAGTATCTAAAGAGGCTTATGACCTGACTTGCCCATTCATGGACGATTCAAAGCTGAAAGAGAAATGCAGAATCTATCCAGTAAGGCCAGAGATATGTCGGCAATTTATTTGTAAAGGCGATAAGAAGCCATTCAAGATGAAAGCCACTAGGTATGAACTGGTCGATGTTAGGGAGGAATTTTTCGGTGAGTAGGGAGGTGGTTTCATGCTAGTGAAAACTACTGCCACTGGAAGTAAAGGTAATAATTACGCACTTGTCTCCGGGGGAGAAATTCTTCTCCTGGAGTGCGGTGTGCCAGCAAAAGATATGCTAAAAACGATTGATTATCAAACTTCTAAAGTGGTTGGTTGCTTGTTATCTCACGAGCATGGTTGAGGCGATCATGCGAAATACATCAAACAGTACATGCAATATGGCGTCAAGGTTTACGGTTCGGACGAAGTGCAATCAAATATTGAGCTGATTTACGGTGAAAAGATTGAGGGCATAAAACGAATGAACAGGAAGAAACTAGGAAGTTTCTCAGTGATTCCGTTCCGTGTACCACATGGAGAGACAGATTGTGACGGTTGGTTGATTGATTCGCCGGAAGGCAAACTGTTATTCATCACAGATGCAGAGTATTGCCCGTATGATTTCTCAAAAATGCATATCAACTACGGCTTGATCGAATGTAACTATTCGATGGACAACATATCGTTTGAGCATGATGAAGTGAAGAACCGGCGTGTGGTTCAGACTCACATGGAAGTGCAAACGTGTAAAAGGCTTATACAGAGCATTAACAGTGAAAGTCTAAGAAGTATAGGCTTGATACATTTAAGTGCTGAAAACGGCAATCCAGTGCGGTTCAGAGACGAGATACGAAGTGTGGTTGACTCAGATGTGAATGTTTGGGTTGCAGAAAAAGGAAAAGAGAAAGAATTTAGGCTTATGCCATTTTAAATAAAAAGGAGATAAAAACATGAATAAAGTTATTTTGATGGGACGGTTGGTAAGAGATCCAGAAGTGAGATATTCACAGGGAGACAATGCTACAGCGGTTGCAAGATACACACTTGCTGTAAACAGAAAATTTAAGAAAGACGGAGAGCCGACAGCAGATTTCATTCCTTGTGTTGTCTTTGGAAGATCAGCTGAATTTACAGAGAAGTATTTCCGTAAAGGAATGCAAGTTGCTATCTCAGGGCGTATTCAGACTGGAAGCTATACAAACAAGGACGGTCAGAAAGTTTACACGACAGATGTAGTTGTGGAAGAACAGGAATTTGCGGAAAGTAAAGCTGCAAGCCAGCAGAATCAGAATAACGCAAGCGACTCTGTTCCTAGCTCAGATGATTTCATGAATATCCCAGATGGTATCGATGAGGAGTTACCGTTTAACTAAGGAGTGATAGCATATGCCATACAAGAAGCCTGAGAAATGTGTACATCCCGATTGTTTCCATTGTCCATATCCTGATTGTATTTACGGGAGAGTGGTCGGTGGAGAAGTCGTGGATGTGAATATGGTGGATGGCATCAGTTATGAAAAGTATTTGCAAAGGATACGAGATAGAGAAAATGCGAGAAACAAAGGATTGTCCGTATCCTGACTGTCTTAATTGCACATACGATGATTGCATCATGGATGGAGGGATTCAAGCCCTCCTTAAGCGTAGACGGTATAAAGCAAACCAGGAATATTACAGACAAAAGCAGAGGGATTACCGGGCGAAGGTTCGAGAATATCAGCCACGTTGTAATGAATGCAAGCATTGTGTGCTTGTAAAGAATGATAAAGGTACGGATTTTAAAAGATTGTGCATAGTTGAAATGCACTTAGTAATGCAAAAAGTAACATTATCTCCGCAGTGGTGTCCTAGAAGATTATCACGTAAGGAATATGACCATTTGCGGTATTTAAGAAGAAAGGAGGAAGGATTGATTGGAAACGGAAACAAGACCGTCTGAGAAATTAAAAGGTTTCGTTCAATTCCTGGAGGATACAAAGGAATCCTATGAGTCTGCGAAGAAGAAAGTAGGCGAATTTGATTCAATGGAAAGACATATCTACTGGGCGCACAAGTTTGAATTTGCCAACAATAGGAATGAGCGGAACAGACTGGCTACAGAGTATCACCGTGAAAGGCTGGAAAGACGGAAATATAAAGACATCTGCGACCTCTATGAGCTTGTTTATGAGTTCATTAACTCGGAGAACAACAAAAGTACGTTGAAGCGGTTGAAAGGTGCTATACAGCGTCAGGAGAGACAAGAGGACTATTTAGAGAGTGAGCGAACATACAAGAGAGGTGATTCCAGTGATACTGATTAGTGATAAGGGGCAGCAGGACGGTAAGCACGCTGAAAAAGAACGCTATTGGACGAAGCTTGGGATAGAAGTGATAGAAGTTCCTTTGCCGACCGGTGATTATATTTTAGCGAATGACAAAGTTATGGATGTGATCTTTCGGAAGGAGCAACGAGGGATTCCAGTAAAAAAGATGGACTTCCTCGGGACATACAACGTAACAGTAGACACCAAAAAGGATATTCAGGAGCTTGTTGGGAATGTATGCGGTAAGCAACACGCAAGATTCCGTGATGAATGTATCTTAGCGCAGAACAATGGAATTAAGCTGTATGTATTGGTACAGAATGTCGGTGGACTGATTAATGGAACGAAAGATATATACAATCCGACAATCCGAACATTGGAAGAGCTTCATAAATGGAAAAATCCGAGACTTTTTGTGATGAAGCGTACAAATGATGTGATTGGTCATTACAAGAGCGGAAATCCAATATACAGACGCACACAGAGGTATCCTGCAGCAACTAAAGGCGAAACACTTATGAAAGCTTGCATGACAATGCAGAAGAAATATGGAGTTGAATTTGTGTTCTGTCACAATCGAGATCAGGGTGAAATGGTGTTGAAGTTATTACAGGGAGAAGGTGTTTAGATGGCAGAGAAGAGAATGTTTTCCAAACAGATTATTGATTCAGATGCTTTCTTAGAAATGCCACTATCCACTCAAGCATTGTATTTCCATCTATCCATGAGAGCTGACGATGATGGATTCCTCAATAATGCAAAGAAAGTAATGAAGATTATCGGAGCGAATCAGAATGACTATGATCTGCTTGTTGCAAAATCATTTGTTATCCAGTTTCCAGACGGGATATGCGTAATCAAGCATTGGAGAATCAATAATTATTTGAGGAAAGACAGATACACGGAAACAATTTATCAGGAAGAAAAAGCTCGCCTAACAGTAAAGCCGAATGGTAGATATTCGCTTAGAAATGCTGCGGAATCTGATGACGATTTACCACTTGGTATACCAGTCGGATACCAGTCGGAAACCCAGTATAGAATAGATAAGAATAGAGAAGAAAAGAATAGTATAGATAAGAGTATAGAGTCTCCTATCGGAGAGGAACACTCTTTTGGAAGAAGTTCTAATCTTGCTAACTTGGAATATTTGCTTGATAACGGAATTCATCCGAAAAGCGAAGTTGTACTATCTGACAATGATTTGCTGAATTGCTTAAGAGAATGGATGACATACAAGGATGAAAAGAAGCCTAAGTCAACACATCATCTCACGGAAATGGGTTTGAAGAAGGCAATAACACAATTTGTATCGGCTTATCGTGATTACGGAATTGATGCATTGCGTACAGTGGTTGATGAATGCATGGCTTGTGGATATCAAGGTGTGATATGGGATAAGTTGAGCAGACTTCCAAAGCAACAGAAAACAGAAACAATAAACGATACGGAAGTGAGTCCTTCCGGTAGAAAGTGGCAATAAATGATTGATGAAAGCGAAATCAGGAAGGCAATATCCATTCTCAAACCGGATGGAGAGTTATTTGAAGTTCGTGTCATGTATAGCAGTAAGCAAATGTATAGCGGATATTTCAAAAGTGCAGATGATTTGATAACGGCATTGAACAGGGATGTACGTGAATATGCAAAATGCAATATGTATATCACATTAAATGCGTTGAATGAGGCTTGCTATAGTCGCGATCAGAGTAATAGGTTTATCAAAAATATCAAAATAACAACAAGTGACAATGATGTTGAAGGATATGAGTATCTGTTCATTGACATTGATCCAAGCAGGCCTACGGGCACATCGTCCAGTGATGAACAAGTTGCTAAGGCGAAAGAAACCGGAAATAAAGTTTTTTCATTCATGAAAAATATCGGTTTCAATGATCCTGTATTCGGATTTAGCGGAAACGGAGTACATCTACTTTATAGAGTTGAGTTAAAGAATACAGAAGACAGAAGAGAGCTGATAAAGAAGTGCTTGCAAGTATTAGACATGTATTTTTCGAATGAAGATATACAGATTGACTTGAAGAATTTCAATCCGGCAAGAGTTTGCAAGTTGTATGGAACGCAAGCTCAAAAGGGAGCTGACACGAAAGAAAGACCTCATCGAATGAGTCATATTATCGGAGATTTCAAGGAAATCAAGGTGAATGATGTTGAGTATCTGAAAAAGTTAGCGGATATGCTTCCGAAAGAAGAGAAACCACAGAAGTATAACAGCTATAAACCTTCACAATTTGATTTAGATGAATGGCTCGATAAGTACGGGCTGCGGTATAGAAAAACTTCTTATTCGGGCGGAACGAAATACATTTTAGATGCTTGTCCGTTCGATAGTAACCATAATGGGAAAGATGCTTGTATATTCAGAGCTTCAAGCGGTGCAATCGGATTTCATTGTTTTCACAATTCGTGTGCAGATAAGACATGGAGAGATGTTCGTTTACTGTATGAGCCGGATGCTTACGAAAAGAAACAGCAGGAGTATGAACGCAAAATATACGCTAAACCGAAGAGCCAGCCTGAGCGAAAGAAAATTGAAGAAAAGGAAGGAAAGCCAGTATTCCTAACAGCTAAAGATATTCTAACCATGCCGAAACCAGCAGAGCGATTCGTCAAAACTGGAATCAATGACATTGATAAGCGTATGAGAGGATTAAAGACTGGATATACCTCAGTAATCTCAGGGCTTAGAGCTAGCGGAAAATCAAGTGTGATTTCAGAGATATGTTTGGATTGCGTAGAAGCTGGAAATAAGGTTGATGTTTACTCAGGAGAGTTGTCGCCGCAGAACTTCATGCGGTGGATGAATTTGCAAGCTGCGGGCAAGGCGTATGCAGAACCTACGCAGTTTGAGGGTTACTACAATGTGTCAAGGCAGAATCAAGAGAAGATAGCTGAATGGCTGTCAAACAACTTCTCACTGTACAACAATGAGTATGGAAATGACTTCTTGGCAATCAAAGACCAGCTAGAGCGCAAATTTGAGCGAAATAAGCCAGATTTGGTCATACTCGATAATTTAATGGCTTTCGATATAAAAAGCCTTTCTGACAACAAATACGAGGCTCAGACAGCGTTTACATGGTCGTTACATGAGATGGCTCAAAAGTACGATGTGCATATCATGTTTGTAGCGCATCCGAGAAAGGCAATGGGATTCTTGAGATTGGATGACATTTCAGGAACTGCGGATATTGGAAATGCTGTAGACAATGCTTTTATCGTTCACAGAGTGAATAATGACTTCAAGCGACTCAGTATGCAGATGTTTGGTTGGAAAGCAGATGATGACTTGTATACAGCTTCAAACGTGATTGAGATTGCAAAAGACCGTGACGGTGGATTGCAGGATTATTTCATTCCACTGTACTACGAGACGGAAAGCAAGCGACTGAAAAACAGTTTTACGGAAAACAAGATTTACGGTTGGGGCGGTAATACAGACGGGTTCGCTGGAGCAGATCAAATGCAGATTCCATTCGAGTAGGTGGCAGTATGACGGAAGAAGAAAGAAAAAAGTATTACAAAGTGATTACACAAAACTGGCTTGCGTTCAATGAATTTTTGAAGAATGGCGATTATTCAGATACGGTTCAAGTTGAGATTAGCGAAGTGATTGACAAAATATATTACGAGAACGGAAAGACGGAATTTGCGAAGAATATCGCACTGGCTGTCCTGAATGAGATAGAGCGGTTGTGTAAGGTGAAAGGAAGTAAATAATGAAATACAAAGCAGGAGACAAGGTAAGAGTTAGAAGTGACTTAAAAGAACGAATGGGTTATGGTTGCCAACGGTTCACTGATGCGATGAAAAAACAGATGGGAAAAATCGTGACAATATCCAATGTCGTAGACGATAGATACTATTACATCAAAGAGGATAATTATAATTGGACAGACGAAATGCTTGAGCCAGTAGAGGAAGAACTGACAGCAGAAGAGGCAATTAGACTTAGGGGCGAAATGCGTGAGGGAAGGAGTTGCAGTCATTGCAAGCTGAGTGCCTATAACAATGGCACGGGTATTACCTGTAATGAATTAGCGGTAAAACATCCTGAACGATATATCGAAGTCCTCAAACAGTACAAGAAAGACCATGAAAAGAAAGAAATTGAAGTTGTGAAGAAAACCTGTTGCCTTGTAATAGACGAAAAAAGAACGGTTGTTCACGAAGAGGAAATTGACAATCATGATTCTTGCGAGGAAGTGCTGAAAAGATATTGCGAAGAGCATGACGGAAAGTTTTTTGCAATATGCGAAAGCAGATATGAGGTAAAGGAGTAGTCATGGACACAGGAGAAAAGATAGATTACATGATTCAATGTTTGAAAGTCGCAAAAGCTGAGTATGAGTACATGGCTGATTACGTTGCAAATGAACCGACTGAAAGACAAGAGTTGTGGAAGTTCCTTGATACACACAGAAGTCCAAACAAAGCATTGATTAGGGAAAACTTGAAGAATGTGGCAAGAATGGGGTTCCAGCTTGCGAATGAGGTGTAATAGAGTTATGGGACAATGGAATAAAAATACAGTGCCTAAATGCAAGGAAAGACAGTACTCTGACGAAGTGCTTGCGACTGTGAAAAAAGGACGATGCAGTACAGTCTTGAAAGCAATATATATACCATACCACCATGTAACTTCCGAAGACTCTGGATGGTGCACGGAAGACGGAATACCGGATAATTGGGAATACATCGAAGAGGAAGATGATTTTTGGATTCCAGAAGGATGGTATGAAGTGCGCGATAACTGTCGTGATGCCAGATATTTCGAAATTGACGGAAAAGTAACAGCATGGATGAAGCTTCCAAAACCTTACGAACCGAGAGTCAAACAGTTGGTAAACGAGGTGAAGTGATGATGACGGTAAGAGAAGAACAGATACTTTGCAAACTGCATGAATTTATCGATGCAAACGATATTAATTGTGCAGAAGATGTGACGCAGCGAGATAGCATAAGTGAACAGTGTGTAGATCTTGTAGCAGAGTTGGTTGATACGCTTTGCTATAAATAACATTAAATTACAGAAAGGAGTTGGAGCTCCGGCCGGGCAAAGATATATCGGCTCCTTTCGAGAAGATGAAAACAGGAGTAAGTAAAGTATACACAGATAGACCGGATTATGCAGACTTTGATTCTCCGGCGAAATTTGAAGCAATTAAGAGTATTATCGCAAAAAGATTGAGGGAACATCCTAATGCTATTTGTTCCTACTCTGGCGGTGCTGATAGTGACATTATGATTGACCTGATTGAAAGGACGAGACGGATATTTGAACTTCCACCAATCAAATATGTGTTTTTCAACACTGGATTGGAGATGAAAGCAACGAAAGACCATGTGAAATATGTTGCTGAGAAATATGGTGTCGAGATTGAAGAAGTAAGACCGAAAATCAACATCGTGCAATCCACAAGAAAATATGGAATTCCGTTCGTATCAAAGATTATGTCTGGAGGATTATCTGATTGGCAGAAAAAAGGAGTTCCGCTGTCTATTGCTCAAGAGTATGACCAGGCAGAGGATAAAGAAGCAAAGAGAAAAGAGCTGAAAGAAAGATATCCGAAGTGTGAGAGCTTAATCAACTTTCTTTGTTGCTGTAATTCTAAAGGAGAACCAAGACCGAACATTCAGCTGGTAATTAATTCATCAAAATACATGCGTGATTTCATTGAGGAATGCCCACCGGATTTTATGATAAGTGCGAAATGTTGTGACTACTGCAAAAAGCAGATTGCCCATAAAGTTCAGAAATCATACGACATGGTAATAACTGGAGAGCGAAGAGATGAGGGTGGAATGAGATCAGTTCCTAGAAAAGATAACACAGCATTGTGCTTCACCGAGACTGCAAGCGGACAGTATCGTTTAAGACCGCTCTACTATGTATCAGACAAGGATAAGGAATGGTACAAAAACTACTACGGAATCAAGTATTCCGATGCTTATGAGGTATACGGACTGACAAGAACAGGATGTTGTGGTTGCCCTATATCATACAAAGCTGTAGATGATTTGGAGAAAATAAGACCTTATGAGCCGAATGTCGTTAAAGCAGCATGGAACATTTTCGGTAAAAGCTATGAGTACAGAAAGAAATACAACGAGTATAAGAAGCAAAGGATGGAAGAGGAAAAGTCTGGTGTAGGACACATTAAAGGACAGATGAGCATTGAAGACTTTCTTGAAAGCGAAATGAATTAACGATACACAGGAACAATTGAGATTTGCATAGGTGAGAAAAAATGAGAATTGAATTAAAAGAGATAGACAAAGACACATTGAAAGTTGGAAATTGGGTCGGGATTGCAAGAGAAGTAAGCTACGGATGGGGTTTATCATTCCGGCATAAACTGATTTTTCCGGCACAAATTACAAGAATCACTCCAAAGCGAACCAAATTCTTTACGGATAAGTTTGGAGAACATGACAAAAGAGAAGTATTTTATGAGTGTGATAGTGAAGCTGCGAGAGAAACTTTTCTTGCTAAGACATTTAGAGATATTCAGGACGGAATATTTGAGTTAACTGAATCGAAAAGAAAAGATCGCATTGGGAAAATCAGTGATGAAGATCTTCCGGAAGTAGCTAGACACATGAAAGCAATTACAGAGATTTTGAAGAAATACAAGGAGTAGCAATGTTTGAAGAATTATATAAATTCATATCCAGATTGCATTACGGGATAAAGTTCATGCCGGAAAAGGATTTTGACGAGCTTTTATCTCGGTGCGACTGGGAGCAAAAGATGTATGCATTGTGCTTTAGATATTTGTAAACGTGGAGAAAAATCATGAAAGCACCTTGACAATTGAATATTGATGGTTGGGATGGTATAATTTCTGTATAGAAATATACAGGGAGGAAATGCCAATGGCAAACATATATTTTAATGATGCAGATTTCCCGGATATGAAAAATGAATATGTACTATGGGTAGATATCATGGGAACAAAAAGTTGCATGGGAAGTTCGGTGAGAACCAGCTCGATTTTTATTTGTAAATTGCATGCAGCAATTATTGAAGCAAAAACGGCGAGTATATCAGTATATCCTATGATGGATGGAGCTTATATAGTTTCTGAAAGTGAAGATGCAATGAAGAAGTTTATTAACAAGTTGTTTTATTCACTAAGTGATGTACTTATAAATGAAAACGTAGATTACCATAAATTTTTAATCAAGGGAGCGATTGCATACGGACCAGTGATTCACGGAAAAGATATACCACGTTCATGCTCTGCATCTTTTACAAAGGATCAAGATTATGTAGATAATATTTTATTAGGTTTACCAATGATTCAAGCGAGCAAGGGAGAAAAAATGGCACCTCCGTTTGGAATTTACTGTGACGAGTCAGTACGGATTGCGAGTAAAGAATTTGCGCATCGTTGGTACAAGTGGTTTTCACCGTCAAAAGGTAAGTCGGTTAAAAGTGCCATAAAAAAATACTTTGAATACTCAAAAGCACATTATTATGAGATTGATTATCCATTAGAAAAAATAAATGAACACATGGAAAAGGCAGAACAATATTTTTCATAATTTCCTACCAACCATCAATATTCGGTGGTTGGTATTTTTTTACGCTTTTTTAAGGAGAAAGGAACGAATTATGAAATTAACAGGAATAGCAAGAGAAGATTTAGAAGCGAAAGGTTTGGTGTTACCAAATAAACTTGAACTTGAATGCAGAGGAACAGCAATTCCGGACATTTATGCGAGTATAATCGGCAGAAAGAATGTTGATACCGGAGAATTCAAATCATTCTTCAAGGTTGATGCTAAGAAAGGCAATACAGCGGAATTTGACAGATTCCGGGAGAACGTCACACTGTTGGAAAAAGAGCATGAGGTCTTCGATATGGAAACTTTCGAAGAAGGGCATGTAATTGACTACTATGTGCCGTATGACATCCAAGAAAGCAGTAAAAACAAACCGACGGTGACGGACGAATTCCCGGAAAATGCTTATCTGACAGAAGGATATTACGAGTGCGAATATGAGCTACTTCTGACTTGCGGAGAGGCAACTAGAAGACTTGTAATTCCGCAGAGAACAGTCAATGTTCCGATGATTTCATTACTGTCAAACATCGAAGATGAAATCAGAGATATTCTCGATGGATTTCCAGACGAGGACAATGATTTCGCCAATGTTTTGGAGTTAGTGGACGAGCATTATGAAATTAAGATGTTTGATGATTTTGGAATTCCGGTAAATATTGAAATTAACCATGCAGATGATTTCGTGAATATGATTGTTTCAGCTAGACAGATTAAGTGCGAATTCAAATATGGAGAGGAACAGTAAATGGGATGCAAGAATTATTGCTTGTATGGACAGAATGCGTGCTGTCTGGAATGTCAGATAAAAGACCAATGCAATATTCAGTGCGATGATATAGACAGCTACGAATATGCGGTAGAGTGCCCGGATTATGTAAAGGAGAATGAAGATGAAAATTGTAAAAGGTAAAGAACAGGAATATAAAGACTGGTATGAAAAAAACAGTGATCCATACGGTAGAGCGTGTTTCACATATGCTGAAAGATGGGCTGGAATGATGGAAGAGAAGATAGAAGCATCAGAAGAAGACGAAATGAAAGTTATTGTTGATAATGCAAAGCAGCTGAGCTATGAAGCGGATAAAGAGGGAATCACAGGATTTATGTATGGAGCAGCTGTCAGCATTCTTTCTCAATGTTGGGAATACGGAGAATTTCTAAGAAAGTGGCACAACAAGGAATATGAATATGACGGTGACGGCGTTGTAAATCCGGCGGTCATAACTGTTGGTTGAAAAGGAAAGAAAAGATGCGAAAAGAATCACTGATTCATAAAATCCTGAGGAAACTCGGATTCATCAAGGATATTGAGGATGATAGGAAATTGAAAATGGAGATGTGCAAAAGAGCAATAAAGGCAAATGTATGTCCTGAGGATTGCGACATTTGTGCATGGGATACGAAAGGTGGAGTTAGTTATGAGAATCATTAGTCAGAGCGGATTACTGGATGCGCCTTATGAATTGCTTGCAATATCCACATATTCAAAAAATATGGCAACAATCATTGGAACGTTTCCGGGGAATGACATCGGCAAAGGAGATAGAGTTTATATTTTAGGCGAATATTCCACCGAAGAAAAAGCAATCAAAGCTATGGAAATGTGCAGAGAAAAATATCTTTCAAGAATGGAATTAGATGGTGGCTATGACATTGTGAACAAATGCTATGTACAACCTAATTACTGGGTATTGCCTAATGTGTTTCAGTTTCCAAAAGAAGAGGAGGTCGAATAATGCGTTACACAACATACCACTGTGGAAAAGCAGTGATTAAGGACAAGAATAAGCTGTCAGAAGCTATTGAGAAGTTAGCAAGACTGGAAGATGCTGAGGACACAAATGTCCTTAGCAGATGGATTCCAATAAGCGAAAGACTTCCCGAAGATGAAAACTATATACTGGTATCGTTCGAAAATTCCACAATGCCGGATATCGCAAGATACGAAGAAAATGACGAGGGCGGTACGTTCTATCCGGGAGATGATGAAAAACCGTATTCAAGTTATGGAATATTTGTCAATGCATGGATGCCGTTGCCGGAACCTTACAAGGGAGAGTGAAAATAGATGCTAAAACCAAAAGTAAAAGCCAGAGAATTTGAGAGGTTCGGATTCAAGCCTTGCCGAGGACTTCCAAAAAGCGCAGAGAGTTACTATCTCTGCGTGAAGAACGGACACAGAGTGATGTTTGTGGACAGTAAGCATTTTACTGAAACTGAGTGGCCGATCAAAGATGCAAGGATACACAAGAATCCAAACTGTAAATTCAGTGACAAGCGGACAGCAACCGAGATTGAGTGCGAACTGGTTGTGAATGGCTTGCTGGAAGAGGTGAGAGAATGAATACACTAGGATACAGATTACTTGAGCTGCTGAAAGCCAAGGATATGACTCAGAAAGAGCTTGCATATACAATCGGTGTATCAGAAGTGTCAATATCAAGATATGTGAACAATGCAAGAAAACCTAGAACGATGGTTCTCTACAAGATGGCAGAGGTACTAGGCGTAAGTGCGGAGTATTTGCTGACAGGAAACAAGAAAGAAGAATATGGAAAGTGGATTCCAGTAAGCGAAGGACTTCCAACAGATGATGACTATAGATATTACATGGTATTGGTCGAAAACCATATCGAAGATGTTCCAATGTTTTGCCAGTGTGATCCATATTATGGTTTTGGGTATTACAGAGAGATTTTTGATTCGGTCAGCCTAGGATATGTCGATACAGAATTTAACACATTGGAAGAATTGAATTACGAGAAAGCACTGTACTGGATGCAGTTGCCAGAGCCACCTTATGAAAAAGAGGAGTAATTATGTCAGAGAGATTAACAACATACCACTGTGGAAAAGCAGTGATTAAGGACAAGAATAAGCTGTCAGAAGCTATTGAGAAGTTAGCTGAGTTTGAGGAAAAAGAAAAATGTGGAGAATGGCTTGATGCTATCGAACTTGCGAAAATTGCTATTGCTCTACAAAGTCAGAAGTGGATTCCATGCAGCGAGAGGTTGCCGGAGGATAACACGGATGTAATTGTATGTTTTTACAGCGGAATAGTAACAGAAATGAGATATTGGGAAAATGGAAACTTTCAAGGAATCTATGAACATACGACAAAATCAATTGTTGCCTGGATGCCACTACCGAAGCCGTACAAAGGAGAATGATTATGAGCAGATTAATTGATGCGGATTTACTGATGAGAAAATGCGAGAAATGGTTAAAACCGAAAGCACCAGACGAAGATGAAATGGTTTCGTTGGCAGATATTGCGGTATCCATGCTTATGGAAATAGAAGAACAGCCGACAGCGTTTGATGTGGAGAAAGTTGTAAAAGAACTTGAAGATTTGAAGATGCGCTACTATTTCACAATAGCAAATACAGGTGATGCGGATAAAGATTGTGCTTATCTTAATACTGCAAATGCCATTGATAAAGCCATTGAAATTGTGAAACGAGGTGGAAGAGATGAAGAATAAAGAAAAATTTGCAAAAGAGATTGCTGAGCTTGCGTGTAATGAACCTAATATTGCAGTATCTAAAGCTACCGGGAAACCAATCGATTGCAATATTATCAAATGTGATTGCTGTGCGTTGTATAAAGGTGGCATATATAATGATGACACGTGTTGTGGAGCATTAAAAAAATGGGCAGAATCCGAATACATTGAAAAAACAGTGATAAGCAAAAAGGACAGAGCGTTTTTGGAGTATCTTAAAGAAGAATTCAAATACATCGTAAGACATAAAGATGGTACTTTATTTGCATATAAAGACAGTCTTACTAATTGGTTTAGTTTAAATCGCCGTTTTAATGTAGACTTTCCAATGGTCAAATGGGAAGGCAATGAAGAGGTATGGTTAATCGAAGACTTGAAGAAGTTGGAGGTGGTTGAGGAATATGAAGAAAATTCCAAAAAAAATAGTAAATAAAATTGAGAAAAGAAATAAACTCAATAAAGAAATAGAAACATGGTGCAAAGAAAATCTTGATATGGATGGAATGTGTTCAGACTGTGCGGATATTACAGATCATCACACTGGTAATGAGCAAAGAAGCAATGGATGCAGAGAGTGGTGCGAACAGTGGACTGGATATTGCGAAGATGATTATTACGGTCATTATTATTGGGAAACAGAGTATCCGGGAAAATATCTGCACATGGAATTTTGGGTGTAAAAGTTGGAGGTAGTTAAAAATTATGAATAGAGAAATTGACAATCCTGAACTGTTAGAAGAGGAGAATGTGCATGGAACAGATTAAGCTAGGGTTAAGAATCGCAAGCATTGTGGTTGGGATAATCGGTTATAGTGCGATATGGATGTGGCTGATTAATAATCGCCGGAACGAAAAAAGTGAACTTGCGTGGGCATTATGGAAATGCTTTCATACAATTGTGATTGCGCTTGCGTTTCTTTGGGCGTGGGTATAGGAGAAGATTAGGATAGGGTTTCAGTTAGAGGAGAATGAAAAGTGATGGATGAAAAATGTTGTGGAACGTGCAAATACCACGGATTTGAAAAACTTTCAGATGGTTGGGAGTGCGTTAATGACAGAAGTGAATATTTTGCAGACTGGACAGAGTACAGTGATTCATGTGATGAATGGGAAGGAAGAGAGTAGAGTGAAAAGAAGTACAGAAACAAGAAGAAGTCAGGCGGAGATTAACGCTGATTCTCAGAGACATTACGGTGGATTAGCTGAGCTGCCAACAGATAAAAAGGCAAGTGAGAATTTTCATCGTCCTGCATATCAGGCTTGTGAACTGATTCGGAAATCAAGTGAGTTGTTTTCTGAAAGCGTTGAAGAATGAATGTTTAGAGTCGGGATAAACCTAGAAAGAAAGATAGAGGATTTTTACAATGGAAATTAGTATTAAGTATTTTGCGAATAGCATGGGTGACAAGGTGAGAAAAATTTTCAGAGTAACAAATGGAGACTGGATTGACCTGAGAGCGGCAGAAGATGTGGCAATGAAAAAAGGTGAGCTGAGATTGATTCCGCTTGGAGTCGGCATGATTCTTCCAGATGGTTATGAAGCATGGGTGCTGCCTAGATCATCAACGCCTAGACGGTTTGGTATCATTAGTGCGAACAGTATGGGAATCATTGACAACAGTTACAATGGGAATGATGACCAGTGGGGATTCATGGCTTATGCGATTCGTGATACAGTGATTCGCAAAGATGACAGGATTTGTCAGTTCAGAGTCATAAGAAATCAACCGAGACTATGGTTCAAAGCTGTAACATGTTTGAAAGAAATTAGTAGAGGTGGATTCGGAAGCACTGGAAGAAATTAAAAAATTTTTGAAAGCCTGGAAAGTGGCGCGTTTTTAGAGCGTTTTTCCGAATCTAGAAAAATTCGCCCCAAAAAAGAGACCGGTACTTTTTTCAAGAGGGCTAAAATCTGGATGTCGAAATTTTAGTTGGTTTCGGCGTCCTTTTTTATTGGGATTTTGTCGTGTGAATAACTTTCCCGCAGCTGATCCGCTCTACTGGTCCCGCGGTTGGTTCTTCCGTCCGTGTTAGCGTGACTCTACTGGTCCGGTGCAGCTGTTGCCGTCCTGCTATGATTTGCGGGCGGTTCTTTCTTGCGTAATATCTCCGGGTCGTGGTTCTGCCTTGTGGCGTTCTATTTGCCATTTCTATGGCTTTTACATGGTTATTCTATAATTTACCCGTTTGACTGTCTGCGGTCGGTCTGTGGGCGTGCTATGGTTTGCATATGGGCGCGGTTGTGCTCGTTCTGCTGTCTTTTGTTCAGTCGGTGCTAGGTTGTTAGGCTACGACAATGAAACGCCTTGAAAGCCCAAATAATGGCGTTATATATTAACATATTAGCATGTTTAATTGTCAATGTACAGAGAAACCCGCCGCCGGGATCGAACCGGCGCAACACCTGAACGGGTGCACGAATAGCCCGGAGGGCTTCCGGGCTTGTGTTTTAAAATATTCTTTTTATGATCTTTTCAAGGTCTGCGGCTGGCATTGTCTCCAGCGCGTCAATTAATCCCTTCACGCCGTGATCCGCTCGGATCGTGTCGCCTTCAATCGCAATAATATATCTATTGTCCGGAATGATCCGGAACGCCTGAACGCTTCCGCAGTACTCAAAAATTAATAGATTGTCATCTGTCCACGCCTGATAGAAAGCAATCTTTCCGCCTTCCGTATTTCTTACCATGTGCGCCGCCTCCCTTCCTAGCTCTGTATATCTTCCACGGTTTCACAGAGTGCAATTATCGCAGCTTTGAGCGTTGCGCCTTCTTCTAGCTTGTCAAGTTCTGCGGCAAGCTCTGCGACCGTCTCCGGGCGTTCTTCTTCGTTGTCGTATCCGTCACTTAAAGCGGTAAAAATCATTTCAGCGATATCTCTATTTTTCATTCGATTCTATCCCCCTTCTAAAAAAGCCGGAACTTATCCGGCAATATATACGCTATAAATTTTTTTGTTTCTTGCGATTAATGAATTGTAGGATTTTTTCGCTTCTTCTTTCGTATCAAAAATTGCGGAAAATTCCGAATAATTACCGCACCAATTAACGCGCCATTTCTCCATATCTTTTCCTTTCTGCCTTCGTTCCTCCGTGGCGGGCGGTTGTTATCTGTAGTCGTGAACTTCGTCATTCCATGCGATAGAACAAGGCGTTGACGGTGTCGCGGTTCTTATCATGTATACACGGGTAGCAGCTGAGCTGATCGCCGCAACCATCAAAATTAAAATAATAAAGTCAAGTGCTTTTCTCATGGTTTCAAGTCCTTTCTAGTTCAATGCCTTGTTAATCGATTCAGATAACTGCGGGAAGGCTTCTTGTACTTCCTGCATTGTGTCCGCTGTAAAGTCTCCGATCGTTTTTCCGTTCTTGTAAAGATTGCCACGATATACAACGTCGTAACCGTAAAAACTCCAATTAATTCCGGTCACTTCTTCCGGCTTATATTCATACCACATATCTATCTTTATCATGTTTTGCCCTCCTGATCTGCTCAAGACTTCCGGGGATTGCTCCCCGGTTGCTCTATCTATTTGCGTGCGCCTTTCTCAAGTTCTCTGTAAAGAAGGTTACAAGCTAGTTTCTCGGCTTTGTCCTCTGTGTATCTTGCCTTTTCTTCCTCTGTCTCTTCAAGGATATTTCCAAGAAAGTCGATCGCTGACCTGAGAAAAATATCATCAGCAACCGGGAACGCTGTTGGAAGTCCCTGCATCCAGTCCATGAAAATTTCGCTTTTACTTGCTCTGCCTGCGATGTAATAACAGTCGTGTTCTAACTTTTCAACTCTGAACGCCTCCAGGATGTCCGCGCAGATCTCGTTAAAATCTGTCTTTGCTTCTCTGCCTTCGTATGTGTAATACTCGTTTGCCGCCTCGTAGTTGTCCATGATCTCTTTTCTGATGTTCTCCATTGCTTTTCTGCTGTTTGTTCTTAACATTGATTTTTTCCTTTGCTCCTGTTATAATAGAGCTACCTTTCTTTTTTGATTGGTGCCGATCGGGTTGTTTGCTAGGCTTGCCGATCGGCTTTTTTATTTTTGCGACTGCCTCAGGTTTTGCAATTAATCAGATCGCTTACTTATGTCCTCATTGGCTTGAGTGGTTCGGGGCGTCCGGTTGTTTGTCCTGTGTGGCTGTTGCTGTATCTCGTTTACAGTTATTATAATACACGATAATAGACGGATAGTAAATTGACAAAGTACACAAAAATAGACGTTTTAAAACTTGCTTTACTTGTGCAAGTAGTACACAAAAATAGACATTGACTAATAAAATAAAATCTATTATCATATATTATATAAGTAAACAATAGAAAGAAGGTGTTGCACATGGCTAACTATGGGGAAAATGGTTATATTGATTTTTCCAAGCTCTGGGAACTGTTAGAGAAGAAAGAACTCAATAAACAATGGTTGAAAAATAACGGTCTACATTCTAACACGGTCGCCAAACTTACAAAAAATGAAAATGTAACTTGCGAAGTAATATGCAACCTATGCAAGCTGTTAAACTGCCAGCCGGCGGACATAATGGAATATAAAAGAAAACAACCATGATATAAGTGCATTATAATAGACTGCATGAAAATACATTATAATAGACTTATAAAACACTTGTGGCAGCTCTTCCGGGGCTGTCTTTTTTGTGTCTTCCAGCGTTGTGTCATGTGTATGTGTTTATGCTTGGTATACCAGTTTGTAACCGGTTGGTATACCACTTGGAAACCCAGAGAAGAATAGAAAAGAGAAGAAAAGAAAAAGAAATATACAAGAAAAAAACCTTGCGGTTTTGTTCTTTGGGACTGTTTTTCCTTCTGTTTGCCGTTCTTGTTCTCCATCTCCTATGATGTTCTTCTGCTGCCGTTTATAAAGTTATGGCGCGCCGTGGTTCGCTCATACGGGCGAAAAAATAAATTGACATACACGAAAAATAAATATATAATTGAGTCATTAAGAAACACAGAGAAAATTGATAGGGAAGTAGCTAATAACCTGATCGGATTAGATCGGGCGCGGCTGCTTCCTTTTTTTGTTGCTGGGAGGTGATCAGAATGCAGAAAATGGAACGCATAGAAGGACAAGAGATGGAGACAACAGAACAAAAAACAGAAGTATATACCGACAATATACACGAATCTATATCTAATTACTGCATAGATCACGATATAGACATGAAAGATATATATAGTTTCGACCAGCAAAGATGGAATAGTGTATTGTTATATATTTACAGATCAGTATTTAAACCATGTAAAACAGACGGAATAGTTAGAAGATATAACGAAAAAAGTAATATAGATTATAGTGATAAAGAGTTATTAGAAAATGTATGTAATATATATATAGCTATGTGTTACGAGTATTCTAAAGAGGTCTCTATAATGGGATTTAGTAAAATGACAGGAATACATGTAGATACATTGTATCAGTGGGTTAATAACCCGGAAATTGAACGCGGCTCGTCCGAGGTAACGAAAAAGTTACAAGCTGAAAGAGAGGAATCTCTGAGTAATAAATTAGCATCCGGGAAAGGGAATCCGGTTGGTATTCTTGGCATACTTAATAGGCATTACGGTTGGAATATGGGACAGCCAAGAGGACAGACAGCAGCGCAGAAAGCTCCTGATCTTCCAGGGATTGCGGAAAAATACGGTGTGACCGATGCAATAGGGCAAAAAGAGCCAGCTCGACAGCTTCCAAAGTTTCCAGATTTGCCGGACACTGATTGATCTTTTTTAATATCAATCAATCAAAACTATTATTTTCGCAAGATATAGTGTGATGAAGCACACAAGTACAAGATATTGTGTATTAGATATATAACAAATTGCTATTTGTCGTATAGATACATACGTTCGGATCATTGGAAAGACATCGCACCGGCTGGAAGCATCAAAACCGGTTTCAACCTTAAAAAGATCCGGGTGGGGGTTACGAGGACAGGACGCCCCGGTGCATACCTCACCCCCTCAAGCAAATTTTTTTCAAAAAGGCCTTATTTTACATGATAGGAGATTAGCTATGAAAGTATATGTGATTACTTCCGGAGAGTATTCGGATTATTACATACGGACAGTTGCATTAAGCAGAGAGAAAGCTGAACAGATATGTGCAATGCTGAATAGTCAAAAAAGATATTATAGCGACGCAGCTACAATTGAGGAATACGACACAGACGAAATTCAATGTGAGACCAATGAGGATGTTAATTTATGCTATGATGCAGCGTTTGATTACAGAACGTTGGAGAACATATATTGGTGCGACCCGTTTTATTCATTTGGTAGAAATGAAATTGAAAGAGAACTTCGGGATCGTAAGTACAGAATTCTAATATCTGCCACATTTCCAAAAGACATGCCTCAGGAAAAGGTTCGAAAAATCATGTGCGACAGAGTGGCTAAGTGGAAAGCAGAGAAAGAATGTTTGTAGGGAGCCAGGTATCATGGAATACGCAATAGAAAATTTAAGAGCAATAGTAGAATCTACCGGCCAGACTGTTACTGGAAGATTGATATTTACTCAAGTGCTTCTTCAGCATCAGATAGTGCAATTTTCACTGGATATTAACAAAAAAATGTCTAAGATGGCTTGGATTCCTCGGTTTGAGTGTAACGAACCACTGGAAATTATGGATGACATGTTTACGAAAGTAGTTGTTCCGAAGATTGGCTTCTGGTTCAATGCTTATGCAGGTTGCAAGATGCTGATAGGGGCAGAAGGGATAGGCGAACTACCCGGATTTGTTAATGAGGTATTTAAAGATGCTAATTTATGACGGAATTAAACCAATTCGACCGGAATACCGTGTTGTCACAGATGATGCGACATATTGCGTAGAGGCTAATCGTTGCGAGATTGCTCAGGATGATGGGATTATTATTTTCAATAACAAAGATTCAGTACAAGCCATGTTCAGACTTGATGATGTGAAAGCACTTTGGAGGGTTGTTTGATGGGCAATAAAGAAATAATTGAAGCAGTTAGCATGTTTTATAGCGTTTATTTAGAGTTTTACAAGAAATGCGGAGATCGGAATACTGCGATCCAGCTGACATGTGCGTTATGCGGCGTTAAAGTGCCTGAATTAGAAACATTTTCGTTTTTGTTTGGGGATAGTGGACGCAAGAGGAATAAATGATGGGCGAGAAAGATAAGAGAAGATATGCGTATGGTGGATTTCCACCAACAGGGAAACTTTATATCCAACAGGATTCATGTTTAATCTGTGATGATATGGTCGAAGAATTGGCAACAATACCAACTTCAATGCTGAAACAGAAAATGAGAAACATAGACAACTTATTGGACGCATCTGCGGTTTTCTATGGAACGTTTGGAACATTTAATGTAAACACTTTGCCATGTTACACGATTGGTTCAAATAACTGGCGTAAACTTCATGGAATTAGTATGCGGAGGAAGAAATGTTTAAGATAATAAGGCAACTGTTTTGTAAGCATGAGCGAACCGTCCATGCAAATACTGATTTAGTCTTGCAGTCAGATGGTTCATGGAAAACAGAGCATACGTGGAGGTGTGAACGATGTGGAAAGAAAATAAAGCGAAAATAAGACATATGCTTGCATGGGTTATCCTTGTGGCTTTCACAGTGCTTGCCGGATATGTTGGAGTTGGAAAGATGATTATAGGAGCTATATTCACTCTTTTGGCTGCGTTAGATGCTCATGCAATGACTTGGGTTCTTGGCGGCGCAATCTTCTTCCAGTGTATCTACGGATTGTTTGTAGCGTGTTGTATATGGCTCATAGGCTTCATATCGTTTTCATTGATATGGGGTGAAGACGATTAGTCAGTAAAGACTATAAAATCTAGTGCAACGCACGGCACGATAAATATTGTTGCTAACCGTCAGATGGCGGTTAAGGCTTGTTCCTTAGTAGGACGCAGACTCGGAGCATAACCGGGACAGGCCTATTCCCGGTTTCTTGTCATCTCCCCGGGAACCTAAAATAATATAGCATCGAGCGTTTTTTCTTGGTTCACGCTCGATGCTTTAAGCTATCATAGCTCAAATGGATAGAGCAGTTGATTACGAATCAACAGGTTTTCGGTTCGAATCCGATCGGTAGCTTTCTCCGGAACTCGGAGAGAAATCTTTTTCATAACAAATTTTTCCTTACTACAGTGTAGTTGGAAGCCGTATAGCTTAATGGTAAAGCGTTCATTCTACCCTATCCAAGTGAAAGATTGAGGTTCAAATCCTTATGCGGCAATTTTCAAATATGATTATCTCGGTGAAGAGTGATTTTTCAGTCATGCCGAGATGCAATGGTGACGAGATAGGCTTGTTCGAGATATTGGATAAGCTGATTCTTTCCACTGGGAGTGATTCCATTGGTGAAGACGGAAACCGTCAACAATGCCTTGCAGTGTATCATCATAGAGAAGTCAAATGCAGAATCCTTGTGGTCAGTAATTAATAGACGTCTGCGGTGCAGAAATAATCCAGTGATGTGAGTGGTGTGAGAGACTA
>OFMA01000449.1_pt1 | contig 31884 bp, 33 predicted proteins | sample 1541011 | NCBI WGS metagenome assembly OFMA01 (sample SAMN04209225, study PRJEB22552) | human gut metagenome | biome: gut; material: feces | host: Homo sapiens | place: USA: Oklahoma
ATGGACTATTTTTTATTCGATTTTTCAGGTGTGCAATTTCATTATACAATGAGCCCCGTAGAATTTTTTGTGTTTTTCAAAGAAGGTTTCTTTAGGAGCTGCACCGCCATGCACCTCTTCTTTCGGTGCATAAGGATTAACACCGGTACTACGGAATTCCGCCAATGCTTCCTTAGCAGCACGCAGGCCAAAGTAAGAAGCAACAGGAGTACCAAAGAATTTTTGCACAGCGTACAAAACAGTACCCAAAGCAGCAGCCATAGCAAAGCCTTTATCCATAGCAGCGCTGGTCATAATCTGAGTAGCAACGATACCGCCGTTGATAATAGGAATGCTGACAATAGTTTCCTGATAGCCGATTACGGGAATCAGAACAACGCTGCCGGCAATCAAAACAATCATGGATAAAACAGCAACTGCAACTGTGCGCCATTCAGCAATCAGCTGCTTAATATTCAGGCTGGTACCCATGCTAAATACTACGAAAATCAAAGACCATTTACCAATGTCGGTAAGACCGGCAAGCTTAATAATATCCGGCGGCAGAACACCTGTCATAAAACCAACAAGGAAAAGCATCAGGCTGACAAATACAGCAGATACCTTTGCCTTTGTTGCAACACCCAACACATCACCAATGCCAAAAAGCAACAGGCAGATGAATAAATAAAAAAACATACTTGTAAACAAAACAATACCCCTTTCAAAACATATATACTATTTCAGTCCGAAAATAGACCGATTTGTTTTAGTATATATGTTTCATAGGTTTTTGACAAGTGAAAATTACATTTTTATATAATTTTAACCACGAGCATTTTTTTATGTAAACTTATTAACATTTGAACAAAGCACAATTCCAAAATATCTGATTATACTGTTTGATGAGGCAACTTATATTCATAAACCGTAAATTCCTTTGAAATACCGAAAGCATTATGAGGTGTGCTATTTTCGTTTACTACGACTACTGAAACAAAACGCTTAGTTAAAATTACATTTTCAATCCGAATCAGCTTAGCCCGGAAATACAAAAACTCCGCAACCAAAACAGTTGCGGAGTAATTTGTGCGATTTGTGTTTGTGATTGGTGCTTGACAGTAAACCAAAAATTAACGTTTGGTAAATTGAATACCCATATTTCAAGCCGTTTTTTGCATGATTTGTTACATACCTGTTGCATACTATATGTGCTTTATACGTGCTCATTTCACTTTTAAGGTTTACAGTTAGGCTTCCATCTGCGCAAGCCACAAGTCAAACACCTTTCCTTCCGGTGCGTCGGGGTCGCGCATATAGGCTTTTGCTACACGGATGTACATGTTAATGTCGCTGCCGTAAATCTCGGAGTAGTCTGAGTAGAGCATATTCATGACATAGTACCAATCAGCTTTTTGTGTTATGCCTTGCTGGTCTGCGAGCTGACTTGTCTGTTCATATGTCCAATGCTCACCGCACGTGCCGTCAACATTCTTCATTCTGGAAACAGCTTTCTTCGCTAGATGCTCGTCAAAATGCGGACCATAAGCTACACAATGCAGTTTATATGCAGTATCCCAAAATAACCTTGGGCAACGGCCGCGCACTTCTTCTAACGCTTCACAAACTATTTCTTCCATCTTTTCTATCTTTACTGGGTCGGCGCTTACCTTCTCCCAATATTTCTTTAGTTTGTGCATAACGTCGCCTCCTTACGCCATTTTTACAACGCTCAAAGATACATTGCTGATAGTACCTGCCGCCGTAGCCTGTACCTGCAATGCTGCGTTATTATCAATCACGCAGCAGCTAGGCAATACTCTAAGTAATGTAGCAAAAGAGATATTATAAGTATCGCCTGTTGCGCCGGTTACTGTTGCTTCTGCTCCCGGTACTGCTACACCATTACGAAGAAGCTTTAAACCTATATCGCCTGCCGCAGTCGGTGTAATATCAGCATTTAGTGTCACTAGGTAAAGTCCCTGGATAAGGTTAACGCTTGTACTTCCTGCCGGATGCTTAATAGATACACCAGTCAAAAGATTGTTAGTAGGGAAGCCAACAAAGCCGTTCGCTGCAACAGTCTGCGCCGCTGTTGCTACTGTTGTTAATGCGGATTTTTGATTGCAAATCATTTATTTTCACCTCTTTGATTAAAGAAATAGGGACGGCTTGCACCGTCCCTTGCAGTGCAGTTAATGCACATAACTTATTATTTTAGCCTGCATTATAAGTACAGCCACAAGCACCAGCTACGTTAGCAGCGATGCTCTGATACGGGCTGTTGGTAAGATAAGCGGGCTGCGGATAAGGTCTTAAAGTGCCGATAAGGGCGGCGCTCTGTGCTTGCTGACTTAATTGGAAGTTAGCGGTCTGCAAGTCGCGGTCGCGGTCTGCCAGCTTGTCGCGCAGGTCTTGGATTTGGTTGGCAATCAGAACTGCCCTGGTCTTTTCGCCGTCCTCTTTTACTGCGTTTACAATATCGCAGGTGTTACGCGCGTTCTCATAGCGCACTGCGTCAATGTTGCGGTTAGTTTCGCAGCAGCACTGCTGTTGAGCAAAACGATTTTCGGAAAGCTGGCTACCAAGTTGATAGCCTGTCTGCATAATGTCGCGCTGCACACCGTTGAAGCCATTCAGCATAGTGCTGTTCTGAGCGTAGAAGCCATCACACAAGCCGTTTTGAACGCCACGAATACCTTCTTTAATATCCTGCATAGAAAATTGGTCTGCGATTTGGTCACGTGTCATACTGCCATTAGCAAAGATTTCTGCGCCCATATTGCCGCGGTTATTCCAATTACCGCCCCAGCCGCCCATAAGAGCGAAAAGAACGATAATCCACATAAACCACATGCCGCCGCCCCAGCAGTCACCGTAGTTGTTGTTTCGATTCATGTCCATTACCGGAACAATGTTTGCACCTTCCATGATAAAATTTCACCTCCAGGAATTATATGTAAAGCTCATTGCGCGCTATTAGAGCTTTAAACCGAATTGACTTAAAAACTGAGTAAACTGTTCGTCACTCATACCGCGTTGCCTTGCAAGGTTACGTACAGTTTCTTTTAACTGCACTTCATTCTTTCCTTGCCCCATTTGCATTGCGCGGCTCATCATAGGATTCTGCTGTGCTAATTGTGTAAGCATCATCATAGGATTACCGCTGTTCTGCAACATTGCCATTATCTGCATCGGGTTCATGGTTCATGCCTCCAATCTGCTTTTCCAATCTGTCCACACGTTCTACTAATCTATCTACAATGTTTTGTTCCGCATATGCAGGCTGCTTCTGCGAATTGTTAATTTGATATACTCTGAAAATCGGCAGTCCGTCCAAGCCTATAAGCTTTTCATAAATCTTGCCCTCTGCCGGGCACGGGAAGAAAGTGCTCGTTCCGTCCAAGTCAATTTGAGCTGCCTTTGCTTCATCCATGCCGGTAACAATTCTGCCTTTCAATGTCATAGGCATAGGCTGCTGCATGGTTGGCTGATACATCTGCTGCTGTTGTTGCTGCAAATAATTCAGCCGTTGCTGCATCTGCGGTGTTGCGCCCATATAAGGGTTATATTGTCCGTACATACTTATCACCTCACTTATAGTTTAACTAATTTTTAGCAAAGCAATCCCTACAAATTCCCTATGTATTCTCTATATATTCCCTATAAAAAGCTTGTAAATTGAGCTCGGATGTGGCATAATAGATTTTGTCAATAGGGTGTTTCTACTATGATACATCCGAACTCTAAGCACTTCATTGATTGCGCCAACAATCTTTGAGGTGCTTTTTTCTTTTGCGCATAAAAAAAAGAACCGCCATAAAAGGCGGCTCGTTGCATTTAAAGGAATGATAATACATTTGTTATTTGTTTATACGCAGTATTCAATTCCTTATCCACTGTTTTGACAGATACATTCAGTTGCATAGCTATCTGATAATTGGTCAAGCCTTTTACAAATTTCAGCTCGCAAATTTCTACCTGCCGTGGTGTTATCTTTGCTTCTTCCAATACCGCGCTGAAAGAACGCCGCGTTGATGTTTGTAGCCAGTCACGCGTGTTCTTCAGCAGTGTGTCCATTTTATTGTCACCTACCTAAATAAATAAAAGCTATAGCTGTTGCCGCCCATCCAAACAAAGCGGCACAGATTATCTTTCTTTGGAAAGCAATAGTTTCTACATAACCTTTTAATAACATTGTAATAATGCCTGCTGGTATTTGTTCCTTTTCATCCATCGTAACACCATCCAATAATTTTATTTTGCAGCTGCGCAAAGCAAGAAGAATAACGCAGTACCTGCATAAATATTCCGCTGATACTTAATTCTGTTCGTTCTCTTCCGGTCGTATTCCATTTGCTCTATCAACGTCTCGTATAATTCCTCGCTGCGCTTCAACGATTCCTTTGCATTCACTAATGAGCGCTTGGAGTTCGTCAGTGCTTCTTGCGTTAGAGCGAGCTGTTTCTTCGCTTCGCTTAATTGCGTCAGCAGTTCTGTTGACGTGTTTTTCTGCTGTTTCAATTTCTCGTCTGCTAGATTCAATTTCGCTTCCAGCAGATTTGTTTGATTTTTGAATTGATTCCACTGTTCGATTGACAGCGTTATTTGCTTGGGTGCCGCTTCCGCCGTGCCAACGCCAGTACACGTCATTACAGATAAGCAAAAGACCAGCAACAATAAGACTAATCTTAACAGCTTTATCAATCTTACGTCTTGTTTCATCTTTCATTATTACCTCATATAAATATCTATATTTGTAAAATATAATAAATCGTGTCAGAAGCACAAACTTCGCCTACAAGCGGTTTTAGCTCGCCGCAGGATAAATCGTAAGCGGTGCTAATTTCAAAGCACTCATAGGCGAAGTATTTTTGTGCAATTTGCGCCTTCTTGTAGAAGATTGTTATTATGTGCCTGGTAGTTTGTTATAATCCGAAATAATGGTGCAGCGCGCCAAGAGCAAAGCCTAAAACAAGGCCTACTAAAAATTTCTTGTCAGCAACAAAAGCTTTTAATTCTTCCATGATTTCACCTCCTTATCTTCCATTGCCAGCATAGCCATAAGCAGGTATGCCGTATGGTGTTGTCAAATCAATGCCGGCAACATACTCATAAGTAATACGTGCTCTATTGGCATAACCTGCTCTATACATCTCACCAACATCAGCAGCAATCCAATAGTAATTCTTAAACAGTTTGTAAAGTGCCTCCAGACTACGCAGGTTGACACGTTCAAAGCGATTCTTGAGGAAACACTTTACAACATAGGTGCTAGTTGGGCACCACATACCAGCATAAATAAGGCAGCGTGTATCGTCCAACGTCGGCACCTGCTGCAGCACATCGACGTATTGCAGGCAGTCACGGGAAAGCTGTTCCAACTGTGCCTGCTGTCCTGCTTCACTTCTTAACAACTCTTTAAGCATCGGCAGCTCGCCGCTTGCCTTAATATCAATGTAGGTTCTGCCGATAAATTCTTCGCCGCCGGGAATAGCTCTCAAAAGCTCATCGGCTCTATTCCCTTCCCATTGGCTCACACCGATTGACGGGTAATTATAGGCGGTTGATTTGGCGATGCTGTCATAACCGCCCTCGATGCCTGTCGCGATTAAGCCTTTGGCGATTTCCGTTGCAAGATTTTTGTTCCAGTCCATAGCTATCACCTCACTCACTTTTTAAGCAGCGGTTGGAAGTCTTCTTATATACATCCTCATACATCTCTTGCTTGTCGCCGTTATAGGTGTACTCCGCATAGATGCCATCACCGCTCAAGGTCGTAGACAGTAACGCCTTATAATTCTGCAACGTCTTGCACGCCCAGACCACAAACACATTCTCAAGGGTAATATGCTCTTTGCTATTATGGTTGTACCACTCTACTAATTTGTTTTTACACACGGATTCAAAATGTGCCATACCTGTAATAATCATTGTTTATTCCTCCTTCGTGATTTTAAAAGTTCTCGTTTCAATCGCCTTGTTCCCCAACTGAACCAACAGCAGCGCTACCATGCCCAGCGTGCAGCTTTCGTAGTTGCCCCAAGTGCGGGCAAAAAACGCCAGCCACAAAGTCACCAGCACCCAAACAACAAAGCCAATCACAGCGCAGATTCTGCCTACGCTGTAAGCGTTATCGTTCTTTTTCAACATGTTAATCAATTTACGCATGACACTTACACTCCTTGCATTTTTCATCATGTCCTTTTAAATCATAGTTAGGCAGTTCATTTAATTGCTCCATTAAACTATCAATGACGCCATTATCTCCAAGCGCCTCGTAACTCCGGTAGCAGGCGTCGATGCTTTCTTTTGCGTAGATTGGTATCCAGCCTTTATCCTGGACATAGTGATTATAAGCCTGGATGATTCTATCGCGGAGCAACGCTTGCAAGCCTGCCTTTAGTGCGTCATTTTCTTTTTTCTTTGTATGATATAACGCAAAGATATAAGAGATAACAGCACCAGCAATAATATTTATTACAGTTTGTACAGTTGATTCAATCACAAAACACCTCATTCCTATTTATTTTGTTGCTGATATTTAAACTTCTAATACAACATTTTCAACTTCTGCTTTAGTTATAGCAGTTTCTACTTTCTCCTTAGCTTTTCTATAAGCTGTGTGGAGCTTGTCGCTTCTCAACGCCACCTGTGCAATAATGCCACGCAGGTCAGATGCAGTTACTTTTACATCTTTATTATCTGCGGTAGTCCATATGAGGGTGACGGAAGCACCTGCAACTTCAAGAGCCACGATAGCTGCATTAATGCGTTCGCGAGCCTTGTCATCATAATCATAGCTTTTGCCGTTATAGGTAATAGGCTCAACCTCTTTATTGTCACGCTCAGCTTTAAGCTCTGCGATTTTAGCAGGTTTAGCGGCTTCTAGCAACTCTGCATCGGTAGGAGCTGGTTTATGATATACAACGCCGTCATCAGCGATAAGATAATCGCCGTCGGCATTGCCGATGAGTTTGTTGAAATCATCATTGCCTACGATAACATAACCTTGACTAAGGTATTCCTTGATTTGCTCTTCGTCGTACTCGACGGCAAGCTTGGTGTCTTTTCTGTTACCATTTTCCGGCAAGATGAGATATTGATTTTGACGTTTATCGTTCATATTTTTTCCTTTCTACGCTCACAGATTTTGCCTGTGGGCGATTTTAGAGATTTACATTGAGGAATTATACAACATCTTTTCTGATATTCGTTTCTGAGGGCTATTCCATACCTATGGTTTGCAGTATGCAAAGCCTCAATCCTTACCGATGGCAAAAAATAACGCTGGCACTGATGTACCCCCCCATGACATAGGCACAGTAAATCCATAACTATCAAGGGCTGTACATACTAGGTTTTGATACCGATTAGTATTATAATTTGGTAATGCAACTAAAGAAAATACAGTACCAAATGTTATTGGAAATGCGTGATAGTTTTCTGTATTGCAAACTCCCCACTGCAGAATTAGCCCATTCGCGAATTTTACGTATCCATTTTGCGCAAGATTTGCAGCGACGATGCCATAACCTGCTGAAGAAACATCTGCTTCTGTAGCTACTCTAGTGAAAACTTCATCGTTTACAATGATAGCGTCATTACCTCCACGAAAATATAAAGCACCTGAATATTGTTCAATCCAAATTTGTGTGCTTTCAACGCCTTGGCTAGCAGGTATATTTAGCAACTGTCCATAAGTAGATGGTTGATTCTTAAGTTTTACCTCTGTGTAATAAATTAAGCATAAGCCTAGTGAGTTCCACCCATTGTTAGTGACATCAGGGGGAACATAGTTTAGTCCGTATCTATGGAACCAGTCCCAGTCTAAGCCTAATGCTTTACAGGCTGCGGAAATTGTATTTGCACCTGTACCGCCATTAGCAATAGAAAGAACGCCTGTTACGCCAGGAGACGGAGAAGTTTGAAACACGTTAGATGCAACAGCACTAGCTAGATTTATAAGCATTGATGGATTAGAAGTCAATCCTGTACCACCGCCCTCGACTGGTAAAACCTTAAATGTTGCGTCACCGCACAATGCCATGTCCTGCTTTCCTGTCGCTGGAATTGGAACAAGTCCTGCCTTGCCAGCGGCTGAATCACTTGCACCCGCCATATTAGCGACATTGACATTACCGCCAGCATCCGGTTCTTTGCCATTAACAGTAATGACTGAACCTTTACCGTCAGTACCTTTAGGCAAAACAAAATCTAAGATAGCATTATTGGCATCGCCTCTGTTAACAACGCTTGCATTACTACCTGCTGCGCCTGTAGTTACTGTGCCTACCTTAATAGTTGCAGCAGCACCTGTATCACCTTTTGCGCCTTTAATATTCACGCTTGCAGGATTCGCCAGACCTGCTTTATTTGTCCAGCTCAACACGCCACTAGCAGATACGCTAGGCAAAAACACATTGACATTTTCGCTGTAGTTTTTAGCATTTGCTGCATAATTGTTAGCTGCATCTCGGTAACTCTTTGCTTCGCTTGCGCTACTACTTGCGCTGGTTGCAAAGTTGTTAGCATTACTTGCAGCAGACTGTGCCGCTTCCTTGCTGGCTTCTGCATTGGCTTCGCTTGCCTTCGCGTTGGTTGCAGATGCCGCAGCGTCAGCCTTGGCGGTTAATGCCTCCTGCTTATAACCACTCGTCAGCTCCGCATTTTCAGCAGCGCTTGCAGCAGATAAGCTCGCGTACTGTGCGCTGTTACCTGCTACGCCTGCTGATTCGAATGCACTATCTTCACTCTTTGCTGCCGCAGTTGCGCTTGCAGCGGCACTCTGTGCTTGTGCTTGAGTCTGCGCGTAAACACCTTGCGCCAATGGCAAAACCTTTGCCGGGTCTTCCGACAATTCAAGATTTTTTCCGTCGTCGCTAATTCTAAAGCTTTTGCCATTCTCCCACGGGATTACAGTATCAATATCAGTACTTTTGCTTACACCGATTTTCAAACTTCTGCCGGTAGTATCTGTAAGCTGTTGCGCAATCATCGTCAGTTTATCGCCAATATCTTCAACCTGGTTAAAAGGATATTGGTCGGGCAAGTCTGTTTCCTGCGTCACCGGCACTTCCCTATAAATCGTCAGTTTCCAACCTGTCGGAAGCACCGGCGGTCGTTCGCCTTCCGGCACTTCTGCACCGACTGCGTAACCCGGATAACGTACAACGCTTTTTTCAACGTCAACATAATAATCTTTAGTCAGCAGCTTTTCTTTGCCGTCTGCGTCAGTCAATAAAACTTTAATGTCTGTTCGGTCTAAAATTTTAAACTGATACGCAAACTCTGTTGCATTTCCATTGCCGTTATATGTGATTCTGCTATCGACATGAGCAAGCATAATAGCAACCCCTTTCGTTTATTCATAAAAAGAAAATGTCTATCTAAAAATTAGATAGACATTAAATGATTTACTTTCTTTAATTTTAGCACACAATTTTGCTAACTTTAGCAATGAGCATTTGTGAAATTCTTATGTACATTTTATAGCGATTGCGATATACTATAATGCAAAGAAAGGAGTGCTTTATATGCCTATACTTTTTATGCTTATCATGCTTGTACTAATTTGGTTTGGCTTTCACTTACTCGCTGCAATCATCACGAGCGTAGCGCCGGGAGCAGCGTTTCTGTTTCACGATAACGGCATAGCCACATTCATTTTTTCTTTATCATTGTTTATGGGCTTTCCACTCGTGGTCTGCGTGCCTATCGCCATTATAGCAGGGTTCATCTTCGCTGAAACGTGGTACACAACTGTGCTGCAATATCTCACGCTTGAAGCAATGCTCGCCATTCTCTCTGTAATCGCGACGCTCGTTTTTGGCGCAGGCTCAGAAATAGCCGAATCAATATCACGCAAAAGAAAATAAACCAGCATATTCATTTTAAATCTGGCAGTTTTTACACTGCCAGATTTTTTTATTTTACTACTTCTTTACCATAAGCTACTGCTCGTGTTTACGTTCGGAACGCGGGCGACGCTTAATCAAGTCTTGCAGTTCAAAGTCCATATTATCCTCAGCAATATCTAGGCTATTGAATAGGATATTGACGATACCAGCAGGAACGCCGCGCCATGCGCCAAAAACATACGCCGCCTGCTCTGCTAGTTCACCCGGGCCTTCTTCGCCTCGGGCAACTTTGCCTGCACGTCTTATAACTGTAAAGCCTTTGTCCATCAAGCCTTGCACCGCTGTCAATCTGTAGCCGTAGTTTCTCATACCTAGCAAGGTTTGCACGCCAACATTCGCCGCTTGCACAACGGGGCCGCCCATAGACAACGGGTAGTTGATAAGCTCTTTTGACAATTTGCGATAACCGTCCTCGTCTTTCTCAAAAGGAGCGGTTAAGGAAAGCTCTGCTATAGCCACGTTCAGGAAGCACACGCTGAGAAATTTGGCACCAACAAAAGCAATCAGCCGTTCAGCCATTTCTTTTTTCTCGCCGCTATTCCATAACCTTTTTACAATATGTGCCTCTCTGTCCCATTGGTTAAACTGCGTATTGAAAAATCCCTGGAACATCGTAAACACTCTGAATAAGCCGCTGCTACGTTGCAGGCTTGATACATCGTGAATACGGCTGCTGCCTAACGTGCGGCGAATAACAGTATTCGCAAAGTCTAGTGCTTCCTGCTCTGTCTTGCCTTCGTTGATTTTCTTCATGTATGCTTCTGCAAATACCGGCTTTGCAGTCATCATGTCAGTGTAGCCTAAAAGCAATGCGCCATATTTCAGCGTCTTTTTCTCAATCGGGTCAAGGTCAGAACGCTTCTGAATATCCCTTAACGTAATGTCTGGCGCTTGCGAACGCTCACGCATAAAAGCGCTTTTTGCACAAATAGCGTCTACTTCTGCTCTGCCTTCACCTGTAAAGCTGCGAAGTAAAGCTCTGAAAGCGTCGGCATGAGTAAAGCCTTCTGTGCTATTACCATAAAGAAATATGTTAGTAGTGTTCTGCATTGCCGCTTTAAAGTTAAACATAATAGCCATATTCATTGTGGCATTACGTAAAGCGTTGGCAATCTTTGTAAATGTCTTTTCTGCCATGTACGCTGTCTTATTGCCGTATGGGTTAGCGCAAGCCTGCAAAAACTCTCTAAAAAGTCTTACGTTGGTATCGCCTAAACGCTCAACCATGTTGCGGTAAATATCCTCATCGTTCAGTATCTTTCTGAAATCAAGCATTGTTTCACGATAACAAATATCATGAATGTATTTTTTTACCGCCGTAACCTCACTGCCGCGCGATAAGTCTACGGGATATTTGCCACCGGTACGTGCTTTACTTGCGCTAGTATCCGTAGTCAAAGTCCGTTGCGGCGGTCTGCTGCCTTCTTCGGTGCTGTCGATTCTGTCAAATTTACCGGGCATACTGCCGGTGCGTGTATCGCGTTCCAACGGGAAGTAGCCACCGTCAAATACCACGCTTTCACCGCTTGCAAGCTTCAACACCAGCGGTGACGCTTCAATCTTCGGCGGCTCAAAGCCTTTTGTTCTGCGGTTGACTTCTGCCAGCATAGGCCAGAATTTACTTGCTGCATTAATACGCGCCTGCGCATAGGCAATATCTTCTTTAGTCAGATGCTTACACAAAAACTCTATAAGGTTTTGTTTGGTTTGCAGCATTGCTTCTTCTCTGCCTATAAGCTCCGATTCTTCCACCCATATATCAGAATTCTTTACGCCTACCGGTTTTTGTGAACAAAGTCTTGCAGCATTACTATCACTGCCCAGGTTGCAAAGCATAGCAATCAAAGCATGCTTATCTGCGCTGCCGCCAAGTTCTTCGTAGTAAATTCTCTGTTCGTGTGCAATACCTGTTTTCTTGTCCGGCTCCCATTTCTGCAAAGCATCTGTAAGCTCGTTCTGGTAACTTTCAAGCATCGTGCTTTCCATATCTGCACAATGGTTGATTTTGTTGTAAAACTCCCTAGTAAAATAACCTTCTTCCGTCCAATTATCCATCATCAAGAAAAAGTTATCAGCGTTACGCAGCGTAGCTATGATATTTTTAGGCCAATCAAGGATTCGCTTACGCAGGCTCTTTTTACTGTCGCTGCCAATCTCCGCTTCATACTCTACCGGCAATTCTTGCAGGTGCGCTATCGTATCAGCCTTAACCTGTTCAAAAGCTTCACCGGCGGCAATTTTGTTCATCTGCGTATCCTGCTTTGCAATAGCACGAATGTTTTTCAGTGCGTCGATAACGTCCATATAGTTCGCAAGGCTAAGCTGCGGCGCATTGGTCAAATCATTATTCGGGTTCAGAACAAACTCCGGCATAGAAATAATTTCGTCACCGTACTTTGCTTGCATCTCTGCAATGTAATCGCTAAGCGGCTGCACTTCTCTGCCGTTGGTATTAAAGTCCTTGCGGTGATAGCCCATACGCTCCAGCAATGCGCACATTTGGAAGAAGTGCTGCTCTGTTCCCCATACTTCTTTCTTGCTGTGCATCTGCTTTTTGACGTACTTTCTTGCGCTTTCAATCTGATGTTTAGCCTTGACTGCTTCACGATATAAAGCATGGTTAATCATCTGCTGCTGCTTATACATAGCTGCTTCTTCCAAAAGGCCGGCTTTAGCAGCCTTATTTGCATTAGCCGCCGCTCTGCGTTCTGCCATAGCAAATCTTCTCGGCTTCATAACCTCGCCTGCGGGCAAAGTCTGGATATAGCGTTTAGCAAAGTTATCTGCGTTCTGCTTACGCACTTTAGCAATATTCTCACGCTCTTTTTGCTTAATATCCTTGTCGCTTATTTCGTTGAGTGCCTCATCAATAAGCTGTTGTTCAAGTGCCACCACTTCGCCGCTTTCGTCATTATAGAGTGCTTCCCTTGCCGCTTCTCTTGCCTGTTCACGCTCCTGCATGAAGTCGGGGAATCTGCGGTTCACGGCCTTGTCAATCTCTTGACGTACCATAGCTCTTTCGCTCGGTGAAGTCAAAATATCCTGCGCCATAGCGTCGCCACTGTCATAACCTAAGCTGTCAGCCACCCAGTCAAACAGTTCTCTCTGCTCGTTAGACAAGGCACGCTTTTTGCTCATCTCCACAAGGTCGACTTTATCCGGATTAGTTTCAAGCTCATGCTTCAAAGATTTAAGCTCGTTAAGCTCTGTAAGCTGTTCACCCTCTACCAAAGTTTCGGCAATCTCTTTCAAGCCTTCTTCGCTTTTAATTTTTGCTCTGTCACCGCCGTTACGAATATAGTTCCTTGCCCAGTTGTCCTGTACGTCGCTGCCTTCATTCTCATTGACGGTGTAACCTTCGACAATCTCCCTTGCCATTTCGTAACCGCTGGCATATCCGTTTTCTTCTGCTATCTGGTCAAAAAGTTCTTTCTGCTCCTGCGATAATTGGTTGCGCTTACTTTCTTTTACCAGGTCGACACCTTCGGGGTCTGTTTCAAGTCTATGCTTCAACGCTTGCAGTCTGTCCAGCTCATCGACAATATGTTTAAAGTCTGCCTTAATTTCGGCATCGCCATAATCTAAACCAGTGCTACGCAAATCGTAGTAGTCCGCTACATCTTCGCCCCTTGCAATCTTTTCGGCAATTCTTCTGCGTCCTTTTTTGCTGGTCAAGTCGCTTATGCTGCCGCCGTAGTCATGAACGTATCTTGATACCCAGTTGACATTACGAATACTGTCACCTGCTTCATGGAATACAAGGCCTTCAATATCCGCTTGCTCTAAAGCTCGCTTAGTCCAATGACGTTTCCCGTCTTTGCCTATCTCGCCGAAGTCAACCAAAACTGCGCTCTGGTCCGGTATGCCTGCAAAATCGTTTGCATACTTGCCTTCTGTTCTGTTGGTTGCGGCGAAGTAGCCCCACTTGCCATTGATAAAAAACGCACGTTCACTCTTGACTGTATCTTGATATTCCGCAAGCTCACTTTCTATTCTGTCAGCAATAGGATTTAAAATATCACCAATGGCTCCGTTTGTATCTTTTAACAGTTCGTTATAGTTTATACGTTCATTGCCATAAATATATTTTCTTGCAAGCCTACGCGGATTAGCTTCGATTGTTTCCCATTCGTTGATTTTTTGCTTGAAGTTAGCATGAGCCATGCCGTGTTCATCAGCAACGAATGTAGGATTGGTAACAGTTTTCTGTCTTGACTTGCTGAACATAGCAATCAACATATCTTCGGCGTTTGCAACACGCTCTTTAGAAAGTGCGCCGTATGTGTCGACTTCCGCTTGAAGATACTCAACTATCGGATTGAGTATATCGTCAATGCTGGCGTTAGTATCGTTCAACATATCATTATAGTTTGGCAGGACGTTTCCTAAAACGTGCCTGTATTTTCTCGCAATAATCGCGGGATTAGCAAGTTTTGATTCTTGCCCGAATTCCTGCCCGACTTGCACTCTTGCACGATTGACAAGTTCTTGCGCTACTGCCTGCTCAATCTGCGGACGTATTTCTTCGACGAACGCTGCTTTTTCAGCTCTGCGCTTTGCGCTGAAATCAGCCATTGCCCGTCTTGTCAGAATATCCACGGCCTTGTCTTTAGCCTTTAAGATTTTATCCTGCAAGGTCTTTTTATTTTGGTCTGATAACTTGGATGTTATATTCTCTGGCAAGCCGCCGAACATGCCCTCCATGCGTGCCATAACTTCAATTTCTTCACGGCACGCCAACATTCTGTCGAATACCTGCCGCACTTCCGGCGTTAATTCTGCCGCATTTTCGCTTCTTGCTATCTTGCTATAAATAGCTGATAACCAATTAGCGAACCTTTGGAAAACTCCACGCAGGCCAACACTAGGCGCTTTGCCTTCCATGATGTAGGTTTCAAATGCTTCTGCCAACTTTTCATGCCCGGCTCTCTTTGCTTCAACGTCACCGCTTGCCCATGTGTCAGCGTCAATGCCTGCGTACTCCATGAGCTTTTTCGCATCAGCGTTTAGTCTTGTGTTGCTGGGGTCTGCCAATGCTTCGTTAATCATGGTTTCCACAAAGTAGTGTCCTGTTTCGTGGATAACTGTACTTGCATCTGCGCCCTTAAAAAGCGTGATAACATAAGTACCATCATCCATTGGGGAAATCATGCCTTTATCTTTCAGTGTACCATTGACAATTTTTTGTTGCTTGTAATTATCTGCTTTTTGTGATACACTATCAGCAAAAGAGGGCGTTTTGTTTGAGATACTGGGCTGAGCCTTGAATTGCTCGGAACCCGAGGGCTTGAACGCGTCCTCTATTTTTTTATACTCACTTTCGTTAAAAACATTATGATTATAATATGATAATGATTTATCATTATGTTCTCTTACTGTAACAACTACATAACGTTTTTCACCATTAACATTCAGTGCAGAATGAATATAATAAAAATTCTCGTCTGAATGTTTTTCTTTTTGCGGCGCAGATTCTGTAACGAAATTACCATTCTCCATAATTTCACGTAAATAGCGCAATGCAAAAAGTTTTTCTTTTTTAGCGGAAGTGTGTTCCATTTTCTTTCTGCCACTTGTGCCAAATTTAATATTATTTTCTTGATACCCTTTATCTATTCTAATATCACCCAATACACTATTATGAACGCTCGTGCCTTGCAAGTTGTCCCTATACCATGCAAAAGCCTTTTTCTGCAAGCTCTTCAAATCTGAATAGTGTCCCATCTCATTTCCGGTAATATTAGTAGTATAGAATTGCTCTTTTTTAAGCACTCCTCCCTTGCTAAACCAGCCATTCTTTTGTTTAGCTTTGCCGCCATCTTCAAAGCGCAGCTTATTCTTTTGCAGCCACGCAGCAGGATTTTCGGGGTCTGCAATAAGTGCGCGGCTCTCCAGCACTAAGCGCAAATTGCCGGCATGAGATTTATTCATACCTGCTTTAGTAGCACTGCCAACAATAGCGTCAAGTTCTGTGTCAAGCTCCGCGCTTGCCTGCCTGGTTAAGTTATAGCCTTCTCGCAGTTCTTTGCGTGTCTTTGCGCCGCCGTCCGACAATTCGCCGTTGCTGTCAAAGTACATATTGTCTTTCGTAGCTTCAAACAGCGCATTATCTTTAGCCATTGCCGCCGTAAACTTGCCGCGACTAATGTCTATATCCTGCCCAAGTTCTGCAGCCGCCTCTACTTCTTCTTCGGTAATTCCTAATTCCTCAAAAAGTTTGTTGTTACTGCTAGTCTGCTTGTAGCCTTCCAAGTCCTGTGCAGATACTGTTACTGTATCGTCCTCAAAGTTAGGATTATTCGCTTCGATTGTAGCCGCCGCACGTTCCGGGTTAATGCCTGTTTCTTTGATTCGTTCAGCGTCCGCTACTAACTTTGCCTTGCGCTCTTCGTTGGCTTTCAAAGCAACGTGCTCAACAACGCTGTCAACTGCAACCTTTGCACCGCTTGCAGTACCACCAAGGATAGCACCGATAAGGCCACTATATCCCGCTTCCTTCAAGTTCTGCTGCCAGTTCTCTCCCCACTTCTCTGCAAGTTTGGCAGTGCTTGCGCCGGGGTTCTTTGCCCATAAGTCTGTAGCTTGCTCCAGGAATTCCTGCAACGCTTCGGTAACACCTTCTTCAAGGCCACGTTTGGTAACTTCCCATATCTTAGCTTTCAGTCCGCTACCGGCAGGCATCTTTTTAAGCAGTCTGCCAAGCGGCAGTTCTTCTAATACTGCCTGCGGGATTGCATTCATCAAGCCAGCCTCCGCTGCTCTGGTTGCGCTTACGCCCTCTTTGCGCAGTCGCAGGTATTGTTCGCCGCTGATGTTTGCACCATTGTAAAGCATACTGATAGCGTGTACAGTTTTTGCAGTTGCCCCGGCAGCGCCTACACCTTTAGTCAGCGCAAGCTGCGCTAAAAGCTGAATACCGTTTTCAGCCAAATCATAACCAAGTTGCCCAGCCGCCGTATCAGCCTTAACTTCTTCGCGCTTCAAAATCTCATCGGTGACATAGCCTAAAGCCTTGCTGATGTTCTCTGATTGGTCATACTCTTTAACAACATTCTTGTCACCCTTATGAGCTTCAATATTAGCGTCAACGGCCGCTTTAGCCGCACCGAATAAGCCACGCACCGAACCTTTAAGGCCGTTCATTACGGCAGTGCCTATGCCTGGTTTATCATCGTTGATAATGCTGCTAGTATCAATCGTCGGTGAGTTATTGCTCTGTACTGCCTGCGAAAACTTATTGTACTCATCGTCGCTCATTTTTTGCAGGTCATAATAGCCTAGAGTTTCAGCAGGTGACAAGCCGCTGTCAATATCAGCAATAAAGCCATAATTAGCATATTCCTTTTTTGCCTTTAATCTGCGGTCGAATTCGTCTAAAGGTTCATTAGCCATTTAGTAATCTCCTTTCAGTAACTTTGCCAGATATGCACCGTTTATTTTGCCCGATGTGCCATCCAGCCATTTAACATCGTACCAATCATCACCGGTTTTGTTTACGCTTGCGATACCACGTGCAATCAAATCTGCGTCACTTGCTTTTATATCTTCTGTACTGTCAAACCAGAATGAATGTTTTTCGGTAACATAGCTGCCGTAAACCTTAGTAGTTACGCAGTTTCTCAAGGCTTCCAACAACTCCGTTTCACCCGGATTCATGCCGTGATTTTTTACGCGATAAGCGCGTACCCATTGCCGGCCGTAGTTTTGGATTTTTTTCTTATACAGTGCATCGGCATTTTTGCCTGCGACTTGTTGTACAAGGCCTTCCATATCAAAAGCAAATTCGCCTGTACCGCTATACCAATCGTTGTATATTTTTTCTAACTTCCCGCGCTGTGCAGACGATGCACCTTTGTTAGCAGCGTATGCTAAGAATTGGTCAATGCTAGAAAACTTGCCTTCTTGCAGCATATCTTCCAGTACGCCTATTGCATCGTCATCAAGTTTTCCGTTACCGCCACCACTGCTTCCGCTTCTGCCTTGCGGTCCATATATCGCCGTCACTGCATTTCTGTATGTTACATACTTATCGGGGTCACTGCCTGCTTGACTAGTAGCCCACGTCATAGCTTCACTGTAGCTTGTACCGTTATTAAACATAGCAAATATCTCATTCTTTATTCCTTCAAAAAGTTTGTTTTTCTTATAAGTTTCTATTCTGTCATGGTCTGCTTTAATAGTGCGGTACTGCTTCATAATGCGGTCTTGCTCATCCTGGCTCATGTTGTGGGTGCTGCGCACGTTCCCTGCCCTATTGGTAACACTCTCTGCATATTCTTTGATACTAGGCTCATTCCCATGCTGCGGTGTGTCCCAGGTATTCCCCCATACATCCGTTGTTTTACCGCTCACCCAGCGTTGTGCATTAGTTTCTCCGCTATACCATGCTACCGCTGCACCTGCTGCACCGTATTTATCATAGTATTGTTTTAACTTAAAGCGTGCTACAATCTCTTGATTTTCCGGTGTCATTTCTGCACCTGCTGGCAAGCCTGCTTCTTGGCTCCAGCTAGGCCAGTTACTAGGCAAAATCTGATATTTGCCGCTTGCACCGGTGCGGCCATTCTTGGCGTTATAATTGCCGCCGCTCTCTTGAATACCGAAAGAAGTTAGCAAATTCTCAAAATCATTACCGTTTTCGCTGCCGCTAAATCCTTTCATGCCTTCAAGTTCTTTGCGTACTGCTTCTTCATTGTCGCCATATTTAGCATACAAATCTTTAGCGGTATTTCTTTCAAAAGCGCTGCTCTCTTTATCGTATGCCACCTTTTCAAAAGCAGCTCGCTGATTGGCAGTCAGATAACTACCGTACTTATCCATGATGTTACGCATAGTGCCATAATCTTCGTTGGTGATACTTGCGCCGACGGCACTTGCTACCACCTGCCCGATGTTGGCTCTGCTTTTAGATTCGATAAACTCTGCGCCACGCTTGCCATATATAGCGCTTGTCAGTAACTGTGTACGAATAATCTCATCTTGCAGTGCCTGCGGATTATTCCAGTTCTTCTGTACAAACTCGCAGGAGTTCTGAATATTATTGTCATAGCGTAAATCAGTGACTGCTTCTTTTTGCTTCTGCTCGTATTGGTCGACAGTCTGAAAGCCTTGCTGTGCGCTCTGATACATTAAATGGTCTAATGCAAGCTGATTCTTTTGGCTGTGCAGTTTGGTATTACTTAATACATCCTGCCTTGCCTTATTTATCTGCTCTGTGTAGCTTGCGCCTGCACCGGCAGTGCCTTCTAATTTCGTATTCATAAGGCCGCTTTCATCGTTGTACATGATGTTATAGCGGCTCTTATTAAATATATCCATAGCGTTAAGGATAGACTGTTTGTCCTCATCCTCTTGCTGTGCTTCTACTGCTACCGCCCATTTGTTGGCGGCACCGGCAATAGCGGCAAGTCCTTTGCCGCCGCTGCCATAAGCGTTAAGGTCACTCGATACCTTGACAGTCGCACCGCCGCCGGTACCTAAATTGACGCTGCCTTGATAACCTGCAATCTTCATACTGCACCTCCCTTACCAGTTCCATTTAGTAAAGCCTGTATTATCCATGAACGGGTTATTCTTCTTTGCCTGGTTGTAAAGATTGAAGCCGTTCATATTGCTAGCAGGAAGATTGAAATCACTGTTAGCATCGTACCATTCATCACCGCTTACTGTAGTTGTTCCCTTGCTGCCGCCAATCATGCCTTTAGAGTAAGCGTTCGCCGCCGCACCTACAAGCGTACTAAACATCTGCATTTTGCCGTTGGCTTTAGCGTTCTTCGCCGCCGCATTATATGCGCTTGCCTGGTTGCGATAATTAACCTCGTTTACATAAGTGCTCCACGCATCATTACGCTGATTCTGCAACAGATTCATACTGTCTTTTTTGTAAGCGTCCTCACTGCTTGAAAGAATATCGCTGACACTGCCGCTGCCGGTTAGCCCGCTGCTGCCGGCAGCCGCCAGTGCCTGCCCTCTTGCAAGCCTCATTCTATCGTTGAGTTGGCTTTGCTTCTGCGCATACGCTTCTGCCTGCTGCTCACGTTGGCGGCTCATAATAGCCGCGTTCTGCTGTGCAGCCTGCGCCTGCGCTTTATATGCCTGCTCCTGCTGTTTGGCCTGCTGATGTTGTCCGCTTAACTGCATAACAGTTTGCAGACCCATTAAGATTCCAAGTGTACCCATTACGCTCACTCCCCTCTATATGGAATATAAAACTGATAAAACTTTTTGCCGTCCCAACCTGTTTTAGGCTCTACCAAAAATACCGCTCCCAAGTGTCTTAAATAGTTAATGCTAGTGCGGTTCTTCTCGTAGACGATATTGTGCAGCAGTCCATGCTTGCGTACCCATTCATTCAGCACTCTTTTTGCTTCCTTGAAAAGCAGGCTCTTTGTGTACCCGTTGTAAAGTTCGTTCGTACCTACCATCCAGATTCCGCGCCCCGGTGCGCCCCATTCCATAACGCCCTTGCCGAATATCGCAAGCAGTTTTCCGTCCTCACCACGGTATACCCTTGTTTCTTCGTCAAGCTTGATACTGCCAATAAGCACAAATACCGGGTCACTGCTTGCTTCCAAATCTTCCTTATCGTGCGGCCGTATATCTTGCATAAGTTCTTCAATCAACGGCACAACATTTTCTTTTGACTTATTATCAAGGATTTCAACTGTCCACTTCTTAGCCACCGAAAGACACCTCCCGCACTACCGCCAGCAAGTTAAAAGGATATGGCTCATCCGTAACGATAATCACTCTGCCTTCGTTATTAAAGCCGCCAATAGGCAAAGTCATATGCTTGTCACCGGTAAATAATTTAATATCGCTCACTGCGTTCTGCTCATCAAAGTTCATCAAGTCCATAGTATTTATATCCGGCCCGACCATGCCGCCAAGAGAATTACTTAAACGCAGGATGCAATTACTAATCTGCTTTTTGCGTCCTTGCATAGTGCCGTCACCAGTCTTAATTTCGACGTTTGGAAGTTCCACGATACTTCTATAGGGCAAGCCAATAAAAGCGTGTTGTACGGCCGCTGGGAGCGTCACAGTGCCGTCTTGACTTACTGCCAGTCCGCTATACATTCTTCCATCACCGATAACAGTAACTTTTTCACCTGCCAATTCTGCCGCATCAATCTCTGTTTCCCCACTGCTCTTTTCAGCAGTGCTATACTCAATAGCATTATCAAGCATAATATAATCGTCGGGGTTATTGCTCTTTGCAGGATTCTTTGCCAGATATTCGATATTGCGTACTGTCACGCCGTTTATTTCTCGTTGTACTACAAGATAAATAATATCCTCGTCGCCTTCCTGAACTGCCGCCACAGCTTCAATCTTGCCTTGCGTTTCTATCGTCGACCAGGCATATACTTTTTGTTCCATGATGTAGGATAAGCAAGCCATGCTGCCGTCGCTTCTCACAAAGTATATAGTGCTGTCGGGTTCCTGCTTATATGCACTGTCGACAATCTGTACATTCTCTATGATATGCTTTGCCAGCAATGTTAAGTCATTGCCGCCGTAGCTGTCTGTTTCATAACTATATGCCATATCCCTTACAGTGCTTCCACGGCCTTGTACAAACACGATTCTGCCGCCAATCATCAGCGGCTCAACAGTGCTGCATCCGCGTGTAGTCTGCATTTTGGGAACGGCTTTAGATGGGGTTACAGTATCGCTGCCGCTTACTGTCCATTCGTTACCCGCAGTCAAGACGATTAAGTCAGTGCTTGCAATCAAGTGTAAAATCTTAAACTGCTTGCGGCTTACAAACGCAAGTGCTACTGCGCTATCATCGGTAACAGTGCCGCTGGCTTTCTCTACACTGAAATTGCCGTAGTCACCGGTTCTGCTCATCCATACCATGTAAGGCTGCTTCTTCGTACCGCCAAAACATAGTCTGTCCTGGAAAAAGCAAAGTGTTTGCGGGTAGCCAAATTCTTCACTCCATGCGCCCCATAAGAAATTAGTTGTCATATCCGTTGAGCCAAGTTCTTTTTCAACATGGGCTTTAGCTGTACTGTCGCTAGTGATTTCAGTAAGCTTTACAACGCCTTCCGCATTGTAGGCCATTGCTGTTAAATCAACAGTGCAAGTACCGCTAGTTATAGTGCATACCGCTCTTAAAAATACCGGCTCTGTTACACTACCGCTTTCTGACGGGTTGTAATCGTCTTTAGATGTATATTTTCTGTATTCCTTCCAACTTTCGCCATCGTCGCTTTTTTCTATAGCAAAACTGCCGCTCCAGGTCCCGTGACTGATAACCTTCCAATTTTCACCTACGCGCACTCTTTCAGTAGTACCGTTGCTGGTAGATACAGTCTTGCTTGCAATCTCTTGTTTAAGTTTGATATACGTGCCCGGCTTGCTACTAGCAAAAATATTCTTGTTGCTCGTCAAGGTAATATCACCTTGCGTTCCCAAAGGTGTCAATTCTTTATTGCCGGTATATAAAATCTTTACCCAGCCATTAGCGCCCGCTTTGCCGTTACTATCTTTATATTCAGTGCCTGCAACGCCGCCAATACCACCGCCGCCCGCGCCGTATGTTGCGCCTTGGGCACCCTTAGTGTTTTGATAACTGCCGTCAATAGATTCACGGCTACCGCCGCCACCGCCCGTGCCACCTCTGCCGGTCAAGCCACACGCCGCACTATTGCCACCATCGCCACCACTGGAAGCTGTTCCGTAACTACCCTTGTGGCCACCGCCAGCACCGCCACTACCGACTGTAATCGCATAGCTTGTGCCTTTAGACAACGTGACTGTTTTTATTATACGTTCGCCATTGCCACCTGCGCCGCCGCCAACACAATGGTAATGGAGTCCGTGATTACTCGGTTTTGAATATTTAACGCCGCCACCGCCACCGCCGCCTGCACCAGCTATATCAATCTGATATTCACCGGTAACAGTCGGTTGAAATTGATAAGTGCCAGGCACTGTATAACTTATGCCGCTATAATTTTCAAGTGAGGTTGATTCGTCGAAATACATATCCGTAATTTCAAAATCAGCAAAACGCCAGTCAGTGTCTGAATATCTTGCAAGCTGTTTCACGGGATATTGGCCGCTGGCAATAAACATAGTATCTGCGCTTTGTACAAATCTCAAATCTTGCAGCATATCTGCCGTGTATGGTGTTGCGACTTCTATGTTTATATAAAGTCCGTTCTTATGCACTCTTATATATTTTTCGCCAATCTCCAAAAGATAGTCGGTATTGTCTGCGCCGTTGAACGGTACCAGGATGCACGCTTTGTCACTATACTTTGTTCGTGCCATATACTTCATGCCCGGTCTGCGATAAATAGGGCCGTGCGGCTTGATAAGGCAGTTATAGGCTTGCAGGACCGCAAGCTGGTACTTATCCAAATCGACGCGGTTGGCAACTTCGGCGCTGATTTCGCCGCCGGTAAACGCAGGCTGCAATAAATAATAAGGTGTTAACCCACTAGCCATAATTACGCCCTCCCGTCAAAGTATTTACTCGGGTAGTCCGGCAATTCTTTCTTTTCGCTTGCCGTGGTATACTTCGCTTTCTGTAATGCCGCCATTGCAAGCTGATACTGTGTCTGTTGCAAGCCGCTGTTGCCGGTCAGTTGTACGCAGATATTAAACGCCAACATATGAGTAAACGCACTCAAAAAATCACTCGAAAACATTTCTACATCGTCAACGTCATAGGTATATTCAAGCCATGCAGCAGGAATGTTGCACCCTATGCCAAGCACGTTGTCGCTTGCCATATACAAGTCCCATTCTTCCTGATGCTGTTCGCCTGCCCTTATCATTGCGCCGGTGTCAGCGTCAAATATCTTGCGCACAGCAAGGCACTTTTCGGGGTAGGCGTAAACGTGGGACCAGTACGGAGATTCGATACTAAGTTCTGCAAGCTTGCTCACGCGCTTTGCAAATCCCCAAGTGTAGCTTCTTAATAACTCTTTGCGGGTAGGCTCATAAAACAGTTTGCACTGTCTGGCTAGTTCTGATTGCTCGTCTATATTGCTTATGCGCCCTTTGGCGATATGAGCCAGCGCCATATTACATACATCGGTAATGTTAAGCATTTTAACTATTCCTCCTTGATTATTAAAAAAGGGAAGAGCTTATCGCCCTCCCCTTAAAGTACTAAATCAGCCCGGCCAGTTCGGAACAGTTTCAGTCAAGCCAGCAGTCAGTTTGCCGCCGCTTGCGCCGGTAACAGTCAGTCTGGAAAAAGCTTTCATGCCATACGGCAGTTTAGCTGCAACCAAAATACCCTTTTTGCTGGCAGCAAGAGTATAAGTCGCCACAACAGTTTTAGTGTCGAAGCTTTCGCTGTCAGAAGTTTCCAGCGCCGCAGTGATAGTGCCGCTAGTAGCTAAGGCGGTCGGCGCAGTGATAACAAGAAATAACGGGTCAGCCGCATCACCGCCGCCAACGTTCGCAATTACATTGCTGGTCAAGGAATTGTCCATGTACATATTTTGCTGGTCAAAAATCATTGTTATTCACTCCTTCCGGTTATTGTACTGCCGCTTCGGTTTCGCTTTGGCAGTCAAGTTTCTTAATCTGGATACCTGCCAGGTACAGTTTAGGCGGTGCGCCCATAAAATCTTGACGGGTAACATGAACATTGTTCTTGTTGTTCAAATAGCACTCCAGCCAAGAGTATACACCGTCAGATACATACGCAACCGGCGCTTTCGGGTCTTGCAGACGGTTCTTTGCGAAGATGAATTTATTCATCAGTTCGCGTTGCGCACTGTCAGTCAAAGAGTTAAGCTTTTGGACATCAATGTTGCACACGCGCACAATAGAACGAACATTTTGTACCGCCAAGCCACACTTCCAAGAGTACAAAGTCTGCAATGCACGGAACGGCTTGTTGTTCTCATCGTATACGTCGCTTTCGCCCAAGTCCTCAGTTTTCAAGCCTGCCTGGGTGCCTTTAGGATATACACCCATTACACGGCGGTCGCCCCAGTCTACGAAGTAGATAGAAGCATTAGTGTTAGTGCCAGGAGTACCAGCGGAAATCACCTGGTGGCCCGGAGTGCCTTTGCCGCCGTCGGTCAAAGTATTGTAGCGTACCGCAATACCATTGAAAGTGTCCGGGTCTTCATCTAAGTTGCCGTACAAAAATTGACGTGCGACGTATTGGCCCATGCCTTCTACGTGTGCATCATCCTCTGCCATACGGAAAGCCTGCGGATTCGGTTTGCCGGAAAGCAATTCAACGTCCACGCAGGAACGGTCCTCCAAGTGCATACATACATCAATGCGCTGCTTTACAGTGCCTTTAGTCGGAGAAGTACCGCGGTTAATACGACGGATAGACGGAGAAGGCAGGCTCGCACGAATAGTAGTTTTAGTACCAATCGGCAAATCGCCTTCCATCCACCGAATATCTTCCATAATAGGATTAGATTCGTTAAGTACTTCCATAACGCGGTCAATAGCGCCTTGCGGAGTTAAGTACTTTCGTAAGTCACTCATAGTTTGGGAGTAACCAATAGTAGCCATAATTTCATCATCCTTCCTGTTTTTTAATTAAAAATTAAAGATTATTTGTACCTGCTCCAGTCGGTTTTCGGGTACATGTTTGCGGCAACACCTTGTGCAGCGTTTAAGCCTTGCGCTCCGTTTTGTGCAGCCAAGCCGGGGTCCTCGCCAAGCAGTTCGCCAAGTTTCGCAAATGCTCTCACGATTGCTATCTGATTGCCTGCGCCGGTAACTTCCAATGCTTCACGCACATTCAAGCCCGGATACATTGCCTCCAACTTGCGGCAGGCAGTATCACAAAGGCCCTGTACTTTGCCCAAGTCTGCGCCCAGTGCTGTTTTTGCTTCGTCGCCCCATTTAGCGATTTCCTGTGCGCGGAGCTGTTCCACGCCTTGTACTACACGGCTTGCATACTCTGTGCCGTACTTTGCAAGCGCTCTTGCCTGGTCATTGCTAAGGTTCATGCCCTTAATAACATCCACAAAGCGTCCTTGCTCATCAGCACTAAGCTCATAGCCTTCTGGCATCTCTACTCCTGCAAAGTCATAATTCACTGTGCCGGGCTGCTGTTGTGTGCCTTGCCCATTACTTCCGTTCCCTGCAATAGTGCCGGAAGCACTTGTATTATTAGTTGCATTAGTAGTAGTCGTTTCTGCCTGCTGCTGTTGTGTCGCGGTATTGGGTTCAGCCTGTTGCTGTGCGCCTTCGCCGTTCACAACTGTGTTTTCGCCGTTCTCGCCCATTAGTTATTCCTCCTTGTTGTTATCTATATATTCCACTGCCAGCTCTTGTAGCTTTAGTTGGAATTCTGCATACTCCATTTCAGCCTGCTGTTTAAGCTCTATGCCTTGCAGCCCAAGTGCTAAAATGCTTTTGATAATGCCTAAGCCTACGTCGCGGCGGCCTTCGTTATAGAAAGTCTTGCTGTTGCCGGTAAAGCACATAGAGTTTACTTTGGTCACATCAAGCATACGCATCAAGAACCAGCGTCCGCTTTCACTCCCCAGCAGGTCAAGTAGGGCCTCTTTATCCCTTCTTGCCTGCTCTCTTACCATGTACTCTGTCAGCAGTGCTTGCTTTCTATCCTCGCCGGTATTGGATTTATATTTAAACTGCTCGCTCATTATTCCCAACCTCCCGGCACGCCTAGCCAGCTTGTAATAGCCGGATTGGAATCATTCGCCGCCGCAGTAAGATTTTTGGCCGCCTCTGCCGCAGGAGCCGCAGCCTGTGCCATTGCCAAGCCTTCCTGCATTTCCTGCTGCCGTTGCATTTCCTGCTGCTCTTGTTTGAGCATTTCTTGTACTTCTTCATCACTGCGCAATGCAATTGCAGGCACGCCAAGCATTTCAAAGTATTTTGTAATAGCACCCAGCGGGTTAATCTTCTTCGTAACTTCTGGCCATACTTGCGCCATCTGTCCGGTCTGTGCTATCGCCTGTTCGATATTCACAAGTCCGCTCATCTTCTGCGCCTGCGCCAGCGGTGAAATATAGTCCACTTCAACATCTTCTTCACTCAAAAGGTCTTGCAGTTCTTCCGGCACCGGAGGAAATCCGCCGCTTCTGTCGATGATGTTATACACACGTTGAAGAATCAGTGTTAAGAATTCATCCTGCAATCGCTCAACCACCGGGCCTAGCTGTTGCAGTTTTTCCTGCGTTCTCTCCATAACCTCTCTAGCAGTCATGCGGCTATTATCAAGGTTATCTAACATCAAGAACAAATCAGCACTGTATGCTCTCTTTATAGCATCCTCAACGCGAATAATTTCTTCCTGCGCGTCCTTCAAGTCAAGGTCAACCGCGAACAAAGGCTTAACCATATCTTGCGTCTGGTCATCTACGGCTGTTAGACCGCCAGGCATCAAGTTAATACCGCCGTTATTCATAAGGCTTGGACTGCCTTGCATCGGCGGCTTTATCTTTAACTCTATTGCTGTGAGATAATCTTTTTTCAGCAGTTGCAGCATTTTACTGTCGCCTTCTGCAAACCACGCAGGGCCTCTTGCGTATGCCTCATTGCCGCTGACAAGATAACGCGCTACCGGTACTGCTTCTTCTTCAAAGCCGCCAACATACAAGTATTCGTCACTCTCTGACTTTTCCAACCAGTACACGCTTCTATACGGCATATTCAGTCTGTCCATGTAGCCAGGCAGCTTATCACTGTTAGGCTCTACCATCCAGCAGACTTTATACTTCTTAGTAAGATTGGTCTGATTGTCTAACAGTCCTTTCAGATTGTCTGGCAAAGCGTCTACGCCGAAGCAGTCCGCTAGCTGCTGCAAAGTCATATCGTACTTTCTTGCAAAAGTAGTTACCTTGCCGAAGCCGTCTGCTTCAAGTGCATAAGTACCGATTGTCATTGTCTGGAACCGCACGCCGTTTTCTGCGTCGTAGAATATAGCCATCGGGCACTGTCCAAAAGGCAATTCCAGATATACAGTATGGATGCTGTTATAGAAGTTGCTCTTTGCAAGCACGCTTGATACAATCTCTTGTCTTGTGTCAAGCACCTTCATAGCCTCAACATTCGTATTCAGTTCCGGCCGTCTATATGCAAATCTGAACCACTGGCGGCTCGGCGGTGTAAGTCCGCTCATAACGCCTGCGGCGAATACCTGCGCCGCTCTCCAAGCTACCCCGTGCACAATCTTTAAGTCACGTCTGCGTGCGGGATTGGTCTTGTCTGCCGTATTGTCAAACTCACCGACAAACGGAAGCTGATAATCTCTTATCTCTTTCCATCTGTCCTCCCAATCTCGCCTATCTTCGTACATGCTTTTAAGCTTACGCACCAAACGTTGGCGGTCCGGCAAGTTCTTTTTCAGCGGCACCCCGTCACTAGGAAGTGTTCCCTGTGGCTTGCTCGCCGCTATCGTTTGAAAGTTCATAAGCTGTTACCTCTTAGCCTAAAGTATTACGGCCGCCCTCGCCGCCACTAGCAATAGTGCTTGTCTGCGTAGATGAAAAGCCTCTGCGTTTCTTCTTGTTACTGTCGCTGCCGGTCGCAACTTCGCTGCTTGTCGCAACGGTAGTCGGCGCCGGGTCCACCTTTTCAATAGTCGGTGTGTTACCACCGCCGAATAATTTTGCAATACCACCCATTTTATACCGCCTCCATAATCGAATACTCCGTGTTGCACATTAGCTTTTTAGGCTTTCTATCATCAAGCCCTAACTGTCTTAACGGAACGTTCCTTGCAAATGTTAATACTAGGCCGTCTGCAAGGTCTGGGGAACGTCCTAGTTTTTCTTTTATTTCTTCTTTAGGCGTTAACATTAAACGCCCATTCTTAGAATACTTATAGTGAATGACTGCAAGTTCTTCTCTTAGCCCCGGTTCTTCCGGCAAAGCGCCGCCAGCCTCTATCCACTCTTTCAGTTTGAAGTACATCTCTGCTCTGATGTTCTCGTATCGCTTATTCTCTATCGCCGCGCCTTGAAATGGTATCTCTCTTAGCGCCGTGTACCCCATCTGCCTCAACCTGTCGACTACGCCAGCACCCATGTTGCCAACGTCTATAAAGGTCATATCTGCCTTATTTTCATCCATTGCCAAAGCAATATAATCTGCCGTCTGCATCGTATTCAGCTTCTTATAGATTCTCGGCTTAGCATATGCCATTAAACCCTTACGCCGCCATATGCACGTTCTGTCATCGCCGAAGCGCGCTATATCAGCGCCTTGCACCAGCGGCATATCATAGGGAACATCCTTTTCTGTCAGCTCTCTACTGAAAGCCTTATCTAGTTCCTCCAGGCTGAAAAGCTCGTTGATTGCCGATACGCTAAAGTCGCACAAATACTCTTGTCTGAACTCTACCTCCGGCATATCCTCTTTCAGTTCTTCTATGCTCTTTGCGTCTATAATGCCGCTATCGTACACGTTCGACAAATACGCAAAGTAACGCTTATTCGTCTTGGCCTTCTTGTACATCTCATAGAAGTTGTTCTGCCCCTTGGGTGTACCGATGAAATAGCAATAGCCTTTTCTGTCGCCGTTCTCTATCGCAGGTCTGATTATCTGCGTCCACATCTCCGGCTTCATATCCGAATACTCGTCAAGTATTACGCCGTCCCAATATGTACCACGTAATGCGTCGGGGTTATTCGCACCAACAATATATATCCTTGCGCCCTGCGCTCCAGGTACTTTACTGGGGAATTCAACATACTTTTTAGTTTCATTCACCTTGATGCCCTCTATGACGCTTGTGTAATACTTCAATGGTCCCCATGCGATAATTTCCATCTGCGCGCTGAACGGACCTACCAAAGCATACTGCGGGCTGATTAAGTCGCTCTGCAAAGCATCCCTTATAAGGTGATTTACCATTCCAATGGTTTTGCCAAAACGGCGGTGTGCTACGATTACCGCAAAGCGGTGTCTGCTTAATTCCTTATGCAGAACCTTCGCCCATGCAGGACGCGGAGTATATGGTATTTGTATTATGTTTTCCATGTTTACCCCCTTGAAAAATTCGTTTTGGTAATTTTTGGTATTTACCTCCCCCGGCGGCTGCGAAAATTTTGGGCCCCACCCCCACTCAACGCCAGCGGGAAAGGCAACAATCAATTTCAGATTTTGCGAAAACCCAGGGAAATCATCAACGCCAACGCCGCCAAACAAAAGCCAGAACCAGCCACCAAACAAAAACAAAAACGTGGTAGGCCTGCCGCATGAGCCACGCAGGAACGGCCGCAACATCTGCCAGGTGAACGTCTGGCGCTAACATCATCAGCCAGGCCGTCAACATCTGGAACCGCCAGCTAATCAGCAGCAGCAGGATAATATTTTACGTCCGATAATAAAGATTATGTTAAAAGCTCTATCTATGTTTATGTTTTAGTAGTATCTTCTGAACAATCGTTTACAACTATCGCATCATCTGCCGCGCCCCAATGATACACGGCCGGCCCCTTGTTGGCGTGCGTCTGCTTGTCAAACGCGCCTATACTGTCAGCATACATCTTAGACGCTGCTAATCTATCCTTGTTGCTGGCCTTGTTATCAGTCATTATCTTGAGCCAGTAGGCTTGCAGGTCCTGCACAGCCAGGACGGCTACAGCCGCGCCCTGCTGTTTGAGCAGCGCCGCACAATCCTCTAACGTCTGCGGCGTTGTTGCTATTGCCGGTGGTCTGCCTCTCGTCGGTGTATTTGTATTAGCTAATAAACTTTTAATCTTAAACATTTCCGTCACATTCTCGTTACAATCTCTGTAACTGTATATACAATTAATATTATCAATAATGACAATCAGTAAACAATACATTAACAATACATATTGAAAAGATAATCATTATTTACCAGAAAAAGACAATAAAAAAATGATTAACAGAATCCATCTGTCAATCATCAATTAAATTATATTTATTATCTTGCTATAAATTATATGCCTTAAAAAATGCTATTAAGTCAATGATACATTATTATTTTTTTGTGAACGCCATTAATCTATTATAAATGCTGCTGAATAAAGAAGAACGGCCGCACGCTGAACATCTGCCAGCGTGCGACCGTTGCTATCCTCTTATAATGTTGTTATTTGGCTTGCGCATCATCTGCGGGGCTGCCGTCGCTATCAGCTGGCGGCGTTGACGCCGGAACAGACACAGCGACGCGCCCGGCCTTGTCAACCAGGGCCAGGCTATATCCGCATAGTTCCGCCGCCGTCGCTAGCTCATCAGCGGACCAGCGGCCGCGGCTCAACTTATCATTAATGCTTTGTGCGTTGGCCACGCCTAGCGCAGCAGCCAGAGCCGACCGCTTAACCCGCGCGCTATCCAGCGCATACTTTATAGCTTGGCTTGCTTGTTTGCTCATGTTTTACCCTCCAATCTTGTTTGTCTACATTATATAGCCGCCGCGCCTAAAAAACAAGTCAAAAAAAATATAAAAATATCCGTTTTAGCTATTGACAAGTATAGTCATATACGCTATAATCATAGACATAGAAAACAAACAACTAGCCAACATGGCTACATTCAAGGAGGAACAAAAAATGACTAAACGCATGGAACAAACTCTAAACGCTAAAATGGTTCAGCTGGCGCTTTCCCGCGAATACGGCTTTCAGCCGTGTTTGAAAGACATTAAAATTTTGAACACCCGCGACTTTGACGAATTCCCGGGGCACGTTGAAGCACTCTACACGGTAGTCAAAGGCCATTTCTATAATATCTTTTTTGATGTTACCGGTGAAGCAACCGTTTACAAATACTAAAGCTGACGGCGGCCCCGTTGGGGGCCGTAAAGCTGCCAGGCAGAAGGTCCGAAGCCCTAGCCACAGCCGAAAGGAGAGAAAAACATGAAAAAATATTTTGAACACATCACCACCGCGCAGGAGCTGAAGAAGGCTTATAAACGCCTCTGCCTGCAGCTGCACCCCGACAAAGGCGGCGACCCTGCCGAATTTAAGGCCATGCAGGCCGAATATGAAGAAGCGCCCCGCGTTCTGCTGCCTGGCTGGCGCAACTACCAGAAGTGCGG
>OFMA01000459.1_pt1 | contig 31578 bp, 25 predicted proteins | sample 1541011 | NCBI WGS metagenome assembly OFMA01 (sample SAMN04209225, study PRJEB22552) | human gut metagenome | biome: gut; material: feces | host: Homo sapiens | place: USA: Oklahoma
GAACAAAAGAGATCGTGCAGATTATAAGAGAATTGAATATTGAACACTTGTTTTAGGATGAATTACATGGTATTAAAATTAGGAAAAAGTTTATAAAAAAGAACGCAAACGTTTGATAAAAGTTTGCGTTCTTTTTTACGAAAACTGTGTTAAAATAAAGGCACAAAACAGAAGTATGTAATACATGATAGAACAATAAATCTGCAAGAAAAAGGAGAATACACAATGGGGCATAAGTTATATCTGGAATGTGGTTCCGGAATTAGTGGAGATATGTTTGTAGGAGCTATGCTTGATCTGGGAGCAGATCAGAAAAAAATGGAAGAGGCACTTCAAAGTCTTCCTGTAGATGGATTTAAAACGGAGATTACGAGAGTGAAAAAATCAGGATTGGATGCGTGTGATTTTAATGTTATTTTAGATCATGCACATGAAAATCATGATCATGATATGGAATATCTGCATGGAGATCATCATCATGCAGAACACCATCACGGCCATGAGGATCACCACCATGACGAACATCATCACCATGAGCATAGAAGCCCGGAGGATATTATTCACATTATCGGACATGCATCTATGACAGACAGTGCCAGAGAACTTGCATGCAAAATCGTAAAAATCCTTGCAAATGCAGAGGCAAAAGCACATGGTGTACCACTTGAACAGGTGCATTTTCATGAGGTCGGTGCGGTAGATTCAATTGTTGATATTGTTGCCGCTGCAGTATGTGCAGACAGTTTAAATTTTGATGAAGTTTATATCCCTCAGTTAAATGAAGGAAGAGGAATGGTGCGATGCCAGCATGGTCTGCTTCCGATTCCGGTTCCGGCAGTAGCGAATATTATAACAGATCATCATTTGAAATTGCATATTACAAATGTAGATGGAGAGTTAGTGACACCGACAGGAGCAGCGATTGCCGCCGCACTTCGCACGAGTGAACAGCTCCCGGAGCAGTTTGTGATAGAGAAAGTAGGAATAGGTGCAGGAAAAAGAGAATATGAATGTGTCGGGGTATTGCGTGCAATGATGATTGCCTGATCAGACAGCAGTATGAAAATATGAGAGAATGAAAGAAGGGGATTGCGCAAAAGCGATAGAAGCCAATTTTTGTGAGTAGTTACTGAAAGTAACCTGAAAATATTGTATGAAATGTAAAAAAAATATTTTGTACTGGACAAATTGAGCAGGAAGTGCTATTAATAAATTATCCATTAAGTTAAAACTTTTAATAAAGTATCGAGTACAACAATATATGCCCTAACATAATTGTTGAATTGCAATAGTGCATAGATTTCTGGCTGGAACTATCCGGATAGAAGTGATTAAAAGGAGAGAAAATGGAAGATAAGATGTTATACAAAGACCCTAGTCAACCCGTAGATGTACGTGTGGAAGATTTGCTTTCCAGAATGACACTGGAAGAGAAAGCTGCACAGCTGTGTGGAGACCTTGCGGCATCCTTTATTGTAGATGGTAAATTAAGTCATGAAGCTTTGAAAGAAAAATTTAAGGATGGACATGGAAGAATTACGCAGTATTCATTAGTTGGTCTCGTGAGTCCAAAACAGATTGCAGAGATTACCAATGAACTGCAGGATTTTTTTGTAAATGAAACCAGACTTGGAATACCGGTTGCGTTGCAGTCAGAGAATTTGTGTGGATACCCGGGAGCAGGCGGAACACTTTTTCCGGCTCAGATTAATGTTGGATCAACATGGGAACCGGAACTGGCAGAAGAGATGAGTTCGATCATTGGACAGGAATCCAGAGCAGTTGGAATCACATCTGCTATGAGTCCGGTAATTGACGTATCCAGAGATCCGAGATGGGGACGTACTTATGAAACATATGGCGAGGATCAGTACCTGATCAGCCAGATGGGTATTCATTACGTCAGAGGTATGCAAAATCAGGGCGTAAGCTGTATAGCAAAACATTTTCTTGGATATGCCGAGACACAGGCAGGACTTAATACTGCGACTACAAGATTAAATGACCGCGAATTATATGAAGTATTTGCGACACCTTTTGAAGCTGCAGATAAAGAAGCAGGTCTTGATGCAATGATGGCAAACTATGCAGAGATTGATGGACTGCCGGTAATTGATAATAAGAAAATTGCAAGAGATTTACTTCGTGACACTATGGGATTTGAAGGGATGCTGACATCAGATGGAGCGGCAGTATTAAAAACATATAACTATTTTAAAGTTGCAAACAGTTATATGGAAGCTGGACTTCTTGCAAAGAAAGCAGGATGTGATACAGAAATCCCGGTTGGTGCATCCTACCGTAATCTTCCGAATTACGTCAGAAGCGGAGAACTTGATGAAAAACTAATCGATGAATCAGTTAGAAGAATCCTTACAATTAAATTTAAGCGGGGATTATTTGAGAATCCATATTGTGAAATTGAAAAACTGGAAGAAGCAATGCGAAATGAGGAAAAAGAAGAGGTCAGCAAAAAAATTGCACAGGATTCCCTTATACTTCTTAAAAATGATGGTGTCCTTCCAATCAAAAAAGGAACAAAGATTGCTGTGATCGGACCGCATGCAGACAGCCTCCGTTATCCGGTAAGCGGATATACTTATCCTGCTTATATCGAGATGATGGATGCAGGAAGAAAAAACAATGCATCAGTAACATTCAATGGAATTGCAGATGAACAGGCTAAGGCAGAAAAAGAAAAGGCACCAAAAGGACCATTTGAAACACTGTTTGATATGCTGGATGAGGAAGATGTAAAACAGCTGGACGATATGAACGGAGTTTTGAGAACGCTTCACACTAGAAGCTTAAAAGAAGTACTTTCAGATAGATTTGAGACAGTTTATGCACAAGGATGCGATATTATCGGAACATCAGAAGAAGGATTTTCAGACGCAGTGAAAGCAGCAAATGAGAGTGATGTTGTTGTCATGGCATTAGGTGGAAACTGCGGATGGGTTAATGTGACAGGCGGTGAGGGAAAAGATCGTCAGTCATTGGAACTTCCTGGTGTTCAGGAAAAATTATTAGAAACGGTTGCTGCAACAGGAAAACCTGTCGTGCTTGTTTTATATGGACCGGGAATTTTTTCTGTTAACTGGGCAGTAGAAAATGTCGCAGGAATTGTTCAGGCATGGATGCCGGGACCATTTGCAGGTGAAGCTGTAACAAATGTTCTTGATGGAAACTTTAATCCTGGAGGTAAGCTGAATGTAACAATTCCTAGAAGTGCCGGACAGATACCGATTTTTTATAATCATAAAAACGGTTCCGGATATGCATCGGGAAGCGATGCTACGAGTGCAGCTATTTTCAGTGGTGGATATACGGATGGATTGGGAACGCCATTATATCCATTTGGCTATGGGTTGAGTTATACAGAGTTTGCATTGGATCATTTCAAAATTGAAAAGACCGAGATTCCGACTGATGGAAAAATCGAAGTTTCCTGCACAGTAAGCAATATAGGTGCTGTTGCCGGAGATGAAGTAGTACAGCTTTATCAGGCATTCCACGGAGCACATGTCGTAAGACCTAATAAACAGCTTGCCGGATTTAAACGAGTTCATTTAAATGCAGGTGAGACAAAGAAGATTACTTTCAATTTGGATACAGCACAGCTTGGATATTATGACGAAGAGATGCAGTTTGTTGTAGAACCGGGACAGCTTGATATTATGGTTGGTACATCTTCAGAAGATCTTCCGTTCAAAGAGACAATTAGTCTGACTGGCGAGAAAATTTGTGTTGCAGGTAAGAGAAGTTATACCTGTGAAGTGGAAGAAAAATAAAATATGAAAAAAGACCAAATAAAAGTGGCGTTACATTAGGACAATTAATGATGTATATGCAGACGATAAGAGCAGACAAAGCAGAATAATTTTATTGGAACAGTAAAAGGCGTGATTTTGGTCACGTCTTTTACTGCTTTTTACAAAAAAATAGGAATAAACCATGCTGATAAAATATCATACATTTTGATTACAATAATTTGAAAATATGTTATGATACTAACAGAGAATATACTGGATATTGAATCGGTTGAGATAAAAGAGTAGGAAAAGGGTATCAGAGCATGACTGGAAAAAAGGGAAACAGCTTATTGGAAACAAGAAGACGCAACCGTGTCTTGATCAAAAATATGATATTTCGGATGGAGAATGCGAGAAGGACTGCGATAGCCGAAGAATTAGGATTAACACTTCCGACAATTACAACGAGTGTAAACGAAATGCTTTCGGAGGGGATTTTAGAAGAAATACCCATAACAGATGGAAAACTTGTAAATAACATGGGAAGACGTCCGAATGCAATTGCATTCCGTGCAGAGGCAGCCTATGCAATTGGTGTGGAACTTGGCCCATATGCAACCAGGGCGGTTCTGATGAATTTAAGAGGAGAAGTTTTAGAACAATCAGAATATGAAAGTCCTGCTGAAAATTATGCAGGTATGCTTGAAAAGATAACTAATATCATAAACGAAATGGTGGATAAAGCAAAAGGCAGAAATCTGCTTGGAGTAGGGGTAGGACTACCGGGATTTATTGACAGAGAAAAGGGTGTGATCCGGAGCAATCCAAGAAAAGACTGGATGGGAAAACCATTTGCTACAGATTTAGAGGAGCGGATCCATCTGCCGATACTGATCGATAACAATGTCAGGCTTCGTGCTGTTGGACATGAAATGAGTATGCGTGGACAAAAACCGGATTCATTTGCATATTTTTTTGTTTCAAGAGGTGTTGCGTGTCCATTAATGTTGAAAGATGATGTGGTTTCAGGATATACAGCAGGAGCAGGAGAAATCGGCCATACAGTGATAAGCGTCGGCAAAGAACTTAAATGTGTGGATGATCTTGGCAGCGAAGGAGCAATTTTCAGAAATTGCCAGGAGGCAATGTTAGGAGGCAGGCTTCCGGAACTTAGAGAGCGTGTGCAGAAGGATAGGATACTTCGGATGGATCAAATCCTTGAAGTACAGGAACTGGGAAACCCTGAAGTCAATTCGATTATTGAACAGGCGATTGGTTATCTTGGAATTGCTCTGGCAAATGTTGTGAATTTGATCAATCCTGGTTATGTGGTGGCAGATAGCTGCTTGTTTCAATCAGAAAAGAACAGAAAGCAATTATTAGAATCGGCAAAAAGCAATTTCTTTGGACTCAATGAAGAAGAGGTTCAGATTGAGTTTGCTCCATTTGAAAAATTCCGCGGTGCGAAAGGGGCAGCATATTTTTTGATCCGCGAAAAGTTTTTAAATATTTAGTAGCGGTCACTTAATATAACTAAATATTAGTTAAAAAGTTTAAGTAAATATCAACAAAATAAGTGCCTTATATTTGGAATAATTGTCAATTGATATTTATAAATTTTATCATATAATATAATTATTAAAAGTTTTAACAAAGTGACGGAATTAAAAAGTACTTTTGGTAGGGCAGAAGTACTATTTTAAAACCAACATAATTAAAAGATTTAACAATCTAACGGAGGAGAAAATATGAAAACAAATAATCAGGCTAAGCCAAAAGCATCAGAAGTACATTACTGGTTATACAGTACAGGTAACTTTGCAAACAATATCATCTTTATGATGGTAGGTACCTATATTACATACTTTTATACCAATATTCTTGGAATTTCACCTGCTATGGCAGGACTGGTATTTATGGTAGCAAGACTTGTGGATGCATTTACAGATCCATTAATGGGAATTATCGTTGACAAAACTAATACGAAAATCGGTAAATACAGACCTTGGATTATCGCAGGAGCACCATTCCTTGGAATTATGTTTGTATTACTTTTCACAGCACCGAATTTCTCGATGACAGGAAAAGTGGTATATGCATTTATTACATATATTATTTATTCCCTGGCATGGACAATTGTCCAGATTCCACAGCTTGCACTTCCTGCAATTCTTACAAATGATATTGCAAAAAGAACAAGAATCCAGGCAATCTTCCAGGCATTTGGATCTATTGCATCTTTGGTAGTATCAGCATGGGCATTACCAATCCTTGACAAATTAGGAGGACAGGATAATGCATCTGCATGGTTTAAGTTTACAGTGATCTTTGGTGCTGTCAGTGCAGTGATTTTTATTTTATCAGCAATGTCAGTAAAAAATGTTGATGTATACGATCCGGCAGCAAAAAATGCAAAAACAGAGAAAAAGGGATTTTCTTTAAAAGAAACATTTTCAGTTATTACAAAAAACAAAGCTCTTTTATGTGTACTTATCGCATATGGAACAGATATGTTCGCATTCCAGATCTCCAATTCATTAAGAATGTATTTCTTTAAATATAATATGGGCGGAAGAACAGATCTTATCACATATATCGGATATGCATCTACTTTTGTTGGATTTGCATTAGTAGCATTTATTCAGCCTTTTGTAAAAAAGACAGGAAAAAGAGCAGGAATTATTGGTATTGAGGCACTTGCAATTTTAGTTACTCTTCCAATGCTTGTTACAGGATTAAAGGGTGCATACGCAATATCAGCAGTTATGTTTACATATATTGCGATCACATTTACATGGACTATTAACAATATGTTAAGCCGATCAGCTGTACTTGATTCTGCAAACTATGCACAGATGACACTTGGAATTAATGGAACCGCACTTGTTAATTCTACGTTCACATTTGTCAATAAATGCTGTCAGGCTTTCTCAATGTTCTTTAGTGGAATTATTCTTTCTGCGACAGGATATAATAAGGATGCAGTAGAACAGACACCTGGATGTTTAAAAGCAATTTTGCTGTTATGTACAGTAGGACCGATCATTGCATATGTATTTTCTATTGCTGCAATGTATTTCTATCCATTAACTCGTAAAGGTGAAGTAGAGATGCAGGAAAAACTTGACAAAATGTCTTTCGTAAATTTAGAAGATGATCTGATTCTGTAGTTTCTGTAAATAGTCATCAATAGAAGGAAAGGAATACAAGTTATCCCTTTCCTTCGTTAGATTAAAATAAGAATTATAAAAAATCAAACAAATTATCAGATTGGGAAAGGGTAGAAATATGTTAAACTTAATCATTCACAATCAGTCGGAAGATCAGAAAAAAGCAGTTGATGTGATCGCATCAGAAAATATCAGAATACTTGAAGAAGCAAAAACAGGGGAGAACTGCTATGCAGACAGTCAGGGATGGCTTGACACAGAGGAGTGGGCAGGCGAAGAGAATATAAAACGTCTGGAAGAAATTGCAAAAGAGATTCGTGAAAATGCAGATGCATTTGTTCTGATCGGAGTAGGTGGATCAAATAACGCAGCACGTTCCGTGATCGAAGCCTTAAGGAAGGATGATGCACCGGAAATTATCTATGCCGGAAATACGCTCTCTCCGGATGCAATGAACCGCATGATGAAGAGATTAGAGGGAAAATCCATTTATATTGACTGTATTGCAAAGAATTTCGAAACATTAGAGCCGGGTTCCTCTTTCCGTATTTTAAGAAAATATATGGAAAAAACATATGGTGAGGAAGCAGGAAAAAGAATCATTGCTACCGGTACCGTGGGAAGTTCCCTGGAAACACTCTGCACAAAATATGGATACACATTTTTAGAATTTCCACTGAATGTCGGAGGCCGTTACACAGCAATGACAAATGTTGGATTGCTTCCAATGGCAGTAGCCGGAATTGATATCCGCGAACTTGTAAAGGGAGCAAGAGATATGCAGATCCGTGTACATGAAGAGAGTACCGAAAAGAATATTGCATATCAGTATGCATGTCTTAGAAATCTCTACTATAAAGAAGGATACCGTGTGGAGATGCTTTCAAGCTTTGAGCCTCAGTTCCGTTTCTTCTATAAATGGTGGATCCAGCTTTTTGCAGAAAGTGAAGGAAAAGATAATAAAGGAGTCTTTCCGGTGGCAGGAGAATTTTCGGAGGAACTGCATTCAGTAGGACAGTTTATCCAGGATGGTTCTCCGATTATGTTTGAGACATTTTTGGATGTAAAGAAGCAGAATGCATCTTTGATCGTAGAACCGGATGAAAAGGAAGATTATTTTGATTATCTGGATGGAAAAGATTTCTGGGAGATCAACAAAGCCGCATATCATGCAACTGTGGCAGCACATAGCAAAAAACTCCATTGTCTTACGATAGAAGTGGATGAATTGGATGCTTATCATTTTGGACAGTTATTTTATTTCTTCCAGTTCGCATGTTATTTGTCCTGCAAGATCATGGGTGTAAATCCATTTGACCAGCCGGGAGTAGAGGCTTATAAAAAGTGGATGTTTGAGGCACTTGGAAAATAAAAACTATGTTTAATCATATCATGAAATATGGAACACAAAAAGCTTCGGACTTGTAATGAATGTCCGAAGTTTTTTGTGATAAAATATTGGTGAAATATCACAAACGTTTGCGTAAATGCCACGCAAAATTTGTGACGGATGTGTTATAATGTAAACAGCGTAAGAAGTGTCGGAATTTTATAATTTCAGCAACACAGTTTCTGTTTGCAGTCAACCAAAATAGCAGACAAATACTTCAAATCAGGAGGAGAAAACTATGGGAGAGAATATACTGATCGTACATGGTGGTGGTCCGACATCTGTGATCAACGCATCACTGTACGGTGCAGTAAAGGAAGCAAAAAAGTATAAAGAGATCGAACATATCTATGCCGCTAAGAATGGTACAGGCGGGCTGATGAGAGAAGAACTGATCGAGCTTGAAAATGTTCCGGATGAGAAACTGGAACTTTTACTGAATACGCCGGGAAGTGCGATCGGAACATCCAGAGATCAGATCGAACAGGCAGAATATGACAGAATGATCGAAGTACTGTTAAAGAAGAATATTAAATACGTACTTTTCAATGGTGGCAACGGAAGTATGGATACCTGCGGAAAGCTTTATAAGAACTGTCAGGCAAAAGGATTAGATATCAGAGTAATGGGCATTCCGAAGACTCATGATAATGACATTGCGATCACAGACCACAGTCCGGGATACGGAAGCATTGCGAGATATATGGCACAGAGTGTGAAGGAAGTGGCAGCAGATGTCAAAGGACTTCCGATTCACGTAGTTGTTGTAGAGGCATTGGGACGAAATGCAGGATGGACTACAGCAGCAAGTGCATTGGCAGACGATGGAGATGGTGTCGGCCCGGATTTAATTTATCTTCCGGAGCGTCCGTTTGATGAGGATAAATTCCTTGACGACGTGAAGAAGCTTCTTGAGAAGAAGAGCGGAATCGTAGTAGTTGCAAGTGAAGGTTTAAGAGATAAAGACGGAAAGCCAATTGTTGAGCCAATCTTCCAGGTTGGACGTGCAACTTATTTTGGTGATGTCAGCCAGCACCTTGCTAATCTTGTTATTAAGAAGCTCGGATACAAAGCAAGAGGTGAGAAACCGGGTCTGGTAGGCCGTGCAGCCGCACATGAACAGAGTCCTGTTGACCGTGAAGAAGCAGTGCTTGCAGGAAAGATGGCCTGCGAAGCGATCATGAATGGTGAATCCGGAAAGATGGTAGCATTTGAGCGTGTTTCTACAGAACCATATGTGATGAAACCATTTTTAGTAGATATCGATAAAGTCATGATGTATGAGAGAACCATGCCGGATGAATTTATTAATGAAGAGGGCAATGGTGTAACGGAAGCGTTCAAGGAATGGTGTAAACCATTGATCGGTGGTGAACTGCCTAAGATGATTTCTTTTAACTAATAACATATATCAATAGTAAGCAAAACAAGGAGGATTATTATGTTAGTACCAATGAGAGCAATTTTGGATGCAGCAGATAAGAATGGTTATGCACAGGGTGCATTTAATGTAAATGCTGTATGCCAGGTAAAAGCAGCTGTAGATGTTCATCAGATTTTAAGAAGCCCTGCGATCATTCAGGGAGCTGATCTTGCAAATGGATTTATGGGTGGACGTACAGATTTCGCTAATTCTACATTAGAGGATAAGAAAGCAGGAGCTAAGAATATCGGAGCAGCAGTAAAGAAATATGCGGCAGACAGTGATATTCCGGTTGCACTTCATTTAGATCACGGTAAGAATTTCGATTCCTGTATCGCTGCGATCGAAGGCGGATATACAAGTGTCATGATCGATGGAAGCTCTCTTCCATTCGATGAGAACGTAGAACTGACACGTGAAGTTGTAAAATATGCCCATGAGAGAGGTGTTACAGTAGAAGGTGAGCTTGGTGTGTTAGCAGGTGTTGAAGATCATGTATTCGCAGCAACAAGTACTTACACAAATCCATTAAGTGCAATTGATTTCTTCAAAAAAACAGGTGTTGATGCATTAGCGATCAGCTATGGTACCATGCACGGTGCAAACAAAGGCAAGAATGCAGTGATCCGTAAGGAAATTGCAATCGCGATCAAGGAATGTATGTTACATGAAGGAATTGAGGGATATCTTGTAAGCCATGGTTCTTCTACTGTTCCACAGTATATTGTAGAAGAGATCAATGCCCTTGGCGGAGAGATCACAAATGCATACGGAATCGATGTAGACCAGCTTGTAGAAGTAAGCCACTGCGGCATTAATAAGATCAATGTTGATACAGATCTTCGTCTGGCAGTTACAAGAAATATGAAAGAGCTTTTTGCAAAAGATGCTGCTCTTAGAAACAGTGCATCTGTAGGTCAGATCTATGAATTATTAGAGACAAAGAAATCAGCATTTGATCCTCGTGCATTCATCACACCGATCATGGATACAATTATGTACGGAAATGTTCCGGATGATGATGTTGCAAGAATCTGTACATGCATTGAAGATGGTGTAAAAGAAGCAATCGCACCATTACTTGTGAAGTTTGGAAGCTACGGAAAAGCACCGAAGGTAGAACGCGTTACAATCGACGAGATGGCAGAACGTTACAGAAAAGCAGGAATCTAAGAAAGAGTAAGTTGATCATAATGGATGCCGGAGATACAGCGGGTGCTTCCGGTATCCATACCAGATAGAGAGGAAAATCCATGAAACATATTTATCTGAATTTAAAAAGATTTGATGTTCCAACAGAATTTGGTGGAGTAAACCGTATTGCACCGGTTGCTGACTGGGCAGAGTATATTGTAAAGAATACACAGGACGAACTGAAAAAATATGATCGTTCAGAAGTAGAATTTGCAATGTATTTTCCGGAGGTTCACCTTTTAAATGCAGCAAAAGCAAAAACAGAGGACAGCCCGATCAAGGTTGGATGCCAGAGTGTTTACAGAGCAGACACTGCAGTAGGTGGCAATTTTGGTGCATTTACAACAAACAGACCGGCATCTGCAATGGTTGCGGCAGGATGTGAGACAACAATCATCGGACATTGTGAAGAACGTAACGATAAGGCCGGAATTCTTGCAGAAGCAGGAGTGACAGATACAGATGCAGTGAATCGTCTGTTAAATCAGGAGATCAAATGTGCCATTGAAAGAGGAATGACAGTTCTTTATTGTATCGGAGAAAAGAGTGAAGAGCAGGATCAGTGGCAGGAAGTATTAGGCAAACAGCTTGAGATCGGATTAAAAGATGTTGACAAATCTAAAGTCGTGATCGCTTATGAGCCAATCTGGTCAATCGGACCTGGTAAAACACCGGCAGGAAAAGACTACATCACTAAGATCGCACGTTTTGTAAAAGAACAGACTGGTGGTATGGATATTGTATACGGTGGTGGATTAAAGCAGGATAATGCAGCAATGCTCGCTTCTATCGATGAAATCGACGGAGGACTGATCGCACTTACAAGATTCCAGGGTGAGATCGGATATTATCCGGAAGAATACCTTGAGATCATCCGTCTTTATATGGGTAAATAACCCAAGAATTCGAACAAGACAGAGAACACAAATATGAATCCGGGAAACAGAGAAGAATAAGGTTTCCCGGATTACAGTAAATTATACTATGAATGAAAAGGAGAACAAATATATGAAGATCGATTTCGAATATGGACAGGGAACTATGACAGCTGAATTGCCAGATAATACTGATATTTTTATCCCTGGTGAAACAGTAAAAGATCCGGATTATATTCCAGAGGATAAATTAGAAGAAGCTTATTTAGAGAGTCTTGCTCATCCAATCGGAATGCCAACTTTAACAGAGCTTGCTCATAAGGGTAGCACTGTTACATTTATCGTTCCAGACCGTGTTAAAGGTGGAGAACAGGCAACTAGCCATAGAAAATTAAGTATCAAATACATCTTAAGAGAACTTTATGCGGCAGGTGTTGAGAAGAAAGATATTCTGTTCATTATTTCCAATGGTTTACATCCAAGAAGTAAAGAATCTGACGCAAAGGCAATTTTCGGTGAGGAATTATTCGACGAATTCTGGCATACAGGTCAGATCATCAGCCATGACAGTGAAGATCAGGAGCATATGGTATATCTTGGAACAACTCACAGAGGTGATCCGGTATACATGAACAAATATGTATTTGACTGTGATATTCCAATTCTGATCGGTCATGTACAGGGAAATCCATATGGTGGATATTCAGGCGGATACAAACACAGTGCAACAGGTATCACAAACTGGAGATGTATTGCAAGCCATCATGTACCTTCTGTTATGCACAGAGACGACTTTACACCGGTTAATGGCGGAAGCTTAATGCGTGATAAATTCAATGAGATCAGTATGCATATGGAAGAGAAGATGGGACATCCATTCTTCTGTTGTGATGCTGTACTTGATACATGTTCAAGACAGATTGCAATTTATTCCGGATATGCAAAAGAGATGATGCCGATCAGCTGGAAACTTGCAGATAAGAGAACTTATGTACACTGGGCAGAGAAGAAGTACGATGTACTTGTATTTGGTATGCCACAGAAATTCCACTATGGTGATGGAATGGGAACAAACCCGATCATGATGATGCAGGCATTAAGTGCACAGGTATTAAGATTTAAACGTGTTATGAGTGACAACTGTGTAATTATCTGCTCTTCTATCTGTAACGGATACTTCCATGATGAATTATGGCCATATTTAAGAGAACAGTATGAATTATTCCAGCATGATCATATGAATACATTGCCGGATATCAACCGTTACGGCGAGTACTTCGCAACAAATGAAGAATATATCCGTAAATACCGTTTCACAAATGCATTCCATCCATTCCACGGATTCTCTATGATGTCCTGTGGACATATCGCCGAGATGAATACAAGTGCAATCTATATTGTTGGTGCTGAGGAACCGGGATATGCAAGAGGAATGGGTCTTAAGACAAGAGCTACATTTGAAGAAGCTTTAGCAGATGCTGAGAAGAAATTTGTTGGAAGCAACCCGAACATCTTAGCGCTTCCTATGACATTCAAGAAAGCAGCTGTTCATCTTTGCATGAAGAATCCGGAAGATGACTGCATGGATGAATACGGACATCGTCATAACAATGGCGGATGTGGATGCTGCTAATCACTATGCAAAATTCATGACAATTCTTTTATGGGAGTGTAGTGAAATTCCTTTATAAAAAATATACCCTAATCAAAGAAAAACGAGTTGTTTTTACAACTCGTTTTTCTTTGAACGGAATATCATAAAGGACAGGAATAAATTTCTGGAGGAATATTTGTGCAAAATACAAACAAAAAATTATTTGAAGAAACTCCGGTTCCACAGGCAGTTCAGACAATGATGATTCCAACGATTATAGGTGCACTTGTAACGGTGCTGTATAGTCTGGCAGATACTCTGTTTGTCGGAATGATGAATGATCAAATCCAGAATGCGGCAGTTGCATTGGCAGCACCGGCACTTCTGGCATTTAACGCTGTGATCAATCTGTTTGGAATCGGTTCATCAAGTATGATGAGCAGGGCACTTGGAAGAGGAGATTTAAAGACAGTATGCGCAAGTGCATCTTTGGGTTTTTATGGAACAGTTGTGAGTGGAGCTCTATTGTCTGCACTCTGTTATATTTTTATGCAGCCGTTTGTAGTTCTTCTTGGAGGAGATATAAATACAGCGGCAGCAACAACCGCATATATGAACTGGGCAGTTGTATGTGGTGCGATACCAACAATTTTAAATGTCGTCATGGGATATATGGTCAGAGCAGAAGGCGCATCCTTGCATGCGAGTATCGGAACTATGAGCGGATGTATTCTAAATATGATTCTTGATCCGTTTTTCATCCTCCCATGGGGATTGGGCATGGGTGCAGCAGGTGCAGGTCTGGCAACTTTTTTATCAAACTGTTTTGCATGCTGTTACTTTTTTGTCCTTCTTATGGTAAGAAAAAAGAAAACAAACATAAATCTGAATCCAAAGTATCTGTCGTTGACAAAAGAGATTGTTTTTGGTGTAATGGAAGTTGGAATACCGGCAGCGATTCAAAATCTTTTAAATGTAACAGGAATGACCATTTTAAACAATTTTGTTGCTGGATATGGTTCTTCTGCGGTAGCAGCAGTCGGCATTGCACAAAAAGTGTATATGGTTCCAATTCAGGTTGCACTTGGAGGAACGCAGGGAGTAATGCCGTTAGTGGGATACTCTTATGCAAGCAAAAATAAACAGCGTTTTGAGGAAACAATTCAAACAGTTATGAAACTTCTGGTGCCGTGTATGGTTCTTATTATGATATTATGTTGGATTTTTGCACCATCCCTGATCAGACTGTTTATGAAAAATGAAGAGGTTATTACATACGGTGCAATGTTTTTGCGAGGTTTCTGCATGTGTATGCCATTTATGCTGGTCGACTTTCTGGCAGTCAGTGTATTTGAAAGTGTTGGAATGGGAAAAACAGCACTTGTTTTTGCAATCCTGCGAAAGATTGTCTTTGAGATACCTGCGATCGTGATCCTGAATAAAATTTTCCAGGCATCAGGAATAACCTATGCAGGTTTTGTTTCAGAGTTTATTTTATCAATTTTTGCAGTGATCTTACTTAGAAGAATTGCAGATGGGTTTGAAAGGAGAAATGAGAAATGATTTATCTTATATTTTTAGTTGTATGCTTTGGTGCATCCATTGTTGGTGCAATCTGTGGTATCGGTGGTGGAGTGATCATCAAACCGGTACTTGATTCTTTTGGAGTGCTGGATGTAACAGCTATCAGCTTTTTGTCAGGATGTACGGTATTGTCTATGACAACATATTCTGTTTTGAAAAACAAAATCAGTGGAGAATCACATGTTTCCATGAAAACTGGTTTACCGCTTGCAATAGGGGCAGCGGTTGGTGGTCTGATCGGGAAATGGCTGTTTTCCTATGTAAAATCTTTGAGCAGTGATCCAAACAAGGTAGGAGCAGTTCAGGCACTGTGTCTTTTGATCGTTACACTTGGAACACTTATTTATACGATTTATAAGGCGAAAATTAAGACTTATAAAGTAGAAAATGCAAGTGTGTGTGTTCTTATTGGTGTATTTCTTGGAATTATGTCTTCTTTCCTTGGAATTGGTGGCGGACCTATTAACCTTGTAGTGTTATTTTTCTTCTTCTCTATGTCGACAAAAATTGCAGCAGAAAATTCTCTGTACATTATTTTCTTCTCACAGATTGCAAGCCTGGTTTCAACGATCGTTTCAGGAAGTGTACCGGATTTCCAGATCGGAGTATTGATCCTTATGGTTGCAGGTGGTATCGCCGGAGGAATCTGTGGACGTGCGATCAATAAGAAAATTGATGAGAAGACAGTTGACAAGCTGTTTATCGCACTTATGGTCTTGATGATCGTAATCAATATTTATAACATTTTTAAATTTATGCAAGAATAAAAAGAGGAAAAGCATATGCCGCCAATTAGTGTACTGATGAAACCATCTTCCGGGATGTGTAATATGAAATGTGATTATTGCTTCTATTGTGATGAAACACAGAAAAGGATTCAGGAATCTTATGGATTTATGTCAGAACAGACCTTAAAAAATGTGATCCGCAAGACGATGCTCCGTGCAGAGGGGGCGGTCAGTTATGCGTTTCAGGGTGGAGAACCGACGCTTCGCGGAATTGATTTTTTTGAAAAAGTGGTAGAATTTGAAAAGCAGTATAATAAACATGGTATCCGCGTGAATAATGCACTTCAGACAAATGGATATCTGATCAATGAGGCATGGTGCGAGTTTTTTCAAAAGAATCACTTTCTGATCGGGCTTTCCGTTGATGGAACGAAAGAAATCCATGATAGCTACCGCCACACCAAAGATGGAAAACCAACTTTTGATCGCATACGTCATGCAGCAGAACTGATGAGTCATTATGGCGTGGAATACAATATCCTAACTGTTGTGAATCAGAAAGTGGCATCCAATATTACAGAAATTTATGAGTTCTATAAAAAACAAGGATGGAATTACCAGCAGTATATTGCATGTCTGGATCCGCTCGAAGAGGCACATGGCGAGAATGAGTATGCACTAAAGCCGGAGCAGTACGGAAAATTTCTGATCGAACTTTTCAATCTCTGGTATGCTGACTGGAAATTGGGAAAGCAGCCATATATCCGCCAGTTCGAGAATTACATTGGAATTTTGTTAGGATATCTGCCTGAAGCCTGTGACCAGAGAGGAACATGCGGAGTCCAGAATGTCGTGGAGGCAGATGGAAGTGTTTATCCATGTGATTTTTATATGCTGGATGATTACAAATTAGGGAATTTTAATGAGAATCGACTGGATGAAATTGATACGAAAAGAACAGAAATCGGATTTGTAGAGCGTTCACTGTTGCTTGATGAGGAATGCAAGGTCTGTGAATATTTTCATATCTGTCATGGTGGCTGCCAGAGAAACCGTGATCTTAATGAACTGACAGGAAAATACCAGAATTATTTCTGCGAGAGTTGTAAGATGTTCTTTGCAGCCTGTCTGCCACGGATGAAGGAAATCGCACATATACTGGAAAAGAGATAGAGAAAGTAAAAGAAATTGAAATACTTTGCAGAATCAATCGGAATTGTTCGAGGAGCAAGAAAGTCTTGATTGAATAAAACTTTGTAAGTATTTCATAAAATTTACCATCAAATTATAGAACAATTGCCAATTGCAATAACTGTGATTTGGTGGTAAATTATTAATAGAAATTGAAAACGTTTTCAAAATAGAAGTAAAAATTCGCAGAAAATGAATTCAATTTCAGAAGCAGCAAAAATTTTGGAATGATTAAAAATATTACGAAGTTAATCCTTTGGACAGACAGGAGAAACACATTTTATGAACGCATCCATTCATGACGTAGCAAAACGAGCGGGAGTCTCCATATCGACCGTTTCCAGAGTGATCAATAATTCAGCCGGAGTGAAGGACAGCAAGGCAGCAGCAGTGCGGGAGGCATTGGAGTATTACGATTATCAGCCGAGCCAGTTCGGACGTGGCCTTGTGACCGGAAGCTCCAAGATGATTGGTGTATATTCTCCATTAGCGAATGGAAGTATGTTTGAAAATGGATATCTTTTGGAATGTCTGCGTGGAATTGATAATGTGATAAGAGAGAGTGATTATAGTCTGCTTTTGATTAATGAAGCCGCCGGTTATGAGGAGAATAGGAAGGCAAAGCCCAAATTCATTGACTATGTAAGCCAGAAGAGGATTGATGGACTGATCGTGCTTACAATTCCATCTGATGGACGTCTTGAAGGTTCCTTAAGTGCTATCATTGAAGAGGATTTTCCAGTTGGATATATCGGAAAGCGGTTCAGTGAAAAGGGGATGAATGTATATGCCAGTTATGAGGAGTATATATTAGATGGAATCAGACGTCTGTATGAGAAAGGTCACAGAAGAATTGCTTTTTTGCCATTAAAGAGCAGAAGCAACACGAATTTGAAATTAAAGAGTAAGGCGGAAACAAAATTCACAGGGCTTAAGATTAATATTACAGATACCGTATATAATATTGATGCTGATTTTCTGAGAGACATTTTAAAGTACATGATAGAAGAAGCACACGTGACAGCAATGATCTGCGAAGATTTGGGATTATTGGTAAAAGTGCAGAGTATACTGTCTTCCATGGGAAAACAGCTTGGAGAAGATATTTCCGTGATCTGTGTAGAACATGTGAAAGGTCAGGGAGCAAAGATGCTGCCAAAGATTGACTGCTATTACGTTCCATCATTAGAGCTTGGAGAAACGATCGCAACTGAGTTGTTAAATCAGCTCAGTGGAAAGAAGAATACAGATCTTTCAAAAAAATACATGCCGGAATACATGGATCGGGGATCTGTCAGGGAAATATAAAACAGATTTTAGAAAGAAAAATCCTGAAAAACAGGAATTTTTCTTTTGGTAATTTTGAAAACGTTTTCAAAATTGAAATTGAAAAACTGAAAATGTTTCGAAAAAAGAAGTAAATGAAATCTTTTGATTTTATTATAAAAATTCACATAGACAAGAGAGGAGAGGCTTATGAAAGCAATTATGGTAATGTATGATTCTTTAAATCGAGAGATGTTAGAACCATACGGGTGTAATTGGACAAAGACACCTAATTTCAGGCGACTTGCAGAGAGATGTGTACAGTTTGAGCAATGCTATGTAGGAAGCATGCCATGTATGCCTGCACGAAGAGAGCTTCAGACCGGAAGAATCAACTTCTTCCACAGAAGCTGGGGACCAATGGAACCGTTTGATGATTCCATGCCGGAAATTCTTAAGAAAGGAGGAGTTTACACACACTTGGTCAGTGATCATCAGCATTACTGGGAGGACGGAGGAGCAACTTATCACAACCGCTATTCCTCATGGGAGATTGCGAGAGGTCAGGAGGGCGATAACTGGAAAGCAGATTTAGCACATGGTTATGAAAAAGGTGCCGGAACTGTTTTTGAAAATAAGAAAGTGATGTTAGAGTATCCACTCTATGCAAGAATGATGGCACAGGATCAGATCAACAGAGCGGAGATGAATACTGAGGAAAAGACCTCTCAGGCAGTCACTTTTGCAAATGGTTTGGAATTCATCGAGAGAAACCATGGCGAAGACAACTGGTTCTTACAGATTGAGACCTTCGATCCACATGAGCCGTTCTATACTTTATCGAAGGATAAAGAGCTTTACCCACATCATTTTGAAGGGGATGCAGAGATGGAAGCCGACTGGCCACCATATGCACCGGCTGTGGAATCTGAAAATACAATTGAACATGTCAGATATAATTATGCAGCTTTAGTTAGCAAATGTGACCGTTATCTTGGAAAAGTGTTAGATGTGATGGATAAATACAATCTGTGGGAAGACACTATGCTGATCGTAAATACAGATCATGGCTTTTTACTTGGAGAACATGGCTGGTGGGGAAAGACAAGCATGCCAATTTACAATGAAATTGCACATACACCGCTATTCATCTATGATCCAAGACGTGCGGATCTGGCAGGAGAAAAATGTAATTCTATCGTTCAGACAATTGATCTTGCACCGACACTTCTTGAATATTTTGGAATGGAAATCCCGAAAGACATGGAAGGAAAACCATTAAAACAGGTGATGGATGATGATACACCGATCCGTGAATATGCAATATTTGGTTATCATGGAAGTCAGGTGGATGTCACAGATGGCAGATATGTTTATATGCATGCAGCAGACCATCAGGAAGAAAAGGTATATGAATATACATTAATGCCAACTCATATGCGTCAGATGTTCCAGCCAGAGGAATTGCAGAATATCGAACTTGCCGGACCATTTTCCTTTACAAAAGGATGTAAGGTCATGAAAATTGAAAAAAAAGATATGATGGGAGACACGACATCTTTTGGAAACATGTTATTTGATTTAAATGAAGATCCAACGCAGAATACACAGATTCATGATGAAGCGGTGGAAATGCGCATGAAGGGTTACATAAGAGAATACATGGAGAAAAACGATGCACCAAAAGAGTTGTATAAGAGACTGGGGTTATAAAAAATAAATCAAAAGATGGTAGAAACCATGGTGTTAAAGCATGGTGAAAGGGGCAAATTATGAATCAGAAATATGAAAAAGCAAAATTTAGTGATGTATTTAAATATTCATTTGGAGGATTAGGTTCTAACCTTGCATTCTTCCTTGTAATGTCATTTCTGACATTCTTCTACACAGATATTTTCGGAATCAGCTCTTATGTGGTTGCGACCTTAATGCTGATATCCAGATTTATTGATGCATTTACAGACCCGATCATGGGTATGCTTGGTGATAACACAAGAAGTAAAATGGGAAAATATCGTCCATGGATCATTTTTGGAGCACCGGTACTTGGTGTGCTGATTTTCTTATTATTTACTGCACCAGAGATGTCACCAACGATGAAAGTCGTATATGCTTATGTGATTTACATTTTATATTCATTAGCATCTACAGTAGTAAATATTCCTTATCATGCATTGACACCAGTTCTTTCTGAGGATCCTCAGCAGAGAACAGAGATTGTTGCATGGAAACAGGGAATGGGAACTGTTTCCCAGTTTGTCATCACAATTCTTGCACTGCCATTGGTAGAACTTTTCGGTGGTGGAAAACAGGGCTGGGCACTCTATGGTGCACTGATTGGCATCATGACAACCGTTTCCTTCTGGATCTGTGCATGGGGTGGTAAAAAATATGATAAAGTTGATGTAGAAGTAAAAAAAGAGAAATTCAATTTAAAAGAGAACTTACAGCTTCTAGCATGTAATAAACCAATGCTTATGCTGATGATCGCATTCGGTACAGATGTACTTGCAAACGCTACATACAGTGCAGTAAATATGTATTACTTCAAATATGTCCTTGGAAGAGAAGATTTAGTATCACCTGTTGCAACTGCAATTTTAGTAGGAAGTATCATTTCTATTCCATTACTTCCACCGTTAACAAAATTAATCGGTAAAAAGAGATTATACTGGTTTGGAAGCTTATTGTCCATTTTACCTCTAGCTGTTATGTGGATAAAACCTATTGCACCGGTTATTGTGCTTATGAGTATGATGGGAGCATTTGGATTTGTATCAAAACTTCCAGGCAACCTTGGTTGGGCAATGCTGCCGGAATGTTCAGATTACGCAGAATGGAAATATGGAAAACGAGGAGATGGTTTATTATCTTCTTCTTTAACATTTATCAACAAATTTGGCATGGCAATTGGCGGATTTATCGCAAGCTTTTTCCTTGGATTAGTTGGATTCGTGGCAAATCAGGATCAGTCACCAGCGGTTATCAATATGATCGTATTCTTAAGATTCGGGATGCCAATCTTAGGATATATCGCATCCTTAATTTCCATGTACTTCTATGAGATCACAGATCAGAAGTATGAAGAGATCCGCAGGGACTTAGATGCAAGACATCAGAAATAAATCATACATAAATTTGCCGGAAGAACTTCTTTAGAAAAGAAAATTTGCCGGCAAATCTTGACATAAAAAGAAAAATAATTGGATTACAGGGAGGAGATATCTATATGGTAGAAATTTTCGCATCGAAAACAGCAGAGATTGAAGAAAGAGAAGTGCTACATGCTGATATTTCCAGAAAACTTGCAGGGGAATGTATGGTACTTCTGGAAAACGATGGAGCTTTACCAATTCATACAAAAAAAGTGGCACTTTTCGGAAATGGGGCACGTGCGACGATCAAAGGCGGTACTGGATCAGGAGATGTAAACACAAGAAATAATGTGAACATTGAACAGGGATTTCAAAATGCCGGAATTGAGGTTACAACAACCGCATGGTTAGACAGACAGGAGAAGAGGACCAGAGCTGCGAAAGCAGCTTATGTGCAGTGGATGAAGGAGGAAGCAGCGAGAAAACAGACATCTGAACTTGCAGTAATGTTTGACCACCCTTACAAAGAACCGGACTGCGAGATTATCACGATCAATGACATTGATGTGTCAGAGACAGATACCGCAGTATATGTGATTGCCAGAAATTCCGGGGAAGGAGCAGACCGGTTTGATGAGGAAGGGGATTACAGATTATATCCACACGAAAGAGGAAACATTCATCTGCTTGCTGAGGTATATGATAAACTGATTGTTGTATTAAATATTGGCGGAGTTATGGATCTTTCGGAAATGAGATCAATAGCGGGAGTCAATGCAATTCTCCTGATGACTCAGCTTGGAAATCTTGGTGGAGATGCACTTCTGGATGTGTTGACCGGAAAAGTAAATCCATCAGGAAAGACAACAGATACATGGGCAGAAAATTATATGGATTATCCATCTTCCGCAAAATTCAGTCATAATGAGAGTGTACATGATGAAATGTACGAAGATGGTATCTATGTTGGATATCGTTATTTTGACAGCTTTGGTGTGAAACCACTGTACTGTTTCGGATATGGAAAATCTTATACTGATTTTGAGATAAAAGCTGGAAAGATAAGTGTGGAAGGGAATGAAATTCAGATTCCTGTAACTGTAAAAAATACAGGAAAAATTTATGCCGGAAAAGAGGTTGTTCAGGTATATTATAGTGCAGCCGGCGGAGTAATGGAAAAGCCATATCAGGAGCTGGCAGTGTACCAAAAAACAAAATTGCTGGCACCGGGTGAAACAGAAGAGATTGTCTTAAAGTATCAGGCAGAACAGATGGCGTCTTATTCAGAAAAAGAAGCAGCATGGATATTGGAAAAAGGTGACTATATCATCCGGGTTGGAAATAGCTCGGCTTCTACAAAAGTTGCAGGAGTTATAGAAGTCTGTGAAGATATACAAACATTAAAGGCAAAAAATTTGTTTGCACTGGATGTCGCACTGAATGAGATTCATCCGGATGCTGTAAAATTGGAAGAAAAGAAAAAAGAAGCCGCTGGTTATCAGGCAGAAAAAGTAATCTTTGACACAACAGCAATTGCACAAAAAACGGTTGTTTATCAGGGAATGCGGAAGGAATACCATACAGATAAGACAGAGAAAATTACCATGCAGGATATTCTTTCAGAAAAAGCAACTGTAGAAGAATTAGTGGCGCAGCTTTTAACGGAAGAGCTAGCAGAATTTTGTGTGGGTACTTTACGTGCTGACGGAGGAGAAGTTGTTGGAAATGCATCATACACTGTACCTGGAGCAGCAGGAGATACCTCTTCTGTATGCAAAGAATCAAGAGGAATCAAGAATATGATACTTGCAGATGGTCCTGCCGGACTTCGCTTGCAGCCACATTTTAAGACGAAAAAGGATGGAACACTTCTTCCAGGTGGAGAGGTGATGGGGGATGCATACACACCATTTAATCCAAATATCGATGAGAAGGAAGTGGATAATTATTATCAGTATTGTACTGCAATTCCAATTGGCTGGGCACTGGCACAGTCATGGAACACAGAACTTGTAGAAAAGGCTGGAGATATGGTTGGTTCAGAAATGGAACAATTTCATGTAGATCTGTGGCTTGCACCAGCGTTAAATATTCACAGAAATCCGCTTTGCGGACGTAACTTTGAATATTATTCCGAAGACCCATATGTTTCCGGTAAAATTGCGGCAGCAATGACAAAAGGAGTACAGAAGCACAGGGGCAAGGGAACAACGATCAAGCATTTTGCGGTGAATAATCAGGAAGATAACCGTTACTTTGTCAATGCACATGTAAGTGAGCGGGCACTTCGTGAAATTTATCTGAAGGGATTTGAAATTGCAGTGCGTGAAGCACAGCCATTATCCATCATGACTTCGTACAACCTGTTAAACGGTATCCATACAGCAAACAGCCATGATCTGATCCAGGGAATGGCAAGAGACGAATGGGGATTTAAAGGAGTAGTGATGACCGACTGGTTCACCTCACAGGATATGCCGATGATTACCGGAAAATTCAAACCAGCTTATCCAATCTCAGCATCTACCGGCTGTATTTATGCAGGCAATGACATCCAGATGCCAGGATGCCAGAAAAATGTCGATGATATTGTAGAAGCGGTTAAAACGGGAAAAGAGATTGATGGATATAAAATCACGAAAGCAGATTTACAGTTTAATGCGGCAAATGTAATCAGAGTTGTTGCCAGGACAATGTAAGGAAAAGCAAATACACATTTTTATGGATAAAACTCTCCGGAAAGACAGATAATATAAAACTGTTTTTCCGGAAGAATCTGTGAAATAAGTTGAATTATACATAGAATATGTTACAATAATACCACTCAATGAGTGGTATTATTTTTAGGGGGAATTATGGGAGAACAGTATACGATAGCAGAAAGAATGAAACAATTGAGAAATATCACCGGATTTAACAGGGCAGAGTTTGCGAGACAGCAGGGAATTCCATTGCGGACTATAGAGGAGTGGGAAGCTGGAAGAAGAAAAATGCCGGAATATGTATTGCGTCTTTTAGCTTATAAAATACAGTTAGAGAGCAGTAAGAAAGATCAGAGAATTCATATTATTCAGGATGAAAATAATAAAAGCATTGTGTTGATAAATGATATAAGATTTAAATCAAGGCGAAATATTGACTGGAATGAAATTGAGGAATATTTAAAGGAGTATATTGGAAACACATATGAGATTCTGGAAACATGCGAAAAAATCTATATTGGTAACGATTTTCCAGATGAATTTTGCCATTCCAAAGATAAAATCAGGTTGAAGGGGGCTAATGAAAAAGCGAAAGCAAAGAAAGGCTGGTATCGTTATGATACAAGATTTGGCATACCAAAATATGATGAAAATGGAGAACTTGAAGGATATCATATATATTCTGCAAAAATGCTTGTAAGAAGAGATGAGGATGGAAAATTATATTTATATGATTTTGTGCGCACAAAAAAAGAAACGAGCAGCCCGCTTAGGCAATGAGCCATACGGTTGTAAACTTCGTTTCTTCATAAAGACTATATGCGAATTTGGGTAAAATGTCAATCACTTTTTCCATTCAGCTGAGAAACTTTTTCAAAGCAAACTCATGAGAAAAAATTTGCCTTGGAGACATTGACATAAAATTATCAATGCGATATATTGGGTATGATAAATGTTGACATGGAAACAAAACGAGGTGGAGCTATGAAAGAACAACAACGTTTGTTACAGGAAATCGCTCTTATGTTAGAGCATCAGGATATGCTTTCAAAATTGACAGAAAGCCAGTGTCTCGATGAGTATGGTTATTCGGAGACACATTGTATTGATAATATTGGACGTCTGGAACTGCCAAATGTCACCAAAATTGCAGAACAGATGCAGATGACATGTGGTGCGATCAGCAAGATGACGAAAAAACTTCTTGCAAAAGGTCTGATCGAAAAATACACGTTGGAGACAAATAAAAAAGAAGTATATTTTAAATTGACGGAATGCGGCAGGGTTCTCTTTCAGGAACATGAAAAACGTCATAAGCAGTGGGAGAAGCGTGACATGCAGTTTTTGTCCCGTTATTCCAAAGAGGAGACAGACACGATTTTAAAGTTCATGCAGGAATTTAATGTTTATCTGGATGAACAGATCGAGCAATATATCACAGACGGCAGGGAAAGTACTGAATCCAGATAGCAGCAGGATAAGACTATAGGAAAATACATGGCGAAAGGCGGCAGAATTTATGGAAAAGAAACCATTTGTAACAAAGGAACAGTTAGATGAGATCGTGAAAAAATATCCGACACCATTTCATTTATATGATGAAAAGGGAATCCGTGAGAATGCGGAAGCAGTGAAAGAGGCGTTTGCATGGAATCCGGGCTTCCGCGAATATTTTGCGGTAAAGGCAACTCCAAATCCATTTATTTTAAACATTTTAAAAGAGTACGACTGCGGATGCGACTGTTCTTCTTTAACCGAGCTGATGTTAGCAGATTCCCAGGGATTTGACGGACAGCATATCATGTTTTCCTCCAACGATACACCGGCGGAAGAATTTGCATTTGCGGATGAACTTGGTGCCATCATTAATCTGGATGATTTTACACACATTGACTTTTTAGAGCAGACAATCGGACATATCCCGGAGACCATCAGCTGCCGTTACAATCCGGGCGGTGTATTTAAAATGAGCAATGGGATCATGGATAACCCGGGAGATGCAAAATACGGATTTACCCATGAACAGATCATTGAAGGATTTAAAATTTTAAAAGAAAAAGGTGCAAAATACTTTGGTATCCATGCATTTTTAGCGAGCAATACCGTTACGAATGAATACTATCCAAAGCTGGCGCATCAGCTGTTTGAACTTGTGGTGGAACTTCGGGACAAGACAGGCTGCGATATTAAATTTATCAACCTTTCCGGTGGTGTGGGAATCCCTTACCGCCCGGATCAGATACCAAATGATATCCGTGTGATCGGAGAGGGTGTCAGAGAAGCATTTGAGGAAATCTTAGTTCCGGCGGGACTTGGCGATATTTCCATTTATTCAGAAATGGGACGTTTCATGTTAGGACCTTATGGCTGTCTTGTGACAAAAGCAATCCATGAGAAACACACTTACAAAGAGTACATTGGTGTGGATGCCTGCGCTGCAAACCTTATGCGCCCGGCAATTTATGGTGCATATCATCATATCACGGTCATGGGAAAAGAAAATGAACCATGCGATCACAAATACGATGTGACAGGTTCTCTTTGTGAAAACTGTGACAAATTTGCGATTGACCGCATGCTTCCGAAGATTGATATGGGTGATCTGCTCGTGATCCATGACACAGGAGCACACGGATTTTCCATGGGTTACAATTATAACGGCAGACTCCGCTCCGCAGAAATCCTGCTAAAAGAAGATGGCTCCACACAGCTCATCCGTCGTGCAGAGACACCGGATGATTATTTTGCAACATTTGACTGTTTCGATATTTTGAAAAATATGAAGCATCCGGAAAAATAGAAGATTTACGAACTGCCTTACAGGATAAAAAAATTGAAAGGTCGAAAACTTGTGTATCGATAAAACTTTATTTGATCATACAAAAAATAAAATTGTAGGAAGCCAGAGAATGCGGCAGGGAATCGGTACATTATCCGAAAAAACAGTGCATGCAGTCATGAAGAATTATTATGCACCGGACACGGATATGCATGAGATTTCGATTGAAAATTTTGTGGCAGACATCTACACCGGGCAGGAGATCATCGAGATCCAGACAAGGGCATTTAATAAAATGCGGCGGAAGCTTGACGCTTTTCTGCCACTATATCCGGTCACGATCGTTTATCCAATTCCCCATATCAAGTGGCTGTCGTGGATTGACGAGGAAACCGGGGAGACTTCACCGAAACGCAAGTCACCAAAGACCGGAAATCCCTATATGGCATTTATTGAGCTCTATAAGATCCGCCCTTATTTATCAAATCCAAATCTGCATTTAAAACTGGCGCTGCTTGATATGGAGGAGTACCGCCTTTTAAATGGATGGAGCAGAGATAAGAAAAAGGGAAGTGAGCGGTACGACCGCATTCCGGTAAAATTTGCAGAGGAGGTCTGTATCGACCGGAGGGAAGATTACATGCAGTTTGTTCCATATGATCTGCCGGAACAATTTACTGCAAAAGATTTTGCAAAGCACGCCAAAATCCCGGTGCGGCTTGCGCAGACCGTTCTTCTGATCTTAACAGACCTTGAAATCGTCGTTCGGGTTGGAAAACAAGGCAAGAGTTATCTGTATGAAGTAAATGAATAAAAAACTGCTTAGGCAAAACGGAGTCATCCGTTTTGCCTAAGCAGTTTTTTATTGTTTTAGTAACTCTGTAATATTGATAGTCAAATTGTCATAAATACATACCGCAATGTCATCGTCAAAACTGTATTGATCATTTAATTCTTCTTTTTCTAAAGCATAGACATTCACTGTTCTCGTAAGAGGATTTACAATCCAGTATTCACGCACACCAGCAGAGCGATATTTGAATAATTTCACACCGTAATCCGTGCGTTTGGTACTTGGAGATGCAATTTCAATGATCCAGTCCGGTGCACCGACACATCCGCGGTCATCCAGCTTGGATTTGTCACAAATAACACTGATATCCGGTTCCACATAAGTTTTGTCATCCGCGTTTAGAAAAACGGCAAATGGGGCTGGAAAAACTTTGCAGGCACCGTTGTTTTTTTTGATATAATCAGTAATCTTATAGTGAAGTTCTGAAACGAGTTCCTGATGAAGCCGGTTTGGTGGTGCCATATCATAAACAACACCATCAATCAGTTCCGCTCTCTGCCCTTCCGGAAGAGAGAATATATAATCTGTTGTGTAAGAAGATTCTTTTGGTAATGGCATAGTGTGTACCTCCTGAATTTATGACTATATTATAACATCTAATGTGTTTTATTGAAACAATAGAATGCACGCTCCGCGAACATTCTATTGTTTCAATAAAAAGAAAACCTTGAGATAACTATTCTCAAGGCTTTTCAATAAATGTATCAATGCAGGAGATGGGACTTGAACATTACCCCAATAGCGCAAAGCCAGAAAAATAAAGGATTTGAGGCGTCGACATTGTTAGGTCTCACCCTAAGTCTCACCATCTTTTTATAATCTGCATCAGAAAATGAAAATCTTTAATCAATAGTCTTAATATAATCAAGCCAGAAAGATATGTCAATATATTTGTAATTCTGCCGGAGAGATTTAAGTAATGCATTCAATATCCACGGAATGGCACACAACAAGTAAGGTTCTTGGTGTACAAGCATAAAATTTGCAAAGTAAAAAGATTACGAAGTGAGAGCGGGTATGTGTCCTGCTCTTATTTTTTTGAAAGAGACGGAATCGAGAGAGATGACATTTTTAGAAAGAACTACTATGTAAACAACTACTAGTGAAAGAACTACTAGTAAACAAACTACTACGTGAACAACTACTACGTATATTTGGATTACCTATTGATAGGAGAGCTTTTTTTTGTCTCAAGTATGCATTCTTTTTGCATTCATGTCTGCAAAATCCACCATTCTAACCGATTTACAGGGGAAAACAATAGACTGAGATTACAAACTACTAGTAGTAAAACTACTACGGTATAGATTATGTAGTAAGTAATGTAACCAATATCCTCAGGAAATCGACATGTTGAGATTACAAACTACTAGTAGTTAAACTACTACGTTATTACTTTATATAGTAAGTAATGTATGCAATATCCTCGGAATGGCACACAGGGTTCCTTATGTCGCGCGCGTTGACTGGATTCACAGGAGAGTGTGCTCCAATGCTGTACTCTGGTACAGTTTGGCGCCTGATAAATTAGAACCCCACACGCTGTTCCCATATCCCTTAAAACCCAGTATCGTTCCCACAGATCCGTGCCCACTATGTCGTTCTCAATTAGGCGGATTCTATAGCATCTACATACTCATACTCTGAATCCGGGTATTTAGATACCGGTCCATTGGCATACGGTTCAATCGATATCGTTTCAGTCGGTATCATTCTTTTTGCATCCGTTTTCTGAATCCACATCCCAAACAGTATCCATTTGTCTGATATTAAAATATTGGTATGCGCACATTCTGGTATCAGCTTGTAGGTATGCGTAAATGTTTCGGTATCGCTTATTAGTATGCAATATGTCTCGGCATCGCTCATCCGATATCAGCTTATTGGTATGCGGAATGTCTCGGCATCGCTTATAAGATATCGCCTTGTTGGTATGCAGTATGCCTCGATGTCGCTTATTAGATATCGCCTTGTTGGTATGCGGAATGTCTCGATATCGCTTATAAGATATCGCCTTGTTGGTATGTAGAATGTCTCGGCAACGTTCACCACATACCGCCTTACAGGTATGCAGTATATTTCGGCAACGTTCATCATGTATCACCTTACTTGTATGCAAATGCTTGTATCAACAAACGGCTTCCGATAGCTGCATACCATCTAGCTGATACGCACACCCGTTGCCAGAAGATACCGGCTAGGTGATATGCTTGTTGTGCATCCGGGAAGAGGGATATCAGGAAAGGGGTATCAATTGAAAGGGAGCAGAAGTGTGGGATACCGACTAGGTGATACGTTTATTGATATCAAAGAGAAGGGATGCAGACTGGGTATCATCTAGTTGGTATGGAAAGAACGGCGGATATGTCCAGTGGGCGAAAAAATATAATGTGAAACAGTTTGCGGAATCTATTCTGTTTTTACAGCAGCATGCTATTCACGATAAGAAAACGCTGGATGCATTGGTGGATGGGAGTTCTACAAAATACCATGAACTTATGAAAACCATCAAAGATGCAGAGGAGAAGATGGCAGCAAATAAAGTGATAAAGACTCACATTATCAATTATGCCAAGACCAGGGAAACATACATTACTTACCGAAAATCAGGGTATAGTAAGAAATTTTTCGAGGCACATCGGGATGAAATCACTCTTCATAAGGCAGCCAAGGAAGCATTTTCAAAACTGCCGGATGGAAAGATCCCAAAGGTAAAAGATCTGAATGAAGAATTTGTAAGACTGCTTTCAGAGAAAAAGGCAGCTTACAGCGAATACAAGAAAATAAAAAAAGAGATGCGGGATTATCAGATAGCGAAGCAAAATGTGGAATCCTTCTATGCTGCTCAGCAGAGCTGGGACATAGAGGAAGACATGAAAAAGAAACGGCAGCAGGAAAGATAAGCATGCGGGCAATCATCAAAAATATAAATTGGAGGTTGCCCTCTTTTTTATATTCCGGCAGAGCAGGAATGTATCAGCACTCACAAAGTGAGGGCGCAGCTTGGCATCGAAGATGACATTCTAAGGGGATTGGGGATGTGCCTCCAACAAGCAAAACGCGCCCGTGTATGTACGGGGGCACTGCTTGCTAACTTGCGAAATAATAACAATATGGGGTACGTGTGGTAAAAAGACAGATTGCATATCTGCCTCATAATGGAGTATAATGGTAACGAGATTTATGCAACACGATACATGAAATCCCTATTTCTCTTTGGACGGAGGTGGATAGGATATTTTCGATTGTACCTGACAGGTGTCAGATACTTTTGTATGAGAAGCATGGTCTCTGTTTCGTCACCGCCGTGTTTGAGATATGCCCTGCATATGTTTACTGCGGTGGCGAAATTAATTTTATAGACGTGTTTGGTATTTTTAGATGTTTTTACCACAGCGTGAGAAGTCACTAATTCACAGAAATTATACAGAATCATACGGGCATTGATTTCCTGAAGGATTCCATCATACTTGCTGCTGTGCCAGTTGATCAGACCAATGGTGTATTTGAGTTCACGGAAGCTTGTTTCCTCGCTCCAGCGCATCCGGTAAAGTTTATTGATTTCTTCCAGAGGAAATTTTTCTTCTGAAAGATTGGTGGCAATACAGATATAGGTTCCATTATCAAGGCGAACACGTATAATACGGAATTCAATATCGTAATACATGCAGTTTTCATCAAGAAAATCAAAATCGGTAGAAGGCTGAAGTATGGTATAGGTTTTAGGATTCCACAGTGTTTCTTTCGCATGGCGTCTGGTAAGTGTTGTTCTTATATGAGTATCGAATTTGTTGTCAGGCAAATCATAAGCGGAAAGGATACCATTACTGTTGATTTCCTTCATGTGGATAACGAAATACATTCCCTTCCGGATCAGGTGTGCAAAGGTATTAAAACTTTCGTAACCACGGTCTGCCATAAGGATGGTATTATTACAATACTTATGAAAACCATCAGATCAGTGCAGTAGATATGCATGTAG
>OFMA01000469.1_pt1 | contig 31156 bp, 44 predicted proteins | sample 1541011 | NCBI WGS metagenome assembly OFMA01 (sample SAMN04209225, study PRJEB22552) | human gut metagenome | biome: gut; material: feces | host: Homo sapiens | place: USA: Oklahoma
ATAAAAACACGCATTATAATCTGGAGATGCAGGTGAAAAACAATAAAAATCCCGATACGGACACCTACGTCCTGCCCAAGCGCTCACGCTATTATCAGGCGCTGCTTGATATTGATTTGCTGCAGAAGGGACAGCCGTATGACCTGCTGCCACCGACATTTATTATTTTTATCTGCGTTTTTGATTTCTTTGAACAGAATAATTACGTTTATACCTTTAAAAAGTGTTGTCTGGAAAATCGGGAGTTGGAGCTTCCCGATGAAGCAACCACGATGATTTTGAACACTAAAGGTACGCATGGCGCTATTTCTAAAGACATCAAGAGCTTTTATGATTATGTAAACAACCACATTGTAACTACTGATTTCACCAAGCAGATTGATGATGAAATCAGCTATCTGAAACTCGATACGAAAGTGAGGCGAGAATTTATGCTTATGGAAGCACGTTTATTAGATGAAAGACGTGAAGGCATTGCCGAAGGTAAGGAAATAGGACTTGCTGAGGGTGAAGCTATCGGTCTTGCTAAAGAAAAACTCGCTACTGCTAAGCGCATGCTGTCCAAGGGATGCTATTCTCTCGATGATATTGCGGAGCTTACAAATTTATCTCTCGCTGATGTGGAGAAGCTGAAGGAAGAGCAAGCTGAGCAAGCCTGATACGCACACACAACATTAAAGCAAAAGGCGTTCTACCGCAGTTGGGTAGAACGCCTTTAGTGTTGTTATGCTCTTATGCTGTCAGCTTGGACGCCAGCTCACGCACCTCTGCTTCCGAAAGTTTGGAGTGGCGCACGGTAAATTCGATGCTCATGCCATCTGCAAGGAGGCCTTTAGCAAGCTCGACTTTGTTTGCTTGTGCTTCTTTAGCAGCTTTTTCTGCTGCTTTCATAGCAGCTTCTTTTTCTCTCTTTGCAAGTAATTTTTCAAATACATCGCCCATATTCGTCAACCCCTTTTCTGTTTCCTTAAAATATCTTGCCTTTTCTGCTAATCCCGGATAATACATATCGTCTGGATTACTGCAGCTGAAATCGTGCATCAGACGTCCGAGTGGTGTATTATCCTTAATTTTATTATTTACATAGATGATGTGCGAACCATCAGCAAAAGCTGCATTGTTTTCTTCTATTTTTCTACTGATGTGGTATATCGGCAACCCGCCCTTCAGCACGTCATACTGCGTGATAAAGATAACGTAATTATCCGGCAGCTTTTGGTATACTTCACCCTTTGGCAGGCTGTGAGCATCCAGCAGACTCAGATGATAGCGTGCTCTGCGTGCTGCAGCGCCACTACTGCGGTTCTGTACTTCTACATTGAAGCGTCTGCCGTTTTCTTCCTGCGCCAGAATGTCCAACTGCAGGTCATGTCCTGACAGGTTTTCAGCTTCTGCTGCGTTACTGCTTTTATTACCTTTATCTTATCATTATTTAAGATAATTCGCAACAACAACGCTGTACGCTCCGTATCATTTTCAAAGACCTTGTTCATGAAAATGTCATCCATTAAAGTTAATTTGGCAATAGATTCTCTGGTATCTTCTCTCAGGTTTACCATTCGTTCAACTCCCTTCAAAAAAACACCTTATGTACTACTCAATAATACATAAGGCGTTCGTGACGCTGCAGTGACCATACTCCGGACAGGTGTGCAAAATCTTATGGGTTTATATTATCAGATAATTGTGATAATGTCAAGAATAGTGTGAAAATTCTTTAATTGTGTTTGAAAAGTAAAGGCGTTCTACCGCAGTTGGGCAGAACGCCTTTAGTCTTTTATGCGTGCCTTACGCGCCACTTCTTCGCGCGTCAGCTTTACTTTCTCTTTACAGCACTTCTTCTCGCGTCAATGCAGCGCTGCACCTCCGCCACACAGTCGGCAAGGTGATTTTTTATTTCCGTTTCCCAGAAGCGCAGCACCATCCAGCCGTTATCGCGCAGTTCGATGGTCTTTTCGAGGTCACGCTCCACATTACGCCTGATTTTTTCGTGCCAATATTTTACGTTGGTCGCAACGTCGTAGCGCTCTAAACTCTTTCCGTGCCAGAATTCGCCGTCACAGAATACTGCGATTTTGTACTTGGTAATGACGATATCCGGATGGCAGCTGCACACCTTATAATTCTTGCGGTAGCGGATGCCCTCGTGCCACAGTGCCTTGCGCAGAAGGATTTCTATTTTGGTGTCCCTGCTTCGAATGGCCTGCATGTTTTTATGGCGTTGCTCCTTAGTCAGCTTGTCCATGATCGCTGCAATGCTCCTCGATGATTTCTGCCAGCTGCCGAATATTGGTTTCCGAACGCTTCTCGGCAATCTGCATCAGGTGCTTAACGTCCAGCAGAACGCCCTGAATATGCTCGTACTCCTTGCCTCTGCCCTCACCGGCATCCTTCCACAGCGCCACAGCCTCGCCTGCATAATGCAGCGTGCCTGCGTTTTCTTCCGCCCAATGATTTTTGTCAAACGGCATAAGAAATGCGTTGTAGATAACGCTGTCCGGATTTTTGAGGTCCGCCTGCGCATCAATATATTCGCCGTAGGTTATCTGCTTGTTGATTGAAGCTGATTCCGGCAAATCGAAAGGGTTCTTCGTCGCACCGTATTTATAATACTTCGCGTCAAGTACATAAATATTATTGTTATGCAGCATAATAGTATCAGGCTCCAGCTTGGAATTATCACACTCCTTACCGCTGCGCGCCAGCTTCCACTTCGTTTTCGGGAAATAGCGTTGCTTGTCGCTGATACCGAAGGCTGCGTCAATCATCTTTTCCCAGACATACTCAAACCTGTTCGTGCCAAAGGTAAAGCTCGTTTCCCTCATGCCCTCGTCAGGCTCGTTGTTGATGATTTTCAGCATATTGGCAAAAAGCATCTTGTTGGCATCGTTAAAGGTACGGCACAGCTTTTCCTGCAGCGCAGCGCTGAACCATTGGCGATGGAACGGGATTTGCGGCTCGGGCGGTTTGTAATCCGTGAACAGCCAGCCGAAGCGGATAAAGCTGATATAGACGCAATACTGATGTATCAGGGTTATCAAGTCATTTTCGTTGATAACGTTCTTCTTCGTGATGAAGTCCAAATAATAGATATCCGCTTCCTGAATAACAGGCTTCTTCTGCTTAATCGTGCGGTTCCAGTGGATTTTACCGCGCTTGGATGAAGCATATTCCACAATGCCTTCCTTGTAGTAGCCTCGGGTGACAAAGTCCATAATGATGTAGATATAGGCATACATCGGCGTTTCCGTCGCTGCGTCCTTTTCGCGCTTAAAACCGCTTTTGCTTTCCGTATGGCTGCTGTACAGCGCCAGTGTGTGGAACAGCAGCAGCAAATCCTCGCGCAGCAGCTTGTCATCATCCTCGGACGCTATGGCGTACCCCAGAGGAAAGGAAACCGTGTAATCCTTGCCGTCAAATTCCAGGCCGACAAAGGTGTCGGTTTTTCTGTTGGTGTTTATATGGCATCTGTCCTTGAGCAAGGTGCTCACTCCTCGCCTGCCGGTTTTTGAGCCGGATTATCTTCTGCAGCGCTCTCCGCTGCTTCTTCCTCGGATGTCTTTTCTTCCGCAGTTTTAGCCTGCTCTGCTGCCATTTCGGCCATCTTCTTCTGCATCTCGTTGTAAACCTCGAGCACCAGTACTGCCTTCAGCGGATCTTCTGCACTTTGCTTTTCAATCTTAGCCTTTGCAGCATTCTCGTAGGCTTCGATTACGAAAGAAAGGCCTTCGCTGCAGTTGCTGAAAAGCGCCTGCCTGCCCAGCTTAAAGGCATCGTCCCACAGGTATTTGAGCACCTTTTCCGCAAAGCGCTCTGCATCATCCAGATCGTTGTCCGTGGCGAAGTACACGCCAAGGCTTTTATTCCCCCAACCTTACATAATTTAGATTAGCACTTTCTTGAGTGTTAACTATGATAATTATTTGAATCATCAACTTCAAGTATTTAATGCTCTTTTATTATATCATAAACTGATTTTCTTTCCTACATCCTAAAGAAAAACTTAGGTACTAATTTAAAATATGCACTTTGGTAATTCTTGCTTTCGAAAAGTTCTTCCACATATACCTCAATTTTAAATTTTTATTATTTTTTATTATCCCTCAACACTTTATCCGCAACCCTCTTGCGCACATGGGGAAACTCCTCTCCCATCAGCTCCATATTCTTCTCCACAATCCGCCAAAAATCCGGCATCTCCTCACCAAGCGGCATCACCAGCTGCCTCAGCACATACACATTCACGTTCACCTGCCCCCTTTCAATTCTGCGCAGCGAGCGCTCCGACACTCCCGACAGCAACGCCAGCTCTTTCTGATTAATATTCTTGTCAAGCTGCAGAGATTTAATACACTCACCAATCACGTTGGCCAATAAAATACGTTCATTGTCTTTATCCATGTAATCGCCTCCATATGGGAATAGCGTATTACATAAATTTATTTTGACGGCTAAAACGGACACATCTGTCCTCTTTTATAATTTTTTCAATTTTCCGTGATATAATAACCCCATCAAGACTTGATGCAGTACAGCACAGAATTCTGTCATATGCGGCATTGCGACCGCCTCAGAAAGGAACTGGACAACATAACAACAAAAAACTGCTCTGAGCAGGAAAATACCGAACAGGTAATCTGCTGCGTGCCGGAAGGCACCGAACAGACAGACTCCTCGGAGGAAAAAACAACCTTCACTCTCACAGAATTTAAAGAGCTAGTGCACAGCGCCCAAAAGGGTGACCGCGAGGCCATCAATGTATTATGCGCAGCCTTTAAGCCCTTAATCTACAAGGAGGCCTATCGCTACGAAGTGCGTGAAGCCTTGGGCGAGGATGCCGTCAATACTGCCTGGTTAATCTTTTTAGAGCAAATCACGAAGTATGACGGACGCGACTTCGGGCATCTGCCCGGACTGTTGCAGTACCATGTCCATTACGGACTGCTGCACAAGTTTACACGCGGGAAATCTGTCAAGGATTGCTATTATCTGGACGCAGAGGAAGAAGGCGAAGAAACACAGATTGCTGACAAGAAGAATGATATTGACGAGCTAATCCATAATCAGCTATTGTCTGATACGATGCGCAATCTCACTAAAGAGCAATTTACTGCTGTCAATGAGCTTGTTCTGCAGGATGTTGACTACAAAATATTTTGCAATAAGCATAAGTGTAGCGTAAAAACTGCTTACAAGCATCGTGCTAACGGTCTAAAAAAATTAAAAGCAATAATTGCTTAATCCTCTAAGCGTTCTGCCCTACTATGGGCGGGACGCTTTTTGTTTACGCTCTACTTCTACCGTACTTTACGTCTATCCTTTAGGTAGTACTCTAAAGAACAAGGATACTACTAGCTACGCTAGTAGTTATGATCATGGCAAAAGAAATAAAGACAGAAAGAAAAAATTATAAAAAAGAAAGAGAGAAAAAAGAAAACTCATTATACTAATGACAAAAAATGCCAATTTACTCACCCATCAGTGCAAAATTTTTTAGAAAAATATTTTTTAATTTTTTTGCTTTAGGGGGTGAGTAAAATGGCAAAAAATGTCATTAGTATAGTGAGAGGCAAAAACACCCCACTCCCGCCTCTTGCCAAAAGCTGATTCCGGATAAGCAAGTAAGCATCGGGAGAAAAACACAAAGGAGCTTTTTACATGTTAGTAACAAATCCCCGCAAGATTAATCATGAAGAGCTGCGCGTTGTGGCCGCTGAGGCCAAAGGCAGCATCAAGCACTTATTTTTGCACTGGACCGGCTGCCAATATGGTCAGGTCTTTGACGATTACCACATCAACATTGATGAGCATGGCGAAATTTACCTCACCTGCAGAACGCTGCATGATCGTAAAGAGCACACCTGGCATCGCAACACCGGTGCCGTTGGTATCACCCTCTGCTGTGCCTATGACGCTGTTCTTAATTATCAAAGCATCCCGGATTATAAGGGGTTATGTCCCCCAACTGCGCTGCAGATTGAACAGATGGCGATTGTTATTGCTATTCTGTGCCGGGAGCTGGAGCTTGAAATTTCGTATGACACAGTAAGAACCCATGCTGAGGTTGCCGATCAGGACGACTATGGTCCAGCTAAGCATCCATCAGATATGCGTTGGGATTTGTACCGACTCACCGACCTGCCGGACACCCAGAACCTGTGCCCCGGTGGTGTGGTGCTGCGTAAAAAGGCTAAAGCGTACAGCAAGATGATGCTTGCAGCTCAGCTGCTGCAGCTGCCTGAAGATCCTATGCTGACGCACCTTGCGGCGGCGTAAAAGTCCCCTCTCAGTCGCCTACGGCGACAGCTCCCCCCAATGGGAGCCTCTTTGCTACAATCCACATTTTTTTATCATCGAAAGGAGTTTTAATCTATGGCAGTAATCAATCAGGAAATTATGAAACGTACTCTGGTAATCAACGTTGAGGATGGCACCGGTGCCGACGGCACTACCAAGTATAAGGCGAAAAACTTCAACGGCATCAAAACTGACGCTGCACTGGACAAGGTGTACGAGGCAGGTACCGCTATCGGCGGCTTGATGGAGAAGCCTTATAAGGATATTGAGCTGACTGAGAAGAGTGAGCTGGCGGAAGCGTAAAAGTAAAACGCGAAAGTAAAATAGCAGGCGCCCGCTGTTTCTACGCTTACGAATAGCGTTAGGCTGGGCAGGCGAGGCTCTCCTCGGGGAGAGCTGGCGCCCGCCAAGGCGACTGAGAGGGGCCCGCTGTTTTCACGCTTACAAGTAGCGTTATGCTCGGCGAATCCCATCTCCGCCTCGACAAGCTCGGCACCTCTCCCCAAGGAGAGGCTCTCTGCTAACCTAACTTTTTATCATAACCATTTAACTTAAACAATCATCATGACACAAAGGAGCAATCACCCATGGAAAAATCTTTACAACTCGTCTTTAAAAACGCTGCAGGCAGCACCAAAATCATCACCATCTCCAACCCCAAAGAAAACCTCACCAAAGCCGAAACCGACGAAGCCATGCAAAAAATCGTCGCAGCCAACGTTTTCAACACCCTCGGCGGTGACTTGGTACAAGCTGTTGAAGCTCGTGTGGTCAATCGTAACGTCCAAGTTCTGGCGTAAAAAAACTAAGGAGTGATCCTCATGGAATTTGACAGACTTCTCTCCGCTGCAGCGGATTATGGTTTCGCAATATAACCTTAGAAGTAGCACTTTCCTTCCTATTATATATGGCACAAAAATAACTATTTAAATAAAGCCACAGCAAGCCCAGAACAACAGCCTATGCAAAAGCCATTAAGCCAGCCTTTGCGATAAGCTTTTTTATTTTGCCTGTTCTGCTCCGTCCGTTCCGCTTCCAGCTGGCGCTCCAATGCTTGATATGATTGCTGCGTTTGCTGCAGCAAGCTCTCTGCATTCTTTAGCGAGCTGTTGGCATCGCTTAATGCTGTTTTGCTGACGCTTAACTGCTGCTTCGCTATTGCCAATTGCTCCATCAGCTCGCTCGACGGCTTGTCCAGCATCATTAATTCGTCTTCGAGCAGCATCAATTTGGCTTGTAACAGCCTGCTGTTGTTGCTTAATGTCTGCCATTGTTCCGTCGGTAGCAGCACGTACCCCACTGGTGCTACCGGTATGTTCGTATTGCCCGCATCCGCCGCTGAGCAATAGCCCGGCAAGGCAGACAAGGCCAGCGATAATGAAAGCATAACAGATAACCTTAACCTCGCGCTCGCCATGCATGTCACTCTCCCCTCTCTGTGATGTAATCGGTGATGCCGCGTGCGATGGCACGAGCCAGCTCGTCCTGCTGGTCAATCAACATCCGGCAATCCTTGTCATTTGTGATAAAGCCCATCTCGACCAGGACGGCGGGCATGTGGGTGGAGTTAAGGACGATGAGACCGGGACGAACCTTGACGCCTCTGTCTACTGTGCCTAAGCTACCAGTGATTTGACGGAGGATACAGCCTGCCAGCGTATCGGCAGGGCTCCATTTGTTATACACCAGCACCTCGGTGCCCTGTGCTGCAGGAGTAGCCGCATTGCAATGCAAGCTTACAAAAATATCAGCAGGCCAAGTGTTGGCGCTGAGGCATACGTTGGTATAATCGGGGTCCTCGCCGGCAAGGTTGTTGCTCTGTACGGTCTTGACCTCGCAGCCAGCGGCCGTCAGATATTGCGCCACCAGCGCGCCTACATCACGGACAATATCAGCCTCGGTAACACCATAGCCGCGATTGACAGCGCCGGGGTCGATGCCCGGATGATGGCCGGGATTTAAAAATACTCTCATAATTAATCAGCTCCTTTTCGGCCAGCAAACAGCTAAATTTGAATTGTTCACTGGCCGTTTTTTAGTGTACTTACAATTTTCGGCGGATTTCCGCAAGTATATTTTTTAGATACGTTTTTTCTTGATTGTGTCAATGAGGCCCTGCACAGCCTCCACGCCAGCTGCGTTGAGGTTCTCCACGATGCTCAGCAGCTCCGTCGCGGTCAGATAACCGATAATTGTGCTCACAGCCCATGCGGGTTTAGACAGCTCGACCATGATAAGGTCAGCAGTCGCAGCAGCCATCACACAGACAAGGTATACGGCAATCTTGCCCAAAAAGCGATGTTTCATAACCTCGCTTTTGATTTCTCCAGCCTCACGGGCGCGCTTTATGCCGATTACGGATTTTAAAAAGCCTGGGTCAGGCACGCCCTGCGCTTTGAGATAAGCGTAGCTGATGGCCACCCATTTTGTAAAGCAGTCGACAAACACCAGCAGGCTAAACGCGTAAAACAAAATTGCGTGCTTATGCAGCAGCAGTACCATGATAGCGGTTGCGGCTGCCTTATAGCTCCAGCCGGTATACAAGGTTTTGCCTGCAGCTACAGCTGAGTCAAAAAACAATTTGTAATTCATCCAAAAAACCTCCTAAATTAACTATAGATAATAAGCTTGACGCCACCTGCATCAGCGTCGACATTGTCCAGTTTGGCCTTGTCTGCAGCACTCATAAGTCCCGCCGCAGTGGCCGTCGCATTGCCGGGCGTCCCTGTAAGGTCACTGTAACTGCCTGTACGTGCGACGTCTGCCAATGCGTTGAGCCTACTAAAAAACTTATACCCCAGATTATACACAACCTTATTTTGCAACGGGTTTGTGCTGCTGGCACTGAGCTGGCTGTCAATCGTGACTTTAGGCAGCAGGCCTACAATCGGCTTACCGTCCGCGCCTGTCGCCTTGACTCCTGCCGCAAGGTTATCGGCAGTGACGGTGTCGCCGGTAAGGTCTACCAGCGTCGCACCATCGTATATAACTTTGTTCACTGCCATGGGTTAGCCTCCTCAGCCTATGGTAACGGTCAGGCCGCCCTGTGGATTCTCGCTCTCGTTGTACGGGATAGCCTCGACGGTGACCTGAGACAGATAGTTGTAGCCGCCGGTGCTGTCCGGCAGAATGGTCTGCGCGATGGTCTTAGGTGTAGCCGTCTTAGCCTGCGCCTTAGCCCCCTCGGTGCCGCTCATTGTACCAGTTACGCCCAAAATCTTGACGCCGGAGCGGATGTTGGTAGCGATGAGCTTTGCCTGCTCAGTGGCGCTGATGGCCACCTTGCCGGAGCCGTCATGGTAACCGATGGGGATGGTGTAGGACTCGTCCTTTGTGCTGATGGTGCCGGTGACAGCGCCGTTGTTTTTCATTGTGCCGGTCAGCTTGTTGCCGTTGACGTAAGCGGTCTTGCCTGCCAGAATCTCAGCTACGGCCGCGGTAGCATCGCTGGTGTCTGCATCGAATGTGCAGGTACCGGTAACGAGTGCGCCGCTCTTGTCATGCGCGGTGTAGGTGCTGAGCAGCTTGTCAGCAGTGACGGTATCGGCCGTCAAGTCAATCAATGTTTTGCCGCCATAAACGACCTTAGAAATATTTTTGTTTGCCATAAAAATTACCTCTCTTTCTGCCCTATACTTAACTGTATAGGAGATGATAAAAAAATGAAATTACCTAATGGATTTGGCTCAATAGCCTGCTACAGCGGCAACAGACGCCGCCCCTACATCGTCCGCAAGTATATCGACGGCCACCAGAAGATAATCGGCCAATACGCCACGTATGAGGACGCTTTAGCGTTTTTGGTCGACTACAACAAAAACCCGTCACTGTTTGCCCCGGCCACGATAACCTTTGCTGAGGTCTACAGGCTGATGGCTGCTGAGCGCTACCCTAAGATAGCAAAGTCAACGGCCAATAACTATAAGGCTGCCTTTAAGCATTGCCATGAGCTGCACACATGCCCGTTTGCAAAATTGGAGATATCAGACCTGCAGGGCGTAATCCGTGACATGAGCCGTCGCAATATCGGCTATGCCAGCCAAAAGAAATGCCGTCAGCTGATGCATCTCATGTACGAGTATGCCGTAAAGTATAAGATCATACCGGCAGCGGCTGATATAACCTGCTACATCGACATAGACAAAAAGGTGGTCCGGTATCCCAAAAAGCCGTTTATCACCCGCCAGCTTAACCGGGTAAAGAAACTGGCCAACAGTGATACTGAGCTGTCGTGCTGGGCGATGTGCATCGTGATGATGTGTTACAGCGGCGTACGGCCGGGTGAGTTTTTGACTATCCAGAAAAGTGACGTCAAGCTCAAGCAGCGTTACTTTATCGTCCGTGACAGCAAGACTGAGGCCGGCCGCAACAGAGCTGTACCGATAAGCCGTAAGGCGCTGCCCTATTTCCGTGCCTGGATGGATAAGCCAGGCAAAACGCTCATCACTGTAGATGATGGCGCTGCCCTGTCCTATCATCGTTTCCGGACGCGATTTGACAATGTCATGGATGCGACTAATTGTCATCACACGCCGCATGAGTGCCGCCATACCTGTGCCACGATGCTCGACAACGCCGGAGCTAACGAGACGGCCGTCAAGCGTATCTTAGGCCACGCCAGCCAGGGCGTAACCAAGGGTGTATATACACACAAATCGCTGCATGAGCTTAAAAAGGCAATAGATTTAATATGATTTGTTGCTAACCTGTTGCTTACTATTGCCTTGCCACACACTTACATCACGCATTATAGCTACATCTGCGCTGTTGCTATCGTGTTACTCCCCGACAATCATGTCGGGAACATGCTTCAAAGCCGCATGGTTACAGGCTTTGTCCATGTTTAGGCATCTAACGTAACAGCATCAACCTCAGCAACAGATGCTGCCTGCTCTACCTTGTCCTTAGCAGCTCTATACGCCACGTGTAGGGCGTTTGAGCGATTTGCCACGGATGCGATTACGCAACGTAAATCATCAGCAGTAACCTTAACATCTTGATTATCAGCGGTTGTCCAGTCAATGGATGCTGTAGCCTTTGCTTGTGCGGTCTGCACGTCAAGGGCAATGATAGCTGCATTAATGCGCTCCCTTGCCTTTTCGTCATAATCATAGCTGTTACCGTTGTAGGTAATCGGCTCAACCTCTCTTGCATCCCTCTCAGCCTTAAGCTCAGCGATTTTGGCAGGTTTGGCGGATGCCAGCAGCTCTGCATCGGTAGGTGCTGGCTTTGGATAAACCAAGCCGTCATCAGCGATAAGATATTCGCCGTCAGCATTACCGATGAGCTTGTTAAAATCATCGTTACCTACGATGACATAGCCTTGTTTAAGGTAATCAGCGATTTGAGCTTCGTCGTACTCGACGGCAAGCTTTGTATCTTTTCTCTGCCCATTTTCCGGCAGGATAAGATATTGATTTACTCTTTTATCGTTCATATTTTTTCCTTTCCACGCTCACAGATTTTGCCTGTGGGCGATTTTTTTAATGATTTAGGTGTAATGATAAGCGTGGTTTTAAAATAGTTCGTTATGAGCCTTTCTGTGCAGTGGGGAGTTGTAACAGACGATAGAAGCACATTGACGTTTCTTTTGCCCTTCAGCAATTCTGATTATTTTTATGCTGCATTTCCAACTAATAAAGTAAATGCCGGTGGCATAAACCTGCATGGTGTGCGCCATCCAACCTATTTAGAACTGTATAGCTCAATATCAAACAACTCAGATACAGTAAATAATTGGCAATTTAGCGGCAGAAATATAAACCCCTGTTGGTTTGCTGTTGGCATATAGCAGTGGGGAATCCAAACATCTAGAGACGAGGTTGTTGCCCTGCCACTAGCCTATAGCAAGGTGCATTTCGCAGCCTACGCTACATGCAACGGAAACGATTGGGCATGTATGGGCGAGTTAACCCTAACAACGCTGAATCCAAAGGCTGTTAGTCCTGCCTATTGGCTGTCCATCGGCATATAGATGCAGTGGGGAGTTGGTGATAAATATGTAAACGAATACAGCATAACAACACTGCCGATAGCCTTTAGAAACGCTGATTACGCATTAATGGTTACTAACAGAAACTTGTCAGCTGGCATTTATATATCTGGGGCGGCATTATCAACAACACAAATAAAGATTTGGAATGGCGGCTACTCCGATAGGTATTACTTTTTTGCAATTGGTTGGTAACTGCAGTGGGGAGTTACGGAGAATACAAACGTGTTATTCCCGGTAACATTTAGCCAATCCTGCTACATCGTTAATTGCAATGGCTCGAATTGGAACAGCTCTGGCAGCGCTACCAGCGCAGGTATATCCATCCAAAACATAACCTTGCAATCTTTCCATATTTCTACGTGGGAGAACGGGCCTTTTTTGTGGTCGGCATTAGGAAAATAGCAGTGGGGATTAAGTGATAATATGCAAAGCCAAACAATAACATTCCCCATTAGCTTCCCTAAAAGTTGTTACCACGTCACTTGGATGGCTATAAGCACAGTTACCAATGCGTACAAAGTAAGCGGCTATGTTAACTCTGTCACCAGAAATTCGTTTTACGCAACAGCGGATAACAATAACTGCCAAAAATATTGGTTAGCTATAGGTGTTTAGCAGTGGGGATATTACGAAGCTGGGCAAACCACTTATACCTTAACATTCCCTATCAGCTTCAGCCAGCGCGCCCTTTCTATGTGCCTTTCCAATTCCAACAACGGCAAAGGTAAAGCTGTCATTTGGGAGCTTGGCAAAGAGTCCGCCAGTATCAGCAACGATACATGGGAAAACTATTGGATAGCGGTAGGAGTATAGCAGTGGGGAACTAATCAGCCATCGCCGATTACATTCCCGGTAAGCTTTGCGTCAAAATGCCTTACCGTTGTGCCACAGCTACAAGCTTCTGGCGATGGCGGTAACATGAGCAAAAACAGGGTATGTGTTACCAATTTAACAGCTCGCGGTTTTGCTTTAGAGTTTCCGCAGAGCACCTACAATTACATAGCAATCGGCATATAAATTATTCGCCAATGACTAACCACCACGCGCCATCCATAATCACACCTGAGTGTTCGATATTGAAAAGTATAGACATTTGATTATTGGAGTAACTAACGATATATGGACCTGTGCCTATATCAGACCGTACATTAGTCATATGTAGTTGTGTACTAGTTGTGTAAATTGTTTTTGTAAACGATATAGGGAAAACCGCAACTTTAGGGGTGTCGGAACGGACGTCGTTATGGCTGACATATCCCCACTGCACTACATGCCAACAGCTATCCAAAGAGCGGTATCATTTGCGCCCCAGCCTGATGCTGTTGCTGCCGTAAATGAGCTGCGTGTGACAGCCTGTAATGACAACGGCTTCTGCCAATATGACGAGTCATCACGGAGTACATATGTCGCTACTACCGCTAAGCAGCGCGCCGGGAATGTAAGTGGGAACGATGTTGCGTAACCGTTTTGTGTAGCAGTTCCCCACTGCAGAATTAGCCCGTTTGAGAATTTTACATAGCCGTTCTGTTCCAAAAGGGCTGCTACGATGTATGCCCCATCATCTTTTAACAGAGCTAAATCGTTATCAGCAATGATGTCTTTAAATTGATTGTATAGTGTTTCTGAAGGAAAGACGTGTATCTTTCCGAGATTTGTTGTTGACTGAGCCATTTTTTACCTCCTTTAAATCGTTACGTCAACGGCATGCGCATTGATTTCGTCCGACCACTCGATGACCGCGTCTTTTACGTTACGGCCGTATATCGTGTAGGTCTCGCCCGGCGTGACACCGACGTATTTTTCAAATGTGCTATTGTAGGTCGACAGATACGCTATCTCAACGTCGCCATGCGCTATCGCCTCGCCGTTAGTACCGACGTAACCTGCTTTTATTTTTGTGCTGGAGCGGTATTTCGCGCCGGTCATTTTGACAACGGTTACAACCGGCGGAACGACCAACGTATACGGCTTTTTGGCATAGCTGCTGGTGCTGATAAACTCCCACTCGCTTATGGTTACGCTGCCAGCGGCTACATGCTGCTCCAACGTCACATCGTATACGGCCGCGGCTGTATACGTCACCTCCACATCAGCAATGTAGGTGACATTGTAGACAATATGGAGCTTTGTGGTCAGCCCCATGTCGCCGGTCAGGATAACCTGCCCGTCTATCCTGGTAGTCATGTCCGTGCCGTTAATGTTGACGGCCTGGCCGCTCAGCGGAGTGCCGTCTGGGAGCGTAATTATCAGCTTTATACTGACGGCGCGGTATATCTGAGCGGTGTACAATTTTGCTGTTCTGGCCGCCTTGTATGCAGCACCCTTGACCATTATCTTATATCGCATATCCGCCACCTCACGAGTACATCACGAGTTTTGTTTTTGCGCTGTCAAGGTCGACCTCTTTCCAGGTTCCGTCAGCGCACAGATACCTAATGTTACTGCCAGCTGCCGGAGCCGGGACGAGACCTGCAGCTCCATTGACTGTAGTTGTCGCGCCCTTGACCACGGTTATAACCGCCCATGTGCCATCGCTGCGCAGATAACGCGTGTTGCTACCTGCAGCAGGAGCGGGTACAAGGCCGCCAATACCTGCCTTGGAGCTTGTCGCCCCGGTAAGGTCGGGTACAACAGCCCATGTGCCGTCCGCCTGCAGAAAGCGGTTTTTTGTCTCACCGCGCCCGGGAGCAGGTACAAGGCCGTGCACGCCGTCGCGTGATATGGTCGCGCCGGTCATATCCTTTAGATCCGCGACTGCATTGGTGACGTAGGTGTTTACATAGCTGATGGTGGCCGTGGCGGATGTATTAACGGCCGCGGTCACGTTTGCTGCGTTGGCAAACGTCAGCGCCACGCCGATTTCCTGGCTGATGACAGTCGACGTCCCTTTCGCCGGGATAAAATCAGGCTCAGAGTCACTTGCCACAGCGTACAAAATCTCGCCGTCGTCCGGGTCTTTGGCGTAGATGCCAAACTCCCTCAGATAATAGCCGGTCGTGACAGTGCTGTTATCAGTAACGGCCGATATAATAACAGCATGGCTGTCGTCTGAGTAAGTCACGCTGGCAATCGGCAGCGTCTGTACCGGCACCACCAGCTCGGTCAAATCCTCCAGCTGCTGGCCGCTGCCAATCGTACCGCTGCCCAGCCTGCATTTTGTAAGCTGCATTGCATTTCCGGCGTCGACCTTGGCCTGCAGCTTAAGGCCCTGCTTGGTCAATACCGGCTTGCCCCAATTTGACATTTAGGCTACCTCCAATTTACTCAACCTCGACGTCGCTGCCGATGTACACGGTAACGCCGTCGGAAAGATTGCTCGTCTCATAATAGGGTATCTCTTTGACATGTATGTTATCTTTAAGGCGTTTGTCCTTTGTCGCCAGATAGCTGTCCTTGAACGGCCTGGACACAGCCTCATAGGAGCCTGTATATTCCTCTTCCGGCAGGCGCTCATTGATTTTTTTGATTCCGCAGCCTATATAGCCGCGGATATCCTTCGTCTTTTCAAGGCGCCCGAAAAGGCCGGCTTTATGGACAAATTCGCAGTCACGCATATCAGGTCACCCCTTTAGCCAGGATAAAATCGGAGGGCGGGATTACCGTATAGACGTCCTTGTCAGATAAGGTCACCTGGACGTCATAGCAGTATCGGCCGCAGTCAAGGTCAGCCGTATCTGCAGGAGCAAAATCAAATTGTTTTTCTTTGGCCTCCAGCTGCAGCACAACGTCAGGGCTATCGATATCCTGTTTAATCGTCAGCACAGCCCTGTCAGCATCGGTCAGCAGTACGGGCTTGTTCTGCGCGTCATACAGCTTGAGCTTCAGGGTGGCGCTGTCGCCACGCGTCAGCGTTATCCTGTTTTTGTGCGGCCCGTCGTAATCTATGCAAAACATATCCGCTCACCTCCTTATATCTGGAAAAATATTTTTTTATGCTGGCAGACTGCGCCAGCGACATATACCGTACCTTTTGGCTGATAATAAAATGTCAGGCCATCCAGCCAGCTCCTGACGTTTTTGGCGCTGTTGACCGCCTTGACCATCTCAGCCATGACAGCCTCGTCCGGGATTGACTCCTGCACCATGCGCACCCTGAAGTGGTAGAGCTCGCCGCCATAATCGTACCACTCCAGCACCTCAGCTGAGTCAAAGGCCGCTGAGCAGACTTCTTCGACGGCAGCCGGTGTGCCTTTGTAACGGTGGCGAGCAATAGCTTTGCGGACAAGCTCGCGCTTTTTTGTTAGGCCGGCTGTCACGTCATAAAAATCCACGTGATACTGCCACGCAAGTTCATCTACGATTTCTTCCGGCAGCTTTTTGAGGCGCGGCAGGATCAGGACAAGCTCAGCCTGCTCACCCAGCTGCGCCAGCCTGCCGGAGATGGCCTGCACGATGTCCTTGACCGTCGCATCACCGCTGATGGAGCTTGGTAGGATGTGTTGCAGGGCATTATCCTTAAGCTCAAGCATCCTCTATCCCTCCCAGCGTTACTGTCTTTGTGCTGCAGATGGCCACCTGGGTATCGGTCGTCACCTTAAACGCAGGGGCGGTCACGGCCACGCGTTTTGCACCTGCAGCCATCACCCTCACGATAAGCTCAGACGGATTGATGTCGCGCCCCAGCTTTGACTTTTGCCACAGGACGTAATCGTCAACGGCCGCATTGACGGCGTTTTGGATTGCCGTTGCCTGCGTCTTGTTGTCGCTGGCGATGTAGTAGGTCAGGCTGATCGTATAGTCAACCTTTTCGGGCACCAGCACGCTGATATTATCAGTCAGCGGCCGTACCTTTTTATCGTCCAGGGTAGCCTTGACACGCTGCAGCATCTCATCACCAGGCAGTTCCCCGCCAGCCAGCAGCGGCCTTACCTCTACCTTACCTGCTTCAGGCGACCAAACAGTGACGTCAGCAATCTTTGTTGATGCCCTCTTGGCATGGTAGATATAAGCACCCTCGGGGCCGGCCGTGCTAAAGTTTTCCGGTGCAAGGCGGATATCCTCACGATAGCTGTCGTCAGACTGTACCTCAGCGCCACCCTCGGATGTAGTGATGTTGGCCACGCTATCTACATAGGGCACCGGATCGACCAGCGTCTTGAGCTGGCCAGCCACATAGCCGTTACCCAGCTCGCCTTTTGTCAGGCAGGTTGCGCTGCTGTCAGCACTGGTTGTACCCGCATCAATAACCAACGGGGCATCTAATGCAAAAAACACATTATCGCCTGCCGTAAAACGTGTACCGGCAGGGATGATTGTTGCTGTCTGCAGCTTAGCAGACAGCCTGATGCGCATGGTAGTCACGGCAGCCTTTGCCGGGATGCGCTCAACGCCTACCAGCGCTCCCAGATGGTCCAGATTGTCGCCGGTAGCGTATCTGAGCAGGTTCTGCTTGCCGGTCTCATTTATTTTGTTAAGCAGCAGCACGATGAGCGCTGCGATTGTCAACAGAAACAGCCTTACCGGGTCGCCTTTGGCCAGTGTCCTGCCGGTAATGGCCTCGTATCTGCCAATCACATAGCTCTCAACCTCATCGGCATCAGCATCTACAAACACGATATCGGCCAGGTTATCTAATTTACTCATTGTCATCTTTTATTCTCACCTGCACTTTCGGGGCCAGCACGCCGTCTTCCGTGCCGGTAAAACTGATTGATGTTATCTCCACACGCGGCTCATATTTTTTGATGGCCGTAATCATCTCAGACTGCAGCTTTGCCTGCGCTACATTGATTGGCAGGTCGAGCATATCAGCATCAATGCCAAAATTGCGGTCGAGCGGTACAGAATATTTTGTAGTTGTAATTATTGTACGCAGATTTTGCAGGATTTCTGCAACTTCTGATGCTGGTGCAAAATCAATACCTTGCATTGGCTGAGCTAAAACATCATAAATCATAATACTTTCAGCCCTCCTGCATATTCTTTCAGCGTTACGCTTACTTTAGCACTCATAATGCTGCCAAACTTGCCCCAGAAGGAAACGTTTTCATCCAGGCTTTCGATAACCCACATGTTATCCGTAATCAACTTACCACCGATAACCAAGGGAAAATATTGGCCTGTATCACGAAGCTTTCGCAGTTTTTCAAGCTCCTTAGACGGGTTTACGCCCTGATAAGCACGCAGCTGCATAGAAAAGCTAATCTTCTCTACATCCGGACCGATAAACTCAAACACCGGCTTATCGCCGATAATATCATGCTGAGCCCAGCGCCCTGCACTGCCACGACCATAATCATCGAATGTACGGATAAAGCGGCTGGATACTATAAATGGAATGTCAGCCATGAAACCTACAAGCATAATATCAACCTCCAATCATTACATTACTGCTCCCCGCCGCCACACTACCACCACAGCTTACGCTGTCCCCTATTCTGCCAGCAGCCTTGCCATTGATATAAACACTGGCGCTTCCGCTGGCAATTACACCGCTATGCGTCGGATGCGCTACACACCCATGAGGCGCATAACTGTCGCCCACACGGCCAGCTCCTTTGCCGTTGATGATAACATCAGTACTTGCTGTAACAAGCGCTGTAGGTGCGCAGGCATCGTGGCCAGTGTCATTATCGCCTAAGCGTGTTGCTTTTGGCATGGTAATCACCTCCTTCAGTTCAGCAAAATGTTAGCACCTTTAATAATTACATTCCCCGTGGCATTAATCTCGATGTTTCCGCTTTCGTACCTGATAAAGCTCCCATCGGCAAACGTAATACTGCGCACATCAGCATTATTTTCCACCGGAGCATCCTGCGTGCTGTAAAAAGCTCCTATAACAAAGCCTTTGCTGATGCCACTGCCACTTGCATTCGGTTGGAAGATACACAGCACCTGGGTACCAACCTCAGGCAGCCAATAGGCTTTCGTCTGCTTGCTGCCTATAGTTATAATCGGTAGTTCAGCGCTCACCATATTGTCCTTATCCTCAAACGCCACGCGAGCGCTGCACGATTCGCCATTGACCGCCGATACTGTACCAATGCGAATCAAGTTTTTTATCTGGTTAATATCCATCTAAACATCTCCTCACATCAATACTCGTTGTGTAGCCACTGCTAATATCATGCTGTGCCTTAGTAATAATATACTTGCCATCGAAAGCACCAAAACCGCTAAGCTGAATATTCACAGCAGCTGCCAGCTCCGGATTACCTAAAAAGCTGAAGCTACCGGTAACCTCATCGCTGTTCTTTTCCCGAAGCTTCTTCTTTGCAAGACGCTCTGCATCCGCAATACTGGCGACCTGCTCATTGACTTCCAGCGTTTTGCCTATCTTTTTATCAGGAGCAGCAAATGTCGCCTCAATTTTTTGCTTAGTGCTGCTGTCCTGGTACTTAACGTGGCAGGACTTATACACATCGCGCACCTTGCTGCGCAGGCTGTAGCTCTTCAGCATATCCAACACCTTGAGGCTGCCGGCAGAAAAACTGCCTTTTGGCTTCGGCACCAGCGCCACAGCCTCAGCCGCTTCATAATCTGCTTCGTCAAAAATTACCACTTGCTTATCGCAGATTTTGAGAGCCAGGCCATGGTCAGCACACAGCTTATATAAAAAGGACAGGTCAGACTGTTCCGTCTGCTCTGCCCTATCTATAACAGGATTATACTCTTTAACATCGTAATACAGCGTCAAGCCTGCCTCCGTTACAATATCATTAGCAATGCGTTTCAGCTCAGCCTTCTCCCAGCTGCGTGTACGCTCTGCGCCGCGAAGGTTGTTATTATCCGGCACACTCACCGCCTTGATTTGCACCTCGCTAGGCATTCCGCTGCTGGTGATTTCATCAATCTCAAACAAACCAAAACGTACAACCTGCTCACCGATGCTCTGCCAGTTAATCAGCTTTACGCTAACGTCCAGTGTTGCACCCTTTTCCGGCATCCATGCTGATTGCCATAGCCCAGCTTTATCCTCCAGTGTAAGCTGCAGATCATCTGCTTCACCAGACATGTTATCAGTGTAGCTTACATTCTTCAGATATTGCTGCAGGTCTGCGCTAATATCCTTGTCATTGTATTTAATGATTACCAGGCATCGCCTTGCATTCATCTTAAACATTTTAACGTCTCCATGGTGGCAGCATCGATGTTACCGGTGCAGTATACTCCGGCACTTCCAACACAATTCCTGCCGGAAAAACAACAATGTCAGCGTATTGCTGATTTGCTTCCAGCAGGACGTTTATCGATGCTTCGCCATTATACAAGCGCTTGGCAATCAAGTCCCACATGTCGCCCTGAGTAGTTGTGTAAGTCTTACGCATAGCTTACCCTCCTCTGTTGGTTCTGCAAATCCTGCAGCATCTTCTTAAACTTTGCCATCTCCAACTCCAACACCTCGCGGATTTTACCTTCGTCGCCACCGCCTTGAATTGTAATGTTTGGTGCAAACGTAGCAGTAATATTGGCACCACCGCCCAACGGATTGCCCATAATGCGGTTTGTTTCCGCCAGCAGGCCGATGTTCCGCGCATTAGGAGTATGTGGGATAGCGGACTCGCCACTGTCCTCAGCAAAGGTTGTCAGAAAGGCGCCCTTGCCATAGATGCCGCCGGAAGCGTTGTGTGCAACGTCACTACCACTGCTTCCTTGTGCAGTTATATTGACCTTGCCGAAGATTGGCTTAGAGATAAAATCGCTGATGGCCTGCCATTTTTCCTGTACCCAAGAGAATGCATCAGAAAACTTGTCTTTTATACCATTAACAAACTGCTGTATTGCTAAAGAAGGATTGTCCCACAATGTTATAAACCACTGCTTGACGATGTCCCAGTTGGCAATAAGCGCAGTTCCAGCAGCAATCGCCCAGCCGATTGGACCTGTAATAAACATAATCGTTCTAGCTGTCGGACTGTCCCAAAGGTTGACAAAAAACTGTTTTATTTTATCCCAATCTTTGTAAATAATATATCCTGCCGCTGCAAAAGCTCCAGCTATTACTAGAATTGGACAACCCCATAGAGATGCATTCAAAAGCCATTGAGCACCAGCAGCCAACTTGGTAGAAAACGCCATAGCTTTTGCATGTATATTATAAAGAATAGTAGAATTTTTCGCTGATTTAGTAATTAGTTCATACCCAGCAATAGCAGCTTTAGCCGTATTAAAAGCAGCAGTAGCAAGGCTAACTGTAATGTACATTCCACCCAATCCTAAGCCTAAAGCTATAATCCCTCCTGTTAATCCAGGATATTTTTCAGTAACATCTCCTATAGTTGTCGCAAATTTACCTAAATATTCACTTCCCATAGCTATCACCGGTAATAAACCTGACGTCATTTGGATTTGCGCTTTATCTATACGATTTTTCATAAGTTGCATACTATTTGCAGTAGTTTGGCTTCTTGCAGAAAACTCTTGTTCCATACTATCAGCATACTTTGAACTGTCGCCTACTTTAGCAAAATTAGACTCTAGCCCACTAAGGTTTGAAAGCAAAGGTCCAATTGCACTAAGACTTTCCTTACCAAACAGGTCAGCCATTACTGCCGTTCTTTTTTCTGGTGCTAATTGCTCGATAGCCTTTAATACAGTTAATATTGCCCCTTTAGCATCATTTTGCATAGCGGAGGCCATATCAGTAGCATTTAATCCAATTTGTGCAAAAGCTTCAGCTTGCGACTTGGTAGCGCTTTCTCCACTAACCATAGCTAAAATCAAATTCTTAATACCAGTTGCAGCAACCTCGCTTTGGATACCTGAGCCAACCATACTTGCACCTAAAGCAGCTATTTCGCTTGATGCTACACCACCAATACTTCCTAATGGACCAATACGAGTAACTACATCAGATATTAATGGAGCAGACGCAGCTGTCGTATTACCTAAATAGTTAATCTTATCAGCCAGAGTAATAACCTCGTCCTGATTCATTTTAAAAGCTGTACGCCATTTGGCCATCATATCACCGGCCTGCTCAGCAGTAATATCAAAGGCTACGCCCATTTTAGCAGCAGCTTCAGCAAACTTTAATAAGTCTTCTTGAGCTATTCCTGCCTGTCCACCAGCTGCAACTATATTAGCAAGTCCATCAACAGCCATTGGAATTCTTGTTGACAGTTCCAACACATCTTTACTCATTTGTTTGAACTGTTGCGGAGTTTTAAAATCAACAACCTTTTTTACGTCAGCCATAGAACTTTCAAAGGCTATTGCTTTATCTGATATTTGAACTAACGAATTTATCCATATTTTAGCTAAATCAAAATGTGCCCAAGATTGAATGGAACTGGTTGCCAACTTAGCATATTTTTCTTGTAATGCTGGAAGTTTTTGAAACTTGCCCAATAATCTTTCATATGCATTGGCAGCCGATTCTGCTGAAAGTATACCTTGTTTTTGAGCTTTGTATACACCCTTCCAAGCTGCTTGATAATTCTTTAATTCTTGTTTTGTATTAGATATATTTCTTTGAGCCTGCTGAAACGATGTAGAAAAACTGTTGCTCAATACTGCGGCTAATTTAAAGCCAAATGTAAATTCTTTCATCAGCCTTGAACCCCTTTCGTAAGAAGTATATAATATATTTAGAGGTGATTTTTATGATTTATTTCTTCGGTATGGTATTAGGAATATTATTTATGATTGTCGTTGCAATACATGCAATGATAGAAATGCATATTAATTACAAGAAAAGCATTCCTAAATTAAAAAAATTCACCCGAGTCAACCCAGATGGCACAACATCTACATATTATCGCAGAGTTGATAAACAGAATGGTGATTGCCATGATTGATATTAGAACTGCTTTTTTATCCGCTCACGCCTGAGCGGACTTTTTATTTACTATTTTCGCAATTTCCAACGCTTCAAGTAAGCCTAGGTTTAAATAAAATTCGACAGACGTAAATGTTGCCATTGCCAAGCTTACAGCTAACTCTTTTAGGGGCTTAGAGTTTTCAACTCCTAGCCCAGCAAAAAATTTGCCACAGGCAATACCAAATTCTTAAAATCAGCCGAAGGCATGTCCAAAACATCCTCTACAGGTACGCCGATCAGTTTAGCCGCTACCAACGCCTGAAAATCCATGGACAGAAACACAGACGGAGTTGTGTCGCCCATTTTGCGCACTTCCTTTTCAGCTACAATTAAATCTTTACCGCGGATAGCTTCAAAATCTAATTTAACTTCCTTAACTTCTTCGCCATTAACCATAATAGGATTATTCAATTTAACAACTTGCATCTTTCATTCCTCCAAACTATTATAATTCAGCCCCCAGCATGCAACTGGAGGCTTTTTTATTTTACACCATACCTAAGGCTTCGCGAACATCAGCCATATAATCAACTCCACCAATGTTACAGATGTAGTTGAACTTATCCAACTCCAGAACAGTTTCGCCATCAATGGTAACTTTTAGGTAAGCTGTTTCAATGGTGTTCGCAGTACCAGTAGTCGCGCCAACATCCAGCTTGCCCAGCTCCGTTTTCTTCGGTACACCGCGCACAACGCATTTTACGTTGCCAACCTTATACTTGCCGCTAGCACTGTCATAAATCTGCTGCGCCCCACGCAGGTCGAGATTTACGCCGGTCTGCATTGCCAGCATAATGTTACGCTTCTCCAGCGTGCGCCAGTTCAGCACTGTTTCCATGCTGCCAAAGTGCCCCAGCACCGGGCTGTCAAACTCGCCTGCAATACCTGCACCTTTAACGGTTTCGGTCATAGCATCTAAAGATGGAAGTTGCACATCAGCAATACCCACCAAATCGTTACCATCTTGGTAAACTTTAAAGTTAATCAGTTTCTCAGGTACATTTGCCATCTATCTCACCTCCCAATTAACTGAACAGCGTTTCAAAATACGCAGGATCATATTCGAGCACGTTTTCAATTTCACGCGCCGGGGCAGGCGGTGTAAGATAGGTGTGGAATTTAATGATGCCGTCCATAAGATTGGTAACGGGATTTTCATCATCACGAAATTCAACACGGCCGCCCAAAATGACACCTTGTCCGGTAAGGCCGTTTAAACGCATATTTTCACTGTCCAGAACTGTTTGAATCAGGCGTTTGTTAATCGGCTTATCTACCTTCGCCCAATAAGTTTGAATGAAAGTCTGCGCATGCCAGTTAAACATTCTGCGAATACAGATAAAGGCATCTTTAGGGTCGGTGTTAGACGGATAGCAGGCGGTGCGATTGCCCCAACATTTCCAGCCTCCGATAAAATTAAGCGCGGTAACAACGCCCTGGCCATTGAGATAACCAGCTTCATCTGGACCCAATACTACCTCAGTACCATCTTTTAAGCAGCAGCCGTTAATCTGCATGCTTTTATTAGACGGGCTTTCGTAAGGAATATCATCGTTATTACTGTCAACAGTTGAGATAACACCAAGAACATGGGTAGACATGTGATAAACATCATCGCCCATCTTAACCATAGGCCAGCATACCACTTGAGAAGTATCGTTATAGCTGTTCTGGTTCATCCACGCCTTGACATCAGTATATTTTTTTACTGCGTCGGTCGGTACGTCATTAAGCGTAATCGCCTTGAAATGGCTGTTGATATTGCCAGCTTTGGCTTTCATCACGGCAGCTACTGTCGGAGTTTCACTCCAGCCGGGAGCCAATACAATGCCGGGCACAAGGCCGGTAATCGGGAATACTTTGTTAAGACATTCCAAACCTTTGACAGAACCATCGCTCACATTGATGCCGCCAATGATATCATCTGCATCTACTGCTGCAGCATCAATCTCATCATAAGTAAGTGTTAAATTACTTGCAGCAGTTGCAGTGCCATCATCAAGCAACGTAATGACCAATACGCCATCGTCATCATAAGCAGCTTCATAGTCGCTGCCGTCAATCAATGCAGAACCGGCCGTAGATGCTTTAATCTGCAAAGTGTCAAGCAGAACCGGAGCATCTACTTTTGCAACTTTGTTTGTCACTGTAACATTTTTGGAGCTAGTACTCTTCTTATGAGTTTTGGGATCCAATACGTTTACAAAAACCACTGGACCGCGATTATACAATGCGAACTGGCTATACATTACCTCGCAGAGAGTGTATTTAGCCCAATCTTTACTGTAGCCCAACTGTTGTACTGCCTCAGCGTAACTGTAGCACAAAATGGGTTTGTTGCTCTGAGCGCGCTCACTCGCCAAATGTACCGGAGCGGTACCGAATACAACCGGCAGACCGGCAGTAGTGTTTACAGCAGGCACAACGCTAGTCGGAACCTCACTGGTATACACACCATGTTTATATGCCATGTTTTATACCTCCAATGCTTGTTTATAATACTTATTCAGCGGAGTACCTGTTTGTTGAACTTCCTCAAGCGCTCTGTTAAGCTGTTCTACTGAAACAAACAGCTTCTCCAATTGAGGGAATTCATCGAATTCTGCATCTAAATGCTCAGGCAGACCGCCAATGAATACCTGATACTGCAGTAATCTTCCGCGGCTCAGGTTGGGGCCGATATAAATCAGCTTATCTGTTTTCTTATTTTTCGCCATAATATATGTCCTCCTCATAAGGTTGACCAATAGTATAAATTGCAGTAATTTTACCCTGCCACTGCGGAGCAGGCTGTGCTTCCGGCACTTCAATTTTCACAGGAAACAGCAGACGATGTCTGTCAGCTATAAAACGATGTTTTAAAAGATGCTGGCGCACATGCTCCATGATGTTATAGAGGCTGCGCCAATCATCATATTCACTGTCATCGTAAATACTAAAGCCAATTTCTACCGTTGCTGTACTCATATCGCCATCCGCAGTATCCTGCGCAGCGGTAACAAGAGCATAAATAAACGATGCCTGTTCATCAGCATTCATGCGTGCCGGCGGAAAGCCTGCATACACCTTAATACTGCGCTTGCCGGATGGCTGCTGTGTACTGTAATCAACGATAACAGACCGTAAATAATCAGCCAGATTATCCATCAATTCAACTGTAGTCATAAAAGCTCCTTACTTCATTTTTTGGAAACGATATTCTACCTCATGCAGGAAACGTTCATTCAGCGTAGCTTCTGCCAATGGAGTAAGCTCGCCAATAACATTTTCAGCTCCAAACATCTGCGGTACGCTAGGACCATAAGGAATGCGCAAGGGATAGCGTGCTTTGCGTTTTTTACGTTGCATTGCACCTTTATAACCATTACGAGATACTCCAAGGAATAATCCTGGTACTGACTTAGCGCCACCTTGCTTTCGTATTTGCACTTTAACCGGAGCACGTTTATGGTTACGTACCCGGAACGCTGTCAAAAGCAAGGGACTGCCTTGTGAAGCAAGAACGCCACACAATTTAGAGCGTGATGCACGCTTAATGTTCAGCGTCCCTTTAACATTCTTAGCACTTACCAGATAGTTTTTACGGATGGATTTAGAAGTTTGCGTTTTTATCTTTGTAATTGTACGATTGATAGCGTTTACGGATGCAAGGTTAATCTCTTTAGGTGCTTTGCCCAACATCTGCTGTGCATATTCCATGTTTTTAGCATCAATACTAATCATCGGTCATTCGCCACCAACTGAATGGTTAAAAGTCCCATATCATCACTCACGCTTTCAACCTCATACATTTTTTCGTCCAGGTAAAAACGCATGCCATACACCGGCACCTCCGGTAAATCAGCCTTCAGGCAGTTAACCTGCAGCTGGCTGCCATAAAGACCGGGATAATAGTCATCCTTACCGGCTTGGATAGAAAGCGACTGCGCCACGGAGATATCCTGCACAATCGCCTTGCATTCCGTACCGTTCAAATCATGCAGCTCCGCGAACTCCATCTCATTGAGAAAGACAGCCGCATTGTCTGCGGCTATCTGCTCTTTAAAGCTCAGCGCTTTCATTGTACGGTAGCGGCTTCATCAACCGCCGGCAGTTCGGCTTCATCATCACACGCAGGCTCTTTAGAGATAGATTTAGAAGCAGGCTGCTTTTTGCCAGAAGCAGGCTTTTCAACCTCAGTTTTGCTAATGATTGCAACATCTTCCGGAGCAGTAGTTTCTGCCTCAGGCTCGCCAATAATTTCAAACTCTTCTGGAGCATCATCATACAGCTTTTGAGCAACGTCGTCAGGCAGCTCAACAACACTGCCCGCTGCATAAACTACGTTATTATGACGCAGAGAGAATTTCTTAACGAGGATATACATAAGCTGCCTCCTTATTTAACCTTGATAACATACCAGTCATCCACAGATTCAGGAACAACAAGGCAACGGCTCTGCATAGCAATAGAGCAGTAGTCATTCTCGATGTTCATAGTAACCTTAGGCACATAGCGGCCTTCGTAGGTGTGGAACTGCTTATCTTCCTCCATCTGAGTAACGGCGCCATACAAGCGCTTGCCACGACCAGCAACGCCAATAATAACGTAATCATCAGGCAGGTACGGAGTAAATACACCTTCGTTGTTGATGTAACCACCCTCATAGGTGTACATCTCCAGGCCTAGGGCACCCAGCAGGCCGAAGCGCATAACCTCAGGGCTTTGAATCTTAGGTGCGAAGGACATCAGCGCCGCATTATCGCGGGACGGAATCAGCAGCTTGTCATAAATGCTCTTGTTGTTCAACAGCAGGTTGCTGGTAGCCTCGGAGCACATCATGATAGTCGGAGTCAGGCCAGCATTACGGCGGATGGTTTTGGAAGCCTCCTGCAGGTTTCCGTAAGCATCAGAGGTATCATTATCCCAGGTATCAGTACCGGACAAGGTTTGCTTTTGAGTAAAGTTAAAAGAGATGGTGTCAATCTTTTGGGTTTTGCCATCATCAGCATAACCATTAATGGTGTAGCTGCCATCAATCAGCAGTTTTGCAGCCATATATTCCTCGGTGCGGGTGCACATATCAGTCAATTCCTTGATATCCTCAGCGCGATATTCTTCAGCTCGCTGTTGGGGAGTGCGACCGCTGTACACGCTTTCACCTGCCAGGCGCTTTTGCAGTTGCTCAGCAGTCAGTACGCGCTTAGGCTTCATCAGCGGAGCCTTGTAGGATTTGGTTTCAAAGCCATCACGCTGCATATTAACACCTTGAGAACCCGGAACAACAAAGGGTGCCATGGAGCGACCGCCTTTTTTGAAATCCACGTCCAGATATTCGGAGCTATAGGTAATTGCGTTCGGGAAAAAGGTGTTTACTAACAAAGGATTGGGCGGATATGCACGATTGATTACGCCCAGCAAAGAACGGGTAGAATTGATATCAAATGCCATAGTTTATTCCTCCTTATTGCAGATGAGTCAGGTAGATGCCAACAGCACGCAGCTCTTCCTCGTGTGCCTGCACAGAATCAGATTCAGCGCCAACAGACATTTCCTCTGCATTGAAAATGCCGCGAATATAAACAGTAGCAACTACATCGCCGGTGCCAACAACAACATCTTCGGCCAGTACAGCGTTTGCAACCTTCAGCGCCGGAGTTGCGGATACAGCATCAACAATTTGGTATTTTCCTTCACTAACAGCCAGTACAGCGCCTCTTTTAAGCGTCTTTTCGGCGTCCAGGCCTTTAAGGGTAATGTTTTTGGTAAGAGCAGCCACAGCGGTGCCGCCAATAAGCTGGTCCACATTGCTTTTTTCACTGGTTACATATGCCATTATTTATTACCTCCATACATATTCTGCAGAGTTTTAGCCATGTTTTCGGTGCGCAGGGCATCTTCCTCTGCTTCAGTCAGGCCATTAGCAGGCTGACCGGTTACATTACCGGAGCCAGATTTCATCTGGTCGTCAATCAAATCATTCATAAAGCTTTGAGCTGCAGAAGTCTGAGCTGCAGGCTGAGTACCCTTAATAGCATCAATGGTTTCTTTGATTTCATCAGCAGTCTTGCCGTCTTTGATGGCCATATTGATTACAGCCTTCACACCAGCACTGCCATCATCCAAAGCATTGAGCGTAGCCAAACGGCTTCTTTCCTCATTGCGGATTTGCTCCTCATTAGCCGGAGCGGTGGTTTGGTTCGCAGGAGCAGCACTGTTGGTCTGTTCACCTGCTCTGACACCGATAGCACTCAAAATAGTGTTTACGGCATTCATAAGATTTTCATTCATCGTTTTGTCCTCCTTTTTGCGGATTTTGTTTTTAATTATGTCAGCATCTCCCTGACTCAGCTGATGCCGTACATGGTTGACCACAAACACATTGCCGTCAAGAACAGGTTCAACCTTACCTTGAATCTGGTCACAGAAGCCATTGGCAAGGCATTCTTCAGCAGTAAGCCAGGTGCTGTTTTTCATCATGGTCTCCAATTCTTTTTCGCTGAGCTTACAGCGCTCCTTATAAGCTGCCACAATACTAGCCTTGACAGGCTTAAGCATTTCAATAAGCTTGCCCAGCTGTTCAGCGTTGGCAGGCTCTGCCAGGCAGACCATAGGGTCATGAATCATCATCATAGCATTGACCGGCATAAGGATTTTTTTGCCGGCCATAGCAATGATTGTCGCAGCACTGGCCGCCAAGCCGTCAATCATTACAGTGGTATCACCTGAGTAAGATTTAATCTGGTTGGCAATGGCGTGTGCAGCGAAAACATTGCCGCCATTGCTATTGATGCGGATACAAACAGGCTTGCCTTCCAGCTTAGCCAATGCATCAGCAAAGCCTATAGGGCAAACATCGCCACTGCTGTCATACCAAGGCTTTTCGCTGACGATATCGCCATAAATACGGATTTCAGCAGTGTTTTCGGATGCTTTGTTGATAATCTCCCAAAATGGTTTATTTTTCACCATCGTTTTCACCTCCCTCCTCAGTCTTTACATTCTGATGAAGCGGATAATTGAGGCCATTGCCTTGCCAATGCTTATGTTCAGCTTGCAGCTGCGCAATGTTTTCCTCGTATTCCGTGCCGGTGATTTCGGCAGATTCCTGTTCACCGGTACTGAAGCCGTAATCAACACGCAGCTTGGCAGCCTGAACCTCTTTCACCGGGTCAAGCATGCCCATAGTCGGACCGTACCAGGACGCGCGGCTCCACGCCTTACGCAGCAGCGGGTCACTAAAATAGCCAGGCGCTTGAATGCGTCCAATAGCTACCGCCTCAGCCAGCCAGCGTTCATACACCGGCTGGCAAAAATCCCTTGCGAACCAAATGCGCCGCTTCTTGGCAACCGCCTGAAACTGCAGCAAGGCACCGCGTGCAGCACTGTACGAGCTTTGGAAACGCGACAAAAGCACTTCTGAAGGAATCTCCAGCGCCGCGCCCACCTGAGCAATCAGCGCATTGACGAAGGCCTCAAAGGTGGACAAGCTGCGATTTGCATCCACAGTCTGTACTTCATAGCCAGGAGGCAGCTCGTTCATCGTGCCGGCACCCAACTCAAAGGTATATTGGTCAAAAGCAACCTTTTCATTCTCGCCAAAGGCCTCCGGCAAAGCTTTTGGAAGGCCTTCGCCTGCGTCCTTCGTTTTGAAGAACAAAGTGAAATAGCTTTTGATGATTGCAGCAGTAAGCTCCGCTGTGCTATAACGGTGCATCTGCTTCAATTCTTCAATGGCCGGTGCCAGAATCGGCACACCGCGGTACTGCTCCGGCCTTTCCTCATGGCTGATTTGCAGGATGTTCGGCGCACCTGTTTTGCGCCCGAAGGCTTCTACGCGCACCCATTTTATATTCCTGTTTTCCGTCGGGTCATAAGGCACCCGGTCAGCAACCCAATAGGCTACAACGGCACCATCCGTATTGATTTCAACACCGTTAATAATCCTGTTGCCATTCTTGGGATTACGAACCTCCACCTCATTAAGCGCACCAATAAGACTATAGGTATTAGGATTGCAGACACGGCTTGCTTCAAAAAGCTGTATCTTGGTTGTATAAGGATTATCGCCTAAGGCCTTACGATATTTAATCGCCGCCCAGGCATCTCCGTCCACAATAGAC
>OFMA01000474.1_pt1 | contig 30939 bp, 27 predicted proteins | sample 1541011 | NCBI WGS metagenome assembly OFMA01 (sample SAMN04209225, study PRJEB22552) | human gut metagenome | biome: gut; material: feces | host: Homo sapiens | place: USA: Oklahoma
TTATGATGACTTAAGTAAGCACGCGGTTGCATACCGTGCACTCTCCCTGCTGATCCGCCGTCCGCCGGGACGTGAGGCTTATCCGGGAGATGTTTTCTATCTCCATTCCAGACTTCTGGAGCGTGCCGCAAAGCTGGACGATGAACACGGCGGCGGATCCATGACGGCCCTGCCGATCATTGAGACCCAGGCAGGCGATATTTCCGCCTATATTCCGACGAACGTCATCTCCATCACAGACGGACAGATTTTCCTTGAGACAGAGCTGTTCCACTCGGGCGTTATGCCGGCGGTAAACCCTGGCGTATCCGTATCCCGTGTCGGTGGAAATGCGCAGATTAAGGCGATGAAGAAGGTAGCCGGAACTCTGAAACTGATCTATTCCCAGTACCGCGAGCTGGCAAGCTTTGCACAGTTCGGATCCGATCTGGATGCCGATACAAAGGCGCGTCTGGAGCAGGGTGTGCGTATCGTGGAAGTATTAAAACAGAACCAGAATGCACCGGTTCCGGTAGAAAAACAGGTGGCCATTCTTTATGCGGTAACGAAAGGAATTCTGTCAAAGGTTGCAGCTGAGGATGTCCGCGCCTATGAGGACGGACTGTATACCTGGCTTGATACCGACGCAGAGGGTGCTGCCGTGATGCAGGAGATTTCCGCAACCGGAAAACTCGAGGCAGATACCGAAGAGAAGCTGAAAAGTGCGCTCGAATCGTACACCGAAAACTTTATCAATACAAGACCTGCAAAATAAGGAAAGAAGGAGGAGCCTATGGCTGCAAACATGAAAGCCGTAAAGCTGCGGATCAAAAGTGTCGAAAGCACGATGCAGATTACCAAGGCGATGGAACTTGTAGCGTCCTCCAAGCTGCGAAAAGCGAAGGAGCGGGCTGATACCTGCCGTCCGTATTTTCAGGAGCTGTACCGCACTTTGCAGGATATTGCAAAAGGAAACACGGAATTTTATTCCATTTATGCAAAAGAGGCAAAAAACGAGAAATGCTGCTACGTGCTGGTTGCCGGAGACCGCGGCCTTGCGGGCGGATACAACGCGAATCTGTTCCGATGCTTTGAGGCAGATGCCAAAGGAAAAGAGATCTGTGTGGTTCCGGTCGGCAAAAAGGCAGTGGAGTATGCAAAATCCCGGAAGCTGGACATTCTGACGGACAGCTTTGCCGAGATCGCAAATCTTTCCGTGGCAGACAGCTTTGAGATCGCGCGCGCACTGTGCCGTGAGTTCCGGAAAGGGACCTTCGGACATGTGGAGCTTTGCTATACGAAATTCGTGTCGATGCTGTCGCAGATGCCGGTTTCCGTGCCGATCCTGCCTCTGATTGACATTGCAAAAGAGGACGGAGAGGATCCGGAAGCGAAAAAAATCCGGAATCTGATCCTGTATGAGCCAAACGGTGTCGAGGTATTCGAAGCGATTGTGCCGGAATACTTAGGCGGCCTGATCTACGGCGGTATCTGTGAGAGTGTGGCAAGTGAGCTTGCGGCACGCCGTACCGCAATGGAGGCGGCAACGGGAAATGCAGAGGAGATGATTGAACAGCTCAATCTGTATTACAACCGTGCCCGTCAGGCAAGCATTACGCAGGAGATCACGGAGATCGTCGGCGGTGCGGAAGGCGTGTAAGAGTGGAAACAAGAAAAGTGAGGAGAAGTCGTTAAATGAGTGAAAAACACATTGGCGAGGTTGTGCAGGTAACGGGTCCTGTTCTGGACATCCGTTTTCCGGAAGGAGAGCTGCCGGCACTTCTGAATGCCATCGAGATAGACAACCACGGCGAGAAGCTGGTTGTGGAAGTGGCGCAGCAGACGGGCGACAACATGGTTCGCTGCATTGCCATGAAGTCCACAGACGGACTTGTCCGCGGAACGAAAGCAGTCGACACGGGCGGCCCGATCGCCGTTCCGGTCGGAGAGGAGTGCTTAGGCCGCGTGTTCAACCTGCTCGGTGAGACCGTAGACAATAAGCCGGCACCGGAAACAGCAGAAAAATGGCCGATCCACCGCGATCCGCCGTCCTATGAGGAACAGGTTCCGGCAACGGAAATCCTCGAAACCGGAATCAAGGTCGTTGACCTGATCTGCCCGTATGCCAAGGGCGGAAAAATCGGTCTGTTCGGCGGTGCCGGCGTTGGAAAAACAGTCCTTATCATGGAGCTGATCCACAACGTGGCAACGGCACACGGCGGACTTTCCGTTTTCACCGGTGTCGGAGAGCGTACCCGTGAAGGAAATGACCTTTACAACGAGATGAAAGAGAGCGGTGTTATCGACAAGACAGCACTGGTCTATGGACAGATGAACGAGCCGCCGGGAGCGCGTATGCGTGTCGGACTTTCCGGCCTTACCATGGCAGAATATTTCCGTGATGTGAAAAATCAGGATGTGCTGCTGTTCATCGATAATATTTTCCGATTTACGCAGGCAGGTTCCGAGGTTTCGGCTCTGCTTGGCCGTATGCCGTCCGCAGTAGGATACCAGCCGACGCTGGCAACCGAGATGGGCGCACTGCAGGAGCGTATTACTTCCACAAGAAAGGGATCCATCACATCGGTACAGGCTGTTTACGTGCCGGCCGATGACCTGACCGACCCGGCTCCGGCAACAACGTTTACCCATCTGGATGCCACGACGGTACTTTCCCGTGAAATCTCCAGCCAGGGTATTTACCCGGCTGTTGATCCGCTCGATTCTACCAGCCGTATCCTGACACCGGAAATCGTAGGCCATGAGCACTATGAGGTAGCGCGTGCCGTACAGCAGGTGCTGCAGAGATACAAAGAGCTGCAGGACATTATCGCCATCATGGGTATGGACGAGCTGTCCGAAGAGGATAAGCTGACGGTCAGCCGTGCCCGTAAGGTACAGCGTTTCCTGTCCCAGAGCTTCTCGGTAGCGGAGCAGTTTACCGGTATGGAAGGAAAATACGTGCCGTTAAAAGAAACCCTGCGCGGATTCCGCATGATCCTCGATGGCGAGTGCGACGATCTTCCGGAGAGCTGCTTCCTGTTTGCAGGTACCATCGACGAGGTATTTGAAAAAGCAAAAGCACTGAATCAGTAAAGGAGGAATGACGTATGAGTACATTTCCTTTACGTGTCGGCACGCCGGACGGACTTCTCTATGAGGGTGACGTAGCGCGCGTTGTCTGCAGAACCATCAGCGGCGACCTGGCAATTCTGCCTGGGCACTGCAATTACTGCACTGCACTCGGTATGGGCGAGGCGCATATTGTGCTGGAGGACGGAACGAGAAGAAATGCCGCCTGCATCGGCGGAATGCTTTCCATGATGAATGGGGTCTGCCGTGTTCTGGCAACGACCTGGGAGTGGGAAGAGGATATTGATGCAGAGCGCGCCGAGGCTGCCAAACACAGGGCCGAGCAGGCGCTGGCAAACGGCGGTCTGACAGACAGAGAATACCGTATTGCTGAAGCCAAGCTGCAGCGTGCACTGGTGCGGCTGAGTGTAAAAGAATAAAAAACAAAAAGCCTCCGACGAATTCAGAAAAATCCTATCGTCGGAGGCTTTTTTAATTTACAGGAAACTTCGTTGAAATTTCCTGTGTGTCTTTAAAGAGCAAAAATTCCGCAGATTAAGAATCCCGATACGGCGAGAGCAGCACTGATCAGGACGTAAGGAAACTGCGACACGGCATGTGACATATTGTCAATCTCGCAGGTCGCGGAGGAAAGAACCGTTGCGTCGGAATAGAAGCATGCATGGCTTCCGAAAACACCGCCGGATACGACAGCGCCAAGCGCCAGAAGTACATTAGCATCAAGGGCGATGGCAAGCGGAACAACGATGGAAACGGCTACGGCCTCAATTCCCCAGAAAGAGCTGGTGACAAAGGTCAGAACTGCAATGACAACAAAAATAATAGCTGCCAGTGTTTTGGCATTCATGTACGGAACACACAGGTTGATAACATATTCCGAGAGTCCCATTTCGCCGCAGGCAGTCTTGATCATAAAGGATGCAAGAAGAATGGCGAGAACCGGAAGAATATCTGCAAAGCCGGCAAAAAACAGTTCCACGTACCGCGTAAAGGTCATTTTCTTCCGTGGAAGATAAAGAATCATACAGGAAGCAAGAGCAAGAATGATCGCCTGCATCATATCCTGTGTGGCTACTGTCACACCGATCAGAATGCCAATAGGGATCAGAAAATCCAGTATATTTCCGGTATTGGTATTTTCGGGCGGGTAATCAACGCTCATTCCGGCCATGGCAAGGTCGACGGAAGGGGCATTGTGCATTTTGGGATGCTCCGGTGTCTGCTCTTCCTTTTCCAGATCTGCATAGGCAGCTTTCATTTTTCCGAGCTTTGGCATTAGTTTGCAGGCAAACAGAATCACAACCAGAAGGGCAGTCATGGGATAAAACATATAAGGAAGCACTTTTAAGTAAACACTCATACCAGTGGAAAAGCCCATGTTGAGAATATCCGGTTCCTGAATAAAAACACCGGAATAAAAGACCACCCAGGTGGAAAAGGGAATCAGTGCACAGACAGGTGCACCGGTTGAGTCAATGATATAGGCAAGCGCCTGTCTTGGGACTTTTCGTTTGTCACAGACATCCTTCATACAGGTTCCAACGGTCATGATGTTGAGATAGTCATCGACAAAAATAATGATTCCGAGAAATACCGACATCATCATGGTGATCCGCTCATTTTTACAGAAACGGCTTAACAGGTTGGAAAAACCAAGTGTTCCTTTTGCCTCGCGGAGCAGGAAAATGAAGCCTCCGAACAGTCCGCAGAGAAGAAGAATATACTGGTTATCTGCGTTGCTGATTTCCGAAAGCAGCAGATCACACCAGGGACCGATAAAAGCCGCTTTATACATGATGAGATAGGCAACCAGGGTTCCGAAAATCAGAGCTTCGAAAGATTTTTTCGTTTTTAATGCAAAAATCAGCATCGCTGCAGGCGGCAGCAGACATAAAACTCCATATTGCATAGCGGTTCTCCTTTGTAGTTAGAATATGTGATGCAGCGCACCGCTGTAGGAAGAGTTACAACAGGAAGAGACAGGGCTTTACTGTTTCGTCATGATACGGTAGGTTTCCGGCCGCCGGTCACGGAAAAGCCCCCAGGAAAAACGTTCTTCGCGCAGGGCATCCAGATCGAAGGAGGCATACAGGATTTCCTCGGTATCTCTTCCTGCCGATGCCACAAGTTCACCGGTTGCATCGGCAATAAAGGAAGAACCGTAGAAGGTAAGAGAAGAGGACTGGCCGCCATTTTCTTCACAGGGCGTTACGATTTCGGTACCAATCCGGTTTGCAGCAGCAACCGGAACAAGGTTTGCGGCAGCATGTCCCTGCATGACGCGCCGCCAGTGCCCGCTGCTGTCTACATTCAGGATCGGCTCACTGCCGATCGCGGTAGGATAGAGCAGGATTTCAGCCCCCTGCACAGCCATACATCGTGCTGTTTCCGGAAACCACTGATCCCAGCAGATGCCGACGCCGACGGTTCCAAAACGTGTTTCAAAGACTTTGAATCCCGTATCTCCCGGAGTGAAATAGAATTTTTCCTGATAAAAATGATCGTCCGGGATATGGGTCTTGCGGTAAACACCAAGAATGGATCCGTCTGCATCGATCATGGCAATGGAATTAAACAGGCGCTGAACATCCCTTTCATAAAAGCTGACCGGAATCACGACCCCAAGTTCTCCGGCAACGGCCTGAAAACGCCGGATGGCGGGATTTTCTGTCAAAGGCAGGGCATAATCATAATAATCGTATCGCTTTTCCTGACAAAAATACGGTCTTTCAAATAATTCAGGAAGAAGGATGAGATTGGCACCGTTGGAAGCGGCTTCACGGACCATGGTCTCTGCTTTGTCTATATTTTCCTGTACCTGGCTGCAGCATGAAAACTGCAGTGCGGCAATTTTTATATTTCTCATAATCTGTTTCCTCTTTTCTTTGCCGGAATCTGCTGGGTAATACAGTGAATGTTGCCTCCGCCGGTCAGAATGACGCGTGCATCGACAGGGAGGATCCGTCGATCCGGAAAGCATTTTCCAAGAATTTCTGCAGCCACGGTATCGTTTTCATCGCCGAAACGGGGAAGAAGGACACAGTGATTGGCAAGATAAAAATTGATATAGCTGGCAGCAAGGCGTTCCCCGGTTTCCCGCTGATCTTCGCCAGCTTCAAAATCATAGCCGAGAAGATCTTCTTCTGTAATACAGATGGGATGCTTCGGAATGGGCAGTTTGTGAATCACAAAGCTTCGTCCCTTCGCGTCAACGGTATGGGAGAGAAGATCAAAAGCGGCCCTGCTTCTGGCATACTGAGGATCGTTTTCGTCATCTGTCCAGGCAAGAAGCACTTCTCCGGGCTTTACAAAGCAACACATATTATCAATATGGCCGTTGGTTTCATCGTTGTAAATACCAAAAGGCAGCCAGATGATTTTTTCAACCGAAAGATACTGACGCAGCTTTTCTTCAATTTCCGCTTTTGTAAGAGAAGGATTGCGCCCAGGACTCAGCAGACATTCTTCGGTCGTAAGCAGGGTTCCTTCCCCGTCAACATGGATGGAGCCGCCTTCCAGAACAAAGGGGCGGGCATTATAGAAGGAATCTCCGAGAAAATTGCAGATTCGTTCCGGAACCTCACGGTCATGTTCAAAGTGGGAGTACAGACCGTCATACTGACCGCCCCAGGCGTTGAATTCCCATTGAATGCCTCTTCGCCCGCCCTGATTGTTGACCACAAACGTAGCGCCGGTATCCCTCGCCCAGGCATCCTCTGTCGGGGCTTCGATCAGATGGATCCGCTCGGAGGAAAGCAGTTCCTGTGCCGATGCTTTATCCTGTGGCCGGACGAAGAGATAGACCTGCTCATAAGCGGCAATTGTTTCTGCAATTTCTGCAAATGCCGTTCTGGCCGCTTTTGCCCCGTAATTCCAGGAACCGGGGCGCCACGGCCAGATCATCAGCGTGCCTTCGTGGGGCTCAAATTCGCCCGGCATGTAAAAGCCATCGGCTTTTGGGGTTCTAAGACAATCGGTTTTTGAAATCTTCATATCCAAACTCCTTTATGATTCGGCAGTTTCCAGCTTTGTCCATCACCGCGATGGAAGGGAGTGGGATTCCGTTAAAGGTATTGGTTTTTACCATCGAATAAATCGCCATATCTTCAAAATACAGTCTGTCACCGATCCGGATTTGGGAATCGAAGGAATATTCGCCGATTACGTCGCCCGCCAGGCAGGTATTGCAGGAAAGGCGGTAGGTATAAGGCTTTTCCCCGGGCAGTCCGCTGTCTTTGAGCGGAGGGCGGTACGGCATCTCAAGCGCATCCGGCATATGGCAGGCGGCGGAAGTGTCAAGAATTAAAATTTTTCCGTTATTTTCGACAATATCGAGAACTTCCGTGACATTGTAGCCTGCGTTTAAGGCAACTGCTTCCCCGGGTTCCAGGTAAATCTGAAGACCATACGTTTCTTTCATATGGTTGATACAGGAGATCAGGCGTTCAATATCGTAATCATCACGGGTGATATGATGTCCGCCTCCCATGTTAAGCCAGTTCATTTTAAAAAGCCACTTGCCGAATTTTTCTTCCACGGCGCGCAGCGTGGTTTCCAGATCATCCGAATTCTGTTCACAGAGGGTATGAAAATGAAGACCATCCACAAGATCAGCCAGTTCGTCTGTAAAATCGCAGGCGCGGATGCCCATGCGGGAGCCGGGCGCACAGGGATCATAAATCGCATGGCCTTCCTGCGTGGAGCATTCCGGGTTGATGCGAAGTCCGGCTTTTGCGGTTCCGGAAGCCTCAAGTACGGGGAGGTACGTTCGGAGCTGTTTTTCTGAATTGAAAATAATGTGATCGCAGATTTGTGCGAGCTCTTTCATATCCTGCGGGCGGTAGGCCGGAGAATACACATGATTCTCCAGCCCCATTTCTTCCTTGCCAAGCCGCGCCTCATAGAGTCCGCTGGCAGTCGTTCCGCTGATGTATCTTCCAATCAGCGGATATTCCGAAAAACAGGAAAAGCATTTCTGAGCCAGCAGAATTTTTGCACCGGTGCGTTCTTCTACCTGGTGCAGGATCTTTAAGTTTTCTTCCAGTTTGCCTTCATCAATGACAAAACAGGGAGTTGGCAGTTCGTTTATCTTATACATAGGCTTAATCTACTAAAACAGGATTTTCTACGACCTTCCACGGAAGACCCCACTTGTTGAGTGCTTCCATGTACGGATCCGGATCGAATTCATCTGTGGTGTAGACACCCGGCTTGTTCCAGAGGCCGTTCACGACCATCATGGTTCCGATCATAGCCGGAACGCCGGTGGTGTAGGAAATCGCCTGAGACTCTACTTCCCGGTAGCATTCCTGGTGGTCACAGACATTGTAAATGTAAATGCTTCTTTCTTTTCCATCCTTGATACCGGTAAAAATACAGCCGATGTTGGTTTTACCCACGGTGCGCGGACCAAGAGTGGAAGGATCCGGAAGAAGCTCTTTTAAAAACTGGATCGGTACGATCTGCTGTCCATTGAAGGTAATCGGAGTGGTCGAGAGAAGTCCTACATTTTCCAGACATTTCATATGGGTCAGATAGCTCTGGCCGAAGGTCATGAAAAAGCGGATTCTTTTTACGCCCGGGATGTTTTTGGCAAGAGCCTCAATTTCTTCATGGTGAAGAAGGTACATATCCTTCTCGCCTACCTCATCGAAGTTATATTCCCGTTTGATCGACATTGGCGGAATTTCCACCCAGTGGCCGTTTTCCCAGTAAGAACCGGGAGCGGATACCTCGCGGAGGTTGATTTCCGGATTGAAGTTGGTTGCAAACGGATATCCATGATCGCCGCCGTTGCAGTCCAGAATATCAATCGTGTGAATTTCATCGAAATAGTGTTTCTGTGCATAGGCTGCAAAAACGCTGGTGACACCAGGGTCAAAGCCGGTTCCGAGAAGACCGGTGATGCCGGCTTCCTTGAAACGGTCCATATAAGCCCACTGCCAGGAATAATCAAAGTAAGCAGAAAAGCCAAGCTCTTCGCATCTCTTTTCGTAGATCGCACGCCATGCCGGATCATCCGTGTTTTCTGCTTCGTAGTTTGCAGTATCAATGTAAGGAACCTTACATGCAAGGCAGGCATCCATAATGGTAAGATCCTGATAAGGAAGAGCCAGATTTAATACGGCATCCGGCTGATACTGTTTGATTAAGGCGATTAATTCTTCTGTGCAGTCGGCATCCACCTTTGCTGTTGTGATAATGGTTTTTGTGGTCGGAGCCAGCTTTTCTTTTAAAGCATCGCACTTGGAAAGGGTGCGGCTTGCAATCATAATTTCAGAAAATACTTCACTGTTCTGGCAGCATTTGTGAATGGCTACGGATGCAACACCGCCGCATCCGATGATCATAACTTTTGACATTGTTTGGTTCTCCTTTTTCAGAAAATGGTGTTGGGTTCATCTTTGGCTATAAGCACGAAAAAAAGACAGATGACGTGCATCATCTGTCTAAAAATCGAAATTTATACATGATCGTATTGTGCAAACTTCAGGGGATGGACAAAAATCCAGGCTTCTCCCTGTTTTCCTATGCAGAAATATATAGTCACGTACTCTTATTGACCGTTTCATAAGATGATGTGCTCGTCGTAGAGCATCGATTATAAAGTAATCAACTCATAAAATTTGCGCTTTTAACGCAATCAATAATGTGGCTCTTAACCACGCTCGGCAACTACCCCTGCCTGTCCGTCGGTTTTTTACCAGGGGCATATATTTTGCATAAGAACAGAATTGTTCGCTTGCAGTTCCAAATTATAAAGTGAAATGACATGGATGTCAAGAAAAATTTGTGAAACTATTCAGAGCTATGCGAAATGGAAGATTAAAAATCACAGGGTGATCCAGTAACGCTCCAGTGTTTTGTTTTCATCGGCACGATAAGCGGTGCCGTCGAACCGGCCGCCATTTTTCAGGATCGTTCTGCGGCTTCCCTCGTTGGTATCCAGGCAGCAGACCAGAATTTCGGAAAGGCCGAGGCTTTTGCAGTACGGCTGCACATTTTTCAGCATCCAGGAGGCATAGCCTTTTCTGCGTTCCGACGGGCGGACGGAGTAGCCGATATGGCCGCCAAAGGTGCGCAGAAAATCGTTCAGGTAGTGGCGCACCTGAATCATGCCGACAAGGCGGTTGTCTGATTTGCGGATGCACAGAAACTGTGTTGCGAGAACCATGCCCTCCGGCAGAGTCTCCTCTCTGGTATACCGCATGGTATCTTCAAGATACGCCTTCATATCATCAAACCGGCGAAGCGGTCCGCAGCCGTCCATGGAATCGCTGTTTTCCAGAAAATCGTTCCGGTAGGCGGCGAGTTCGGCGAAGTATTCCTCCGACGGTTCAACTAACATCAGTTCATCGTTCATCCTTAGCATTTCTCCGGTTCCGGATACTCGACGCCGAAGGTCTCAACGGTAACGGTAGCCATTCTCTGCGGCTGCAGCGGTTTGTCGCTGTAGTCTGTGTTGACGGATGCGATTTTATCTACGACTTCCAGGCCTTCTGTTACTTTTCCGAAAGCAGCGTATGCGCCGTCCAGATGCGGAGCGGCTTTGTGCATGATGAAGAACTGGCTTCCTGCGCTGTCCGGGAACATGGTACGTGCCATGGAGAGAACGCCTGGGGTGTGAGCGAGGTTGTTCTCAAATCCGTTCTGGGAGAACTCACCCTTGATGCAATAGTCCGGGCCGCCGGCGCCTGTGCCTGCAGGATCTCCGCCCTGGATCATGAATCCCGGGATGACACGGTGGAAGATCAGACCGTCATAGAAGCCTTTTTTTACCAGACTGATGGAGTTGTTTACGGTGTTCGGGGCAATTTCCGGGTAAAGCTCTGCTTTCATCACATCGCCGTTTTCCATAGTAATTGTAACGATTGGGTTAGACATAATTATTTTCCTCCTGATTTTTAAACGATTTCTTGATAAGACGTAAGTAGCCATTTTTCGAAGAAAAATGAGCGGATTACGAATGTTTTTGATGATTGCTGGAGTGCAAAGCACGTAGCAATCTGGTATCAAAGGGCTTTTTCAGACACGTTCCAGGAATGTCTCATGGATCGCACGCATTGCCTGATCTGCGTATGCTTCGTCGATCAGGGCAGTGATGCGGATTTCTGAGGTGGTAATCATCTCGGTATTGATTCCTGCATTGGCGAGCGCGCCGAACATTTTGGCAGCCACGCCCGAATGGGAGCGGACACCGGCTCCGATGACGGAAATCTTTGCCACGTTCTCATCATAATCCAGCTTTTTGATGCCGAGCGAATCCTTATTGTCGTTCAGCACATCGATCGTGCGCAGCATATCCGGCTTTGCAACGGTAAAGGAAACGGACTTTGTGCCGTCCTTTCCGAGTGACTGGATCATGACATCGATGTTCAGATTGTTCCGATCCAGTAAATTTAAGAGGCGGAACGTGCTCTCCGGATCGTTGCCAAGGCCTGCAACACGGATTTTTGCCACATTTTTGTCGGCAGCCACGCCGCTGATTAACATTTTTTCCATTTTGGTTTTCTCCCTTACCATCGTTCCGGAATTCCGGTTCAGACTGGAGCAGACCAGAAGTTCCACGCCGTATTTTTTTGCGATTTCCACGCATCTGCTGTGAAGGACTTTTGCGCCGAGCGAAGCCATCTCCAGCATTTCATCGTAAGTTACCTCTTCCATCTTGCGCGCATTCGGTACAATCCGCGGATCTGCGGTGTAGACGCCGTCTACATCCGTGTAGATTTCACAGACATCCGCGTGCAGCTCTGCAGCGAGGGCAACCGCAGTCGTATCGGAGCCGCCGCGTCCGAGCGTTGTGATATCATCGTATTTGTTGATCCCCTGGAAGCCGGTGACAATGACAATTTTGTTGTCATCCAGCTCTTTACGGATGCGCTCGGTGTCGATCCGTTTGAAGCGCGCGTTCTGATAATCGGAGGTCGTGTGCATCGGTACCTGCCAGGCATTTAAAGAAACAGCACTGACGCCCATCTGAATCATGGTTATGGCCATCAGGGAAACGGAAACCTGTTCACCGGTGGCAAGAAGCATATCCATCTCGCGGCGGGACGGTTTTTCCGTAATCTGTTTTGCGGTTGCAATCAGTCCGTCCGTCGTTTTTCCCATCGCGGAGAGAACGACAACGACCTGGCTTCCGGCCTGCTGTTTTTCGATGCAGCGCTGTGCTACATTGCGGATGTGCGCAAGATCTGCGACGGAGCTTCCGCCAAATTTCATTACAGTCAGCATAACAGTTTTGATCTCTTTCCTTTTTGATTTACGCGGACAAAAGCGCAGAGCGTGTTTTACCGCGTTTTCCGGGCCGAAAAAACAGGAGTGGGACGTTTTTGGGCCGCGAAACTCTGATACATAGTATAGCGAAAACAGATAGAAAAAGCAAGGAAAAGCACAAGGAAAAGCACAAGGAAAAGCGGTTTCGTTCTGCGGTTGTATTACCTTTTTGTTTGTGTTAAAATGATAGGCAGAAAAAGAGGAGAAGAAAGCATATGATCATAGAAACAAATTCTGCGGCGGAGACGCTTGCCCTTGGCGAAAAGCTGGGAAAAGCGGCGAAGCCTGGCCAGATTTATACATTAAACGGAGACCTTGGTGTTGGAAAAACCGTTCTGACGCAGGGCTTTGCAAAAGGACTTGGCATCACAGAGGCAGTCAACAGTCCCACATTTACCATTATTCAGGAATATACTGAAGGACGTCTGCCATTTTATCATTTCGATGTTTACCGGATCGGTGATATAGAAGAAATGGAAGAAATCGGATACGATGATTACTTTTTCGGTGAGGGTGTCTGCCTGATCGAATGGGCAGAACTGATTGAAGAGCTGATCCCGGAGGGTGCGATTTCGATTACGATAGAAAAAGACCTCGAAAAAGGGTTTGATTACCGGAAAATTACGGTGGAATAAAAGAAAAAATCCTGAATGTGGTGGAAAAACAAAAGGAAATCGTAAAGATTCCTGTTTCCGGCAGACTGCCAAAATGAGTTGCACAGGAAGGAAATATCGGAAAGGAAACAAAAAATCATGAAAATACTTGCACTGGACAGCTCCGGCCTGGTGGCTTCGGTGGCTGTTGTTGAAAATGACGCACTGCTTGCGGAATACACCGTAAATTATAAAAAAACACATTCCCAGACTCTGCTTCCGATGCTGGATGAAATCTCGAACATGACAGAGCTGGATCTTTCGACGATCGATGCGATTGCAGTTGCCGGAGGTCCGGGCTCGTTTACCGGTCTTCGCATCGGTTCTGCAACAGCCAAGGGACTTGGTCTGGCACTTGAAAAACCACTGATTTCCATTCCAACGACGGCGGCAATCGCGTACAATATCTGGGATACTAACAAATTTGTCTGCCCGATCATGGATGCGAGAAGAAACCAGGTCTATACCGGAGTTTACTGCTACACGGATCATCGTCTCGATACGGTCTGGGAACAGGATACGATGAGCATTGAGGCACTGGCGGAGGGCCTGAACTGCCTCGACCACGAAGTGATTTTCCTCGGGGACGGCGTTGCGGTTTACCGGGAAAAATTGCAGGAGCTTCTTACGATTCCGTTTTCGTTTGCACCGGCGCACGTGAACCGCCAGAGAGCGGCCGCAGTCGCAGCACTGGCTGAGGTTTATTATAAAGAAGGAAAGATTCAGACGGCCGAGGAGCATGAGCCGAAATACCTGAGAAAATCGCAGGCGGAGCGGGAAAGAGCCGAACGGGAATCTGTGAAGCATGCCGATGTGCTGAAAAAACAGAAAAACGGAGAGAAGAGCGAATGATCACAATCCGGGAAATGCAGATCGACGATCTGGAGCAGGTGATGCCGATTGAGGAGGCCAACTTTTCGATTCCATGGACAGAAACCGGATTTTTTACATTTCTGATCCGTGACGACGCACTGTTTCTTGTAGCAGAGGAGGACGGTGAAATTTTAGGATATCTCGGAATCCTGATTTCCTTTGATGAAAGTGAGATCACAAATGTCTGCGTGGCAGAAAAAGCGAGAAGACGCGGCATCGGCCGTGCACTGATGGAAGAGCTGTTCCGTCGGATGCAGGAGAGAAAGGTGCGCGTGATTCATCTGGATGTGCGCATCGGCAATACGCCGGCACGGAATCTGTATGAGAGTCTTGGCTTTGTGCAGGACGGCCTCAGGAAGGGGTATTACGATCTCCCCAAGGAGGATGCGGTGCTGATGAGCCGGACGGATGAATCGGTTCAGAAGAGGTAGAGAGAAATTGTTATTGTATACGCATTTAACGCACAGGACTTTCCTTTCATTCCCAGTAGGAATGGCGGGAAAGATGTGTTACAATCGACAGGACACAGGAGAATCTGATTTCTGTTTTGTGTCAGGAACGAAGAAAGAAACGTTTTTTGATACACGGGAGGAAGAAAAATGCGGAAATACAACAAAAACACAAATGAGCTGGAAGCGGCGGTGTGTAACTGCTGCGGAAAAAGCATGAAAATACAGAATGGAATGCTGCTGGAGGGGATCTGCTCGGTCGACACGACGTGGGGGTACTTTTCCGGGAAGGACCTGGAAAAGCATGAGTTTGATCTGTGCGAGGAGTGCTACGATCGGATTACATTGTCGTTTGCGGTTCCGCCGGAAATTTCGGAGGACACGGAGGTTTAGAATTTCGGGCAGTTCGGCATCGTTCTGGAAGAAAGGGGAAGGTGCAATGCAAAGAGGTTTTACGATTCAGTCGAAGGTGGATGGACTGATGCTTGACGGGCTTGTGGTGGAGCCGGAGGAGGGCGTACAGCGGACGGCGCTTCTGCAGCTCAGCCATGGAATGAGCGAATACAAGGAGCGGTATCTGCCGTTTATGGAGTTTATGGCGGAACACGGTGTAGTGTGTGTGATTCATGATCACCGCGGGCACGGAAAGAGTGTGAAGTCGGAGCAGGATCTCGGATTTATGTACGGCGCAGGCGGCGCAGGGCTTGTGGAGGATCTGTTTCAGGTTACGGTATGGGCAAAAAAAGAGTACCCGGATCTGCCGTTTATTCTGATGGGACACAGTATGGGATCCCTGGTTGTGCGCACGTATGCGAAGGAACATGATAGGGAGCTGGATGCGTTGATTGTGTGCGGTTCACCGAGCAAGAATTATCTGCGGCCGCTGGGTGCGGCTGTAGGACACGCAGAAGCGGCGGTGCTCGGGGATGAGCATCGGAGCAATCTTCTGGAGGCGATGTCGTTTGGATCGTTTGCGGCGCGGTTTGCGGATGAGAAGAGCCGGTTCGCCTGGTGCTGTTCGGACCCGGAGGTGGTGCGGGAGTATGAAGAAAACCCACTCTGTGGCTTTACGTTTTCGGATGATGCTTTTTTTGCGCTGAATGACCTGCTGAAGGAGACGTATGGATTCCATGGATGGCATTGCACAAACCGGAAGCTGCCGGTGCTGTTTTTGTCCGGCGGGGATGATCCGTGTTATGTGAATGTGCGGCGCTTTAAAAAATCCATTGACCATATGCGGCTGATCGGGTACCGCAATGTCAGAGGAAAGCTGTATCCGGGAATGCGGCATGAAATACTGAATGAGAAAGAGAAGTACCGCGTGTATGGCGATGTCTGGAAGTGGTTGAAGAAAGAAAAAGTGGTGGGGAATGTGGAGGGGGGAAGCACACCCCCGCAGACCCCGGACGGCGCTCTGGCAGGGAGCGGCGGTGTTTGATCATTTTTTGAAAAAAACGCTCATCAGCAAAAAACTGATGAGCGTTTTTTTCAATGTAAGTAAATTTTTGACGATCACATGATCCATCCAAATACGGTGGAAAGGACGATCATAATCATAGAAAAGACAAACGAGTTCACCGACATCAGCGTCGCCCGCTGCCTGGACGGGATCATGTCATTGAGCAGAATATCGGTCCGGACTTCAAGAAAATCATCGGAAAAGGATCCGATAAATCCGCCGAAGACCATAAGGGCCGGCAGTCCGGTAAAGCTCATAAGAAAGGCGAAAAGTACACCGATCGTGCCAAACAGCAGAATCGCGCGGTAGCGGTATTTGTGAAAGTATGCCGTCATCCGCGATCCCAGTGCCGCGCCGAGTCCCATCACGAAGAGGGCAGGTCCAAGCAGCGCGCTGTTCATGCCGGTGAGTGGCAGCTTCGCCTGTAAAAAGAAGAGAACCAGCGTAGAAACGGCACCGATGAGTGCGTTCACCAGCATAATATTTCTTGCTTTTTTCTCACGGACAAGAAACTGCCAGCTTTCCTGCACAACCGAAACGATTTCCTGTCCAACAGGATAATGAACTGGTGTTGCGTCCGTTTTTACTTCCGCAAGGCGGAATGAAATGCCAAGCGCAATCAGCCCGAAGAAGAGATCAATCGCATACGCGCGCCGGTATCCCAGCCACAGGGCAAGGCCTGCGCAGAGCGTTGCGGTGGAATTGGTGATACGGTACAGCATCATTTCGGTAGAAGAAAAACGGGCATAAAACCATTCGTCCCCGTTCTGCTTCAGACTGTCATACGCAAGTGCCTCCCGTGTGCCGGATGCAAGGTTATAGCTGAGCGCACTGCATCCAAGCGCAAGCGCCGTTGTAGCAAAGCCGGTGGAAAAAATCATCAGCGTACCGGAAATCAGGGAGGCCATCTGACTTGCAATCAGCGTTTTCCGTCGCCCGAAAACATCGGCGACAACGCCGGAGGGGAGTTCAAAGCAGAGGCTCACGATATGGAAAATACTTTCGAGCATCCCGATCTGCAGCAGCGAAAATCCACGGAGTGCGAGCAGTGCAACCCACGAAGCCGCCGCAATCTGAAAATAGCCGACCGTGGTCATAAGATATAAAGTTCGTATTTGTTTTCTGGTATTTTTCTCAGACATAAAAAAATCTCCTTGTCAAAATATAGTAAAATTCTGATGGGGAGATACGTGCATTTTCTGTGTGATTTTAAGAATACAAGATGTGAAGTTTACTTAAAAAAGAGCGCACTATCCCCATAAACAGCTGAAACATCGCCATTTGTGAGGTGAAGAAACTGGTTTTTCCAGATCATAGTGCTACTCCTTTTGTAATCATAATTTTTTATCAGAATACCACCGGAAACGGAAAAAGTCAAAGAAAAATTTTGACGAAAATAAAAAAAACTATTGACTTTCAAGTATACTTTAATGCTACAATTTTCTCAACAATACTGAGGAAACGAAGGTTTTCCGCGGAAAAGAAAGGGGATTTTATCATGAGTGTAGATGTAACAAAAATGCCGAAATTAGGATTTGGCATGATGCGCCTTCCGGAGAAGGACGGAGAACTGGATTTGGAGCAGATCTGTAAAATGGTCGATGTGTACCTTGCCTCCGGAATGAACTATTTTGACACCGCCTATATGTACTGCGGCGGAAAATCGGAGAGCATCGTGAAAAAAGCGCTGGTAGAGCGTCATCCGAGAGAAAGCTTTACTCTGACAACCAAACTTCCGCAGTGGATGATGGACGAGGGCATCGAAGGCCGTGACCGCATTTTCAACGATCAGCTCGCGCGCACCGGAGCAGGCTACTTTGATTATTACCTGCTGCATAGCGTAGAAGACGGCGCAAACTATGAAGGCTATGTGAAATACGACTGTTTCAACTGGGCCAAGAAGAAAAAAGAAGAGGGATTGATCAAACACTTTGGTTTCTCCTTCCACGGAACGCCGGAGCTGCTTGACAAGATTCTCTCCGAGCATCCGGAGGTCGAAATTGTCCAGATCCAGATGAACTATGCTGACTGGGACAATCCGCTGATCCAGTCCGGACGTCTGTATGAGGTGCTTCGGAAATACGATATGCCGTTCCTTGTTATGGAGCCGGTAAAGGGCGGTTCCCTTGCATCAGCAGGCAAAGAGATTGAAGCAGAGATGAAACGCGTTCATCCGGATGCATCGATTGCGTCCTGGGCACTCCGCTTTGCGGCTTCTCTCCCGGGTGTTGCAACCGTGCTCTCCGGTATGTCAAACGAGGAACAGATGGAGGATAATATCAAAACCTTCCGAAATTTTGTACCGTTAAACGAGGAAGAAAAAGCAGTGATCGCCAAAGCACAGGAAGCGCTGAAAAAGAGTCCGGCAGTTCCATGTACCGCCTGTCGTTACTGTTGCGACGGATGTCCGATGGGAATCGCGATTCCAGATGTATTCAAGGCATTGAATACCATCCGCCTGTATGGAGAAGAAGACCGCGCGAAAAATTATTATAAAAAGCTGCTGGAAACATCGGGAAAAGCAGAAGACTGCGTGCAGTGCGGTCAGTGTGAGAGTGTATGCCCGCAGCATCTGCCGATCATTGACCTGTTAAAAGAAGCGTCCGAAAAGCTTGACGTGCCGGTGACGGAATAAGAGGATTGCGAATATCCGCTTTTGCATATGCTTTAGAAAAAGGCTCCCCGGAATACTCTGAAAAAAGAGTATTCCGGGGAGCCTTTTTTTCTATGGGAAATCTTGTTGGAATTTCCTGCGGAGAAAAAGATCCTTTGGGCAGGATCGCACTGCGCGGAAAAAATGTGCCACTTGCGAGAGATGTGACGGAGCGGTTTACGACCGGAAAAATGGAATGTAAAAAAGGAAAAACTCATGTTTTACATAAACTTAACATCTCTGAGATTTTGCATTTTACACGCCGTTGTTATGATGATACCTGTAAAAACGAAATGTAAAAAACATCGGGATTGCGATTTTACAAAATAGAAATCACAAAAATCCCGTGTGAAAAGAGGAGAAAAGAATATTATGAAGAGAAAAGTAATTGCAATCACCTTAACCGCAATGATGGCTGCAGGAATGCTTGCAGGATGTGGAAGCAGCGACAGCAGCAGTTCTTCCACAGTAGACACTACAAAAGAGGCTTCTGCAACAGAGGCAGATGGCAGCACAGACGGTGACAGCACCGCAGCAGGCGGAGATTTCTCCGGACAGATCAGCGTGATCTCCCGTGAGGATGGTTCCGGTACCAGAGGTGCATTCATCGAGCTGTTCGGTGTAGAAGAGAAAAACGATGCAGGTGAGAAAGTAGACAATACCACCGTTGATGCACAGATCACCAACAATACTTCCGTTATGATGAGCACAGTGGCAGGTAACCAGTACGCAATCGGTTATATCTCCCTTGGATCCTTAAATGATGAAGTCAAAGCACTGAAAATCGACGGAGCAGAGGCAAGCGCAGAGAACGTAGAAAACGGTTCCTATAAAGTAAGCCGTCCGTTCAACATTGTAACAAAAGACGGTCTTTCCGCAGATGCGCAGGATTTCATGGACTACATCTTAAGCACCGACGGACAGCAGGTTGTTTCAGATGACGGATATATTGCAATCAAAGATACCAAAGCCTACGAAGGAAACTGCAGCGGTGAAAAGGTTGTGGTAGCAGGATCTTCCTCTGTAACACCACTGATGGAAAAATTAAAAGAGGCTTATACAAAAGTAAATTCAAACGCTAACATCGAAGTACAGCAGAGCGATTCCACAACAGGTATCACTTCCGCAAGCGACGGTCTCTGCGACATCGGTATGGCATCCCGTGACTTAAAGGATGAGGAGAAATCCTCAGGGCTTACCGCAACCGTAATCGCAACCGACGGTATTGCTGTCATCGTAAACAAAGAGAACCCGACCGACGGGCTGACCAGCGATCAGGTAAAGAGCATCTATGTTGGCGACACAACCGACTGGGCAGATGTAAAATAAAGAATATATAAAGCAATGGAAAAAGAAGTAAGGGCGAACAATGGAAAATCGCTCTTACTTCCGTATCCAAAAATGTTCAGAAAAAGAAGCTGTCTTTCGGAACGTGCTTGAAAAAGCAGTTCGTAAGAAAAAACGAAAGTCTTTTTCAAACACGCTCCGCGAAACAATGAAATGAAAGGATTTATCTTATGAAACTAAGAGAAACGATCATGAAACTTGTATTCCTGATTGCGGCATGCTGCTCCGTACTGGCTGTTGCACTGATCTGCATTTTCCTGTTCATGAATGGCGTTCCTGCCATTTTTAAAATCGGACCGCTGAAATTTTTGACCGGTACCGTGTGGAAACCGGGAAACAATATTTTCGGCATCCTGCCGATGATTGTCGGCAGTATCTGCGTGACCGGTCTTGCAATCCTGATGGGTGTGCCGGTTGCCATTCTTACTTCGGTGTTTCTTTCTCGTTACTGTCCGAAAAAATTTTACGGCATCTGTAAATCAGGCATTAACCTGATGGCTGGTATTCCATCTATCGTATATGGATTTTTCGGACTGGTTGTAATCGTCCCATTGATGGCACAGCTGACCGGAAAAAACGGAAACACAATGCTGACGGCATCCATTCTTTTGGCCGTTATGATTCTTCCGACCGTGGTCGGTGTAACAGAATCCGCCATTACGAGTGTTCCGGAATCCTACTATGAAGCAAGCCTTGGTCTTGGTGCCACGCATTCCCAGAGTGTTTTCTTTGCAGTTGTCCCGGCAGCAAAATCCGGAATCCTGGCAGGTATCGTGCTTGGCATCGGACGTGCCATCGGAGAGACAATGGCAGTGATTATGATTGCCGGAAACCAGCCTCGTATGCCAAAAGGAATCACAGAAGGCCTTCGTACCATGACAGCCAATATTGTACTGGAGATGGGATATGCATCCGGACTTCACCGGGAAGCGCTGATTGCAACGGGTGTTGTGCTGTTTGTCTTTATCCTGCTGATCAATTTATCGGTGTCTATGCTGAACCGGAGGGTACCTTATGGTGATTAAAGGAAATGGAGCTGTAAATACAATGGAAGCTGTAAAAATAAATACAAAAGAAAAAGAAAGAACAAAGGTTACGTATCACAAAAGTGTTTTTTCCTCCGTGCTGACCGGAATTACCTGGGGAGCAGCCATTCTTGCACTTGCCGTTCTGGTTTTCCTGGTTGGATTCATTCTGATTCGTGGCGTGAAAAACCTGACACTGGAGCAGTTTGCCTGGACCTATAATACAGAGAATGTTACGATGCTTCCGGCGATCATCAACACTGTTACGATGACGGTACTTTCCCTTCTGCTTGCTGCGCCGCTTGGCATTTTCTCGGCAATTTATCTGGTTGAATATGCCAACAAGCGCGGAACGCTGGTTGGCCTGATCCGGATTACTGCAGAGACCCTTTCCGGTATTCCGTCGATCGTTTACGGTTTGTTCGGTATGCTGTTTTTTACGAAAACCCTGAAAATGGGATACTCGATGATGTCCGGTGCCTGTACCCTTGCCATCATGATTCTTCCGCTGATTATGCGAACAGCAGAAGAAGCCTTAAAATCGGTTCCGGATTCCTATCGGGAAGCAAGCTTTGGACTGGGAGCCGGAAAGCTTCGTACGATTTTTAAAATTGTTCTTCCATCTGCCGTACCCGGCATTCTTTCCGGTGTCATTCTTGCGACAGGCCGTGTCGTAGGAGAGACGGCAGCGCTTCTTTTCACAGCAGGAACGATTGCAAAGGTGGCAGGCCTTATGGATTCCGGCCGTACCCTTGCCGTTCATATGTATGCACTTTCCAGTGAAGGCCTTTATATGAATCAGATGTATGCAACCGGCGTCATCCTGATGCTGATTGTCCTTCTGATCAACGGCTGTTCCGGAATGATTGCGAAGAAAATTGCAAAGAAATAAAAGAGAGACGAGGAAAAAACATGAGTAAAATAGATGTATCCAATATGGATCTTTATTACGGAGACTTTCATGCCTTAAAAAATATCAATCTGAGCATTGATGCCAATGAGGTGACGGCTTTTATCGGACCTTCCGGCTGTGGTAAATCGACCCTGTTAAAATCCATCAACAGAATGAACGATCTCGTTCCGGGCTGCCGGATCACCGGTGAAATGCTGTTGGACGGAGAAAACATCTACAGCGGAAAAATGGATGTCAACGGACTCCGCAAACGGGTCGGCATGGTATTTCAGAAACCAAATCCGTTCCCGATGAGCATTTACGACAACATTGCCTATGGACCGAGAACCCATGGTGTCCGTTCCAAAGCAAAGCTGGATGATATTGTGGAGCAGTCTCTTCGACAGGCGGCAATCTGGGATGAGGTGAAGGACCGTTTGAAGAAAAGCGCACTTGGCATGTCCGGCGGACAGCAGCAGCGTCTTTGCATTGCGCGTGCCCTTGCCGTACAGCCGGAGGTTCTTCTGATGGATGAACCAACCTCGGCACTGGATCCGATTTCTACGTCCAAAATCGAAGATCTTGCGGTAGAACTGAAAAAAGATTATACTATTATCATGGTAACCCACAATATGCAGCAGGCAGCCAGAATTTCCGACAAAACCGCATTTTTCCTGTTAGGAGAGGTAGTAGAATACGGAGAGACCGAACAGATCTTCTCCATGCCGAAGGATAAACGGACAGAGGATTACATTACAGGGAGGTTTGGCTGATATGAGGGAAAGATTTGAGCAGCAGATGGAAATTCTGCACACGGAGCTGATTGAGCTTGGCGCACTCTGCGAGCAGGCAATCGGACGGACATATGAGGTTCTGCTGGAGGGAAACCAGAGAGCGGCAGAAGAGATTATCAAAAAAGACCAGGTTGTCGATGCGAAAGAACGGGAGATCGAGGATCTCTGCTTCCGCATCATTTTACAGCAGCAGCCGGTAGCACGTGATCTGCGCCAGGTATCTGCGGCATTAAAAATGATTACCGATATGGAGCGGATCGGAGACCAGGCAGCGGATATTGCGGATATCGTAAAAGTAACGAGTCTTGGTGTGCCGGATGCAAGCATCCGTCTGAAGGATATGGCGAAAGTAACAGCTTCTATGGTAACAAAATGCATCGATGCATACGTTAAGCAGGATCTGAAGCTTGCACGGGAGGTTATCGATTTCGATGATATCGTGGATGATCTTTTTGATGAGGTCAAGGATGAAATTCTGCAGGGTATGCGAAAGGGAATTACCACAGATGTCCAGTCTCTGGACTATCTGATGATTGCAAAATATTATGAAAGAATCGGTGACCATGCAACAAACATTGCGGAATGGGTTGTGTACTCCATTAACGGTCACCATAAAGGGGAATAACAGATGATCTACTGCGTGGAAGATGAAAGAAATATACGGGAACTGATCGTATACACACTGGAATCGAGCGGTTTTACCGCAAGAGGCCTGGAAAGCGGAAAAGAGCTGAATGCAGCTATTGCAGAACAGCTTCCGGATCTGATTCTCCTGGATATCATGCTTCCGGGAGAGGATGGTCTTGAAATTCTTTCACGCCTCAAGGCATCGGAAGTAACAAAGGAAATTCCGGTCATTATGGTAACGGCAAAGGGCGCTGAGTATGATAAGGTCATGGGCCTTGACTGCGGAGCCGATGACTATATTACCAAGCCGTTCGGCATGATGGAATTTATCGCAAGGGTACGTGCCGTGCTGCGCCGTGCCGGAAAAGAAGAGAAGGAAAACGATGTGCTGGAGACCGGGGATCTGCAGATCCAGGTGAAACAGCATCAGGTTCTGGCCAAAGGGGAGAAGGTTACCCTGACCTTAAAAGAGTTTGAACTGCTGAAATTTTTAATGGAAAATAAAGGAATTGTCCTTACGAGAGACCGTCTGCTCGGCCATGTCTGGGGCTATGATTTTGACGGAGAAACCCGTACGGTAGACGTTCATGTGCGTACACTCCGCCAGAAGCTGGGCGAATGCGGCGAGCTGATCGAGACGGTCCGCGGCGTGGGATACCGGATAGGAGGCTGAGAAAGTAAGATGCGTAAAAAAGTCTTTCAACATGCGGGAGCGTTGATTATCGCTGCGATTATCCTGACTTTTTTCACCATGAGCTGGGCAATGTACAACAATACGGCGGAGCAGCTTCGTGTTTCGGTGAGAAATGAATGTGAGTATTACAGGTATTTTCTGGACAAGATGGGTGATGACAGTCTGGATAAACCGGCCGGCAAGATTACGGCAAGCCGGGTTACCCTGATTGACACGGACGGAACCGTTCTGTTTGATTCGGTCGAGGATGAGAACATGATGGGAAACCATTCCGGGCGGCCGGAGGTGATTGAGGCGGAAAAGACCGGGGAAAGCAATATTTCCCGTTATTCCGAGACCCTGCGGAGCAAAACATATTATACGGCATTGCGCCTGGACAATGGAAAAATCATCCGTGTTTCCCTGACAACAGACAGTGTGTTCGGTGTGATGCTGCGGAATATATGGCTGGTGGTTGTACTGATTGCGGCAGTCCTTGTCGTGGAGCTGCTGATGGTCAGCCATATGACAAAGGCGCTTGTAAAGCCGATCAATGAGATTGATCTGAATCATCCGCTGGACAACAAAGCGTATGAGGAATTGAGTCCGCTGCTTGGAAGAATTCATCAGCAGCAGAAGCAGATTCAGCAGCAGATGGAGGAGCTCCGCCATAATCAGGAGGAGTATCTTGCCATCACGGAATATATGAAGGATGGTCTGATCGTGACAAACCAGTCGGTCGTACTTTCCATCAACCGTTCGGCACAGAATCTGTTTGATGTGACAGCGGAGGAGTGCATTAACCACAATATCGTGACAGTCAGCCGCAACGAGCAGCTGAAGGAGGCACTGGATCATGCGCTGGAGGGCAGTTCCGAGGAACGGATGCTGGAGATAAATGGAAGAGTCTATCAGCTTCTTGCAAATCCGGTGCGTGTGGACCGTGTTGTATCCGGTGCGGTCATCCTGGTGCTGGATGTGACGGAAAAACAGAAAGCCGAGGTGATGCGCCGTGAGTTTTCAGCCAATGTGTCACATGAGCTGAAAACACCGCTGATGTCGATTTCCGGATATGCGGAGATCATCGAAAATAACATGGTAAAACCGGAGGATATTCCCAAATTTGCGGGCAGAATCCACAGTGAGGCGAGCAGGTTAAGCTCTCTTGTCGAGGATATTATCAAGCTGTCCAGACTGGACGAGAACGACCAGTCGATCCCGATGGAGGAAGTGGATCTGATGCAGATCTGCCGTGATGTCGAGGGACATCTTTCCATACGGGCAAAGGAGCAGCAGGTGAAGATGACACTGAGAGGAGAGAGCTGCCGGATCAAAGGTGCACGGCAGGTTCTTTATGAGATGATCTACAATCTCTGCGACAATGCGATCAAGTACAACCGCAGGGACGGTGAGGTCGAAGTGACGGTTTCCAGCGGAAGAAACGGACGGGCAGTGGTATCTGTGGCAGATACCGGAATCGGAATTGCAAAGGAAGATCAGGAGCGGATCTTTGAACGGTTCTATCGTGTAGATAAGAGTCATTCCCGTGAAACGGGAGGTACGGGACTTGGACTTTCCATTGTGAAGCATGGAGCGATTCTTCATGATGCGAAGATTAAAATTGAGAGTACACTTGGAACTGGAACAAAGATTATTCTGGAGTTTTAAGTGAAAAACAGATACCGCAAAAGACAGCATGCGGGGACAGAACCTATATGGGAGGCTTGAAAAATTCATGATTTTTAAGTGACCAAAGCGGTTCCGTCCCCGCATGCTGTCTTTTTATGTATGGCTTTGCATCGTTACAAAAATGCAAATTCGTTGTTTTGAATAAACAGAGTATTCAATATTTGGTAAATATGATAAGGGGGTTGGGGGTTGTTTTTTGATGCAGAGTATGGTATTGTAAATATAACGAGTTCCGGAAACGTTACCGACACCGTTTCCGGAAATACAGACGAGATACCGACAGCCCTGTTTTTACGAAACAAAATGAGCTGGCTATAGGGGTTGCATAAGTTACAATTTGCTGCGTATCCGTGAACAGGAATTATGTATTTGTGGGGTCGGATGGATAGAAAAAACGACAAGGAGAAAGGGTTAAAAAATGAGAGCAAGTGGTATTTTACTTCCGGTAGCTTCGCTGCCGTCCCGATATGGAATCGGATGTTTTTCGAAAGAAGCATATGAATTTGTGGATCGCCTGGAGGAGGCCGGCCAGAGCTACTGGCAGATTCTTCCACTTGGACCGACGGGATATGGAGATTCGCCGTACCAGTCGTTCTCTACTTTTGCAGGAAATCCATATTTTATTGATCTGGAGACCCTGGTAAAAGAGGGACTTCTGACAGAAGAAGAGTGTGATGCGTGCGATTTCGGCGACAATGCAGAGTATATTGATTACGAAAAGATTTATCTGTCCCGTTTCAAAGTACTCAGAAAAGCATTTGAAAGATTTGCGGCAGATGACGTATATGATGCATTTGTATCGGAAAATGGTTACTGGCTGGAAGATTATGCGCTGTATATGGCGATTAAGGATGCACTCGGCGGAATCAGCTGGAGTGAGTGGCCGGCAGAATTAAAGGACAGAGAAGAAGCAGCACTGAATCAGAAACGGGAAGAACTTGCCGAGGAGATTGCATTTTACAAATTCCAGCAGTTTATATTCCTGAAACAGTGGAAAGCACTGAAGGCATACGCAAATGAAAAGGGTATCCGTATCATCGGTGATATTCCGATTTATGTTGCATTTGACAGTGCCGATACCTGGGCAAATCCGGTTCTGTTCCAGTTTGATGAGGACAACCAGCCAAAAGCAGTTGCCGGATGCCCGCCGGATGCGTTCTCCGCAACCGGACAGCTCTGGGGCAACCCGTTATACAAATGGGACTATCATAAGAGCACAGGTTATGCATGGTGGCTGTTACGTCTGGCTCACGTGTTTAAACTGTACGATACTGTCCGCATCGACCATTTCCGCGGATTTGATGAATATTATTCCATCCCGTTCGGTGATCAGACGGCAGAGCGCGGCCACTGGGAAAAAGGACCGGGCATGGATCTGTTCAACACCGTCAAAGAAAAGCTCGGCGATGTGGATGTCATCGCAGAAGACCTGGGATATCTTACCGAGAGCGTGATCGAAATGGTGAAAGAATCCGGCTATCCGGGTATGAAGGTGCTGCAGTTTGCTTTTGACTCCCGTGAGGCGAGTGATTATCTGCCGCACAATTACGAGAGAAACTGTGTTGTCTACACCGGAACGCACGACAATGATACCATTCTTGGATGGTATTATGTCATGAGTGAGGAAGACCGCGAATTCTCCAAAGAGTATATGGGAAATGCAAAGAGTACCGACGAGGAACTCCCGTGGGATTTCATTCGCATGTCAATGGAGAGCGTGGCAAATCTGGCTGTCACTCCGATGCAGGAATTTTTAGGTCTTGGAACGGAGGCAAGAATCAACTATCCGTCCACACTTGGAAATAACTGGAAATGGCGCCTGCTTCCGGGACAGTTTACACCGGAAATGGCAAAGAGAATTCACCGGCTGACACAGATTACAGCACGTATTGCAAAATAAAAATACGCGCCGGAGAGAAAGCAAAACAGGCCGGGAAAACAAGCCGGAAGAGATTCCGGCAGAACAGGTACAGAGTTTAAAGGAGAGGCCTGCAGAATATGGAACAGGTAACAATCAGGGACATTGCCCGCAAATGTAAGGTAGGCGTGAGTACCGTATCGAGAGCGATGAACAATCATCCGGACATCAATCCGGAAACAAAAGAGATGATCTTAAAGGTGATTGCCGAATCGAATTACGTACCGAACAACAGTGCCAGAAACCTGAAGCGGTCGAATGCCAAAGCGATTGCCATTCTGGTAAAAGGCATGGACAACATGTTCTTCAACAACATGATCAGTGTGATTGAAGAGGTTGTGCGAAAAAAGAAATACGCCTGCATTATTGAGCGAGTAGAGGAAAAGGCAAATGAGGTAGACTCCGCGATCGAGATCGTCAAAGAAAAACGGCTGCGCGGCATCATTTTCCTCGGCGGAAACTTTACGCATCCGCATGAGAAAATGGCGCAGATCCCGGTTCCGTACGTGATCAGTACAATCGGGGCGGTTTCAGACGGAGGAAAACCGTGCGCGAGCGTATCGGTCGATGACTACAGGGAAAGCTATAAGATGGTAGATTATCTCTGTGGTCTCGGGCACCGGCGCATTGCCATCATTACCGCCTGCGAGGACGACATCAGTATCGGACGCCTCCGTCTGAATGCGTACCGCCAGGCTTTACTGGATCATGGGATACCTTATGACCCTGATCTGGTATTTCATATGACGAAGGACGACACGTATTCTTTCGCCACAGGGTACAAGATAACAAAAGAAATTCTGGAAAAAAAGACGGAGTTTTCCGCGCTGTATGCCACCGCGGATACGCTGGCAATCGGTGCGTGCCGTGCCTTAAAAGAGGCCGGGCTTACCGTGCCGGATGATATTTCCGTTGCCGGATTTGACGGAATTGATGCGGGAGAGTATTATATACCCAGTATCACAACGATCCGTCAGCCGGTGGAGCAGCTTGCCGCAGAGACGGCGAAGATGCTGTTTTCCTTAATTTCAGGAAAAGAAGAACCCTGCAGCAAAGTATACGATGGGGAACTCGTCGTAAGGGAATCTACGAAGTCGCGGATCGCGCAGCAGTAAAATATTTGCTGTTTCGCTGCCCCCAAAAGTGATTCAGAAGTGAACCGTCCCATTCAGGGAAAAGCTTTGAATGGAACTGCGAAAGCTGCCAATTGCAGGAAATCTGGAATGGCAGCGCAACTAAATGACACTGTGGGAATTTATCCACAGCAATACGAGGAGAAAAAAATGGAAGAAAGAATTCAGGCAATCTTAAAAGAGCGTTTTGGAAGAGATCTGGACAACTGCACAAAGAGCGAAATCTTTGAAGCCCTGATGGTTATCACCAAACAGGAGATGGCAGGTCGCAAAAGAAACACCGGAAGTAAGAAGCTGTATTATATTTCAGCAGAGTTTCTGATCGGAAAACTGCTGTCCAATAACCTGATTAACCTTGGCATGTACGAGGAAGTTGAAAAAGCACTTGCAGCTCACGGAAGAGAGCTGACCGAGATCGAGGAGATGGAAATGGAGCCGTCCCTTGGAAACGGAGGTCTCGGCCGTCTGGCAGCATGCTTCCTTGATTCTATCGCAACGCTTGGCCTGCCGGGAGACGGTATCGGCCTTAATTATCACTTCGGTCTGTTCCGCCAGCTTCTGGTCGACCACAAACAGAAAGAAGTGAAAAATCCATGGATCACAAATGAGAGCTGGCTCGTCAGACAGCCGGTATCCTTTGCAGTTCCGTATAAAAACTTCACGATGCATTCTACCCTGTATGATATCGACGTACCGGGTTACAACAATGGCTGTAACCGTCTGCATCTGTTCGATGTAGATACGGTAGACGAGAGTATCGTTCCATCAGACAGCATCAACTTTGACAAGCATCAGATCCAGAAAAACCTGACACTGTTCCTCTACCCGGATGACAGCGACCGTGCCGGACAGCTGCTTCGTATCTACCAGCAGTATTTCATGGTCAGCAACGGCGCACAGTTTATCCTCATGGAGTGCGAGCAGAAGGGCTACGATCTGCATAAGCTGTATGATCACGTTGTGATCCAGATCAACGATACTCATCCGTCCATGGTCATTCCGGAGCTGATCCGTCTGCTGCAGGAGAGAGGCTTTACCATGCAGGAAGCCATCGATGTTGTAAGCAAGACCTGTGCTTACACCAACCACACCATCCTGGCAGAGGCACTGGAAAAATGGCCGATCGATTACCTCGAGGAGGTTGTTCCGCACCTGATGCCGATTATCCACGAGCTGGACGCACAGGCAAAGAAGAAATACAAAGATGAGAAAGTAGCGATCATCGATAAGGATCAGCGCGTCCATATGGCACACATGGATATCCACTACGGATTTTCTGTTAACGGCGTTGCAGCACTGCACACCGAGATCCTGAAAAACTCCGAGCTGAAACCGTTCTACGATATTTATCCGGAGAAATTCAACAACAAGACAAACGGAATCACTTTCCGCCGCTGGCTGCTGCACTGCAACCGTGAACTGGCACAGTATATTGAGAGCCTGATCGGACCGGGATTCAAAAAAGATGCCGACGAGCTGGAAAAACTGCTTAAATACAAAGACAACAAGAAGGTTCTTGCAAAACTTGAGGAGATCAAACACAACCGCAAACTGGATCTCAAACAGTTCCTGTATGAGACACAGAATATCGCGCTGGATGAAAATTCCATCATCGATGTACAGGTAAAACGTCTTCATGAGTACAAACGCCAGCAGATGAATGCCCTGTACGCTATTTACAAATACATGGATATCAAGAGCGGAAACAAGCCGAAAACCCCGATCACCATGGTATTCGGTGCAAAGGCTGCACCGGCTTATATCATCGCAAAAGATATCATCCATCTGATCCTGTGCCTGCAGGAGCTGATTGATAATGATCCTGAGGTAAGCCCGTACTTCAAAGTGATTATGCTTGAGAACTACAACGTATCAAAAGCTGCAAAGGTGATCCCGGCAGCAGATATCTCCGAGCAGATCTCCCTGGCATCCAAAGAGGCTTCCGGAACCGGAAACATGAAATTCATGCTGAACGGTGCCCTGACGCTTGGAACAGAAGACGGTGCAAACGTTGAGATTGGCGATCTTGTCGGAAAAGAGAACATCTACATCTTCGGAAAGAAACCGCAGGATGTCATCGACCTGTACGCAGATGCTGCTTACTGCTCAAAAGACATCTATGACGAAGATCCGGAGATTGCAAAGCTGGTTGATTTCATCGTCAGCGATGAGCTTCTTGCTATCGGCGACAAGGTTTGCTTGGAGAGACTCTACAAAGAGATCTTGAACAAAGACTGGTTCATGACGCTGCTCGACCTGAAAGAGTACATCAAGACAAAAGAAAGAGTATACAAAGACTACGAGAACAAAGATGCATGGAACAAGAAGTGCCTGATCAACATCGCAAAAGCAGGCTTCTTCTCCTCCGACCGTACCATTGCACAGTACAACGAGGATATCTGGCAT
>OFMA01000493.1_pt1 | contig 30262 bp, 45 predicted proteins | sample 1541011 | NCBI WGS metagenome assembly OFMA01 (sample SAMN04209225, study PRJEB22552) | human gut metagenome | biome: gut; material: feces | host: Homo sapiens | place: USA: Oklahoma
TCTCTCTCCGATTCATTTCCGACAATTTCTCAGCAAACTTCGGGTCAATAAGAGCGCGAATAGTAAGATAAAAGACGTAAATAACATAAAGTACTATCCAAAAAATATAGAATTTCCACATGGCTCAAATATTTTTAATAATATCCGACATAAACTTAGAAGCAGAAATGTTTCTGCAACAAATATACGAACTTTTTCGCGCACTTGCAAAATTTACGCTCTAAAATAATTCTTTTTAAAGGTTGTCGAATGCAGCCCTGAATCTGCTCCCCAGTTGTTGTGCCATATAATCCTTCATGACTTCGGTCGATATGTACCACGAACGCGAGAACCACGGCCGCTTTTCGCGTGCCCGCCCCAATTTATGCTCCATTCGGTAAGCTTTACCCAAAAAGGCAAGGTTGCCCCCGTTACCGCGCGTGTAACCATTGCCCACACCCCGGTCTACATAGATACCGTATCGCAGGAACTGAAACGAAATGTCGGCATCCAGTCCGTTTACGTTCACATTTCCTTTCGTTACGCTCTGGCGCAGATTTCCCGTGTGGTACACGCCCAAAAGGTCGAGGCGGTCGCGCCATATTTCCACCATTTTGGCCGTCCATCTGTCCACATATTCCGGCATGGGTGGGGTTGTGTTGGTGTTGTTATTCATAGCCGGTGTGAGTGTTTAGTTATCCCATTCTTCAGGGCGGAAGCAAAGATCGAGCGGTTGTTCCATGGTCAACATAAAGTACAATCCCGTGGCCGAGTTGAGAAACATGCCGCCCAGTTCATTGCTACGTATGTCGGCGGTGTCAAGATAAAGCATGCTGCCATTGGCCTGTTCGCGGTCGTGAATCATGCGGCTTTGGAACTGTCGGAACACTTCGCGGCACAAATTCATGGCGCGTGCGTAATCATCGGTACTTCCGAAGCGGAAACGCGCTAAAATGAACACGGTGTAAACCCTACGTTCATACCAGCCGCCGCCACGTTCAAAGGTTGTACATTGCGAGGTATCGGCCGTACATACAAAGTTTGCCGTGGTTTGAAAGTTCTGCAAAAGTCCCTCCAAATGTTCCGGGCCGCTGCACGTCACAGCCTTGAACCTGTTTAGCGCGCACAAACGGCATTCCGAAGCCATCCGCGCCATGTAGTGGGTGAGAGAGTGTGTCATAGCCTTACTTTTTATTCAAATGTTCGTTCATTTCACGCGCCTCGCGAGCTTTAGCGTTCAGTTCAGCCAACGCATCCATGGTGTCGGCATGTAGCACCGCCTCATTTTTGGTCACGTCTCCTCCGGTCAGAGCCCTGATTTCAGCCAGCATCAATTCGCGCATATCGGGTTGGTTATTGCCGGTTGGTGCAGTACGGCTGAAAAGGTCAGGAAAAAGTTGCGTATAGGCAGTTTTCAACCCCACGAGCCACCACAGCACCAAAACGTGCTCGGCCTCATGCATTCGTTTGCCGTCCCATCCCGGATAAAGCAAAGGCATCAGTGCCTCCAGAGCTTCAGGTTCCTGGGTTTGCAGATAACCTTGGTAGTAATTTTCAATTTGCAAATAGTGGCTGAACGGCACGCCCGAAAGGTGTGCATCCACAGCTTCAATGCCCCGTAAGGCATGGGGGCGTATCGGTTCTTCCGGTGGTGTGTCCATCCAGTCTAATTCCGGAAGCAATTCTGCCAAAGCGGCAGCATCGCCCAGCTTGTAGCGTACTTTTGGGGTAAGCATGCGTGTGAGGAAGAGCGTTTTCACTTCGTCAGCGTTCAGCAACTCCATGGCAGTCAGCGAGGCCAAATAGCAGAGTTGTCTGTCGGTCAACGCCCCCCACGATGTGGGTATTTTAATTTCGATGGTCTTACCCGAAGAAGAAACACGGGTCTGTTTTCCGGTTTTCATACTTTTGTCGGTTAATGATGTTCAGTATTTCAGTGTAATTGTCCGCGTGTTCCGCATCCAGTTCCGCGAGTTGGCGTACAGTTCTGTAAACGATTGCCAAAGCATAGCGCGTGTTCCGCTTGTTTACCATGGCTTCAAGTAATCTGCGCACCGGTGCCAGCAGATGGTTGAAGGGCATGTAGGCAGCCTCATTTTTCATAGGTGGCTTCCGGAGCGCACTGAGCAAAAGAATATATAGATTGCTCCCTATCAGCATTTGCATTTCGGATTCCGAGGCTTCGATTCTCGGTTTCACTTCGTCGAACTCCCGGGCATATACAGCAGCTCCTTCGCTTGTCATTATGCCATTTTCGCGGCAAAGCGTCGGAGAGTAGAAGAGCGAAGAAATCATTCCGCTGTGCGCAAGCACCCCATATTCTCTGAGTCGTTCAAGGTATTCGTCGGCATGTCGGCTTGCGTCCATCCGCAGTTGTTCGCGCAGAGCATCCACCCGGTGGCGGCTTGCCGGTTGCGCACTCTGGTTGCTCACCACACCGAACCCCGTGGGTGTGGCCACAAGGTCGAGTTGCGGCATCAGGTTGTGAGCAGCAGTTTCGCATACGGTTTGGGTAAGTATCGATTCTATGTTTCGTATTTCAGCCTCAGAAAGTTCGCTGTAATCGGTATGCCAGTCATTGAACCGCTCAAGCGTGTCAAGCAGCAACGGTTTTGCCTTTTCATAGATGAAGCCCTCAGCATCGGCCATCGACGGCAGCACAGATTCAAAATGCTCGCGTGAAATTTCAGTAATCATAAGTTGTGTTTTTCGGTTGTTACTTGTTTGGCATCGCGGTGTTCGTCGAGCGTCGTCAGTTGTATCATGGGCACGGTAAATTCGGCATCCTCCCAGCCATTGTACCGGCACACCATGTTCAGCGGCATCAAAAGCAGATGATGGAAGGCTGTTTCGAGCGCCTGTTTCATTGTAAACAGTTCGCGTTTGTCGCTTCCCGAGTTATTGCTTTGCGACTTTCCCGGAGTAGCCCCTACGAGGTTCGGGTGCACGTTGTCAGCATAGCAAATCGTGTTGCTCGCCGCCTGCACATCCTCCATCCAGTCGCCGCCCTCCTTAGGGGTAGCAATCTGCACAATGTGAATGTCGTGAACTTCGTGGCCATCAGGATTCACATAGTAACCGCTAATCCAGGCCTTTCCACTATTTTCAATGCCGCAAACGAAGTCTTTGATTTTCTGTTTCTCTTCGTTCACACGTTCCTGCATTTCCACCGGGTCGTTAATGTTTTCTTCAGCACAAATGCGGTCCCAGTACGTTCGTTCAATCTCCACCTGGTATTTAATGGAAGAACTGTTCCGCAGTTTGGCACGTTTGCCTACGCTGATCAGCCTTTTCTCATCGTACGAACCGCCGCGAAAAACAGCCGTCCAATAAGGCACCGGGTAGTATTGGCAGCCCGCTGTCGGGAATCGCACCAACATTGCAAATTTGCGTCCTGCCCGTGTTGGCCGTGGCGCACGTTCCGGCTGTTCCGGGTCATACCCCATACGGCTGCAAAGGTCGCCGAAAGGGTCGTCCTCGCTGAGTAACGGGATGCGTTCCACCTTACCCTCCTGTATGCCGCGTGCCTGCCAGTTGCCGTAGTACACATAATTGATGCGCCCCCGATTGTCGGCTTTTGCAAAACGGCAGTAGCACGCATCTTTGTGAATCAACCGATTGATTCGCTTCCCATCGCGGCTCATTATTATCACACATACCGACAGGTAAAAGTGTTTCATATCGGTAGCCTGTTCCAAAAAGTAACGTGGCAAGAACTGGCGGTTTACCCAGCGTTTGGCTTCCGACAGGTAATGAGGTGGCTTGTCGGCATGTACTTCGAGCCGCGGCCCGGCACCATAACAAGTCAGCACATTAAACAGTTTGTTTTGAGCAGTGACCTCATCCGCGCCAACTAAATTGATTAGTCGGAAAGGCAAAAGGTCGTCATCGCCCCACCTTACGTATGTTTCGCCCGGGTAGCCCGGAACGCCCGAGGTGTAAACCATGCCGTCGCTGTCGGCTATTACGTTTGTCGTATCGTCAACTTCGGTCAGTGCTGCCTGAAACTCTGTGTTCGGAATGTTGAACACTTCAACGCCTCTGCTTTTGCTTCTGCCTTCTGGTGTATGTATATTATTCATCATAGCAGTGTTTACCAAAATATTTTCATGTTGTCTATTTCGTGTATCATCACCTTCCGCACCGAACGTTTTTGTCCGTTCACAGGGTTCACCAGGCGTATCACTCCGCCTCTTGTCCATCGTCCTGTCATGGTCCAACCGTTCAGTTCCAGCACCTCGCCTGTTTCCATTTTCCATGCTTTCAGGTCGTGGGGGTTCCGGTCGGTCAACACCTGCATGGCCTCGTTAATGTGAATGCTGTTTCTCCGCTTCATGCTTCGAGCTGTGTTAGTTAAAGGAGTAATCAAATTTCTCGTCAAATATCCTCGGTGTGTGTCCTGAGGCAAAAGTGTAGCCACTGTCTGCATATTTCCAGGTAATTTCAGCCTCGATCAGGTCCGAATCAGTTTTTTTGTGTTTACATTCCACTCCCGTCACAATGATATTCCTGCCTTTCACCGCAGCCGCGCGGCTTAGTGCCAAATCGCGCAGAACGTTCAAATCGCCGTCATGTAAAGGTCCGCTTTGACATTTCACCGAAGGTTCACCCGTCACCCTCACGTTTTGCAAGCGTCCGTTCAGTCGCGCCGTGGTGTAAGTGTTATGTTCCTCTTCGATAGCAGTGCCGGTAAGCAGCAGCGTATCGGGCAGCATAAAGAGGTTTGTATATTCCACTTCGTGCGTTTCGCCAACTGAAAGGCCGTCTGCCGGAAACGTGTAGGTTTGTGTTCGTAGTCCGCAGCAGGCCTCCATGCGCATAATCCGGTAGCCGTAATTCTCCGGTGGCGTAAGGTTCGATACATCGACCGTTGCCGTGCGGTATATTTCGTCCATTTCTGTCACTTCCGGATAATGAACGGTGTGAGCAGCCGCTTTAAGTGTCGGGCTGTACCAATAAACAATGAGTTTCAGTTCTCCATCATCCGCGAGTGCCGCCCAGCTTAAATGCAAAAGTGCAGTATCTGAAATCATGCGCATTCGCCCCATTGAGGCCGATAAAAAATATTTTTTCGCCACATCCTCAGCACTCAGGTCTAACCGATGGCGGCAGGGCAGTATGCTGGCCGTACCAAGTTCTACTCCGTCGGCCGACACCGAAAAGTGTACAGGCATCGCACCGCAAGTTTCAGCGGCTTCGGACACGAGTGGCTGTAAATCATCCAGCGTCACAACACCGTTATGCCCGGCTGTAAGGTACGCTGAGAGTATGGGCAAGTAGTCAACCTCAAGCATCACTTTACAGTCAGCATTTGCCTGAGTCTGTATTTCGAGCCTATCCACTTGGAATGGGAATATATAGGGTGGTATTTTTGTTATCAATGAAGCAGCCATAGCATTTGTTTGTTTCGTTTACTGCAAAGTTGGGGGTACACTACTTATAAACAAAAGACAAGCCACACCCCAACCCTGGAATAATCGCTTGCCTCTACCTGTCGCCATCTTAAAATCTGATTAAGTTATACTGTATGCCGATACCAATGTAAGGCTGCACACCATGCTTCGGAATAAAGCCCACACCGGCACCGATGCCTACACCCCAACGCCGGGGCTTGTCGCGCGCCTTGAAGCTATACTGACTACGCGTGTAAAGCCGTATGCTGTCAAGCCGAGCATCATAACCGCTCACCCACGCCGTATAAAGGCTGTCGCCATACGTCCGTTGCACTATCGGTAGCTGAACCTTCACGCTGTCCGTCTGAGGCACAGAGCACATCACCGTATCCGTCACACGCACCGTATCGGTTGGTCGGTAAATCGGCACACGCACCGTCTCATACCTCATCACCACGCTGTCCGAAGCCACGGGCGTAGCATAATACACCGTATCGCGCACCACAATCGTATCCATGCTGCGTTCATCATCGCCCCTTAGGCGGTAACGCTCCCAAAGCGAAGCCGATAGAAGCCCGGCTATGACGATAGCCACAAGCACACCAAGCAATTCAAGCAAAGGACCCAATTTATTTTCCATAGAAGCATTCAATGTATTGAACAATCGCGTTCACATGGGTAGCCGTCACCGCAGCCATGCCGCGCTCGCTCAGCAAAAAGCGAACATCATCTTCGTTATCCATGAACAAATTCTCCGTCAGCACTGCAGCACAAGCCGTATCGCGGCAAATCGCCAGGTTCTGACTCGTGTAACGCTTACCCTCTGCCGGTACACAGCGGTTGCCTTGCAAGCCCTGATAAATGGCCTCATTCCAAAGCATCTCTGCCAAATCCTTGCTCCTGCCCGAAGCATTCAGCCCCACGTGAGCCGAAAATCCGCGAGCCGAACCCCATACACTCCCATTACCGGCTGCATTCACATGCACACTCACCAGCAGCACATTTTCTTTACCATGTTCCTTACACACGGCATTCACCCTGCGGCACCGCTCCTTCAGCGAAACGTCCGTCTTCTCCGGCACAAGGCGCTCCACATCGTACCCCTTACACCGCAAACACTGCTCAATGCGTTTCGCCACCACACGCGCATACGCCCACTCATGCAGCCGCCCGTCTGGCGACTGCTTACCCGGAGTATTCTCTCCATGTCCGTTGTCTATCAAAATCTTCATAACGTCTTCCTTATTTTTAAAAAATTCGTTCTCAAATCCTCGAAATCCGTACGCAAAATCGCCAAATCCGTTCAATCCGTGTCATCCGTGTTCAAACATCACTTCTCCAACGAATCATTCACCGCTTCCCCCACATCCGGGTACTTCTTACGCAACAAACTAATCAAAAACCGCTTCACGCTAAACTTATTCGCAACCCCATGCAGGCTGCACACATGGCCCACAATGCTGTCAATTTCCCACAAGCAACCAAGCCCTAACCCCACGGCGGCCGTAACCGTATGGTTCGTCACACCAAGCGGTTCAAATATCGCCAAACCAAGGATAGCACCAAGCAGCAAGTAAGTAAGGTAATCCACTGCCTTGTTACACGTCCTGCGACCAGCACGCGAAAAACGAAACTCTTTGTGCTTGTTCAGCGCATCGCTCACACCAAACCAAAAGTCCGACACAATCAGCACCACAATCAGCACCAGCATCCACCGAAGGTCATACAGCACATCCAGTGCCTCGCTACCCATCGTAGCCCACCACAGCAACCCGGCCGTTCCCGTCTTTTCCATAACTCAACACGTCCTCCTTTCTTTTCTCTTTTTTTTAAAACAAATTATTCAACCCCCATATCGCTCTCCGAAACATCTGCCTCAAGCGTTTTTACCACATTGCTCGCATGCAGCGTACCGCGAACATACACATCGCCGTTGTTGTACACCGACAGTTTATCGCCGCAAAAATGCACATCGCCCGTCAAAATGTCAATACGTATCGGGCGAAGCGAGTTAAACGACGAACCATTCTTATCCGACAGCATCACATAAAAGTTCGCACCATCGTTTCTAAAAAACACCTTATAGCCGCCCATCGTATGCTCAAGCGCGTTCCAGGTATTGATTTTCAGCGTGTTCGTCATAGCGCGCGAACCGTCCGTCTTCAAGTAAGGCGATAGGTCGGGCGTTGAGTACTTCGGACCCATTTCCACTCCGTTCAGCACAATGCTCCCGTCCGTACAAAAGTATATCGTCGAAGCATTCGCCGTGCTGCTCATGGCTGTCGACTTGGCCGTACCTACATCTATTCGGTAATACTTACCTTCCAAATTCTTCCATGACTGTAACATAAATCCTCCTTATTTTTCGGTAAAACAATCAGCCCCATGCACAAAACAATAGCCCTGCGCATGGGGCTGACAAATTGTTTATAAACTATGCAAGTTTCAACAGGTTCTCAAGGGCGGCAATGCGATTATTTTGCGATCCTAAATATTTATTGATAAAATACGAATTTTCGGCATCCATGTGTCGCCACGGGAGCCATACTTTACTTTCATATTGCTGTCCGGTCGGCATTTTCGATACGTCGTACCCAAACAGCTTAAAATATTCTTGAATAGCGTTTGCGGAGGTAAGCCAAGATAGGTCATCTCCAACATACCTCGACATCGTAAAACTTAAATATTCTGTTTTACTATAATTTCTGCTTAAAACAATGCATTCATTGTGATTGTGAGATACCGTCAGTTTGGCGGTTGTTCCGTCAAACGTATTATTATTGGTAAAGTTGCAATGCGTGTGAAATTCCTGTGTCAACACGTGGTCCATCGAATCCGAATACTGAAACAGAACACCCAATACATGGCCGGAAGCATCAACCACCTGCATACAAGCGCGCGAAGCATCGGCTTTCAATTTATCAAGGGTCTCTTTGTCCAAATCAGTAATCAGGATTTTCTGCATCTTAGCAGCACCAACCTTTCCATCGACTTCACCCTTCGTATAAACCTGCGACTTCGTATACACATCAGCCGAATTAGCCTTCGTGCCCAGCTTCGTATCGGTCTCACCCTTCGTATAGTATCCGGCAAACTTACCCTCAGCCGCTGTCACGCGCGTAGTCAGGCTGCTGATGTTCGAAGTATTGGTGGTAACCTTTGCCTCGTAAGCCTTTCCGGCAAACTGACCATTCGCCCAACTCTTCATTTCAGCGGTATGCCCGGCCAGGTCAACCGTGCCACCAAGCGCATCCCAGTTCGTAGGGTCTGCAGCACTCTTGTCGGCCAAAGCCACCACATTCGTACCGGCAGGATACGTTTTCCCACTGAGTGTAAACTCTGCCGTCACGTTCCACACATCACCACACTTCACATTCGTCAGCTGCGCCACTTCGCCAAAGCTTGCCTTCGTACCTTTCACACGATACACCGATGCCACCGCCGCATTCACCTTTGCCGTAATAGCACTGTCAGCCTGTGCCTTGGTGTACACGTCTGCCGAGTTCGCCTTTGCGCCCAATTCGGTGTTCACGTAGGTCTTGTCAGCCTTTTTCTCAATTTCGGCTTCCAGGCGTTCGGACGACTCCGTGAAATCCGCAATATACAATTTCTTATTCAACTCCGTATCCACATAGCTCTTGTCAGCCTTTGCCGCAATCGCACTCGTATTCGAAGTCTTGAACGAATCAAAGTCCGACTTCGCCACCTTCTTCCCAAGTTCGGTAGTCACCTCAGCATTGATAGCCTGCTGATTCTTGTTCTTGCTAACGTCCAAAATCTGATGAGCCTCGGCAAAAATGCCATCTGCCGTAGTCGATTTGGCACGCGCTGAATAACTGATATAAGTTACTTCTGCCATTTCTATTTCCTTTTTTTCAATTATACTTTTAACTACTCCAATCTCTTACTTAAAGGTAACCTTGTGCGTACTTGCCGCCTGCATCGAAGCAATGCGAAGCTGAGTATAGGTCACACCACCTACAACCACATTCGCCAACTTCGTGAAAGGAACAGGAAGCGGACCTTCTACACCACTGGGATTATCGCCCTGCATCGAAGCTGGAAGGGATACACCATTAGGCACAAGAATAAATCCGTAAGTGTTGGCCGTAAACGTGAAACTATAGTCGCCAGCAGCACTGCTCTTCGGACCAACCGAGGTAAAGCTCGAAGGAATAGGACCCGAAGCTGCAATAACTTCCTGAGACGAAACTCCATACCAAATCTTATGGTAAGCCTGAACAACGGCTGTTTCCGTCTTCTGAACACCCCTTACTGTAGCTTTCACAGTGAAAGTCTCTGCACGTGATACACCCGAAACCGTCTTTCCGGTATAAACACCGGTACTACTCTTTGTCAGTGTAATCGGATTGCTGCCACCTGAGTTTGAAGCCGTGCACGTAGGCAAAGCATCAGCATCAACAGCAGCCCCATTGAAAGTCGTCTTCACCGTAACCGTAACAGATACTGGAGCTGCAGCATCCTGCACTGTAGGCGAAACGCTGATTTGCACCTTCACCTTCGACGCAAACTCCTCATCCATTTTCTCTTTAATAAAACTGGCCTCACTCTCGCTCAGTCCCACGCGCTGGCCATTAAACGATAGCTCGTGGCCTTTGCAAATAACCAGGCGGTTATCCTTAAGTGATTTTGCCTCTTCCAGGGTCTTGTTCGCGCTAAAACCTACGCGCGTGCCCCCGGCAACAGTAATTTCTGCCATAATTTTTTGTTTTGTTTTGGGTTAATAATTGTTTGTATTTCCGGAAATGATCAAACAGTCAATAATTCACGCAGTTGCGCCAATTCATTTTCAAGTATCTCCACCCGTCGGCGCAAATCGTTCGGGTCGGGCATCTCGCCACTGCCACCGCCCTGCACCAGCTCCAAGCGGTTACGCCCAGGGTTCCAGCAGTAAAGGGCCGAATCGCACAAAAACAACTTGTTAGCCATCACATGCCCCTCATCGTCCATGTACTGATAGCGCGAAGGCCAGTTGTTACACCACGCACCCCTACGATATTCCGCCACGAACACCTGCTGCCCCGTATGGAAACGAATGCCCAGCGGCTGCTCCACGCTCATGTCAGCCACCGACCCCAGCGAAGCAAACCCATCGAACCGCATCGTGCAGCCCTCGATCAAGTCAGCCACATGCCCCTCCAGCTTCCCAATCTTCGGCACCTCAACCTCCACAGCCTTCATACGCTGCTCAAAGTCCACATCCGTGCTCACAAGCCCATCTATCACCTCAAGCTGGTCCTTGTCGGCCGATTTCAATGAAGCAATCGCCGCATCGTAACGCCCGATAAGCTGATTCACAACGCTCATGTCCACCTTCGAGTTCAGCGCGTTGTCAGTCGCAGCTTGCTTTTCAACCATCAGTATCAGCAGCGACCCCACACGCGTAGCCGTGTTCCTCTCAGGCATGGTTTCATCCCTGATGCCCGTTGCCAGTTCTATAAGGTTTGGTTCATTTATTTTCATCAGTTATTAAGGGTTTGATGTTTTTGAAACTTTTTGCCAATAACGCCCCATGCGCCGCCAGCAGGGTTATGGTGAGCGTACACGCCGCGCGTTCGCTCGTTCGGTCGGGGTGAATGTCCTGCACGGTAACCAGCGGCATCGGCCGCACCCCCGAACCCACTAAGTAAGCCCTTCCCTCGGCGCCAACCGCCAAAAAGGCCTGAGGCTCGCGCACCGGCGCAGGGCGTTCGTCCACCACAGCCTGCAGCGTAGTGGTAAACCGGCGCACACCGTTTTCGGCCGAGTCCGTCACCTCCAACCGCGCAATGCCGCTTAGGCCAATGCGCGTCCACCTCACGTAATCGGGCACAAAAGCTGCCATTCCGTCGGGCGTAATCATCACCTCGTCCAACAGTCGGGCCGGGCAGGCATAAAGTTCGGTAATGTAGCTTTTCATAGGCTTTCAGTGTTTTCGGGTTCGTCAGCCGCTTCAGCCTCCTGTGCATATTGCGCATAAAGCTTGCGTGCTTTTTCCATAATGCCCGGCACACGCTTGAATCCCGCATCGCCCGGGTCGGCACTGATTACAAACGTCTGCGGCGTAATCACCGAATAGTCGGGAGCCTGCAACTCGTCTTTATCCAGCTGGCAGCCGCGCGAGTAAGCAGCCGTCACCGCATTGAAAGCCTTCAGGTCGCCTGTGGCGCGTGCCCATCGCCACCCCTCCTCGCAGCGCTGCCTAAACAGGTAGCGGTCGTAGTCGCGGCTGTGGCGGTTAATTTCGCCCAGACAAATTTTTATCAGCTTCACGTCCTCGTAAGCCTGCGACGTGCCCACCCCGTGCTCATTGCGCAGCATGTGCACCACGTCCGAATCCGTCCAAACGGGGTTCTCCAGCCATCGCGAATAATACTCGCGAATCCTGAGCACCCTTCTCTGCACCAGCTGCGGCACACGGGCCGCCTCCATGTCGGCCACCGGAGCCATCAGATACGTTTTCACCGTATCCACTATTTTGGGTGTAATGCTGCTCATGCTTACATGCTGTTTTTTTATTTTAAAAAAGTCTGATTACAATTAACTACAGGCTGATGCCCACCCCGCGCAAACGCTCGGCATAGTCGTCCTTGAAAGTGCCGCCCAGCCTCAGTATCACATCCGTGCGCTTTTGCATTTCGCGCAGCACGTCGGCACACACCGCCTCGTTGCCCGCCACTTTGGGCAAATGCTTACTCAAGTATTTGCGGTAAGCACTGATCAGCCGGCTCACCTCAATGGGGTCGGTCGGCAGTGGCTCCTCCTCGGGTGCTTCGGTCTGAGGGTTGTACGTGTCGTACCGTTCCCAGTTCTGCCGGTACTCATCGTCAAGCTCCTTCAGTATTTGAATGTGCTCGTAGCGGTCACACGGCGTAGCCGCAGCCATGCCGCAAAGCGTGTTATATTCGGCCTTCATTTTTTGGTAAAGCGTGCCGTTCCGCTCGTAAAGAGAGCGAATGTCGGGCGGCAGCTCGTCGTGGTCCTCGCGCAGCCCCCTGCCGTTGCCCCTAAGGCTCTCCTCCGTCCGCGTCATTACCACAGGTTCCTGTTCGGCCACCTTGCTTGCCGTCAGTCCGTCCAGGCGTATACGCAAGTGCTTGCGCAGCTCGTTCTCGACAATGGCATTGTACCGCCCCGGAGCCATGCAGGCCGAACGGTACAGCCACTGGTTCCTTGTGAGCTGCAAAAGGAGCAAAGCCCCCTGCTCCACGTTGCGCGTAGCAAAGGGGCTTTCTACCCACGTATTTATTCTTTTTGTCAATTCGTGGTCCATTCTTCCGTGAATTAGGGTTCTTCGGCGGGTTTTGGCAGCCCGGTTTTAGCATCAATGTCGCCATCATCGGCCGTAGCAATTACCCCCTCGTAGTAGGGAGCCGGACAAATGTCGGTGGCTTCAATCTCGAAATCCGTTCCGCCCGAAGTGCTGATGCCTTCGCCCGTCGAAAATTTGGGCTTCACGTCAATCGGAAATGCCTCTGAACCCAACACGCGGAACTTCCCATCGCGCTGCCGAACCAGGAACACCATGTCCTCGTCAATAGCCATGCGGCAAAAGCCCGCTGCAGCAGCCGACGAACCCGGATAGCTCACCGTAAGTTTGTTCAGAAACGTACGGCTCGGGCGGTCGCCCTGCGTTTCGCACTCCACGTTTCCCTTGTTCGTAGCCAAGTCAATGCGCACCCACTTTTTGTCGCCCGCCAGCGTAAAGTCGCCTACGTAGGTGGCAAGTTTTTCCATTGTGCTGTCGGCGCTCACTTCGGGCAGCGTGGGCCATTTCACAATGTCGCGCTTAAACACACCGTACACATACTGAAACAAGCCGGGCAGCACCTTTGTGCCCTGGCAAAAACGCAGTGAAGCAAGGGGAGTGCCCTCTTTGCAAATGTTGCTTAATTGTGCCATAGTCTTTCTTTTTTTTTCTTTTGTTCTACCTGTCTTAAGCATCAGCACCGATTTCGCCAACCATTAGCATTTCCGGGCTTAGTGTGCGGAACTCCACACCAAAGGCCATAGCCGCTTCGAGTGTCAGCATCCAGCTTGTGTATTTCTCAACAGACAACAGTTCGCCCGGCATCTCCCCAGCACCATAACCGTAGCACATGTTTGTTTGCGGAGCAATGTGAATGAACTTACTGCCCTTTTTCGAAGCCAAAGGCACAAACTCGAACAAATTATCCGAACCCTCCAAAAATGTCTTTTTGAACTCTTGATTGTAGGGCAATGAACCATGCAGCAACTGGTAATTGCGGCAGTAAGCTTGGTAATCGGCATGCGTGCAGAAAATTTTGCAGTGCTGTCCCTTCAGTTCATCGTCACAAGCATCGAACAGTTTTTGGAACTCTTCAATAGCGTTTGCCTCGGTTATGGTTTTCAAGGCTATATAGTTACCCTTCTCTTCGCTGATGTTCGTAGCGGTCTTTTCGGCTTCGGTAATCGTGTCGAAACCGTCAAATAATTCTGCCGTTGTATCGCCGCTGTCCGAACGCTTGCCGCTGAAAATAGCCATGTTCAGTTTCTTACCCAGTACACCAGCCACATAGAACAGAATGTTCTTGGCAATGTCGGTGTTCTTAAGTCCATCGCCCTGAAGCACAAGGCTTGAGTAAATGGTGCCGTACACTTCGTTCGGGTCGAAATCAATGGAACAGTTTCCAAGTTTGGGGCTGAGCGTACGTGGAGTAATCTTAAAATTACCCTGCGATTTGCGGGTATTCTTGTAAGGGCCGAGTTCGGCCGTGCCTTCCAACTGTCCGAACACATGATCACCGCGCAATCCGGGGAATGGGCTCATGTGTTGTAACGTGGCTCGTGCACCAGTGGCTGGCATCATCAAAAGGTCTTTCGCATAGGTGGTTGCCGATTTCTTCAAGGCATCCAGAGTGGTGATTGGCATAAAGTTCTTGTTTTAGTTGGTTTTACATTGTTAAAAAAGGTGTCCGAATTTGGCTGCAAAGGCAGCAGCTTCAGCACCTGGTAGTCGCACAGCATCGTTTTCGGTCGCATCAGGCATTACTTTTTCTGTGTCTGCACCATCTTCGTCGGCCAGATCGTTCACCTGTTTGGTCAGGGCATCCATCTGGTTTTTCTGCTCCGAAAGTTTGTTTTCAAGTGTTTTTACCTGCTCCTCGGTAAGGTGCAGCGTGCCGTCGTCAGCGGTGGTGAGGGTTTCAATACCCAGCATTTCAGCCAAAATGGCGGCTTCAAGTGTTTTGCTTTTCATATTGTCTGTTTTTGATTGTTTATGGGTTTCGCCTAGCGCGTCTTCTTCAGTATCTTTCGGGCCTATAGCTCCGCGAAACAATTCTTTTACTTTTTGGAACAGGCCATTTTCAGTATCATTTTGTTTCTCAATGCGCGGCAAAGGCAGTCCGCACGCGGTAAACTGTTGGCTTAGGCTGTCGGTCAGCACAGACGGTTCACCATCTTCCACAATTTCGTCAATCAGTCCGAGTTTCAAACATTCGTCAGCCGTCAACCATCGTTCCTCGCCCATCACTTGTGCCATTTCTTTTGCCTCACGCCCAGTTCTGAGGGCGTAAACCGATGCAATCACATGGTCCACGTTTGCCATATCGGCTGCCTGCTTCTGAAGTTTTTCGATTTCTTCAGCCAGTTCTTCTTTGTTAAAGCTTCCCCAAGTGTCAACCCACTGCGAGCAGGGGTGAATAAGCATCAGCGCATACTTGCTCATCTTTACTTTTTTCGCGCCCATGGCCAAAATGGTAGCCGCACTTGCTGTCATGCCGAATACGTAGGCTGTCACGTTTCCGTGGTCTACAAACTGCTGTCGGATGTCGAGTGCATGCTGCACATCGCCGCCATACGAATTGATGTGTACTTCGACGGCATTGTTGGCATTTTCCTTCAACTTTGCCCTCACATATTGCTTCGTAATGCTGTAGCCGATGTAACCATCGACGTACAAAGTATATTTTTTCATAGTTCCTGCGTTGTTCGTTCTATTGGCAAAGGTAAAGAAGCACCTGCATCAGCAAAAAGACGCAAAACGCCCCCCTTCTCACTCTTCGGCTTTACGCTCTGCTTCTTTATTCTGATTCCGTAAATATCTGATTTTCAGCTAAAATCATGGTTTTGCATAATCCTTTTTTTCCACTTGTCTATAAACCTACCCCCCAGTGCCCTACGCCCTGATTTGTAATTACGCCTCCCTTGCAAGGCGGTATATGCAGGGGCACGTTCATCGGCTACCACTCGTTACGTTGAGCAGCACACGTGCTTGTGGGTACTTCTCGCAACCTATGTAGAGTGTATCGAAAGCATCGCTTCCGTCGGTGCGACTTTCGAGTCGGTCTTCATCGGTTTCGGCCAGCTTTTCTCCGCGCTTATCCTTCTTGCCGTTATACATGCCGGCCGTCTGCACGGAAATGAGCAAGTCGGGGTTGTTCGGTTCGTTGAAGTAGGGCATAAGCCGCGCCTGTCCCGAAAAGCCGCGGTTAATGAGCAGATACTTGTCGATGTGGTTCCAAGGCTTCCCAATGTACACCGGGCGTACCCTCCAGCCGTTTAGTTTAAACTGGTGAATAACGTCCCATTCAAACCCCTCATCGCGTACCGCATAGTGATTACCCTTGGCTGTGGCATCGTAATAAAATATTACTTCGTGCAGGGGTAATGGCTCATAGTAATGGCAAAAGTCGTCGACAAGCGCATCGATATTCCGTCCGTTCTTCACGTAGAATGATTTCAGTACATTCAGCCTCCGGTTCCCCTCGTCGGCTTGTCCGCACACAATCCAGTTAATCAGGTTGTTGTAGTCCATACCGATGCAAAGTGGGCGCGTGCGATCAATGTCAGCATCGAAAGCGCAGGTTCCTGCTGCAGCTTCAATGCGCCCAAAGTCGTAACCCATGTCGTCCAGACGGCTGTTGTCTGTCATGGTATACTTGTGACGAGGGCGCATCGATGAGTAAAAGCCGTCCTTCATGATGCTCACCGGCAGGCACAATATGCTTGTTCTGAACACCATATAGGGTAAATCGCGCCTCATTTGCCTTATCCAAGCCTCGCCCAGTACTTCAATGTTCGTGAGTGATGAGTAGGTTCTATACAGCGTGCAATGCTTGCGCAGCGCACAAAGCATGCGCCTCACCTCGTTAAGCGTTTGCCGCAAATATTTACTTTCTGGTTCTTGGTCAAGTCGGGTGCGAAGGTTGTATTCTTCGGCAAGCAGCGCTTCGATGGTTTTTACGGTATCGGTGGTGGCTGCCTGTTCGTAGTTCAGGAACCAACTGCCTGCCTTTGTGCATGGCATGTCGCTCGTAATGAGCATGCCGTGATGAAAGTGCAGGTGGCCGAACTCTTTTTGCTGTCCGCGATTAGCCGGAAATGTTTCATCTTTCAGCCTTTCGAAGTTCACAAACTTAGCTTCGTCTATGTCCACAAAGTCAAAGCTCTTAGAGTTGGATGTGCCCACGCGGTCCTGGCTGATAATCTGTCCGATGGCACCGGTGTAGAAACTGATGATGTTGTCCCAGTCGTCAGGAACGATGAGTGGCTGCGGCCAACCAAGTTCCTTAGGCGGTCGTCGGCCTATGCACCAATGCACATTACGTTTGTAGCCCCACGCCTCCCAGTGCTGAAACATGGAGGGCAGCGTGTTGGTTTTTGCGCGGATGGCCGTGGGGCTGACAAAGGCGGTGGTCGAACGTGGCATCTGCTGCATATTGCGTAAGTTGATGGCTGCGTGCAGCACGCCCTTGCCAGTTCCGCGTCCGGCCACCACCACCGACGTGTTGGCATCAATGGCCGTTACCTCGCGCTGCATGCGGTTAAAAAATACTTTCTTCATGTTAAAATAAATGTGTACAAAAATGGGGGGTATAATGGATGCGATTTTCGCGTTTTTTTTTCACTATTATGCCATTTGTTTCGTATAAGCGCCTCATGCGGTAAAATTTCTGCCTAACAGCTTCGCGGTATTCCAAACTGATTCCGTTAGCGGCACACCACGCATCGATGCCTCGGTTCAGTTCGCCGCTGCTGCCTACCAGCGGCGAACAGTCGCTCCACAGGTGCATGCGAAACAGATTATCAATCGATACCGACAACAGCCGCCTGCCGCGCTGCGTCAGGTGATTGTAATACTCAGGGCGGTGCATCGAATTGTCGGGTAAGCAGATGGCCACAGTTTCGGTGCTCTGATTCGTAGGGCACTCAGTTCGGTCTGTTTTTCGTTTCAAATGGCGGACCATTAGCAGGTTCTCATAGCTTCGGGCTGGGAACCGAACGGGATTGCCGAGTGCGTGAATGAGCCATTGGCGCAGATGGCCATTGAGGTGTAAATAAATTACGATGTCTTTCATGTTTTTTTCTGTTTGGCGGTGTGAGTTCTTACAAACGCATAAATCCACGCTGCCCGACAGGTACTCATGAAGGGCAGCGTGGCAAGTAAAGCCTGTGGCATATTAGCCGGGAGTAGGGGCGCAGGGAATGCAGCCACTTGTCGGCGAATCCGGGGGTGTGGTTGCCTGAGGGTTCAAGGCGGCATGCAGTTCGGCATAGGGGTGAAAACTCGCCGTGCAGCGCGGAGGTTGCAGCAGGGCTTTGCCCGTGGCAGCATCAATCACCGTGCGACTGCGCTGATGCTTGGCATAAAGCAACCCGAATTCGGACAGCGCAACGCCGCCACCGCGCGCAAGTTCGCGCGTCATGATACGCAGCAGTCCGTCGATGGCCTTGTAGGCCGTGGTAATGGTGAGCCGCTCCGTAACGGCCAGTTCCTGAGCCAGGGCACATTTGTTCATGTAAGTCGTAGTTGGGTTAGGGGTGTTTGGTTTCATTTTAGTCGGCTGTTTCAAGGTAAAGCATCGTTGTCGGTGTCGTTAAAACAAATCGAGCTCGTCGGCACTGCTCGTTTCTTCTTTTCTTAGGGTGGAAAAGGGCAGTGCTTTGCCGCAGCTCACAGCTTGTTGTTTCGTTTCACCAGCGTGTCGAGCACAAGCAGCATGGGCTCGTCGGCCCACCCGGGCGGAGTGTCAACACCCAGCAGGCTGAGTTGCCCGGGGCTGATGCTTTGGTACCAGCCATTCAGGCCACACACCCACATGCCCTCGTCCTCGTCGCGGTGGGGCATTTCCTTTTCGTAAATGTACATCTGTCCGCTGCGGTCGGTGGCCAGATACCATATTTCGCTGTATAAAAAAAGGGTTTCGTTCATTGGCATATTTTCTTTGGTTTTGTGCAATTTTTATTGCTTTTTTTTGTGTGTGGGGGGGTAGTTGCGCGAATAACGCGCCACCCATGAGCGGGCACGCCGCATTAGCTCCGCGATTGTTCGCATTAGCTCCGCGATTGTTCGCATTAGCTCCGGGCTCGTGTCAGCCCGTTGGCCGAGTGGTCAAAGTTCAGCGCACAGCCCCCTCGGGGGTAAGGTTGCTTAATGTTCGGGCGAAAGGGGCTTTTTGCGAATTTTGTTCTCGCGGCAGAACTGTTCGATGAGTCGGCGCAGCATGTGCGCCATGGGCTTTGCCCTGTCGGCCGAAAGGGCATGCAGGCGGTTGTAAGTGGCCGGCGTTACCCGGAAGCTGATGCTTCGCGTGGGCTGTGAGCCCTCGGCCTCAGGGTCGAAGGGGGCGTAGTCGGCCTCCAGGCCATCGAGCAGTTCCTTCACGTCGGCCTCGGCACCGATGGCACGCATCACAATCGGAAATATCTCGGCAAAGTCGCGCCGCATCTGCTCCATTTCGCCATCCGAATTTTTCAAGTAGGCACGCGCAAACTGCTTGGCTATGCGCTCGGTCAGTCGGTCGTAGTCGTTGAGCAGTTTTTTCAGTTCGTTGCGGTAAAAGCCGTGGGCGTAGATAATGTCCTGCGCCTCGCCCATCACGTAGGCAGCTATTTCGCTCATATACTTGGCCGTAACGATGAGCCGCCCAATGCGCTGAATCGTGCCGTTTTGCTGCATGGTGTCGATGCGCGCTTCGCACGCTGCGCGCTGCTCGTCGGGGGTGAGGGCGCGGACTGGCGTAAAGGCCTTGGTGGGCTTGTCGGTGGGGGTGGATGTGTTCATAATTTTTCGGGGTGTTAAGTGAGGTGCTGCCGCACGCCGAGGCACGGGGTGGCGTTGGCGAGCCACCATTTTCGCGACCGCGCGTAAATGGTACTGCCGCGTGTGGCTCTGCGTGTGGCGTTAATCGGTGTGTGTCAGTGGTTTACACACTTGTGGTTAAACAATCAGTTCGGGGTGCTTCAGCGCCATGCGCGCGGCTGTTTGCCGCATGGCATCGAGCCGCTGACACACATGGCCCACGGTGTCGGTTTCGGCAAAGCTGTGCACCATCAGCGTGCCACAGCAAATGCCCACTGTGCCGTCGGTTTCGCACAGCGCAAACTGTCGGCCGATGCGCCGGCAAAGGGCAGCCTGGCGAGCAGCCTTTCGCGCAGCGCTGCGCCGCGCCAAAAAGCGGTGAAGGGGTGTGGTGTAACGTTTCATTCCGGGGGGTGAGGGTTAAGGGGTTAGGTAATGAACTGCGCTATCGGGCATTAGCCGCATGGGTAATTACAACGCGCTGAAGGCTGTTTGCGTTCGCTCTGACGGGTTTTTGTTCTCAGTGTGTGTGATTTATTACCTTTTGGCGGAAAACCGCCTTAAAACGCAAATTTACGGGCTCTTCAGTGCTGTGCGGCTTTGGCGTTGCGCTCCTCGGCAGCGCGTTCGGCCGCCAGGCGGTGGGGTTCGTAGCCCATGTTGTAGAGCCACGCCACCTCCTCCCACTCCGTGCGGCTCATGCCGTTTTCCTCGTGGTCGCGGCGGTCGGCCCGGGCAGCAGCTTCGCGGCGGCGGGTTTCGAGTCGGTCAATCTCCTTGCGTCGTTCGTCAAGGAACTTCAGCAGCCCGGTGGTAATGGCCATGGCATCGACCGCCCCGTAAAAGCGGCCGTAGCGGCCGGCCTTTACCTGCTGCAGGTAGTACATCACCTCGGCCACGTTGAGGTACCAGTACTGCGCCAGTATCAAGTCGCTGAGTTCGTCAATTTGCACTTCGGTGAGTTTGTCCTTTACGCCCGTGAACTCGCTCAGGTTGTTGAGCTGAATGCTCAGCCACATTTTGGCCACGTTGCGCCCATAGGCTGCGCTCACCACGCTCAGTGCCGGAGCCGTGCCGCCAAAGGTGCGTTCGGGGTGGGCTATGCAGGCCGTTTGCAGCGAAGGGCTGAAGGTGGTCAGAAAGTGTGCGGCCGGGCCGTAGCGTTGTTCACAGGCCAGGGCTGCCGCCGTCGTCGGCTGTTTCGGCAGCGAGCCGGGCAAGGTAGTTGGCAAAGCGGCGGTCGCGCTCGGCCCGTTCATCGTCGCGCTCACGAGTGCGCCAACCTCCCGGGGGCGGTGTGCTGTTAGTCGCTGGCGCGGCTGTGGGGTTTGTTCCGTTTCCATAGCGTTCGGTTTTTTGAATGATTATTTGCGGGCGTTCGGCTCGCGCTTTTTCGCGCTCGGCTTCGCGCTGGCGGCGCTCGGCTTCTTTTTTCGCGGCTTCGGCGGCACGAGCTTTTTCGGTTCTTTCCCACATTCTGGCAGCGGCTTTCCAGTCGGCCATGGGGCGGGTTCCGATGCGCCAACCTACACTGTCGTAATAGTCTGTGAAGTGTACGGCATCAATCGGTGTCCCCTGCTCGTCCATGTAGGCTTTCACCTCCTCTACACTCGGCCTTTCAAATGCCTTCGCGCTTTCTTTTTTTATTTTATTTTTTTCTTTCTCTTTCTCTTTCTTATTATATATATTATTATGTTGTGTACCGTCTGTTGTACTTTCTGTTGTCTCGTCTGTTGTACCGTCTGTCGACCTGTCTGCCGACCCGTCTAAATTGAAATCATTTTCGTAAGTATTGATTATCAATGTATTAGGCTCGATTTCTGTCGACCTGTTTGCCGACCTATCTGCCGACCTGTCTGCCGACCTGTCTGCCGACCTGTTTACCGCCCTGTCTGTCGACCCGTTATCTTGATAGGTATCATAGTTAAGTATTGATATACAGGTGATTACAGCCGATTTCTGTCGACCTATCATATTTTCGCGTTCCAGCATGTCGAGAAAGCGGTCTATCTTGCCCCTCGACCACCGCCAACGCCCCGAGAACCATTCGCGCGAATAGGCCACCTGTCCGCGCTTAATGGTTACTCGGTTGCCGCGAATGAACGTCACGCGGTCGGCAAAGTTGGCCAGCAGCAGCAAGTCAATCCAGGCCTGCATCTTCGTGAACGGCTCGGCAAAGTATAGCGGGTCGTCCATGATTTTGCGGTGCAGACGTATCCAGCTGTTTTCCATAAGCCATCGCAAGGGTTAAAATACGCGGCCACGATTAAAGCAGTAGCTCTCGGCATCGGCCTCCAGCTCATCCTTGGTTCGCATTTTGCGCTGCAGCATCCAGGCATCGAGCTCCTCTTTGTTGAAGTACACCTTCGAGTTCTTTTTGTAGTAGGGTATCAGTCGGCCTGAGGTCATGGCATACATGCGCGGCAGGCTCCAGCCCGTGTAAATGGCGGCCTCCTTCATGGTCAGCACCTTTTTCACGCCAATGGTCGCAAGGGCTTTCAGTTCGTCGAGTTTCGCGGCTAAATCTTCCAGGGTAATGGCCGCAGTGGTGGGGGTTTGATTTTCGGGGTTCATAATTCTAAGGGTGTTAAGTGTGTGTGTGAGTGAGTTATTCTTCAATTGTGTAAAACAGCGTAGGCATCCAGCCCAAGCGGTAAGTGGCGCGGCCTATGTAGCACAGCGATAGTGCCGGGAACATGGCCCAGAGCCGTCCGTAGCAGAACATGGCTATGAGCAGCAGCGCACCGAAAACAATGAGGGCAGCAAGCAGCCATTTCAGCAGTTCGAACACATGAAGGAACGTTGGGGTGTGGTTCATAAGGGTGTACGAGGTTTTTTTAAAAAAAGGGGGGGCGTGGAGTGGTTTTTCCGAACGCGGATTTGAACAGAAGCGTTTACTTACTGTCCGCGTTGTCGAGGTCGCGTTTCGCGCGTTTTTGGTTAGTGGTGTATACCAGTGCGGCTTTAAGTATAACTTTGGCAACTTCCTTCGTTTCCATCATGTTTAGGAAGGCGTTGACAAGTTTGTCGGTGTTGTCTGATGCTATGGCAGATGTGAAGCTGTCGTTTTCAACAAAAATGGCGAACACCATTCTTTCTTCTTCATTTTCTTTATGCCAGCGTATTATTTGCTCGAATAGCTGGATCCGTTTGTCGTTTTTGCTCATGGGTGGGTTATTCGTTAATGGGTGTTATGCCGATGGTTATTTTCAATTTTTCGGCCGTTGAGCGTTCTATAACGTTTTCGATTTCGCCGTGCAGCCAATCGCCGAGCAGTTTTTCCACCTTCTGGTTGGTGATGCCCCGGCCGTCGTCGTCGTTGAGCGCCGCCACGCGCAGCCCGCATTCGGTATCGGTGAGCAGTACGCCGTTGTCAATCAGTTCGTATTCGTAGACGGTCGTCGTCTGCTGAACAGTAATTTCATTTTTCATTTTCTTCGGTGAGGGGGTTAGGGTTTGGTAAATAATTGTTTGATAAAGTCATTCAGTTCGTCGGCCGCTTTTTGAGCCTCCGATTCGTAGCGGAAGCAGTTGCCCATGCTCAGCTTGCCTAGGTCGGATTCGTAATTTTCCCAAACGTAGCAGAGGGGGTGTGCTTCATAACGTCCGCTCCAGCACACAGCGTAGTATTTGTCGCCACGCTGCGGCATCCAGCTGGTGTTGTCCTGCTGGGTGTTCCTGCAGGTAAACACCCAGTCCTCGCGGCCTTCGTAGGGCAGGCATTGCAGGTAGTAATTGCCGTCGGTGGTTTGGAAGTGGCTTACCTCGCATACCTCGCGGCCGTTTTCGGCTGTTTCGGTGTGAAGTCCGGCAAAAATGCGAGGCATCCATGGCTGGTCGGAGCGGTTGCGCACCAGCACGCGGTCGAACAGGCAGAGCGGCGAATGGTCGGAGGCTGCGGGCGTAGAGTTGTAGGTTACATGGGGGTTCATCATGAATTTGGGGTGTTAAAGGGTTTTACATCAGGGGGTTCATTCAGGTGCCAGGCCACGTAGGCGTGCCAGTTGGGCGTCACAATTTCGTGCCAATCGCAGCCGGGGTGTTCGCGCTGCCAAATTCTTGTGCGCCTCACAATCAGGTTGGCCACATCGAGCGGTGTGGGGCATTCGGGGCCGGTGAGCTCGGCAGCGCAGGGGGGAATGGGCGGCGGTAGCTGATTGTCGGCAAAGAGTGTGAATTGGTGAATTTCGCGTTTCATGGCTGTGGGTTGGTTTTATGGCCTATTAGGCTGAGCGCCTGGGTGGGTGTCATTCGCCCCATGCGGTCAATGAGCAGGAGCATGGCGCGTTCGTAGGTATAGGCCAGGCAGGGTAGGGCCGGCATGCGGGGCAAACTGATGCTGCTGCGTTCGCCGCGGTAAATGGGGCATTTGGCATTTTCGGCACATTCGTCGCAGCCGAAGTCGGCAGTAATGATTTGGCGAATTACGCTGTGTTTTGTTTGCATGGTTCAATGTGCTTTTAAGTTCATATTTTTGTTAGCAGTTCCGCGTTTTGGCCTATCCACAGCATGCAGTCCTGCCCGTTGAATGAAAAGTCAAACGCCTTGTTTCGCGGGTTATATCGGCCGTCGAGGATTGTGCCTTCCTTCAGTCCGCGTATTTCAGATAACAGCCAGTAGCCGCATTCCGTAGTGACCTTGACTATGGCTTTTGCCTTGATTGTATTGTCCATGTGCTGTTTGGTATTGTCAGTTCTTAAGTGCTGCGCGTTTGCCGCGTCGTTCTTCCTTTTCGCGCTTTTGGCGCATGGCCTTTGTTTCGTAGAGCCCGTATCGGCAGAGTATGAGCACCACGCCCTGCGGCGTAAGCCCCATTTCGTCGGCCACCTTACCATAAATGCGCGACGGGGCTATGTCGGCATACTCAGGATTGCTGCGGAGCTCGCTCCATCTGTCGCACACGGCCTTGTGACGGGCCAATTTCTCGCGCTCGTGACGCGTCATAAATTCTTTCGTCATTGGGTTGTTTGGGTTGTTTTGTTTATATTTGCGGTAGAATTGCTACGAGTTTGAAGAATTGTTTTGCAAATTATCTCCGAACACGTTGCAAAGGTGGTGATAATTTTCAACATAAACAAATATAAACGTGATAATTTTCAACTTATGGGAAATATTTTATCAAGAATACAAGAAATTGCAGCCAATGAGGGGATAACTATCAACGCTTTTGAACGCAGTATTGGCGCAAGTAAGGGAGTCTTATCAAGAGCTCTTAAAAGCGGAACAGATATTCAAAGCAAATGGTTATGCACAATAGTAGATAATTATCCCCAATATTCTCCTTCTTGGCTTCTGACCGGTGTTGGCCCCATGTTATTAGACGTAGCTCCCCCCGCTCAAGTAAGTTCTGTAAACAGTGCCGTAGCGATGCACGGCAATGCCATCAACACCATCACGAACGAATCGGCCGGTGGCGAGAGCAGCGTGAGCCAGGAACTGAAAATGGCACAACAAAAAATTGAAGCCCTCGAAAAATTGCTCGACGAAAAAGAAAGGCTCATCAAAGTGCTGCTCGATAAGAAATAAAAAAAGGAGCACACTGCATTGAGTGCGCTCCAAATAGCGAAAAATAGAAAAAAGGAGTGAAGCTGATATGCTACAAATTTACGATTTTCCCAAGAAGCGTGCAGAAAAAAAATGAGCAACTTTGAACGAGTAAGAAAAATAAAAGAAGAGAATCGGAAAAAGTCAGACGCCAGACGCGAAAAATTGGCAGGATATTTTTTTGATTTGTCGAAGCTATCCTTTGCCGGATTGATTGTCGGCTTGATATTGCCGCTATTTTCGGACATTAGTGATGTAACGAATTGGCTATCTGTGTTGTTCGGTGTGCTGCTTACCATCATACCTGCACTTTTGGCTAATAAAATATTAAAATGATATGGAAGCATTTGTTGTAGTATATGCGCTTGGAACGGTAATTGTCGGCGGTATATACCTTTGGACATTTACGAAGCGTGGTAAGGAATGGTTGAAAAAATTGTAATCATAATAAAACAAGGAGTTCATCCGCATAAAGATGAACTCCTTGTCTCAAAAATAGCCCTAAACACATATTGCAGCAGCTTTACCGCACTTCGATGCTTAGTAACAAATGCGCAAAGCTGTGCAACCCCTCAACAATTTTTTTTCCCTGCTCCGGCCGAGGATTGCTTCTGCCGGCTGCATAGTGCGCCAGCTGCTTTTGGTTGATGCCGGTAAGGTGCTCCAAAGCCGCAAACGACATGAGGCCGCGCAGATAACAAAGAACCGCACGAACATCGAACACAAAATCGAGCACCCAGTCATCGCCGAACGCTGCGGCAACCTCGTCACCGTCGGCCTTGGCACACTCCAAATAAAAAGCTACACTTTCAGCAGCTTCACGCTTGAAGTCGGCAAAACTTCCGGACGTAGAAACGACCCATCCCGGTAGCAAATCGCAAGTGCCGCACAAGCCCGTTTCTGTAGGTGCCGTTAAAATACAAATACGTTTCATGTTGTAAACAATAGAAATAAAGTTGCAAAGGTAGTAAAAAAGCTACTCTTTTGATAGTATTTGCGGAATCCGCGCCACAGCCGTTTGCTTGTTTTTGTCTATGATTTTGGCATAAATCTGCGTAGTCGAAATGTTGCGATGCCCCAACAGCTTACTCACCGTGTAAATGTCGGTATTCAGATCGAGCATGAGGCAAGCGAATGTGTGCCGTCCCGAGTGGAAAGTAATATGTTTGTTTATGCCGGCCTTTTCAGTCCACACCATCAAATGCTTGCACAACATATTAACCGAATTCGAAAATGGGAAAATACGGGTTGAATCATTGCCACGAGCACCCATGTATTGTTCGGCCTGTGGCGAAATATCCAAATACTCCAAAGCCCCCGTTTTCTGCTGATGGAACACAATGCGCGTAAATTCACCCTGTTTCGACACATCGCTCCATCTAAGAGCCACGACATCAGAAAAACGCAGCCCCGTCAAACACGAAAAAAAGAACATACGCTCCACCAGTTTGTTATCGCACGGAGTAGCGGCCAGCAAGCGCAGCTCGTCTAACGTCAGAAATTGGCGTTCGTGTGCAGATTCCTCAATGCGCAATGTACGAATACGGCTCAGCGTTTCGGCGGGAACCAGTCCTTCACGTACGGCACAGGCAATTAAATGTCGGAATCTCGCAAAAGTATTCTTTGCGCTTGAACCCTTTAGTAAGGCATTTTTCTGCCGCGTATGCGTCAGTGGGTGAGCATTCCGCAAATACGCAACAAAGCGTTCGCTCCATTCCGGGGTAATTTGGTTCATCGTCATGGTGTTAACCCGAGCATCGAAAATTTCAAGATGTTTCCATAACCCACGGAACTTTATAAACGTGCTGCTTCTGAATCGCTGTTCCTTCTCTTTGAGGATTTTATGGAAGAACTCAGCAAACTTAACATGCGAACCTTTATTTTGGAATCCGAACACACCATTGCGGAGTTCCACAACCCGTTTTGCCCTTACTGCCTCGGCAAAAGCCATCGTCTCTTTATTTTTCGCTTTATCCGCTCGTGTATTTTCCGGAACCAAATAAAGGCGAAGGTATTCATACTTTCTTACCCCGGCTCGGTAAACATCCAAATAAAGCGAGAACCCACCATTTTTCAGAGGTTTCTTTCGCAGTGTTACATTATTTCCGTTCATGTTATTTTGTTATAGTATTATTTTCAAGAAACAAAGAAACAACAAAATAACGACATATACAGAACAAGAACACCTAAAAAAAACAAAAGGAATCCACTTGAAATAATTGAATATCAGCAACTTATATAGCGGTATTTATTCCATGCGTATTTGTATTTATCACCGTGTAAAGATGAGTTTGAACTCTTAAGGGAACATTCGTTTGTGTCAAATGATAACGTACACTTATAATCAATAAGTAATGGTTTTTTCCAATAGGTTTGATGCGAGGAAGTCAGCAGATATGAGGATGCTCACTAATGCAGTTTTTTCTGTGGCAGCATAGAAAGCATAGCGTTGGCTGCTGCCATTTTCTGCAATGTCGAACATACCCATGTGCCAGCGTATAGCCAGCATTTCTTCAGGCTTTAACCGCATATACCAACTAAGCATCAAGCACGATTTTTCGCCATGACCAAAAGGGAAATCGTCTTTTATTTCATATCCAGGATAAGACATCCAATGGTTGTTTGCATCCTTTTTCCACCGTTCCGTCTTATGGTAAAGTTTAATTTTGCACAAATCATGGAATAAGCAGACGATGGCCAAGCTCTCTAATGAAATATCCTCTTTGAATGGGGATTTTTCATTTTGCATGGCAGGTATTGCTATGTCTGAGTATATTTTGCAGGCAGTTCTAAACACATTGATAGAATGCAAACAAAGTCCGCCATCTTCATTAAGGTGAAAAGCCGTAGAGCTTGGTGCCTGATAGAAATCGCTTTTCTCCAAATAGGCAAGGACTCTATCTAGACCGTCTCTGTGAATATGCTTTTTGCACAAACGGATATATTCCGCTTTGTTGATTTCGATTTCGGATTCAGTCATTTCGTGGAATTAGTTTTTAGGTTCAAGTCCCATAGCTTTCGCCTTGTCAATGATGAAGGCTAAAGCCGGTTCATATTCGTTCGGTATTTTGCCATCAAGGATAGCGTCTTTCAGAGCAGTCTTAAGCGTACCTACTTCTCTGCAAGGTTCAAGACCGAACATATCCATTATTTCTTTTCCATCAACAGGTGGTTGGAAATTGCGGATTCTGTCTTTTTCCTCAATGTCAATCAGTTTCTGTCTGACTATTTTGAAGTTTTGCAGAAAATTTTTCTTGCGCTGTTCGTTCTTGCTGGTAATGTCAGCTTCGCAAAGCAGCATCAAGTCATCAATGTCATCACCGGCGTCAAACAAAAGGCGGCGTACTGCACTGTCTGTTACGATTTCATCAGCAATGGCAATGGGACGCATGTGTAAGCCTACCAGTTTGGCGACGTATTTCATGCGTTCGTCCAATGGAAGCTTTAATCTTCTGAACAAAGGCTGAATCATTTTTTCTCCCAGATAGTTGTGGTTGTGAAAAGTCCAGCCGATGCTTGGTTCCCAGCGTTTGCTTCTTGGTTTGCCAATATCATGCAATAAAGCAGCCCATCGCAAATAAAGACTGTTGCTTTTTTGGGCTACAGCGTCAAGTACTTCAAGTGTATGGTAAAAATTATTCTTGTGCGATTTACCATTGCGAGTTTCAACGCAATCAAGTGCAGCCAGCTCTGGCAAGATAAGTTGAAGTAAACCGCAACGGTGAAGTTCGACAAAACCACGTGAAGGAGTATCAGCCAATATTATTTTGTTCAATTCGGTGATAATTCTTTCTCCGCTAATAATTTTTATGCGTTCGCGGTTACGTTCCAGAGCATCGAAAGTTTCATCTTCAATGATGAAATGTAATTGGGTTGCAAAGCGTACACAGCGCATCATGCGTAAGGGGTCATCGCTAAAAGTAATATCCGGGTCGAGTGGAGTAGCGATAATACCTTCTTGTAAGTCGTACATACCATCGAATGGATCGACCAATTCTCCCAAGCGTTGAGCATTTAAGCATACCGCCATTGCGTTAATCGTAAAATCTCGTCGGTTTTGATCGTCCTCAAGCGTACCATCTTCAACGATAGGCTTGCGCGAATTGCGTTGATAGCTTTCTTTTCTGGCACCTACGAATTCAACTTCATTGCCGTGCCATTTAACCTGAGCTGTTCCGAAGTTTCTGAACACAGACAGATGAGCATGTCTGCCCAATTTTTTGCTAAATGCTTCAGCCATTTTGATACCACTGCCCACAACCACAACATCAATGTCGTTTGTCGGACGTTCAAGAATCAAATCTCTTACATATCCGCCTACAAGATAGCATTCCAAACCCATCTCGTCGGCTGTCTCAGTCAGTTTGTGAAATAGTGGTGTATCTATTTTATTTTTGATTTCGATTTGAGTAAGAATCTTCATTATTGAGTTTAATCTAAAATGTGTGTTAGAGGTGAAGGAGCAGGGGGTAGGTTATAGCCATATTAACTGGCTATGAAATACCTATTGCTTATTCTTTTTATGGCTGTAATCATATTCCTTCACCATTCTCAGCGTATATCTCGAGCCATAATAATAATCGATGGCGTCAAGTACCATATAGTCTCCCTCGTAGGCTCTAACATAAGCTTCGATGTCTGGATCCTGCGAACCCATGTAAATGCGGATAGTATTGCCGCGTCTAACCCAATGTCCGCGTTCATTAAGATTGCCAGCACCTCGTGCATAGAAAAAGTCATCTTCGAATATCCAGATATCACCTGACTGATAGTTGCAGTTGTAGTCGCCAGTAACTTCTACGATACGCCATCTACCTTCCATGCTGTCATATTCGTCCCACCAACTTTCTTCGCAACTGGTAAGGGTGAATACACTAAGCAGTGTAATAAGCGCAATGGTAATACGTGTTTGTAAGCTCTTCATTTGAGTAGTTATTTAGAGTTGAAATAAATTGAGTGATTAAAATAGATGATTAGCCATGCTGGCTTGTTAGTGGCTGCAAGGCATTATTTATGCAAAGATAGTTCAAAAACGCAAGTAACGGCAAAGAAAGGAAATAATTTATTATTGATGATTGCTGAAAAATAAAAAAAAAGGCATTTACCAAATAAGTAAATACCTTTTTCAGTGACTCCTATAGGATTCAAACCTATAACCTTCTGATCCGTAGTCAGATGCTCTATTCAGTTGAGCTAAGGAGCCGAAGCAAATCAATTAATTTTAGTGACTCCTATAGGATTCAAACCTATAACCTTCTGATCCGTAGTCAGATGCTCTATTCAGTTGAGCTAAGGAGCC
>OFMA01000500.1_pt1 | contig 30027 bp, 19 predicted proteins | sample 1541011 | NCBI WGS metagenome assembly OFMA01 (sample SAMN04209225, study PRJEB22552) | human gut metagenome | biome: gut; material: feces | host: Homo sapiens | place: USA: Oklahoma
AAGCCATGTGGACGCGGATCTGGTGGGTGCGGCCGGTTTCGAGGTTGAGTTCGAGGTGGGAGAAAACGGAGCAGTGCGCGAGGGTGCGGTAATGGGTTACGGAGCGCTCGCCGGAGGCAAAGTCGACGGTGCGCTGGATGAGGGAGCCGTCGAGGCGGGCGATCGGGGCGTCGATGGTGCCGGATGCAGCGGTTTCGCCGAGGGCGAAGGCCTGATACGTGCGGTGGATTTCGCGGGAGCGCATGGCCTGGGAGAGGACGGCGGCGCTTAAGGCGTGCTTGGCGAGTACGATAAGGCCGGTGGTGTCGCGGTCGAGGCGGTTGATGCAGCGGTAGACGAAGGGTTCACCTTTCTGTTCAAAATACCATGCAATGCCGTTTGTCAGCGTATTTTCATAATTTCCAATCGACGGATGAATCGGCGTATCAGCGGGTTTATCCACAACGAGGATGTCGTCATCCTCATACACAACCGAAAACGGAACCGGCCGCGGCAGAATTCCGTCGGAGGGTTCTGTTTCGACAAGGTGCGTTTCGATCACATCCCCGGCGTGCACGGCCTGGCTCGTCCAGGCGCGGACGCCGTTTCGGAAAATGCCGTCCTCTGTGCGTTTTAAGCCCGTAATAATATGGCGCGAATATCCATGCCGGCGGAGAAACCATTCCACAGTCAGATTTTCCCGTTCCTCCTCCGGCGAAACCACATATGTAAACCTGTGTCCCATACACAAAACCTCCGTTTCTATAGCTTTTTTATCGAATGAACCCCGTCATTTCGGGGCAAAATTTCAAAAAGAGACTTTCCCAGTCTTTCGCAAGTATAGCCGAAAACAGATGGAAAAGCAAGAAACTTACCTTTCTATAGCGAAAATATAAAAAAGTATAAAAGTTTCATGAAATGTCAGAATTTGATTGATTTTAGCGAAAGAAAAGTTTATGCTACTAAAAAAGAAAGAAAATCAAGAAACAGGAGGGGATACAGATGAAGCAGGTGCAAAAACCGAAAAAACCCATAATTTTTTATTATGTGATTGCGCTGATCGTCATTCTGCTGTTAAATCTTCTGCTTTTCCCGAGACTTCTCGAGCCAAAAGTAACAGAAGTTGATTACGGAAAATTTTTGCAGATGGTAGATAACAACGAAATCAGCGAAGTCCAGATCCAGTCAAATGAGATTATTTTCAGCGACAAATCAAGCCCGGCGAATTATTATAAGACGGGTGTGATGAATGATTACAAGCTGGTAGATCGTTTATATGAGGCAGGTATTACCGAATTCGGAACGCCGATCATAGAGCAGATGTCGCCACTCATGGAATTTCTTTTAACATGGGTAATACCGATCGTTGTGATGGTTGCGCTCGGACAGTGGCTGATGAAACGCATGACGAGCAAGATGATGGGCGGCATGGGAAATGCGATGAGCTTTGGAAAGAGCAACGCCAAGGTTTATGTACAGTCCGAAACCGGCATTAAATTTGCAGATGTTGCCGGAGAGGATGAGGCAAAAGAAATTTTACAGGAGATTGTTGACTTCCTGCATAATCCCAAAAAATATGAAGAAATTGGTGCAAAAATGCCGAAAGGAGCACTGCTTGTCGGCCCTCCAGGAACCGGTAAAACGCTGCTTGCAAAGGCAGTAGCCGGAGAGGCAAATGTTCCGTTCTTCTCCATTTCCGGTTCTGAGTTTGTCGAGATGTTCGTCGGCATGGGAGCTGCGAAGGTGCGTGACCTGTTCCAGCAGGCAAATGAGAAAGCACCGTGTATCGTCTTTATCGATGAGATCGATACCGTCGGCAAAAAACGTGACGGCGGCGGATTCTCCGGAAACGACGAGCGTGAGCAGACCCTGAACCAGCTGCTTGCCGAGATGGATGGATTCGATGGAAAGAAAGGCGTTGTCATTCTGGCAGCGACGAACCGTCCGGATTCCCTGGACCCGGCACTTCTTCGTCCGGGCCGTTTCGACCGCCGTGTGCCGGTTGAACTGCCTGACTTAAAAGGCCGTGAGGAAATCCTGAAAGTCCATGCGAAAAACATCCGCGTGGGCGACAATGTCGATTACAATGCGATCGCACGTATGGCATCCGGTGCTTCTGGTGCAGAACTTGCCAATATGATCAACGAGGCAGCACTCCGTGCCGTCCGTGATGGAAGAAAATTCGTCACCCAGGCGGATCTGGAGGAGAGCGTTGAGGTTGTCATCGCCGGATACCAGAAGAAGAATAAGATCATGACCGACAAAGAGAAACTGATCGTTTCCTACCACGAGGTCGGCCATGCACTCGTCGCAGCACTGCAGAGCCATTCCGCTCCGGTTACGAAGATCACCATTATCCCGCGTACGTCCGGCGCCCTCGGCTATACGATGCAGGTGGATGAAGATGAGCACAACCTGATGAGCCGCGAAGAGCTGGAAAACAAGATTGCAACGCTGACCGGCGGCCGTGTGGCAGAGGATCTGGTGTTCCATTCCATCACGACAGGTGCTTCGAACGATATCGAGCAGGCAACGAAGGTGGCAAGATCCATGATCACCCGCTTCGGTATGAACGAGGAATTTGGTATGGTTGCATTTGAGACGGTAACGAACCAGTACCTCGGCGGTGACACTTCCCTGGCATGCTCCGAATCGACAGCAGCACAGATTGATGAGAAGGTTGTTGCAGCAGTCAGAAAACAGTACGACAAAGCAGAGCAGCTCTTAAAAGATAACATGCCGAAACTCCACGAGCTGGCAAAATATCTGTATGAGAAAGAGACAATCACAGGTGATGAGTTTATGGAAATCCTGAATTTATCCCCGGATCAGCTCACGACAACGAGAATGGAAACAAACTAAAAAGCGATAAAAGCAGATGAGAATCCCGCGTTACTGTTCACCCAGCAGTGAAACACTTGCTGTTTCACTGCGTAAGAAAGTGATTCACGAATCCCGCGTTTCAAGGCGACTTCAGCCTTGCGCGGGATTCTTTCTTGTGCTATAATGCTGTAATGCGAAATTATGACACAAAAAGACAGATTTTTTTAAGATAGACCAAGAGAACATAAGGAGAAACGCAATGAAGAAAAAACAGGCATGGAAAGTGATGGGTGCTGTCCTTGCGGGCACACTGGTATTTTCCGATGCAGTTCCGCTCCGTGCCAGCGCATCGGCAGGAACGGAAAAAAGCGCAGTACAGAACGAAACTGTCTCCGGAACGGAGAACGGTACAGAGACAAAACGGGCAGCCGTTTATGTGAATCTGAAAACCGGCGATGATACGGCAGACGGTACAACGGCAGAGACAGCAGTAAAAACCGTGGAAAAAGCACAGGAGCTTCTTGCAGTTGCAGCGGCAGAACTGCAGGCGGACGGGAAAACAACCGAAAAAAACACTGCTGCAGATACCAGCAAAACGGCAGCGGAGGAAGCAGCAGAAAAATATCTGGTATTCGTCGGAATGGATGAAAAAGAGCTGGAAACGTATCGAAAGAAACAGCAGAAAACAGACTTCAGGGGAAGAGTAACAGATACCGTTTTTGCGGCAGATGAAATCGTGGTGACAGAAGCCGGATATGAGGCTGTTCTGGCAGCAGAAAAAGCAAAAGAAACGGTTTCGGAAACACCAACGCTTGCGCCAGGCGAGTCTCCGGCACCGGATGCGGCAGAAGATACCGTAACACCAACTCCGGGTCCGACGGAAACGCCGGATGCAGAGCCGACCGCAGAACCAACGGTGACCCCGGACGCAGAACCGACGGAAACGCCGGACGCAGAGCCGACCGTAACGCCGGCGGAGGAACCAACGGCAACTCCGACACCGGATGCGGACAACGGAGAAAATACAGAGGATACACCAACGGCAGCGCCGACACCGGATGCGGAACCGACCGTAACGCCGGAAGTAACTCCGACGACAGCACCGGGCGAGAATACCGATGACAGTGAAAATCCGGAGAATCCGGAAACTCCTGCAGAAGATCCAACCGTGACACCTGCCCCGGATGATACAGCAAAAGACGATCCTGCAGCAGATGATACAAACCAGGACGATACAAACCAGGATAACCAGAACGGAACGGGAAATGATGCATCATCGGACCAGTGGAAACAGGATGAAAATCTGGATGACCTTGTAAAAGATGAAATTCAGAAAGAAAACGAAACCGTAAAAAATTTCGATGAAATTTCCAATCCATCCGGTACGGACAGCACAGAAGACGGCTATCTGATCTCCGATGTCTCTCTTTTAATCCAGCCGATGGCAGTAAGTCTGTCCGGAAGCGTTGTATCAGAGGAGCAGACGGAAACAGCAGAAGCTGAGACGGCGGACGAAGGCGAGCATGAACTGCTTGCAGCAGCAGAGCAGAAATCCAACCTGAGTGCCGGTGAAATGACAGCAAGTGCAGCCGATGACGTAAGTACGCTGCGTGCCGCAGGAACGATCCTTGTAGGACCGGACAACTACGGAACGAATAAGACATCCACTCCGACTCCGACAGCCACACCGTCGAAGAGCAGCAGTAACAACAGCTCTTCCAATTCCAATACCGGAAGCACAAAGATTCCGCAGAAGAAGACACAGACCACTGCAAGCATCCGCAGCATCCCGGTCAACACCGGCGATGAGACGATGGTGCTTCCGCTGGCGATCAGCTCCGCACTTTCTGCAGCCGTTATGTTCTGCATGGCATTCCTTCAGATGCAGGCGAAACGCGCAAAGAGCATGGCCGCATGGCTGGAATTCAAAAAGAATCATCCGTTTGACGAAAAATAAAGAAACAGGCATATCCGGAAAAGCCATTCCATACATTTATAGTATGGGAGGGCTTTTTCTTATGGAAGAAAAGAAAACATGGGCGGTGGGTGCGGGCAGCGGGATCAGCTGGCTGAAGGCTCTTCTCGTTTCCTATCTGATCTCGGTGCTTCTTCTTTTGCTGCTGTCTTTCCTGCTCTGGAAATTTTCCTGGAAGGAAAGCTGGGTGCAGGCGGGCATTGTGGTGATCTATCTGGCATCAAGCTTTTCCGGCGGAAGAATGGCAGGAAACATGGCGGGAAAACGGCGGTTTCTCTGGGGCATCTGCTTTGGAATCGTGTATTTTGCCATTCTGATCATCGTCTCCGCAGTCTTCCTGCCGGGCGGATTTGCCGGAGCCGGAAGACTTCTGTGGGCGGCAGCAGTCTGTGCCGTCGGCGGAATGGCAGGCGGAATGACGGCACACGGCAGATAAAAGCGGACAAAACAGAACATTTTTTCAAAAAACAGACTTTTAAATTTGAAAAACCTATGCTATAATGGGAAGAGCTAATGGCCGAAGACTATAAAAAAGTCGCGCGTCAACTACAATGAAGGAGGAATGTGCCATGAAACACATCAAAACTTTAAATACAAAAAGCTTACAGAACACTGTAAAAAAAGGTGGATGCGGTGAGTGCCAGACATCCTGCCAGTCCGCATGTAAGACTTCTTGCACCGTAGGCAACCAGAGCTGCGAGCATAAGTAAAAGTAATCCATAAGGACGAGTAAAAGGTGTTCCCAGAACCGGTTTCGCCGGATTTGGGAACATTCTTTTTGCCAGGCATATTAAAAAAAGAGAGAGTTATAGAAAGGAATACCACAGTGATACATTTATATAAAAGCAATGGCTTCAACATGGTGCTGGACGTCAACAGCGGCTCCGTCCATGTTGTGGATGACTGCGTATATGATGTGCTTTCCTGCATGAACGAAGGAAAAAATGCAGAAGAGACAGCAGAGGCGCTTAGCAGTAAATACGCCGAGCAGGACATCACCGAAGCCAGAGAAGAAATTCAGGAACTTGCAGACAACGGCATGCTCTTTACCAAAGATATCTACGAAAACGCAATCGATCAGTTTTCCAACCGTCCGACCGTCGTAAAAGCACTCTGCCTCCATATCGCACACGACTGCAATCTTGCCTGTCGTTACTGCTTCGCAGAAGAGGGCGAGTACCACGGAAGACGTGCACTGATGTCCCTGGAAGTCGGCAAAAAAGCGCTTGATTTCCTGATCGCAAACTCCGGCAGCAGAAGAAACCTCGAGGTAGATTTCTTCGGCGGTGAACCGCTGATGAACTGGGATGTTGTAAAACAGCTCGTAGCCTACGGAAGAGAACAGGAGAAGTTACATAACAAGAACTTCCGTTTCACCCTGACCACCAACGGTGTTCTCTTAAACGACGAGGTCATGGAGTTCTGCAATAAGGAGATGGGCAACGTCGTATTAAGTATCGACGGAAGAAAAGAAGTTCACGATCACATGCGTCCGTTCCGCAAAGGTGCCGGAAGCTACGATCTGATCGTGCCGAAATTCCAGAAATTCGCTGAACTCCGTCATCAGGACAAATACTATGTGCGCGGAACCTTCACGCATTACAACACAGACTTTGCTGCCGACGTCCTCCATCTGGCAGACCTCGGCTTCAAACAGATCTCGGTGGAGCCTGTTGTAGCACCTCCGACCGAGGATTACGCGATCCGCGAGGAAGACCTTCCGGTGATTTTCGAACAGTACGACATTCTGGCAAGAGAGATGATCAAGAGAGAAAAAGAAGGAAGAGGCTTCAATTTCTTCCACTTTATGATCGATCTGACCGGCGGACCATGTGTTTATAAACGTCTTTCCGGCTGCGGTTCCGGAACCGAGTACCTTGCGGTAACACCGTGGGGCGATTTCTATCCGTGCCACCAGTTCGTAGGACAGGAAGATTTCTGCCTCGGAAATGTTTACGAAGGCGTGAAAAAGACAGAAACTGTCAACGAATTCAAAAAATGCAACGTTTATTCCAAGAAGGAGTGCAGCCAGTGCTTTGCACGGTTCTACTGCAGCGGCGGATGCGCGGCAAACTCCTACAATTTCACAGGTAAGATCAACGATGTTTACGAGATCGGATGCAAGATGCAGCAGAAACGGATCGAGTGTGCATTGATGATAAAGGCAGCTCTGGCCGAAGATTAAAGAAAAGAGGAAAATCGCGACATGATGAAGAAGAAACAGAGTATCATCGCACTCGTCCTGGCAGCCATTGTAACAGTGCTTCTTGGATGGACGATGATCAAAGGATGGGGTCCTACCGGAACCGGTTCGATGAAGAATATCAACCTGGGTCTGGATCTGTCCGGCGGTGTCAGCATTACCTATCAGGCCGTAAAGGACAACCCGACAGACGAAGAAATGTCAGATACCCGCTACAAGCTGGAACAGCGTGCGCAGCAGTACAGCGAAGAGGCACAGGTATATCTGCAGGGCGACAACCGTATCACCATTGAAATCCCGGGTGCAACCGATGCAACCACCATTCTGGAAGAGATGGGTAAACCGGGAAGCCTGTATTTCATCAAACAGACCAACGATGACGGAACAGAAAACTACACCTACGACAGCTCGACCCGCGAGTACGTTCTGAACGGAAAAACTATCGAAGAGCTCGAGGAGGACGGCTCCGTCGTTCTGACCGGTAAAGATGTGGAGAGCGCAGAAGCCATGCATCAGCAGAACTCCACCACAAAAGCAACCGAGAGCGTCGTTCAGCTGAAAATGACCGACGAAGGAAAACAGAAATTTGCAGACGCAACCCAGGAAGCCTACAGCGCAGGAAAGAGCATCGGTATCTACTATGATGAGAAATTCGTCAGTGTACCGAGTGTAAACGCTGTGATTTCCGATGGTACTGCAGTCATCTCCGGCGGAAACATGGACTGGGATGAAGCAACCAGCCTGGCATCCACCCTCCGTATCGGTTCCCTTTCCCTGAAACTTGAGGAGATCAACTCCAGCGTCGTTGGAGCACAGCTTGGATCTGCAGCTGTTTCCACCAGCGTGAAAGCAGGAGCGATCGGCATTATCCTGATCATCATCTTCCTTGCAGTTGTATACCGCCTGCCTGGTATTGCAGCCGGATGGGCACTGCTCATTTACGTTGAGCTGAACCTGATTTCTTTAAATGCATTTGACCTGACCCTGACTCTGCCTGGTATCGCCGGTGTTATCCTGTCGATCGGTATGGCAGTCGATGCGAACGTTATCATCTACGCCCGTATCGAGGAGGAGATCGGTGCCGGAAAGACGGTTCATGCAGCAATCCGCGACGGATTCAAGAAGGCAGCTTCCGCCATCCTGGACGGAAACGTAACGACTCTGATTGCAGCAGCCGTTCTGTATGCACTCGCAAGCGGAAGTGTCCGCGGATTCGCCATGACACTTGCTCTTGGTATTGTTCTTTCCATGTTCAGCGCCATGGTTGTTTCCAGACTGCTGGTCAACAGCCTGTACGGTATGGGACTGAAGGATGCGAAATACTACGGAACCAAGAAAGAGCGCAAGGGATTTCCATTTATGGAAAAGAGAAAGATCTTCTTCACGATCTCCTGCATTCTGCTGCTTGCCGTTCCGGCCAGCATGATTTTCATGCATCAGACAAAGGGAAGCGCACTGAACTTCGGCCTTGACTTCAAGGGCGGTACTTCCATCAACGTTCCGTTCAACGAGGATTACTCCATCGAAGAGCTGGACAAAGAGGTAGAGCCGGTTGTGGAAGGCGTGACAAAAGATTCCAATATTCAGATGACAAAGGTTGTCGGAGGCAACAATGTCATCATCAAAACACGTTCTCTGACTCTGGAAGAGCGTGAGCAGGTTTACCAGGCAATGGCAGACAATTTCGGTGTCGATACTTCTGAAATCACTTTCGACAACATTTCTTCTACTGTAAGTAAAGAGATGAGCCAGAATGCGATGAAAGCAGTTATCATCGCTGTAGTCTGCATGCTGCTGTACATCTGGATCCGTTTCCGCGACATCCGTTTCGCATCGAGTGCCATCCTTGCACTGATGCACGATATCGCCATTGTATTCGGATTCTATGTGGTATCCCGTATTTCGGTCGGCAGCACCTTTATCGCGTGTATGCTGACGATCCTCGGCTATTCCATCAACAGTACGATCGTCATCTTCGACCGTATCCGTGAGAATCTGCCGGAGTTAAAGAGAGAGCCGATCGAGTCCCTGGTTGACCGCTGCATCACGGACACCCTGACCCGAAGCATTTACAGTTCCCTCACCACCTTTATCACCATCTTTGTTCTGTTCGTGATGGGAGTTTCTTCCATCCGCGACTTTGCAGCACCTCTGATGGTTGGTATCGTATGCGGAGCTTACACTTCTGTCTGCATCACAGGTGCCCTGTGGTATGTGATGAAGCACGTTGGAAAAAACAAATATGTGCCGTCCAAAGCAGTACAGAATAAGACAAAAAATAAATAAAAGCAGCAAAAACCATAAAAAGAGAAACGCCGGACCGGAAAAGTCCGGCGTTTCCTGCTAACAGGAAAGAGGAGAACATATGAAGAAAGAACGCTGGGTAGTTTCGGCAAAACGCGCCGATTTCCAGGCAATTGCGGACCGGTTCGGCATCGATCCCGTCATTGCCCGCCTGATCCGGAACCGGGATGTGACCGGGGAGAAAGAGATCGAAGAGTATCTCTTCGGTGATCTGGAGCAGCTCCACGATCCGCTGCTGATGAAGGATATGGAGCGCGCGGCAGATCTGATCGCAGAAAAAATCCGGGAGAAAAAGCCGATCCGCATCATCGGGGACTACGACATCGACGGTGTTACGGCAACGTATATTCTGCTGACCGGCTTAAAAGATCTCGGTGCCGATGTGGATGTGCGTATCCCGGACCGGATTGCAGACGGATACGGCTTAAATGAGCATCTTGTGCAGTTTGTCGCGGATGAGGGGCGGGACACGATCGTCACCTGTGACAACGGCATCGCGGCGGGCAGTCAGATCCGTCTGGCAAAAGAGCTCGGCATGACGGTTGTTGTGACGGACCACCACGAGGTTCCGTTTGAGGAGGATGAAAACGGAGAACGCCGCTACATCCTGCCGCCGGCGGACGCGGTTGTTAATCCGAAGCAGAAAGACTGTTCCTATCCGTTTCCGGGCCTCTGCGGTGCGGCCGTCGCATGGAAACTGATCCAGACGATGGAGGCAAAAGCAGGTATTCCAAAGGAGCACAGCTTCCGCTTTCTGGAATTTGTCGCCATTGCGACGATCGGTGATGTGATGGATCTGCAGGGAGAAAACCGGATTTTTGTAAAAGCCGGCCTTCGGGCGCTCCATAAAACGCAGAACCTCGGCCTGCAGGAGCTGATCCGTGTGCAGGGCATCGAGGCGGAAAACGTGACACCGTATCACATCGGCTTCGTTCTCGGCCCGTGCATCAACGCATCGGGACGGCTTGACACGGCGGTGCATTCGTTAAAACTGCTCTGCGCAAAGACACGTGAGGAGGCCGCAAAGCTTGCCGGGGACTTGAAAGACCTGAATGAAAGCCGCAAAGAGCTGACGCGCCAGGGTGAGGCGAAAGCAATCGAGCTCGTGGAAACCTCCCCGCTGCAGAACGACAAAGTCCTCGTCGTCTATCTGCCGGACTGCCACGAGAGCCTTGCCGGAATCATCGCAGGTCGCCTGCGGGAGCACTTCCACAAACCATCCTTCGTACTCACCAGAAGTGAGGAGGGCGTCAAGGGCTCCGGCCGCTCGATCGAAGCGTATTCGATGTATGAGGAGCTCTGCAAATGCAAAGAACTGATGACGAAATTCGGCGGCCACCCGATGGCTGCGGGCCTTTCCCTCGCAGGAGAGGAGATGATCGAACCGTTCCGCCGGGCACTGAACGATAATTGCACGCTGACGGAAGAGGATTTCGTCGAAAAAGTCGTGATCGATGTGCCGATGCCGATCACCTACATCACCAAAAATCTGATCCGCCAGTTAAGTCTCTTGGAGCCGTTCGGAAAAGGCAACATGAAACCGCTGTTCGCACAGAAAGGATTGACTGTATTAAATTACCGCATTTTTGGAAAGAATAGAAACGTGGTGAAAGTACAGCTTGCCGATGCGGGCGGATACCAGATGGATGGTGTCTATTTCGGTGAGGGAGAAGCGTTCGCCGCATACGTGGATGCACATCCGACCCTCTCGGTAGCGTACTATCCGTCGATCGATACGTGGAACGGACGCGATAAATTACAGATCAATATCCAGAGTTATTTTTAAAGATGCAGAAAAGCCGCAAATACCTGATTTTTCTGCCCTGTTTTCTATCGGAAACGAAATTGACGCAGAAGAATATTGATGCTATACTGTAAGGTGAATTGTCAAACCTTGACGAAACGGAGGAATATTTTATGAAAAAAGTAGAGGATTACGTAAGAAGTATTCCGGATTTCCCGGAACCGGGTATTATTTTCAGAGATGTAACGAGTATCCTGCAGGACGCAGACGGACTGCAGCTTGCCATAGATGAGATGCAGCATTTTGTAGAAGAAGTAGACTGTGATGTAATCTGCGGAACCGAGTCCCGCGGCTTCATTTTTGGTATGCCGATTGCTTACAATCTGCACAAACCGTTTGTGCCGATCCGTAAAAAAGGAAAACTTCCTCTGGAGACCGTCGAGGAGAGCTATGACCTGGAGTACGGCAGCGCAACGATCGAAATGCACAAAGACTCCATCAAACCGGGCCAGAAGGTAGTCATCATCGACGACCTGATTGCAACCGGCGGTACCGTGGAAGCCTGTGCAAAAATGATCGAGCGCCTCGGCGGCGAAGTAACCAGAATCGTGTTCCTGATGGAGCTTGCCGGCTTAAAAGGACGCGAAAAACTGGCAAAATATGATGTAAAATCTGTCATCCGTTACGATGGCAAATAACGTATCCAACGAAACGCAGGGGTTAATCATGAGAGCGGAGGATACATATGGAAGAAGAGAAAAGAATCAGTGAAGAAGAATTAAAGAAGGATGTGGCGGCGGCAGAAGCCAGAATCCGCAAGACGGACGATTTTACAAGTCCGGAGGAATTATACGGGGAATTGATCGCTTCTGTGAAAAAATATCATCCATCGGACGATATTTCCCTGATCGAAAAAGCATACCGCGTGGCAGCGGATGCACATAAGGACCAGAAAAGAAAGAGCGGGGAACCGTACATCATCCATCCGCTCTGTGTGGCAATTATCCTGGCAGATCTGGAGCTCGACAAGGAGTCGATCGCGGCAGGCCTTCTGCACGACGTTGTCGAAGATACCGTCATGACCGAAGAAGAGCTGACCGAGGAGTTCGGCCCGGAGGTGTCCCTGATTGTAAGCGGTGTCACGAAGCTGGCACAGCTGAAATATTCTGCGGATAAGGTCGAGGAGCAGGCAGAAAACCTGAGAAAGATGTTCCTTGCGATGGCAAAGGATATCCGCGTTATTCTGGTAAAACTGGCGGACCGTCTGCACAACATGCGGACCGCACAGTACTGGTCGCCGGAGACGCAGAAGAAAAAAGCGCGTGAGACGATGGATATTTATGCCCCGATCGCACAGCGCCTCGGTATTTCCAAGATCAAGGTCGAACTCGATGACCTTTCTCTGAAATATCTGGAGCCGGATGCGTACTATGAACTGGTGCAGAAGGTCAGCATGAAGCGGGAGCAGCGGCAGGAGTTTGTCGATGCGATCGTAAAAGAGGTGACCCGTCATATCCACCAGGCCGGCATTGAGGCAGATGTCAACGGACGAATCAAGCACTTTTTCAGCATCTACAAAAAGATGGTCAACCAGCACAAGACGCTGGATCAGATCTATGACCTCTTTGCGGTCCGCATCATCGTGGAATCCGTCAAAGACTGCTATGCAGCGCTCGGTGTCATCCATGAAATGTACACGCCGATCCCGGGCCGTTTCAAAGATTACATTGCGATGCCGAAGCCAAACCGTTACCAGTCCCTGCATACAACCCTGATCGGACCGAACGGACAGCCGTTTGAGATTCAGATCCGTACTTATGAGATGCACCGGATTGCAGAATACGGTATCGCTGCACACTGGAAATACAAAGAGGCCTCCGACGGCAAGAAACCGGGACCGGAGCAGGAAGAGGAAAAACTGACCTGGCTGCGCCAGATTCTGGAGTGGCAGCAGGACATGGCGGACAACCATGAGTTCATGAACCTCTTAAAGAGCGATCTCGACCTGTTTGCCGACAATGTTTACTGTTTCAGCCCGGCGGGCGATGTCAAAACGCTTCCGGTCGGCTCCTGTGCCATCGACTTTGCTTACTCCGTCCACAGTGCGGTCGGCAACAAGATGGTTGGAGCGAGGGTCAACGGAAAACTCGTGCCGATCGAGACGGAACTTCACAACGGAGACCGCGTCGAGATCATCACCTCGCAGAACTCCAAGGGACCGAGCCGCGACTGGCTGAAAATTGCGAAGAGTTCCCAGGCAAAGAGCCGCATCAACCAGTGGTTCCGCCAGCAGAACAAGACGGACAACATCGTCAAGGGCAAGGAAATGCTCACCAACTATGCAAAGCTGAAGGGCAAAAACCTTGGAATCTATACGAAACCGATGTACGAAGAGGCTGTCATGAGAAAGTACGGTTTCCGCGACTGGGATTCCGTTCTTGCGGCCATCGGCCACGGCGGCTTAAAAGAGGGCCAGGTCCTCAACAAGCTGATTGAGACGTACGAAAAGCAGCATAAAAAAGAGATCACCGACGAGCAGGTGCTCGAGGCGGCATCCGGAGAGAAAGTTCTGCCGGTTGGAAAGAGCAAGGGCGGCATCGTCGTGCGCGGTATCCACGATGTGGCAGTTCGCTTCTCCAAATGCTGCAATCCGATCCCGGGCGATGAGATCGTGGGCTTTGTCACAAGAGGACGCGGCGTGACCATTCACCGCACCGACTGTGTCAATGTCCTGAATCTGCCGGAATCTGAGCGGGCGCGCCTCATTGATGCTGAATGGCAGGCAGAGGACAACGGCGGCTCTCTCTATACCGTGGAGATCAGCGTTTACGCAAACAACCGTACCGGTCTTCTGGTGGATATCTCCAAGATCTTTACCGAGCGGAAGATCGACCTTGCGGCGATGAACGTGAGAACGAGCAAGCAGGGAACGGCTTCCATCGATGTGACGTTCGACGTGCACAACAACGAAGAGCTGAACAGCATCATCGAGAAGGTGCGCCAGGTGGAGAGCGTGATCGATATTCAGAGATCGAGAGGATAAAAAGGAGAAAAGCGTATGATAAAGGTAAATTACCGGGCACTTGGAATGCTCTCGACAAACTGCTATGTTGTGGAAAATCCGGACAGCCAGAAGGTGCTGATCGTGGACCCGGGCGATTCGCCGCTGGAGATTGAACGCCAGATCGATGAGATCGACGGCGACCCGGAGGCCATTCTGCTGACCCATGGCCATTTCGACCATATGCTGGCAGCGGATGCGCTGCGGGAAAAATACCATATCCCGGTCTATGTCCATGAAAAAGAGCAGCACCTGCTGGGGGATCCAAAGGAAAATCTTTCCGGGCTCTGGAGCAAACCGTACACGATGCAGGCGGACAAAACCGTAAAAGAGGGCGATGTGCTGCATCTCGCAGATTTTGAAATCCACGTTCTTGCGACACCGGGGCACACGGCAGGCGGTGTCTGCTACTATATTCCGGCAGAGAAAGCACTTTTTTCCGGTGATACGCTGTTCTGCGAGTCCTACGGAAGATATGACTTTCCGACATCCTCCGGCAGAGAGCTGATCGAGTCGGTCAAGCGCCTGTTAAAAGAGCTTCCCGGGGATGTGACCGTGTATCCGGGCCACAACGATGAAACTACGATTGAACATGAAAAGAGGTACAATCCCCTTGCTTAATATCAGCCTTTGTTTTAACAGAAAAGATTTTGAATACGATGTGTATTCCCTGATCAAGGCATTCTATCCGGGCTGTGAGATTACCTCATGGTACGAAGAGGATGGGGCGCCGGACGGGGAATTTGCATATTATGATACGATCACATACGAGGCGGATCAGATCTGTTTTTCGATTGCAGACGAGAAACATGAGACGCTCGCTTCGCAGTGTGAGGCGGTGGAATATGAAAAAGACCGCCATGAAACGAAAAATGTCCTGAAACGGATGGTATACCGCACGCTTTCCGAAGTGAGCGGCAAAGAACTTCCATGGGGCGATCTCACCGGCATCCGTCCGACGAAAATTCCGATGAAGATGCTTGAAGAGGGTAAAAAAAATGTAGAGATTGCGAAATACATGCGCGAAACTTACTACACCAGCCCGGAAAAGACGGCACTTGCGATCACGATTGCCAACCGGGAAAAGGACATTTTAAAGACGATCGACTACGAACATGGTTACAGCCTGTACATCGGCATCCCGTTCTGTCCGAGCATCTGCCTGTACTGTTCCTTCGGCTCCCATGTGTTAAGCCGCTGGGAGCATATGGTAGATCCGTATCTCGATGCACTGATCAAAGAACTGATCTTTATCAGTGAGAACATGAAGGATTACACCCTTGATACGATCTACATCGGAGGCGGTACGCCGACCACGCTGAATGCGGCACAGATGGAGCGCCTGCTCACGAAAGTGACAGAGCTCTTCCCGATGGAGCAGGTGCAGGAGTTCACCGTGGAGGCAGGACGGCCGGATACGATCAATGAGGAGGTCTTAAAAGCCATCCGCAAATTCCCGGTCACCCGTATTTCGATCAATCCACAGACCATGAACCAGGAAACGCTGGATCTGATCGGACGCCACCATACCGTGGAGGAGATCGAGGAGAAGTTCCGCATGGCGCGTTCCCTTGGATTTGACAACATCAACATGGATCTGATCGTCGGTCTGCCGGGCGAGGACAAGGAAAAAGTGGCGCATACGTTGGAAAAAGTGGAAGCGCTGAATCCGGATTCCCTGACCGTCCATTCCCTTGCGTTAAAGCGTGCAACGAGACTCAACCTGTTCAAAGACAAATATCAGGAGATTTCATTTGAAAACTCTGCCGAGATCATGAAAATGACGATGGACAGCGCACACCGCATGGAGATGGGACCGTATTACATGTACCGCCAGAAAAATATGGCGGGTAACTTTGAGAATGTCGGCTACTCCCGCGAAGGAAAAGCAGGCATCTACAACATCCTCATTATGGAGGAAAAACAGTCCATTCTGGCCGCGGGAGCCGGAGCGTCCACGAAATTCGTGTTTGAACACGGAGAGCGCATTGAGCGGGTGGAGAACGTGAAGGATCTGAAAAACTACGTGGAGCGTATCGATGAAATGATCGAGAGAAAGCGTATCGGAATGGAGAAGTATCTGCCAAAATGAAAGAAAATTCCAGTCAGCAGCTTCACATGCTGCGCTATACCCTGACCGAGCAGCTCATCCATGGCATGGAAGTGAGCAATTTAGCTTACGATCTTGCGCGGGAACTGGGGTATGAGAAAGAAATCTGCTATGAGCTTGCAAAAGCAGGCGTTCTCCACGATATCGGAAAGATTGTACTGGAGAATTACGTAGAAGAACAGGATACGCTCGTCGTCGAGGAGATGCGCTTTGTGCGGACCCATTCCACACTGGGCTATGAACTCCTGCAGGGACGCGGCTACTCCGATTTTGTGCTGGAGAGTATTCTGTATCACCATGAAAATTATGACGGAACCGGGTATCCGGCCAATCTGGCGGGAGAAAAGATTCCGTTTGGGGCGCGTATCTTACGCATCTGTGATGTGTACTGCGCGCTGACCTCCGACCGCCCGTACCGGAGTGCGTTTACGCGGGAACAGGCGATGGAGCTTATGACAGAAGAAGTCAAAAATTTCGATCTGAAAATGTTCCTGGCATTTCAGAGAGTGATCCACAGCGGCAGCCGGAAAGCGATCGAGCTTTCTGATGTTGATGAATTGATCTAGGAAATCATAAAGGAGAAAACAGAAAATGGCATTAAAGAAGAAACCGGTTACCGGAATGAAAGATATTTTACCGAAAGAAATGGCAATCCGTGACTACGTGATCCGTCTGATCAAGGAAACTTACGGAACCTTCGGCTTTACCTCCATGGAGACCCCATGCGTGGAGCACATCGAAAACCTGAACAGCAAACAGGGCGGCGAGAATGAGAAACTGATTTTCAAGATCTTAAAAAGAGGAGAGAAGCTGAAACTCGAGAACGCTGAGAAAGAAAACGATCTCGTAGACAGCGGCCTGCGTTATGACCTGACCGTTCCGCTCTGCCGTTACTATTCCAACAACGCAAACGAGCTTCCGTCCCCGTTCAAAGCACTTCAGATGGGAAATGTATGGCGTGCAGACCGTCCGCAGAGAGGAAGATACCGCCAGTTCATGCAGTGCGATATCGATATCCTCGGCGAGCCGACCAACCTCGCAGAGATTGAGCTGATCCTTGCTACCACCACACTGCTTGGAAAACTGGACTTCAAGAACTTTACGATCCGTATCAATGACCGCCGCATCTTAAAAGCAATGGCAGCCTACAGCGGATTCCCGGAGGAGTCCTATGACACCGTATTTATTATCCTCGATAAGATGGATAAAATCGGTTTTGAGGGCGTTGCCAAAGAGCTCGAGGAAGCCGGCTTTGCAAAAGAGTCCGTAGAGAAATACCTGAAAATGTTCGAGGAGATCACCCCGGATACCGCAGGCGTAGAGTACTGCCGTGAGAAACTCGAGGGATTCCTTGACAAAGAGTACGCAGACGGCCTGAAGACCATCATCGACAGTGTTAATGCCGTGAAGACCGCAGAATTCAAGATCGCTTTCGATCCGACTCTGGTGCGCGGAATGTCCTACTACACCGGACCGATCTTCGAGATCGCTATGGATGAGTACGGCGGATCTGTCGGAGGCGGCGGACGCTACGATGAAATGATCGGAAAATTCACCGGAAACCAGACCTGCGCATGCGGATTCTCCATCGGATTTGAGCGTATCGTTATGCTTCTGCTTGAGAGAGATTACCAGATCCCGGGCGCACAGAAGAAAAAAGCGTACCTGATCGAGAAAAACATGCCGGCAGAGGGGATGCAGAAGATCATTCAGCAGGCGACAAAAGAGAGAAGTGAAGGCACGGCCATCAACATCGCCGTGATGAAGAAGAACAAGAAATTCCAGAAAGAGCAGCTTGCCAGCGAGGGTTACACTGAGATCGAAGAATTTTTTGTTGACAAAATGTAAGGAATATCCAATAATAGTAATCGCATGAAAAAACGATGTGCTGCGGATGCAGATTCTTTGTGTCCGCAGTTCCAAATAGGAGGAACAAGAAAATGGCTGAATCCATGAAAGGCCTGAAGAGAACCTGCCGCTGTGCGGAAGTCACAAAAGCAGATATCGGAAAAAAAGTAACCCTGATGGGCTGGGTACAGAAGAGCCGTAATAAAGGCGGAATTATTTTCGTCGATCTGCGTGACAGAAGCGGTATTATGCAGATTATCTTTGAGAACGGCCCGATCAGTGAGGAAGGTTTTGAGAAAGCAGCAAAACTGCGCAGCGAGTTCGTCATCGCCGTAGAAGGTGAAGTTATGGCCCGCTCCGGCGCGGTCAATGAAAATCTGGCAACAGGAGAGCTCGAAGTAAAGGCTGAGTCCTTACGCATTCTTTCCGAGGCAGAAACGCCGCCGTTCCCGATTGAGGAGGATTCCAAGACGAGAGAAGAGCTCCGTCTGAAATACCGTTACCTGGATCTGCGCCGCCCGGACATCCAGAGAAACCTGATCATGAGAAGCAAAGTGGCAATGCTCACCCGTGAGTTCATGTCCAAAGAAGGCTTCCTTGAGATCGAAACCCCGATGCTGACGAAATCCACACCGGAAGGCGCCAGAGATTACCTGGTACCGAGCCGTGTTCATCCAGGCAGCTTCTACGCACTGCCGCAGTCTCCGCAGCTGTTCAAACAGCTTCTGATGTGTTCCGGCTATGACCGTTATATCCAGATCGTAAAATGTTTCCGCGACGAGGACCTGCGTGCCGACCGTCAGCCGGAGTTCACCCAGATCGATATGGAGCTTGCTTTCGTTGATGTAGATGATGTTATCGATGTCAATGAGAGACTGCTGGCACACCTGTTCAAAGAAGTGCTCGGCGTTGAGGTACAGCTCCCGATCCAGAGAATGACCTGGAAAGAGGCTATGAACCGTTTCGGTTCCGACAAACCGGACCTGCGTTTCGGTATGGAGCTGGTTGATGTTTCCGAGACCGTAAAAGATACCGAGTTCGTTGTATTTAAGGGCGCACTTGAAAACGGCGGTTCTGTCCGCGGTATTAACGCAAAGGGACAGGGCGCAATGCCGAGAAAGAAAATCGACAAGCTCGTTGAGTTTGCGAAAGGTTACGGTGCAAAAGGTCTTGCATACATTGCAATCCATGAGGATGGAAGCTGGAAATCTTCCTTTTCCAAATTTATGACAGAGGAGCAGATGGAAGCCCTCATCAAAGCCATGGACGGACAGGCTGGAGACCTTCTTCTCTTCGCAGCAGACCGCAACAAGATTGTTTGGAACGTTCTTGGCGCACTTCGTCTGGAACTGGCAGAGCAGATGGGACTGCTCGACAAGAACGAGTACCGTTTCGTATGGATTACCGAGTTCCCGCTCCTGGAGTGGTCCGATGAGGAGAACCGTTTCACCGCAATGCATCATCCGTTCACCATGCCGATGGACGAGGATCTGCCGCTTCTGGACACCGATCCGGGCGCAGTTCGTGCAAAAGCTTACGATATCGTCCTGAACGGCACTGAGATCGGAGGAGGAAGCGTTCGTATTCACCAGAACGATGTGCAGGAGAAGATGTTTGAGATGCTTGGTTTCACAAAGGAACGGGCACATGAGCGATTTGGTTTCCTTCTGGATGCTTTCAAATACGGAGTTCCGCCTCACGCCGGACTGGCTTACGGACTGGACCGTCTCGTTATGCTGATGGCAAAAGAGGACAGCATCCGCGACGTCATCGCATTCCCGAAGGTAAAAGATGCTTCCTGTCTGATGACCGAAGCTCCGTCACCGGTTGACGCAGCACAGCTGGAAGAGCTTGGTCTTGAGGTTGAGCCGCAGGCTGAGGAAGAGACAACAGAAGAGTAAAGAAAATTTTGTAATTTACAGGACAGACAATTTTGCAGAAGTGCAGCGTTGTCTGTCCTTTTTTAGGTTTCACTCGATCGGTGTAAAGAAAAACTTAAGAAATTCTTCCCCGTCTTCCCCGTTGTTTTGCTGGAAAAAAGTGCTACAATATGGTTTGTAAGAAAGATACGGAAACATCCACAGCAAGTGGAACACATAGAGAAAAAGACAAGGAGGAATCACTATGTTAGTTACATTAGTCATGCTGGCAACCTGTTTTGGTCTGCTCTGCGGAATTGGAATTCTATTTGGGATCGTCGGACTTCTGCTGAAATTTGGAGGAAAAGTCCTCGGCGCATGCGCCACTATTCTTCTCCCGATCGGCGTGATCTGGCTTGGATTTAAAATCGTGTTCGCCGTCGTTCCGCTTCTGTTCAAACTGGTCTGTGCAGCGCTGATCTGTTATCTCGTATACCGCATTCTGCGGGAGATGAAACTTGTAGCATAAAAAATAAAATCTAACAGATTCGAAAGAAAACCTGCTTTCCGTCATAAACACGGAGGCAGGTTTTTAATGACAAAAACAAAAATCTATTTTCAGAAAAAGCCAGTATTTGCTAAAAAAAGAGTAAGGAAAAAGTAAGAAAACAAAAAACAAAATGTGATACGATAGAACTAACTTGGGAAAGCAGAAAATTAATTTGTAAAATAGAAAAGTGGGAGGAAGCATATGAAGAAAAAAATAATCGCGATTGTGTGCGCAGTCGCAGTGCTGGCGGCAGCCGGAGGGGGAGTGACATGGCATTTCCTTGGAAACAGTACAAAAGAGGACGATAACGTCGTCTATGTCAATACTGTAAAAGCCCTGACCAATCTGGGAACCGGAAATGGAATGGAAAACCGCTATGCCGGTGTTGTGGAGTCGGAAAATACCTGGAAGGTAGAGAAAAACAGCGAGAAAAAGGTAAAGGAAGTTTATGTGGAAGTCGGTCAGGAGGTTCAGGTCGGAACACCGCTGTTCTCCTACGATACCGAGAAATTCCAGAGTGACCTCGAGCAGGCGCAGCTGGATCTGGAACGCATAAACAATGAACTTTCAAGTATGAATACCAATATCAACCAGCTTTACAAAGACAAAAAGCAGGCATCAAAAGACCAGCAGGCAAGCATCACACTGGAAATTCAGGAAGCGGAGCTGGATTTAAAGAAAAAAGAATATGAAGGAAAATCAAAACAGGCGGAGATTGATAAATTAAACAATAACATCACCAATGCGACCGTGATCAGCGAAATCGCCGGTGTTGTAAAATCAATCAACAACGATGACAGCAGCGCCGGCGCTTACTCCGGTGACAACTCCGACAATTCCTTCCTGACCGTTCTTGCAACGGGAGATTTCCGTGTAAAAGGCCAGATCAATGAACAGAATATGAGCGACGGTTCGATTACCGAAGGAAGCCAGGTGATCGTGCATTCTCGTGTAGATGAGAATCAGACCTGGACTGGAACCGTGACAAAGATTGATAGGGAAAATGCACGGACAGGAAGCAATAACGTTTACAGCAGTTCAGGAGACAGTATGACGCAGTCAAGCAACTATCCGTTTTATGTGCAGCTCGACGGAACGAACGGCCTGATGCTCGGCCAGCACGTTTACGTAGAGCCGGATATCGGCCAGCAGGAAGTCAAAACAGGAATCTGGCTGTCCGATTACTTTATCAACGATGTCGACAGCAACCCTTACGTCTGGGCCGATGATGGAAACGGCAAACTGGAAAAACGAAGCGTAACGCTGGGAACACACGATGAAAATATGATGGAATATCAGATCACTGATGGTCTCAAAGAGGAGGATGCCATCACCTTCCCGGAGGATGGACTGGAAGAGGGCATGAAGACCGTTGTTAGTACCGATGGTTCGCTGGGACAGAGCAATCCGGCCGGCGGCGAGGATGACGGAATGGAGGATGACGGTATGCTTGACAACGACGATGGAATGGTCGACGATGGTATGACGCAGGATGAAAACGGCATGGTCGACAATACCATGGACGGCGCAGAGTACAGCGGTGAGGAAGATACAACGAACGTGATCGGCGGCGCCGACAATGGTGAGGCAGAACCGGCAGAAACACAGGAAGCCGGATCAGCAGATGACGGGGAGGTGCAGCCGTGATTCTGGAATTAGAGAATATCTGTAAAGAATATATGCAGGGCAAAATCCCGGTTCCGGTTCTGAAAAACATCAACTTCTCCATGGAAGAAGGCGAGTACGTTGCGATCATGGGTCCTTCCGGTTCCGGAAAAACAACACTGATGAATATTGTCGGCTGTCTCGACCAGGCGACGAGCGGACGGCTGATCCTCGACGGACAGGATATCAGCAAATGCAGTGACAATCAGATGTCGGACATCCGCCTGCAGAAAATCGGCTTTGTATTCCAGAACTTCCAACTCCTTGCAAGACAGAGCGCAATGGAAAATGTATGCCTGCCGTTGACGTACGCGGGCGTGCCGAAAAAAGAGAGAAGAGAGCGGGCAGCGATTGCCCTCGAGCGGGTGGGGCTCGGCGACCGTATGAGTTTCAAACCGACCCAGCTCTCCGGCGGACAGAAACAGCGTGTGGCGATTGCAAGAGCGATTGTCAACCATCCGAAAATTCTGCTGGCTGATGAGCCGACCGGAGCGCTCGACTCCCATTCCGGCGAACAGGTCATGGAGCTGTTCCAGAGCCTGAACGACGAGGGCGTCAGCATCTTGATGATTACGCATGACGCGGAGATCGCATCGATGGCACAGCGCACCGTGGAGATCCGCGACGGAATGATGAAATCGAAGGAGGTGGCCGAAACATGAAAAAAGGAAAAGCCGCAAAGAAAGCCGCGATTGCAGTTGTGACCGCAGTTGCCGTGGGCGGTGTCAGTGTCGGCGGTTATTACGGCATCCGCCAGGCGCAGAAGACGACCGTAAAAGTGTATCCGGTCAGTGACTTTACGAGTGGTTACTGGGGAGACAACATGAACATGGAAGGCCAGATCACCTCAACGGCTTCCCAGAACATCTATCTTTCCGACAGCCAGACCATTTCCCAGGTTCTCGTCAAAGAGGGCGATGTGGTAAATGCCGGAGACACGCTGATGACATACGATACCAGCATGATCGAGCTGGATCTGGAAACGCAGCAGTTACAGCTTGCACAGACAAAGCTGAAAATCCAGCAGAGTGAAAAAGAACTGGAAAAGCTGAAAAAGACAAAACCGGTATCGGATACCCCGCTGGATCCGGTGGAGCCGGATTTCCCGGAAGATCCCGATTTTCCGGATTTCCCGGATTTTCCAGATGAACCCATCGATCCGGATTTCCCGGACGAACCGATTCCGACCCCGGAACCGGAGCCGACGTACGAGGATGCTGTTCTGTACAGCAGTACGAATAAGCTTATATTTGGTTCCAAACCATACAAAGGAGAAGGAACGCAGGAAGACCCATACACCTATCTCTGCGCACCGGGAACAGTCCTGACAGGCGGATTCCTGAATCAGATGGCAGGATACGCGGATGAAAAGGGAACGAAAAAAGAAGAGGACAGCGAAGGATACTGGTTCCGCCTGGAGATTCATGAGGAAAACAAAGCCGCAGAGGCGCTGGAAACCGTGTGGGAGCAGGATGGAACGAAGATTGCGAAAGTATACGAGACTTCGTATGAAGCAGTCCTGAGTCTGAAAGAATCCGAGTCGGCGGATGCACCGGAAGTAAAAATTACCACGCCGCTTGCCAACACAGAGGTGGCAGAGGGCGGCGGGCTGAAGCTGAAAATCGGAATCAATGAGAAGAAAGATACCGAAGAGAAGCCGGATGAGAAAGCTGACGATAAAACGGATGATAAAACCGAGAGTCCGTCCGAGGACGATGTGACACAGCCGGGTGAAGCCGGAAATGGAAGCGGAGAGACAGACGATTCCACGGAAAACACCGAAACAGATGTCACTTACACATACGTCTGGAAACACAACGGAAAGACAATCGACGGAGATTTTAAGGATACTTACACAAAAGAAAACATCACAAAAGAGGATGCCGGAATCTATACAGTAGAAGTGACAGCGAAAAATGACAAGGGTACTTCCATGGCAGTCAGCACTGCAAATGTGGCGGTAAAAGAAGGAACGATTACCCCGACACCAAGTGTAACTCCGACCCCGGGCGTTACGCCGGGACCGAGTGTAACTCCAGAGCCGACCGTCAGCCCGGAACCAAGTACAACACCGATTCCGACCACAGAGCCGGTTCCAACAGAAACTCCGGTGCCGAGCGAGACCCCAGTTCCGACGGAAACGCCGACGCCGACCAAAGTCCCGGCAGAACCGGAAGCGGAACCGCAGAGTGAAAGTGCACCGGAAGCAGTGCAGACAACAGCAAAAACCGTATTCTACGGTGAAAAAGCATCGGTACAGTCCCTCTTTACATCATCCACAGGAAGCAGCGCCAACAACAATACTTCTTCCGGTGATGATACCCAGATGACCTACACAAAAGATGAGCTGAAAAAAGCCATCAGCGAAAAAGAGAGCCAGATCCGTGGTCTGAAGCTGGATCAGAAGGAAGAGGAACTCAAAGTCAAAAATACGCAGAAATCCCTGGATTCCCAGACCGTAAAAGCGACGATCAGCGGTGTGGTAAAGAAGGTTGGAAATGCAGAAAACCCGTCCAACGACGGAAGCGCCTTTATCCAGGTCAGCGGAAACGAAGGTCTGTACGTGCGCGGCTACTTAAGCGAGACGTATCTCGATCAGGTAAAAGTCGGCGACGAACTCAACGTGACTTCCTGGTCTTCGGGTGCTTTTGCAGCGGCAACCGTAACCGAGATTTCCCCGTACCCGACAACAAGCTACATGTCCTACAGCGAGACACCAGCCTCCTTCTACCCGTTCACAGCCGTTATCCCGGAGGGCGGAGAAGGTTTTGAAAACGGCGACTGGATCGAGATTGCAATCACTGTCGGAAACGATGTAGAAAACGGCAACGGCCTGTACGTCAGCAAAGAATTCATCCGCGAGGAGAACGGACAGAAATTCGTTTATATCCGGGATGAAAATGATAAATTAAAGAAACAGAATGTGGTAACCGGAAAACTTCTGTGGGGCAGCTATTACGAAGTGAAGAGCGGTCTTTCCGAAGAGGATTACATTGCATTCCCGTACGGCAAAACCGTGGTGGAAGGCGCAGACACGAAGGAATCCAGTTCATCGGATTATTACAACAGTTAAGGAGGCGCATTATGTTAGAAAATGTAAGACTTTCCTTTCAGGGAATCTGGTCACACAAAATGCGTTCCTTCCTGACGATGCTGGGTATTATCATCGGAATTGCGTCGATCATTTCGATTGTCTCCACGATCAAGGGAACGAATGAGCAGATCAAACAGAACCTGATCGGAGCCGGAAACAACAACGTGACCGTCAGCTTAAAGCAGGGCGACGGCAATTACTGGATGGACAACGGACTGCCAAGCGGCGTGTCGAAACTGTCCGATGACCAGAAAAAGCGGATCCGCGAGCAGGATCAGGCGGAAAATGCATCGTTTTACACCGAAAGAACGTATGTGAGCGGCATCGCAAAAGGAAACACAACACTGGACAGCGCGAAGGCGCTTGGCGTGGATGAAAATTATCTGTCGACGTGCGGCTATCAGATTTATCAGGGACGCGGCTTTGTGGAGAGCGATTTCTCGAAGATCCACAAAGTTGTCCTCCTCGACGATACCGCAGTGCTGACACTCTTCCCGGATGAGTCGCCGGTCGGCAAAACGATCGAGATCATGGGAGAGCCGTTCACGGTGATCGGCGTGATCAAAAAAGCCGATTCGTTCCAGCCGGTCATCAATTCCAGGGAGGACTACTATACGTACAATCAGGAATCCTATCCGCTGGTGCTGATGCCGGATGTCTGCTGGCCGATCGTATTCCAGTATGATGAGCCGGAAAATGCCGTTGTGATGGCAAAAACAACCGAGGATATGAGCACGGTGGGAAAGACAACAGCGGATATCATGAACGAATCCGTGACCAATACAACGGATTCTCTTTCCTATCAGGCAGAGGATCTGCTGGAGAAAGCAAAGAGTCTGCAGGAGTTAGGTCAGAGCACGAACCAGCAGCTGATCTGGATCGCGAGCATTTCGCTTCTGGTCGGCGGTATCGGTGTTATGAATATTATGCTGGTATCTGTAACGGAACGTACAAGCGAGATCGGCCTGAAAAAGGCGATCGGAGCAAGAAAACGCAGAATTCTGTTCCAGTTCCTGACCGAGGCGGCGGTGCTCACCAGCATCGGCGGACTGCTCGGCGTGCTGGGCGGCATTATCATGGCACAGGTGATTTCGAGGGTATCGCAGACGCCTGTGGCGATCAGTATTCCGGCAATCATTTTCTCCGTGGTCTTCTCCATGGTGATCGGTATCGTATTCGGACTGCTGCCGTCGGTAAAAGCAGCGAACCTGAATCCGATCGATGCGCTGCGAAGAGAATAGAACAAAAAAGAGTTGAAAAATCCGTGCGGGTACAGCGTAGGTGCTGGATCCGTGCGGATTTTTTGTGCGGCGTGTGCGGATGAAACTTAAGATCTTTACTTTTTGCGGAAAGTCGGTTATACTGGAAAATAAGCGCAATTTGCGGCGCAGCAAAGAGGCATTCGAGTTTCAGATTCGGTATGTTTATGAAAATATAAGAAAGATTCAAAGACATTTCACATTCGTTTATGGTATAATCAAACAAGAGTATGACCAACGAAAAGGAGTATACGCGAATGAATATTTTGTTTTTTATCACACCGAAAAGTGAAACGGCTTATCTGTATGACGACTGCTCACTTCGGCAGGCCATCGAGAAGATCGAATATCATAAATACACGGCGGTTCCGGTACTGAACAAAAAGGGCTGCTACGTGGGAATACTGACGGAAGGAGATCTGCTCCGCATCATAAAAGAACGGTATCTGCTGAATTACCATGAAGCAGAGGATATCCCGCTCTGGCAGGTTCCGAAACGGTGGAATTATGAGTCCGTCAACATCAACAGCAACATCGAGGACCTGATCGAGATGTCCATGCGGCAGAATTTCGTTCCAGTTGTGGATGACGAGGGAATCTTCATCGGCATCATCCGAAGAAGAGACATCATCCAGTACTGTTATCAGAAAAGCGGCATCAAAGAAGAGGAAGAAGCCCGGCGCAGCGCGCGGAAACAAAACGCAGAACAGATGATTCTGCAGTAAAGAAGAAAATGAGGGAAACATTATGAAAAAACTGATCGATCTTATCCAGGAAGAGCTGGTAAAAGCCTTTACCGCTGCGGAGATGGACCCGTCCTATGCAAGGGTTTCCGTTTCCAACCGCCCGGATCTGTGCGAATACCAGTGCAACGGCGCAATGGCAGCTGCAAAAGCATACCACAAAGCACCGATCCAGCTGGCTGAAGCAGTTGTAGAAAAAGTGACCGATCACAGCGTGATCGGTGAAATTGAAGCCGTAAAACCGGGATTTATCAACCTGAAAATCAACCCGGAATTTCTGGCAGATTATCTTTCCAAAATGCAGAACGATGAAGATCTTTCTGTAGAGAAAACAAAAAATCCGAAAACCATCATCGTAGATTACGGCGGAGCAAACGTGGCAAAACCGCTTCACGTCGGCCATCTCCGTTCCGCGATCATCGGCGAGAGCATCAAGCGTATGGGACGCTTCATGGGCCACAACATGATCGGTGACGTTCATCTTGGAGACTGGGGTCTGCAGATGGGACTGATCATCACCGAGCTGCAGGAGCGCCATCCGGAGCTTGTTTATTTTGATGAGTCCTTTACGGGAGAGTACCCGGAGGAAGCACCGTTTACGATCAGCGAACTCGAGGAGATTTATCCTTGCGCAAGCGGCAAATCGAAAGAGGACGAGGACTATAAGAAACGTGCACTCGAGGCAACGAGAGAGCTGCAGCAGGGCAGAAGAGGATATCGTGCGATCTGGAAACACATTATGAATGTTTCTGTTGCCGATCTGAAAAAGAACTATGGAAACCTCGACGTTCATTTCGATCTGTGGATGGGTGAGTCCGATGCACAGGAGTACATTCCGGACATGGTAGATTACCTGAAAGACAATGGTTATGCACATTATGACCAGGGCGCACTCGTTGTTGATGTCAAAGAAGAGACAGACACAAAAGAGATCCCGCCGTGCATGATCTTAAAATCCGATGGAGCAGCTCTGTATGATACGACAGACCTGGCAACCATCATCCAGCGTATGAAACTGTACAAGCCGGACGAGATCTGCTATCTGGCAGACAAACGTCAGGAGCTTCACTTCGTACAGTGTTTCCGCTGTGCAAGAAAAGCCAAACTGGTGAATGATGATACCGTTCTTTCCTTTATCGGATTTGGTACTATGAACGGAAAAGACGGAAAACCGTTCAAGACCCGTGAGGGCGGCGTTATGCGTCTGGAGCGTCTGATCGGCGAGATCAACGATGAGATGTATCAGAAGATCGTGGAGAACCGCAGCGTAAAAGATACGGATGCAAGAGGAACGGCACAGATTGTCGGACTGTCTGCTATTAAATACGGTGACCTGTCCAACCAGGCATCGAAAGATTATGTATTCGATGTTGAGAGATTCACTTCCTTCGAGGGAAACACCGGTCCGTACATCCTGTATACGATCGTTCGTACAAAATCCATCCTCGGAAAATATAAAGAAGAGGGAAATGAACTGAAGAAAGGCGCACTCCTGGCACCGAAGAGCGACAGCGAGAAAGCTCTGATGCTTTCCGTATCCCGTTTCAACGGCGTTGTGGAGAACGCATTCGAGGAGAAAGCACCGCATAAGATCTGTGCTTATATCTACGAGCTTGCAAACGAGTTCAACCACTTCTACCACGAGACCAAGATCTTAAGTGAGCAGGATGAGGCAAGAAAAGCATCTTACCTGGCACTGCTGGATCTCGTCCGCGAGGTACTCGAGACCTGCATCGACCTGCTGGGATTCTCGGCACCGGAACGGATGTAAAACGCCAGGGGATCAAACTTAAAAGTCCGACGCAATCTGGCGTTGCGCGGAGTCAAGAGGGAAAAAATAGATAAAAAACAGGCGATTTTTTTGGCAGCCGTCGGCTTCTGTAGTTCTTGCAGAAACGGCGGCTGTTGTGTTATACTTACATCACGATTTTTCATCCGCTTGGACATTCGTCCTGAAAAATCGATTCTATATTACTCTATCGAAGAGCCATTCGGCTCAATTTATATCCATGTACAAAAACAGAATATCGGACTGACAAACGCTTTGACGTAAAAAGAGGAGGCGGGATCATTGGAAAAGTAGAACTTCCGGGAGGGAAGTATCGCCTGCTGTCAGTGCTCGGAAGAGGGGCAACGTCTGTCGTTTATCTTGCAGAAAAAACTGGATCCGGAAAGCGGTATGCAGTCAAGGTAAGTATATGTGACAGGGAAAAACTGCGCCGGGAGGCGTTTCTTTTACAGAAGTTTTCATATCCCGGGATTCCCTGTGCGGTGGAACTTCTGGAAAGTGGGACAAAAAGCTTTCTGGTGATGGAAGCTGTAAACGGAAAATCTATCGGACAGCGTATGCGTAAGGGAGAACGGTTTTCCAGCCGGGGAATTCTGAAAACGGGAATTGCCCTGAGCGGGATTCTCTGTTATCTCCATGCACAGAACCCGCCGGTTTTCTACCGGGATCTGAAGCCGGACAACGTGATGATAACAGAGCGTGGTGAAATATACCTTGTGGATTTCGGTGCAGCCGGAACAGAAGAAACGGGTGTGGAAGTCCGTTATGGAACCCGCGGTTATGCAGCGCCGGAGCAGTATGACGGGAAGTGTGACGCCCGTTCTGATCTTTATGCACTCGGCGCACTGCTTGCGGCAATGGCGAAGCATGCGAAAAAGCGGCAGAAAAGAGGACTCTGGCGGGTGCTGGAAAAGTGTATGCAGAAAAAGCCGGAGGAGCGGTATGCGTCTGCCGGAGAGGTCAAAAAGGCACTGCGGCGGCTGGAAAGAAAGCAAAAAGGCAGGAAGACTCTGCGGATCTT